>WNGJ01008375.1_pt1 | contig 15320 bp, 13 predicted proteins | sample 5400611 | NCBI WGS metagenome assembly WNGJ01 (sample SAMN13153375, study PRJNA577476) | soil metagenome | isolation source: 40 cm soil or saprolite under Garry oak tree replicate 1 | place: USA:California | collected 2016-06-15
GAAGCCTGCATAGGAGTAACGAAGCCAATGGAGAAACCTTTTACCATGCCTAAGCTGGGTGCAACAATGACGGAAGGTACCGTCTTGCGCTGGCTTTATCAGCCTGGTGATTGGGTAACGAAAGGGGAGCCAATCATCGAGATTTTGACCGACAAGGTGAATATCGAGGTAGAAGCTCCGATCAGTGGTCGCCTTGTCAAGGTGCTGGCAATGGATGGCGATATTTTACCTGTTGGCACAACACTGGCAATTCTAACTGATGATGCTGGCAATTCCATTCAAGCAGAGGTAGCAGGGAACCTGAATATTCGGGACACTGTGCCTGTAGCCAGTACTCCAGCAGCTAAACGAGAGGCTGCGCTACATGATATCGATTTGCAAAGTGTTGTCAGCGCCGGAGCCAGGCCTCCTCTTAACCGAGATGATGTGATCGCGTTTGTGTTGCGAACTGAAAAGCAAGAGGAAGCAGAACAGCCTATGCGCCAAGAGGTGCGGGCAACGCCACTCGCGCATAAAATCGCCAGTCACCACCAGATAGACCTGGAACAAATCGCGGAGCGCAGACCTGGTGAGAAGGTAACACGGGCTGACGTTGAGAGCCACATCTTAGAGACCGCTCCCTCGAAAACGGCGTTTGAGCAAGCGATACCCACCGAGCCATCCGTTGTCTCGCAATATGTAGCAGATGAAGAATTGACATTACTTACTCCAGTGAGGCAACTGATCGGGCAACGTATGCTGCAAAGCATTACCTCGGCTCCGCATATATATCTCGACCTGGAAATTGACATGACAGAGGCTGAGAGATGCCGTCAAAGCGTTGGACGTAGCATGCAGACCCAGGGAGAACCTGTTCCATCTCTGACCGCGCTGATTGTGAGAGCAACTGCAGCGGCTCTCGTGCTCTTCCCGAACGTGAATGCTGTATTTGAGCAGAGAGCTTTGCAGGGAAAAGATGCCATTCGTCAAAGACAAGCTGTGCACATCGGCATAGCTGTAGACACGGAGCGAGCACTGGTGACGCCTGTGATCCGCAACGCACATCAACGTTCTCTACCAGCCATTGCGCGTGAGTTGAGGCGGCTTACACTGGCAGCCCACCAAGAAACTCTGACGCCTGACGAGGTGACAGGCGCGACCTTTACTATTTATAACCTGGGAATGTACGATATCGATACCTTCCATGCGATAATAGTGCCGGGGCAAAGCGCAATACTTGCTGTGGGCAAGGTGACTAAACGCGGCGTGGTGATAGAAGAAGACAATTCCGCACGGTTAGAAATACGTCCGGTGATGAAAGTCTCTTTATCGGCGGATCATCGTGTACTAGATGGAGCGAGTGGAAGCCGATTTCTGCATCAACTCAAGCTATTACTGGAGGACCCCTATCTCTTAGTATGAGAGCTATGGAACCGATTTTTGTAGCATTGAAGTAGGGAGCGGACACTACCTATAGACGGACACCCTCCAATGCCGTAGAATCCGGGCGCAAGCCCACTAGATACGAGTATCGAGGGGTGGGTCATCAAAGCGTCAAGAATAACATCACCTGTAAAACTTTTCAAATCGTACTGGCAGACAATTGTTACCTCAGGATACCGATCAACCAGTGGATTGAGCATGGCTTCATAGCGTGCCATTTGCTCGACCCCGGGAGCTCCTTGAATCGATGTCAATTCGCCGGTCATAAGAATGCGCTTATGCCCTGCTTCGAGTGCTGCTTGAATTGTCATCTCGAGAAACTCCAGCATCCATTCAGCGTCAAATTTGCCCGGCAACAAGTAAGTCTGAGAAGGGGGCAATACGCGCAACAAACCGCGCGCAATGAGCTTATCTAATGGCAACCCCTCGGCGCGTAGTTGTTGCATCAACAGCTCAGAGGAAGTACGGTGTTGGAGGTAAAACGCCGGTGCGCCAGAACTCAAGTAATCGACCAGGTAAGGTCTTAGCAATTGCCACTTTTCTTCCTGATCACGGAAGAACAGGCTGATGTGACGCTCAGCATCACCTGTATCGTTGATGGCTTCTGTTTCAACCGCTTGCAAAGGTTCTGCCTGTACATCCATAGATTGCATGAACGCAAGCAAGTCATCTATAAGGAAGCGTCGTTCGCTGCGTCCGCCAACGCGAAAACAGCGTAACTTCCCGCTGTTTGTCCATCGTCGTAAAGATATCTCGCTTACATGAAGGAACTCGGCTGCTTCGCTAATCGTTAAAAATCTCTTGTGTTCTTGCATGTTCAAACTATATCTGTCCTCATCCTATACTTTGTTAATCTTTACTGTACAGCCAGGTCTAATGAAATGTCAAGCTTTTGGATTCTGATGTACACTCAGAATGATTCTGGTATGCGATAGTGTGCCTTTGTTCGTGGTTTGTGACAGAACCCATTATGCACTACATGTTGCAGTGCTACTACTGATACTGTATGATTACTGTGGAAATTTTTGCTTGTTGGCCGGGGTTATGCTAAGTGTGCCTCCGAGATGGGCAGTTGAAACCCATCGAGGCACATTTTGTCATGCCAATGGAGAGGATTGTGTGACACTAAAGGGACTATTGACACTGTTGACACAGCGGCCAGAGTTTCGCCGCCTGGTACAGCGAGTTCATGAAGCAGAGGGATTGCCAGCCCTCACGGGAATAACCGAAGCCGCGCGTCCGTATGTAATCGCTGCGCTTGCATCGGCACTCAAACAGCCATTACTGGTTGTTCTTGCCAGTGAAATACAGGCCGGCCAGCTTGCGGATACGCTTAAGATACTGGTACAAAAGCCTGATGATGTGCTGTACTTTCCCGATCGCGATGCGCTGCCCTTTGAGCGGCTTATTAGTGATACTCTGACAACGCAGCAACGTATGAATACTCAGATCTGTTTAACAGAGCGAGATCGCAATCCGGTAGTTGTATGCTCAGCTCGCGCGCTCACACAACCCGTTATTCCACCTCAAGAGCTCTCAGCCTCGTTATATAGCTTGAAACCAGGACAAGAAGTCGACCTGACACTGATGCTTGAACACCTGTATAATCTTGGCTATGAACCAGTGACAGAGGTGGAAGAGCCAGGGCAGTTCAGCCATCGCGGGGGTATCGTTGATCTGTTTCCTGTAACACTGCCACGTCCTGTGCGTGTTGAGTTTTTCGGTGATGAGATCGAATCGTTGCGCACTTTTGACCAGGCGTCGCAGCGTTCACTCAACCCTATTGATTCTTTCATTATCGGCCCAGCACGCGAGGCACTACCTCTACGAGGATCTCAAGCAGCACAAGAGTTGGAACGTCTCAATAGCAGCATGTTACATCATGATGCCGAAGAACGTTGGAATCGCGACCTTGAAGAACTGCGCCGCCAACGCTCGTTTGATGACATCACGTTTTATCTGCCTTATCTGCACGCGCAAGCCAGTGTGTTAGATTATCTTTCTAGCAGTGGACTCGTCATTCTCGACAATCCAGAGGGCATTCAGAATCGTATTGCCGAACTCGATGCCCAGGCGCAGGAGATGAAAGAACGTTTTGAGCGTGATCGCGAGAATCCTACACACTTGCGCGATATCTTTATTACATGGAATGACCTGGAGCCACGCTTGCAGCAACGTCGCCTGTTACGCTTCGCAGATATCCTTTCTGCAAGCGAGGGTGAATTTGACGCTCTTCAACGGGGTGGCACGGAATCGCTGATGCCCACATTCGGCAGCGCCAATTCATATGGTGGCCGGTTGCGCTCATTTGTACAGGATTGCCGTAAAGCGCTTGATAGGCGAGAGCGTATTGTGATTGTGACGGCGCAAGCGCGTAGAATGGCCGAGGTGCTCAGCGATGATTCACTCCTGGGTAATGCTTCTATCCATGTGAGTCCCGGTACGAACATTAACGAAGTGCCTGAAAGTAGCACTCTGACTCTCATACAGGGACAACTGGCTGAAGGTTGGCAATCGCAAGGACTGGCGCTTCAAGTTTATACCGATACGGAGATCTTTGGCTGGTCAAAGCGTCAAAACGAACGTAGACGCAAGCCTGTTACGCCTGCGTCATTCCTGGCCGAAGTCAATCCAGGCGACTACGTCGTTCATCAAGAATACGGTATTGGGCGCTTCGAGGGACTGGTTAAGCTTGACAGCACTGGCGTCGAGCGAGAATACCTACTCATTCACTATGCAGGTACGGATAAATTATACATTCCCACCGACCAGCTTGATCGAGTTACGCGTTACATTGGCATGGGTGATGCTGTTCCTGCGTTGAGCAAACTAGGAACGTCAGAGTGGACTCGCGCCAAGTCAAAGGTCAAAGAGAATGTACAGGATATTGCGCGAGATCTCTTACGCCTCTATAGCGCACGTGAGGCGCTCCAGAGACCTCCATATCCACAAGATTCCGAGCAACCCTGGCTGCAAGAGCTGGAAGATGCTTTCCCATATGAAGAGACACCAGATCAAACCCATGCTATCGAAGAAGTCAAGGCTGATATGGAGCGCCCGCGGCCAATGGATAGGCTGGTGTGTGGAGACGTGGGTTATGGTAAAACTGAAGTCGCGCTACGCGCAGCGTTCAAAGCGGTACTTGATCAACGCCAGGTGGCCATCCTGGTTCCAACGACAGTTCTGGCTCTACAACATTTCAATACGTTCAAAGAGCGGTTAAAAGCTTATCCTGTGCGAGTTGAGATGCTCAGTCGCTTTCGTTCGGAGAAAGAACAGAAGAAAGTACTTGAAGACCTGGCTCTGGGTAGAGTGGATATTGTGATTGGGACGCATCGCCTATTACAGAAAGATGTAGTGTTCCTAAACCTTGGGTTACTGGTCATCGATGAGGAGCAGCGCTTTGGTGTAGTGCATAAGGAGCGGCTCAAGCAGATGCGCAACGAGATCGATGTACTCACTATGACCGCGACTCCTATTCCACGAACACTACACATGTCGCTGGTCAATGTGCGTGATATGAGCGTGATCGAGACTCCTCCTCAGGAGCGCTTGCCAATACGCACTGCAATCCGCGAGTATGATGAGAGCCTGATTCGCGAGGCGATTCTGCGCGAGATTGATCGAGGAGGACAGGTATTTTTTGTGCATAATCGTGTACAGGGCATCCAGGTAATAGCGCAGAAACTGCAGCGCCTCATACCGGAGGCACGCATCGCTGTTGGCCACGGACAGATGGCTGAAGATCAACTGGAACGAGTGATGATGGATTTCTCCAGCGGGGAGTACGATGTGCTGCTATCAACAACCATCATCGAGAATGGCCTGGATATTCCTAATGTTAACACCATCATTGTGAATAACGCAGCTCTCTTTGGGCTGGCACAACTTTACCAGTTGCGAGGTCGCGTTGGTCGGGCCACTCAGCAGGCGTATGCCTACTTCCTCTATAACAAGGACACAAAACTTACCCCTGTTCAAGAGAAACGTTTACGTGTTATCTTTGAAGCAACAGAGCTAGGCGCAGGATTTCGCATCGCAATGAAGGACCTTGAGATCCGAGGCGCGGGTAACTTGCTTGGAGCGGCACAATCGGGTTTTATGAACTCGGTCGGTTTTGATTTATACACTAAACTGCTTGCCGAAGCTGTTGAGGAAATACAGGGCAAACGCGCCGAGATTGGCATGCCTAATGTGATTGTCGATTTGCCACTTGATGCCTACCTTCCTGATGAGTACATCGGTGATCGCACGTTAAAAGTGAAGTTTTATCAACGCCTGGCGAACTTGCAGCAATATGAACAGATTGAAGCAATGGAGGCTGAGCTGAATGACCGTTTCGGTACACCACCATTGCCAGCAAAGAATTTGCTAGCAATGGTGCGTCTGAAGGTGGAGGCTGCAAAGTTGGGCTTTGAAGCGATTGCTGCTAAAGATCATGAGTTTGTGCTAACGGTGAGACGGACAATCGTACCGAATCGTATCATGTTGTATCGCCGTTTCCGTAATGAGGCACGTGTGCAGCAAGGAGTGATTCACATACCGCGCCGTCTGTTAGGTTCAAATTGGATGGAACAACTTCTCGAGTTATTACCGGCGATTACAACGGCAGCGTAACATTTTCTACACTGCAACGAGTCCCTGCTCCTGTAGTTCACTGAGAAGTAGCTCAATTTCTTGAATACTTTTACCTGTACAACGCGAGAGGTCAGATACAGTTCGGCGACCATCTACCAGGAAATAGACAAAGCGCTGGCGACGAGTAAGCGGTAAGGAGAGCACTTCTCGCACAATGCCTCGTTTTTGCGGAACAAGCCACTCAATTCCTGGAGTGTAGGTATTATTGATGGGAGAATCTCTCCCATCAACTCCCATAGATGCACCAACTGGCATGGTAGAGCTACTTCGATTTAGCGGTGAATACTTTGGTAAAGGGGAGGGAATGGAGGCAGCGCTATTCTCATTGCTTGCAGCAGTCGTGGCACTGGATTGCATGGATTCATCTGTGGCCATTGTATAATTGATGTTACGCCACTGCAGCAGCCAGTTTAATGCGTTCTGGCCAACCAGTTGTCCTACTCGAGCGTAGATAGGCTGACCAGCTTGAAAAAACACTTCGCCTTCATCGACTTTACCACTTTGCGTATGTTCTATGGTTACCATCCCACTTTGTCGTCTCATTCGAGCCAACTCGAGGACATTATCTAAACTCTCTGCTTTGCCTTTTGCCATGCACTCAATACCCCCCTATTGAATTATTGTCCTCAAAATACCGGGATTATTTCGTTTGGACATCAAATGCACTCACGTGAAATATACCAGGTAGTGCTATATACACATTGTTATAGCAAATTCCATATACATTTATACCATAGATAATGACGAATACGGAAGGTGAAGGTATCGCAAATTTGGTCACTACAGAAAATCTTAACACATTTTTAATCGTAGTTATCTGGAGGAGCGTGTATGCATTAAATAGAACATTACAGCCTGCTTGTATTCAAGCAAGCTGGCATTACCAGCGGCAATGATTTGATCGCAGAGGTTGAGTAAGGTGGAAGTAACTTGCAGTCGTGTCTCATCAAGACCATCAAATTGCTGTAATAACTCAACCAACTCAGCAGGTTCGTGTCCAGCAATGTCAATTCCAGCGCGTACAGCTTCCACGCGTGTCCAAATTACAAGCTGGTGGCGCATTTGCTCAAAAATGACAACATCTTCTTCACTCACCAGGACTGTAGTACTTTCGTGCGCTTTAGTAGTTACTTCCATACGGGGGGCTGGCTCGGCCTGTGTTAGTTCTCGCGGTTGCGCAATTGCTGGGGCAGTCATTGAACCTTGTACGGGTTCCTGGGTTTGATTTTGATGAGTAATTGTGGCGTTAACTGCTGCATTATTACGCTCAAGTATTGATGGAGTCAACGTCTCTTCAATAATGATAACTTGCTCCATTTTACTCACAGGTATGTCAACAGACGCAGAAGATACAGACTGAGCGTCCAAAGATACTGGAGAAGCAAGTGGATTGGTAATTTTTGGGTACTCTACTGGTGTGGAAGTATGCGCTTCTGCTTGCGGAGTGGGCGTACTCGTTGAGGTAGTTCTATTCGACATTATTTCATGTTCGACAGCGCTACTCCTGTTTATGGCTGAACGATCGCGTAATGAATGCTTAGGAGACGTTCCATTGGGCCGGACATCATTTACAGCAGTTTTGATTTCCCCTCTCAGCTCTTGAAGTTGTTGCTGTAACAACATTGTAGGAGCAACTAGCTGTTCCCATGTTAGTTCAGGATGTCTCGTTACATTCGAATTGACCCATGAAGATACGGGTCGAGGATTGCCGAAAGCATTAGAGCGACCAGTCAGATGCCCCCTTAACCCCTCAACAATAGAGATAGAAGAAGTGCCAATGAGCATTCGTATATCAGCCATACGTTTACGGCCTTGCTCACCAAAGAACGTACGGTTTCTCTGGACGAAGTAAATAAACAAGCGTTCAATCTGGTGCTGGAAGTCTGGAGACATCAAATCTATCCGCCCCCAAGCATTGAAGTCGACAGAACCAAGATACTGCCAGACTTCCTGGCGCTTTGTGCGATCTACTGGACGCATGCGTAAGGAATCGGTGCGGTAATCATAAAAACGCGGATAGCAGAAATTGGAGATCAATGTTTCAGCCAATTCTGCTTTCAAACGTGCAAGTTCAGCGGCAGGAAGTTGACTTACGAGAATACCCACACTAATACCTCTTTCATAGTAGCCATGCAAGGCAAATAATTATCCCTGAACGCATTCTTCTGCATACAAGAAAAGTATTAAAGAATCAAGGACCGATTGTAATTGCATCCAATTGTAGCGCATTTGTCCCCTTAACGAGAGTCACCTCTCGAGGTGCTTTGATGATATGTAACGGAAGCCGCTCAGTAACAGAGCTTATTGAATTGAAAAAAGAAGCAAATGGCAAGAGAGCGATTGCTACATGGGCTAGCCCATTTGGCACGCTACCTATAAATACAGCGCTGCTGGAGGTACGCAAGATAGTCCCTGGCTTCCAGGTGCTTGTCGGACACCATGATAGTGCAGGGAAGTCAACGCTTGAGAATTGCTGACTCCCAATATTGTTGTACAGAAGCAACTGTATACGCAAGGGTGGAAGTTCAGCTGTGTTTACCTTCCAATAAGCGGTCACTTGCATATAAGAAGGATTCACGACGCTAAACGAACTTGGAGGCGCAACACTGTAACCGACCAGACTGATATTCGCGCTCGAGCTGTTATTGGAAGAGAAATCGACCTTTAGCGGGTTTGTTACTTGCTGTGGTGATACACGTACAAAAGAGCAAAATTCATCTGGTAGTTGTGGTAAGACGTCGTCGCCCACTTGCGCAGGTGAGAATGGTGAGATGCCAGGGGAGGGCAGCCCCCTTTTCAGTAGCATATACGCATCCTGTGCCGCGACAACTCCATAGTTTCCGCTCAGTAATACCCTTTTCACCTCGGTATTGTAGGCAATGGTAGACTGAAATGGATAGTAGAAATTCGTAGTATCCAGGAAGATATAATCGGCGCTGTCATCCTGATAAGGAAATAAATAGACCGAATTGCGTTCGCTGAGATGCGGAACAAGGTTCGATTGCGCGGAAACCGAAGCCGACGCAGGGATCATATCGATGAGGTGTTGTGCCACTGTAACATGAGCTGTGACTTGCGGCCAGCTAAATGCTCTTGAGAAAGGAAGCGAGCCATAGAGGTTATCTTCTCGCACTACAGCAAACAACACAAAACAAATTAAGAGAAGCAGTGATAGCGGGCGCAGCCAGCGTGCAAGGGGCCAGGAAGTAGCTGCGGCTACGGGTTGATCATCTGACCGCACTTGCTGCAGTTTATTCCACTCGTGAATACGGTCCAAAAACCACTGGAGCGCCCAAATAATAACGACAATAGCCTCGATTGTCGCAAAGATCAGTACAGGCACGATCTCTGCACTGTAGTGAAAGACCCCGAGATACTGATTGGGATCAGAACTAAATAGATTAATTGCTATCGAAGGAACGGCAAGCACTAATATCCAGGGAGCAAGCAGGGGCAGGTATCCCACTGGAGCCAGTAAGATACGCAAGTATTTACGATGGGCATGTTCTAAAACATGCTGACGAATCAGACCCAGCGGATTTGATAAGATATTGCGCGCTATTTCAACTGGCCCATTACCGAGGTAGGCATAACGCGAGGCCAGAAGAGAGTGACCGGTTGGGCTGAACAGGCGGTATGCGAGGAAGATTAACCCTAACCAACCAAGTGCCAGTAATACCAATCCTATACCGGTCCGCCAGCGCTGTTGGAAGACGATGGACCATAAACCGAAAAAGGCGATGACCAGCGGTATCTCTTCTTTGCATGCCATGGATAGAAGAGCAAAGACGAAGAGCCAGAGGGTACGCCTGGTATACATGAAATACAAGGTGAAGAGCAGCAAGGAGGCGGTGAGGGTAACAGCATGAAATTCAAAGATCGTCGCCTGCTGCTGTGCAGGGTAGAGCAAATAAACGAGGGCAATCGCAACAGCAGCCAGTTCATTTCGTAGACGTAAACGCGCCAACCAGAAGGCAGGAAAAGCGCCGCTCGCGACAACCAGCGTTTGAAACACCAGTAATGTTTTCGGACCTTCCCAGATGAAATAAAGAAGCGAAATCGGAAAGAGAATAGGCTCGAAGTGAATGGCAAAACGAGATATACCTGCAGCATTATAGCAGTTCGTATCACTTACCACATTGCAAATCGTTTGGTGTAATATTTGCCCGTGGATGATGCTCCAGACCGCCTGGTCCATATTACCCATGTCTTCGGCAGCGGTAAGAAAGGCATCATGTCGACTCGTAACAAAAGCGATGAAAAAGCCTGAGAAGAGTAAGGCCATCAGGCCGACAAGTCCCATGGCTACCCAAAATAATGGTGTTCGGGGCATTGGTTCGGGCGCTGGATATAGATAGAGACGGCTTCGCAATATTGCTAGACGTTTTTGCCAGGTTGCTTTACTCACCCGACACACCTCCTTCAACTGGTACATTTGTAGATAATTGTGTTGATTGTTTTTCTAATGCTGGTTTTTGATTGTTTGTATCTTCTTTATGTAACGGACGAACCTGGGTGTCTTGCTGGATATTGGGTACCTGTTTCCCACCGCTCAGGTAGGCTATACTTACACAGACTACTTCAGCCAACGTAGAAACAAGGCGAGATAGTAGCGCCATAATCGAAGCCAGTCCAGCAGGTAAAGGTAATGCGAGAGCAAAGAGCCCCACAATTGCCGCTTCGCGGACTCCTAGCCCACTTGGTGTAATGAAACTCACAAAACCGATGTCCCAGGCAATCGCGTAGATTCCAATGCATATAGGCCAGGCTACAAGTGGTGCAGCAGGCCAGAGCGCTAGCAGTAGAACATAAAAAGCTGAGCCAGCAACAATCCAACTTGCGCACCACGCCAGGGTGATAAACAAAATATCACTGTAACGCAAAGCGAGCTGTACCGGTTCGCGCTTCATCCGACGTAATGCCCAATTTAGCACACCATTAAGAACACAGAAGGCTAACTGAGAAGACGAGTATCCCAGCAGCAAGCTTAGTTATCAACTCAATCGTCATACTGGTGAAAGCAACCGGTCGCGAGACACCATACTTTCCTACCCAGAGAATGCGAGTTAAAATATGCCAGACATTTCCTGGAATATAACGTACAAACTCCGAAGCCAGGTAGATACGCAGACACATACGCAAACCTAGTTGCGAACCAAGACGTGCCAGGATCGCCCGCCAGATCAAGCCGTATGACAGTTCCTGTAACATAAAACCAAAAAAGGCCAGAGCCAGTAGCCAGGGATTCCATTGAAAGGTGTATGCGGTCAAATCTGCCCAGTTCTTTTTTATCTGGTACAGAAATAGGATCAGTATAATAACAGGCAAGCCAATTTGCAGTACGCGTTTGCCGAATTTTTTAACACCGGGCCTATACATTAGTCAAGTTCCTGCCTGATACTGTACTCTTCATCAGATCGGAAGGCATAATGGCGAATCATCTCACTCTGCAGGCCAGTCAGAATGAAGTTCACCCCAAAGATCATCAGGAGGATACCCACGAAGAGGAGTGGATGGTTGCGAATCGGGTCATGTGAAAAAAAGTAACTGCGAACGACAACGAACATATCTATCAGCATACCCAGGAGAAAAGTCCAGAAACCAAGGGGTGCGAAGAAGCGCAGAGGGGTACGCAAAAAAGTCGTAAGAAACACCACATTCATCAAGTCTATGAGTCCCCGTGCAAAGCGCTTTGCACCAAACTTAGACACACCATACTTACGTGGGTAATGATGCACCTTGATCTCAGTAATACTGAATCCGCGCCAATGTGCCATAACCGGTACAAAACGATGGAACTCACCGTAGAGTTTCAAATGAAACCAGGTCATACCCTTCATTGAGTTTCGCGAGGAAATTGGGGATTTCTTCAGGATCGTCCTGCAAGTCACCATCCATCGTAAAAATGATTTCACCCTTGCAGCGACTAAAACCGGCCACCAATGCCGGTGTCTTGCCGAAGTTCCGGCGGAAGCGAATGACTCGTACAGTGCCAGGATATTCTTCATGTAGAGTTTTCAGTTCTCTAAAGGTGTTATCAGTACTACCATCATCAACAAAGATCACCTCATAATTCTGGTCTAGCAAATTGAGCTGGTCTAATAACTTTTGAAATAACGGTCGTACACTCTGTTCTTCATTCATGACTGGTACAACGATCGAAACGGCAACCTTCTGTGATGAAGATGCCTCTAGCGACACTTCTGTTTCAGCTAGTGCTGAGGTCATTTCTTCTGTCTGTGGCATGCTTCGTATACTCCAACTGCAATCCGAGGAGCGGCTCTTTCAGCGCCCTCGGCCATTGATTGCCGCAAATTATAGCATACTAACCTTTGTAAGTAGTACAAAATGGTACTATTCAGCAGGGCTAGTGAAATAAGATTTTTATTTCACATTAAATAGAACGGATAAATGGCACAAAGAGACACGCATACAGCAAAATGGGTAGCCTGAATGCGTAAAGCTTGATCAAATCTTGAGAATTATGCGGATTTGATGCTTTGTAACTATTTCATCTGGATAGCGGAACATCTACGGAGGGCCGATAAATCGGCCCCTACGGGTGTCCAGGGGGTTTTCTAAATTGCAATTAAACTTTTATAAGATTCCATACATTATCCGAGACGATCGCTCCAGTCTGTATTGTTGGCTGTAATGACTTGAACATTGGTAGTATCATCCAGTCGAATGAAATCACAAGTACCTGGTCAAGCATGCCCTCCGAGCAAACCGTGTCAACAACCTCCTCTGCGATGTTTGGATAACGCCCGGGAGTTCTTCTGCGCATGCTCGTTTTGATCTCGATATACACCTGGGCATGCCCCTTTGCAAGTTCCAACACCTCGCGTAGCGTAGGTATCTGATGTGACTCTGGCCAACCACCGGGAAAGCGGGCAGCAGCATTCAGGCTGCGTAGGTATGTGAAGTCAAGATCAAGCAAGTTTCCAGATCCATTCGTACGTTTATGGACATGGTTGTCGTGAAAGACTACAATATGGCCATCACGGCTCAAATGAACATCAAGCTCAATGGCATCAATGGGCAATGTGAGGGCATTGCGAAATGCGGCGAGTGTATTTTCGGGAGCCAGGTGAGCACCGCCCCGGTGTGCAACTCGCAGGATATGCTGATTCATAAGAGGCTATACAACTCCTTCTATTGAAGTTATTTCTGGTGTCTGATAACTTCTATTTTATCATGGGAAAAGTAGCAAATGCTCCGGTGATGATATTTTTTGTTGTATATTTTATGGTAAAACTGTCCTGACTTCTTCAAAGAAGGGAAATTGCAATATGACACTTACATCAGGTCTGACCGGAGAAGCTAGAACCACAGTGGTTCACGAGAATACCGCTGCAGCCGTGGGAGCAGGTGGTGTTGAGGTATTTGGCACTCCCATGATGATTGCACTGATGGAGAATGCTGCCTGGCGAGCAGTCGCCGATAGCCTGGAAGAAGGAGATGTTACGGTTGGCACTGAGGTGAATATCCGGCACCTGGCGGCGACACCACTGGGACAACAAGTGCGTGCCACCGCAGAATTGATCGAGATCGATGGTCGCCGCCTTGTTTTCAAGGTCGAAGCATACGATGAGAAACGCAAAATCGGCGAAGGCCAGCATGTGCGCTTCATTGTCGGCCTGGAACGATTCATGAAAAGAATAGACTGACTATTTCGATGCTTCAACAAGCTTGTGGCATGCACCAAAAGGTACTTATTTGCGCTCCTTTATTGCTTTCTGTTTGTCTATATTTTTATAATGATTTGATTTTCCATCGACAAAGAGTTCTCACTTTAAGGATATAGCACATAGTATGTTTGAAGTTAACGAACAGGAGCAACTTAGAAAAGATGCCAAGGATCCAAAATCAAGCGATAAACAAACACACTTCATAAAGTCTCGGAACCAACGCTTGTCGTACCTGTTGGATACATGTATCATCGTGGCAATGGGAGTGCTATTGTTTTGGGGTGTATCGACACAATTTTGGAACCGTTATAATGATGCTACGAGATATCAATGCTATGCCATAGCTTTCTGGCAGGGCGAAACAGGACTTCGTGCGCTCGGTCTCGATGCCAACCCGAAGAGCCAGTGCGCTTTTCTTGCTAACAGTTCCTCGGCTACACTCGTTCAAAAAATGCAGGAACGGCATGTTCCAACGTTTCTGGTCAAGCTTGTTGCATCACAACCGACATCCGGACTGTTTCGCGTATTACCTCCAGAATATCCACTGCTTACTCTGGTAGCTTTCTCTTTGCCTTTGTTAGCGCCTGCCCAATGGTATCAGGTAGTCTTTGCAATCGCTATGGCAATCATAGCAGGCATCATATACCTTCTCTTGAAACGATACCGGTCCACTAGCGCGGCAGTCGCCTTTGCTATCTACCTGGTGCTTGGGAGCTGGGCAACAGCATTGGGAAGATTTGATCTCATTCCGGCAGGTTTGATTTTAGGCGCTGTCATTCTGGGCGTGCGAGGGAAATGGAGGTGGGCATTTGCATTATTGGCTGCAGCAACACTGTTGAAATTATTTCCGATTATGCTCATTCCGCCATTCTTGATCGCCCAACAGATGCAGTCTAGTAAGAAGTGGTTTGCATGGAGCCGGTGGTCGGCGTTAGGAGTCTTTGTTGGAATTTGTGCTGTGGTCACTCTTGTCTCGCTGGCACTCAATGTTGCTAGCACAGTTTTACCCATCAATTACTTCCTGAACAGGCCAATTCAAGTCGAATCAATGCCGGCAACTCTACTCTGGCTGGGCAATTTTGCAGGGTACGAGGTTCAATGGGTATTCACATACCAATCGCTTAACTTCTTGAGTCCGTTAGCCCACAGGGTGTCACTCCTGAGTAATTTGCTGCTGGTTGCAGGTCTAGTGTACACATTCTGGTTGCAGTGGCGCGGCAAAATTGATTTACCTATGGCAAGCTTGATGACTTTGCTCATTCTTCTGGCTACTGGCAAGGTATTTAGTCCGCAATACTTAATCTGGGTGGCACCCCTGTTTGCGTACGTGGGCCAGGGTAACTGGAAGTGGATAGTAAGCTGGGTCAGTGTCTCTTTCTTAACGTTGATTATCTTCCCTTATATGTACGTTTCTATCGTCTACATCAAATCCTATTATCCAGTTATCCTTGTGCGTGATTGGCTGATACTGGCTATAGTATGTGTTCTGCTGTTCAATGCTTCTAGAAAACACGTCATGAGAAGGGGCTCTAAGGGGTGAAGGCCCACGAGTGGGGTTGGGGTATCTCC
>WNGJ01007713.1_pt1 | contig 15319 bp, 15 predicted proteins | sample 5400611 | NCBI WGS metagenome assembly WNGJ01 (sample SAMN13153375, study PRJNA577476) | soil metagenome | isolation source: 40 cm soil or saprolite under Garry oak tree replicate 1 | place: USA:California | collected 2016-06-15
CGTTCACCTTGCTTAGCCCGAGGCGCTGCCTGAGCATACACTTCACATCCCTGCACAATCTTTTCGTCTCGGCGCTCATCGGGCACCTCGGTTAACCAGTAGCGGAACCGATGTGGTTGGAGGCCCCCTTTTTGAGCAGGCGGGCAGCATGCCGAGGCGAAATCTGCTCCACGATGCCTCGCGCTTTCAATTCATCAGCGATCTCCCGCCCAGTCCATTGGCTGATGGGCCGTGCTGCTTGGGCGGGAGCCTCACAGGCCAGTGCCGCCATCTGACAGCGTTGCTCACTGCTAAACTTCGGCTTGATCCCCGGACGCGGAGCATCTTGCAGCCGTTCGAGCAGGCTCAAGGTCACAAGGCTCGATCCCTTGCAGCCCCACCCAGCGATCCCGCCACAGACGCACGGTATCCACATTGATGTTCAGTTCGCGGGCAATCTGTACATTGGAAGACCCGTGGGCCGCCGCTAAGACAATACGTGCTCGCAGCACCACTTGCTGTTCACTCCGATGGCGCTTGGTGATCTGAAGCAATCCTTCCTGCTCTTTCTCGCTCAGGATGACTGCTGTGGCTCGCTTGGGCATGGTTGCTTCCTTCTCCTTTGCTTTTTCCTCCTATTCTATCATGGATGTTTCTCAGCCACAATGTACTAGCAATTGAGCAAGAAGTGTAAGAAAACAATCGCAAAGGCGTCCTAGTTGACGCGCCCGCGCTATTTCCCTCGCTCAAAAACTTACCAGAAGAGGCCGCTGAGGTCATGGAGCAGCCGCAGCCAGGTGTTTAGATGATGGATGATACTTTGCTATAATGCAACCGATGAGCAAACGAAAAGACGCCGAGCCACCAGCAGAGCCGCCCTACTGGACGCACGATACCAGTTTGTTTACCGGCACATTCCGCTCTTTCTGCACGGCTTCTTCGGCATAGTTTTGTGGTTGTTCAGCGAGCGACATTGACCTGCTTCTTTCGGTACTACCTTGCATCCTCCGTAGGGGCCCGATTTATCGCGCCCGCGTCGGCAGGATGGCTTTCAAGATACAATATTGCCTTCGATATAAGGTCAGAGAACAATTACGACTGATTGGTGTTGCTGAAGAGAGCTGAAATGTTGTCGGCAAATTCACGACTGAGTTGCTGCGAGCTTTTACGCACCATGGCCTCACCCAACCTTGCCAGCCGGCCAAGCATGGTAAGGTCCATTGCATACTGGACAGTGGTCGCGTTCCCCTTTGGCACGAGATCGATAGTGACCCTGGCGCGAAATGCTCCGGCCATGGACACCGGCTCGCCCACCAGTTCACCTACCATGTGATGGGGCGCATCGGCCTGCAACAGCGTTCCCTTTGCTCTTGAGCGGATGGTCATGAACTGCACCTTGATCGACATGACCGCCTCGTAGTGGGTAGCGTCCAGTTGCCGCGCCCCCTCGCAGCCCGGCAAGACCTTGCAAAGCTGGGTTGGATCTAAGAAGACTTTCCAGACCTTCTCCTGCGGCGCATCAACGGTGACAGAACCTTGCAACTTCATAGTGTCTCTCCCAGGAGAAGTGAGGCCACCTCCTTTCCCATAGCGAACGAGTCGGCATGGTCAAGTGAGGGGGACACGACCGTGCCAACCGCATATATTCCAGGTACATTCCACTGCACGCAAACCAGCGAATTGGCGCACGCTTTCTACACTCGCCGCCTCCGCCATCACTGGCACCAGTTTAGTGATGCCCTCGCGAATCTGTCTCAGTCCTTCGGCAGTTGTTGAGAAATCGGTCTTGAACAAGACATCTTCTGCAGTCGGACCGAGCAGGACACCACCAAAGACGCCCTCCCCTTCGACCAGGACACCGCCCAGGATGGCAGGGCTAACGTAGGGGGCGGCATCCAGAATTGCTTCGCGTGTCAAAGGCTGTAGGGTCACGCCGTTTTGCTCTGCTTTGGGGATGATCTCGCTTTCGAGCGTGGAAAGCTCTTCTGCGCTGGTTGCAATCATGAGCGCGCCCGTTTGCAAATAGGGAATATGCAGGCTTTCAATGACCTGGGGCCACAGGTCACGAGCTTGCGCCAGCAGCCGGGCTTCGAGGGTGCCAGGAGGGGCATCGAAACCAGTATGCACGATGGCGCTGTTCGACTTGCTGGTACCGTCGCAAATATCGGGATTGCGCTCCAACAAAGCCAGGCGAACATAAAAGCGCGATAGCTCGCGCAAGATTGCGCATCTCACCACCCCACCACCAATCACCAGTACATCTACGTGTCGTATGTCTGTTTCCATAGCGATCCAATGGTAGAAAATGGACAATGAGGCATGATTATTTCTGAAGTAAGTATACGTTTATGATGATAATTTGTCAACGTTTTTGAGCACGGCAGGCAGGGCCTGTGAAAGATTGCCAGGGCGACGATTGGACTGCCAGGGCGACCGCGAGGGTCAATACATCTCACTTACGCTCTTTAAACACAACAAGTGTTCGATTTTTTTGAGGTCAAATCGCCCGCTTCCCGAGACAATAATGATGAGCTTATCAGGCGTAAGTGAGATGTATTGACCGCGAGGGTCGCCCGTACAATACACGGTGACGTGTAAAACAGGTAATTTGGTATTGTACGGGCGACCCTCGCGGTCGCCCTGGCATGGCAAGGGACAATCAGGAATCCACGAGGGTCGCCCTGGCATAGCAGGGTACAAACAGGAATCTGCTAGGGTCGCCCTGTTTTCTAACAACTCCACGTAACACTCAAATTGCCGATTGCAGTTGAGCAGAGGAAAGACCCTGTACCGGGGCACCCGCTAGAGACATGAATCGTGATCTGCACAGACCCACCTGGGAACAAAGTGCCATGCTGGGGAGTAAAGCGGGCAACTATCCCGTTACTCGATGCGTTCCAATTCAGGACATCTGAGTAATTTTGTGATAATGACAGCGTGACTGTGCATCGGAAGCCAGTTTCTGTTGCAGTACAACCTTGCTGAGGACCGAGCGCGGTCGGTGTGACCGTCAGCACCATAACGGGTGATGGTGAAGGCGTAGGTTGAGGTGTTGGAGTAAGATCAGGCGTAGGGCTTGGCACGAGCGCGGGAGGAGGTACAGTTGTAGGGCTGGACGTTGGAAAGGGCGGAATAGTCGGCACCATGGTCGGTACCGGCGTTGTACCTGACTGGAGATGAGGTACCTGGTTGAGAGCATTTGGCGTATGCATGCGAAACGATGCCAGCAGATAGAAACTGAACAGCATCGACGTAATGACCACACATGCAGCCAGAGCAATCAGCCAGACATTCTTATAGAGAGGAACGCGCCGTGTACCGCGTGTCATTGCCAGGCGGCTGGCCGGAGTAGGAACCATGCCTACTACGGGATGCTGCTGGCTATCCTGAATTGTCTTCTCTCCAGGTGTGGCTGCACGTTCATGCAACTCCTGGTGAATATGCGTTTGAGGCGATATGTCGGGCTCGACCGGCACCGATGGTATTGCATATGCTGATGTGGTAGACAAAGTAGATGGTAGCGGCTCCGAATGCGACCTCGAAGACCGGCTCGCCACCGGTCGTAGATGGTTGTTTCCAGTGGGTGGTATCTCGATTTCCGGCAACTCATTGGAGACAGGCGATAGGGGAATAGAGATCTGCGCTGGAAGGCCCGGCTGTGTACTCTGCGTACTGGACGTATTCGTCAACATATTCGCGCGAAAGGTAATCGATGCGCTTAATGCTTGCAGCAAATCTTTGACGCTATTGTAACGGTCAGCGCTCTGTTTCGCCATCGCCCTGAGAATCACTTCTTCACTGCGTCCGGGCAGCAAGAGGTTATGTTGTGTCGGCACAATCGGGAATTCGTGGGCATGCTTTCGCGCCATTGTCTTGTAATCAGCGGCGGCAAAGGGTACCTGTCCTGTAAATGCTTCGTAAGCGATGACGCCCAGCGCATATTGGTCGGTAGCCTTGCTCGGCACGCCCTTAAACTGCTCAGGAGCCATATAAGGGTAAGTGTTGCTCTTATACCCCTGTTCATACCCTGTTTTCCCAAGCATGGCCTCGATACGAAAGTCGGTCAGCAGCGCTTTTCCCTGTTCATTAAAGAGGATGTTTTCTGGTTTGAGATTGCCGTGAATAATATTTCGCTGATGAGCATAATTGAGTGCCTGTCCAATCTGCAAAAGGATGTACATGGTCTCCTGCAAAGGCACCAGCAGGGATGATTGTTCATCGAAGTAATCGCGCAATGAGCCATTAAACATGTATTCGGTGACAACATAAGGCAAGTCGTCATAGATACCAACATCCAGAATCGGCAAGATATGAGGGTATTTGAGCAGGTTCAGCAGCCGGACTTCCTGGAAAAAACGCTCACGCTCTTTGAGAGACGTGAGCGGCTTCGACATGATTTTGATAGCAGCAATACCCTTTGCATATTCCGCCTGGAGCACACTATTCAGACCATGCGAAGAAAGCACAGCGACGATGCGATACTTCCCAATTTTCTTGCCAATGTAGCTGGTTGCATCTAACATACGGTATTCCCTCAAACCGCTTATTGTGTCCCCCAAAGCAACTATATTCGGTTGCTATGCAATTTATCAAGTTAATAGTATCAATGGGATAAGTTTCCCAATAGTCAGCACATACATCCCAAAGAGTTCAAAAGGAGGCTGAGTCGCTTCAGATACCTTTTCTTACTACTTGATAGTTCTCGATACGTATATATGATATAGTCAGAGAGTAAGAAGTTCGTCTCACACACTCCTCAAGGAGAAAGTTATGCCCGAACCGCGCACCTGTCATTTGCCCAATAACACGGCGCCTGCTTGCATTGGCATTGAGCGCCTCGGCCTGGCCAAGGAACTCGAGAGTCAAGCCACCGATTGCGTCGTCTCCGACATTACCGAACTGGAGGGTCAGCGATGATCGAACATCCTGCCTTCCCGGTCGAGGAGTGGAGCGTCCGCGAGATAGGATGCCACCTCGACACCCTGGCGCAGACCGAGTCCATTTTCGCCCTCTCCAATGGACACATCGGACTGCGGGGCAACTTCGATGAGGGGGAGCCACACGGCCTTCCCGGTACCTACCTGAACTCCTTCTGCGAGCTGCGCCCTCTGCCCTATGCCGAGGGAGGATACGCCTACCCCGAGTCCGGGCAGACCATCATCAATGTCACCAACGGCAAAATCATTCGCCTGCTCGTGGACGACGAACCCTTTGACATGCGCTACGGCAAGATCGGGGACCACGAGCGGGAGCTCGACTTGCGCAACGGGGTGCTGCGCCGCAGCGTGCGCTGGACCTCCCCTGCGGAGCGTACGGTCAAGGTCTCATCTGTGCGCCTGGTGTCCCTTACCCAGCGGGCCATCGTGGCTATCAGTTACGAGGTCGAGCCGCTTGACGCCCCGGTGCGTGTCGTCGTGCAGTCGGAACTGGTCGCCAACGAGGCCCTCCCGGCCCAGAGTAAGGACCCACGGGTGGGTGCCGCTCTTGAGTCCGCACTCGAGTCCGAAGAACACCTGGCTCAGGGCACCGTGGGGCTTCTGGTCCATCACACCCGGGTCAGCGGTATGCGCATCGGAGCAGCGATGGACCACCACATCGAGGGACCACCCGGAATGGTCATCGAGTCGGAAAGCGTTTCCGACGTCGTCCGCGTGTCCATCACTGGACGGCTGAAGCCGGGCGAGCGACTGCGCATCGTCAAACTCATCGCCTACGGCTGGTCGAGCCTGCGTTCGCGACCTGCCATCCACGATCAGGTCATGGCCGCACTATCCGCCGCGCGCTTGACCGGCTGGGAGGGCCTGCTGGCTGAGCAGCGTGCCTACCTGGACGACTTCTGGGCGCGTGCGGATGTCGAGTTGGAGGGTGATCCAGAGATCCAGCAGGCGGCACGCTTCGCGCTCTTCCACGTGCTGCAGGCGGGAGCGCGTGCGGAGGGGCGCCCTATCCCGGCCAAAGGGCTGACAGGCCCAGGCTACGACGGGCACGCTTTCTGGGACACGGAGATCTTCGTCCTGCCGGTGCTTACGCTGACCGTGCCTCACGCCGCCGCTGACGAACTGCGCTGGCGCCACTTGATTCTCGACAAGGCGAAGGAGAATGCGCGCAAGCTCGGGTTTCGTGGGGCCGCTTTCCCATGGCGGACCATCCGGGGGGCAGAGTCTTCAGGATACTGGCCTGCGGGCACCGCCGCCTTCCATATCAACGCGGACATCGCCCACGCCGTGGCCTACTACATAGAGGCGACCGGCGACACCGCGTTCGAGGAGGAGGTGGGCCTCGAGTTGCTCGTCGAGACAGCGCGGCTGTGGCTTTCACTCGGGTTTCTCAACACTGCCACCGACCAGTTCCGCATCGACGGTGTCACCGGACCCGACGAGTACAGCGCCCTGGCTGACAACAACGTCTACACCAACCTCATGGCACAGCATAACCTGCGCTGGGCGGCAGAGGGGGTGGAGCGCTTTCCCGAGAAGGCCCGCGCACTCGGCGTGGACACCGAAGAGGCCGCCAGCTGGCGCGAGGCAGCCGAGAAGATGCTCATCCCCTACGACGAGCGCCTCGAAGTGACCCCGCAGGACGAGGCCTTTACCGAACACGAGGTGTGGGACTTCGCACACACCTCGCCGGACCAGTACCCTCTGTTCCTGCACTTCACATACTTTGACCTCTATCGCAAGCAGGTCGTCAAGCAGGCCGACCTCGTCCTCGCCATGCATCTGCGCAGCGACATGTTCACTGCTGAGCAGAAGGCGCGCAACTTCGCGTACTACGAACCGCTGACCGTGCGCGACTCCTCGCTGTCGGCCTCCACGCAGGCAGTCCTGGCCGCAGAGGTGGGCCAGCTCGACCTCGCCTATGATTACCTCGGTGAAGCGGCGCTCATAGACCTCCACGACCTGCATCACAACGTGGGGGACGGGCTTCACATGGCCTCACTCGCGGGGGCCTGGACGGCACTGATCGCGGGGTTCGGCGGCATGCGCTTGCAAAACGGCTCGCTCTCCTTCGCGCCACGCCTGCCAGACGCCCTGGAACGACTCTCCTTCCACCTCCTGTTCCGCGGCTGCCGTCTGCGCGTCGAGGTGAAAGCGACGGAAGCGAGGTATCGCCTTCTCGATGGCTCACCGCTGAAGGTGCACCATTACGGCGAGGAGATATCCCTGTCCCTGGATGAGGCGGTCACCCGGCCCATCTCGCCGGTGAAGGCAGGACCTCGACCCTCCCAGCCTCCAGGGCGTGCCCCGATTCCGAGGGAAGCGCGAACACGGTCCACAAAACCACTGACGTGAGCAAGCTAGCGCTGGCCGATGGCGAAGGGCGACCGCGAGGGTCGCCCAATAGGCATCAACCTAAGCCGGGAAGTCAGGCAGGAGGCCGGGCGATCCGTAGGGGCGAGGGAGGATGATGAGGGGAAGGGAGGGCCTTTATGGTCGCCCGCGTCCCTGTTCATCTGGCTTCCATCTTGGGAAAACACGACCACCTCCCCACCCCGCGGGCGACCATAAAGGCCCTCCCTTCCCCTCAACCACCGCTCTCGCCCCTACGGATGCTGATGGGCTTTTCTTAGGTTGATGCCTATTGGGCGACCGCGAGGGTCGCCCTGGCCCCTGGCAGTCGAAACATCACTTCACAAAATGAAGTATAATCTATACAGGAGAATCGCGTAATTTCATCTTTAACAACCAAAAGGAGATCATCACCTGAACATGAAACAAGAAATCACACCTACCCGCATTCACTTTCATTTTGATCCCGCCTGTCCACTGGCCTGGCGCACGGCGCTCTGGATTCGCGAAGCGCGTGCTGTTCGCCCGATTGATATCACCTGGCGCTTCTTCAGCCTGGAAGTGGTGAACCGTAAAGAGGGAGTTGTACCGGATTACCAGCAGGATGGGAGTTGGGTTGCGCAGCGTACGCTGGCGCTGGTACGCCGTCAATACGGCAATGAGGCGGTTGAACGGCTGTACCTGGCATTAGGAGCAGCGCGGCATGGACGAAAAGAAGACATCCGGCAGGCCGATGGGGTACGCGCGGCAGTGAAGCGAGCGGAGCTTGATCCCGGATTGGTAGACACGGCACTGGCGGATGAAAGCACCATACAGGATGTGCTCAACGACCACGAAGAGGCCGTGCGAAGATACAAGGCGTTTGGCGTGCCAACCATTGCCATCGAAGGGCTGGACGTAGGTTTTTATGGCCCGATCATCCAGGATGTGCCGCGCGGCGAAGATGCCGGGGAATGGTGGGATTACACAGCGTGGGCGCTGCATCAACCAAATTTATTCGAACTGAAACGCGACCGCGCCAGTGGACAATGGGGACCTATCGCTGAATAACAGCCTGGCATAGCAAGGTTTCCTCTAACGCTTATAATTCTTGAGGAAGCGCTCCATACGTACAAGCGCTTCTTCCAGCTTGTCATATGCGGTGCAATAGGCGCAGCGCACGTAGCCATTGCCAGCCGTGCCAAACGAGCTGCCCGGAACGACGGCCACTTGCTCCTCGAAGAGCAATTTTTCGGCGAAGTCGATATCCGACATGCCTGACGAGGAAATGTCGGGGAAGGCATAGAATGCTCCTCGTGGTTCAGAACAGGGCAGGCCAATGCGGTTGAGCTCATCCACGAACATGCGGCGGCGGCGAGCGTATGCCTCGTGCATTGTCTGCACATCTTCTTCGCCATAGCGCAATGCCTCTAACGCTGCTTCCTGCGGCGCAGTGCCAGCGCACATAATCGCATATTGATGCACTTTGAGCATAGCTTCCAGGATCACCTTAGGCGCGGCGACGTAGCCGACACGCCACCCGGTCATGGCATAGGCTTTGGAAAAACCATCCAGCAGCACCGTGCGTTCGCGCATGCCAGGCATCGCCGCGATACTGGCATGTTCGGTATCATAGACCAGGCGACTGTACACCTCGTCTGCTGCGACGATCAGGTCGTGCTCCTGGGCAAGTCTGGCGATGCCTTCTAGCTCGGCACGTGGCACAACAGCTCCAGTGGGGTTATTCGGGTTGCCAAGCAGGATCATTTTGGTACGCGGCGTAATGGCGGCAGCGATCTCCTCGGCGCGCACACCGAAATCAAATTTGGCATAGGTTGGCACGGGTACTGGCCTGCCGCCGGCAAATACGATATCGGCTTCATACGCGACATAGCCTGGATCGGGGGAAACCACCTCGTCACCCGGATCGATGAGCGTGCGCATAGTCAAATCGACCCCTTCGCTGACGCCGACAGTTACCAGGATTTCTGTTTTTGGGTCATAGCTCAATCCATAGCGGCGGTGCAGCAAGGCCGCAATCTCTTCGCGCAGTTCAAGTATGCCATGGTTCGATGTATACCGCGTATGCCCCAGTTCAATCGAGCGAATACCAGCCTGGCGAATATGCTCCGGCGTGACGAAATCCGGCTCGCCCACGCCAAGCGAGATAACATCTGGCATGGTATTGATAATGTCAAAAAACTTGCGTATTCCCGATGGTTTGACTTGACGCACGCGCTGCGCCAGCAATTCACGTTTCAGAGTATCCATTAGCTAAGTGACCCTTCTTTAGAAATGAGCGTATCGAGCACGATACATCTTCCTTGCGCACGTTTTCGCGACTGTGATAGTCTAGTAAAAGGCGTGATCTCGCTTCTGACCCGAATGTAACCACTCGTACCATCAATGTAACATATGCAAGGATAAATTGCCAATGAGCCAATCGCCCTCCAACGAGGATAGGCAGGCAAGCCAATCCGATAGTGATAACAAACACCTTGTACTGCTGGATACCGATATCGGTGACGATATCGACGATGCGCTGGCCCTGGCGCTGGCGCTGCGTTCCCCAGAGATCGAGCTGCAAGGAGTGACGACGGTTTTCGGCGACACTCGCCTGCGCGCCCGCCTGGCACAACACCTGATGCGCGTCTTTGGGCGCGACGATATACCAGTCGCAGTCGGCATCTCAACTCCGCTCCAGGTGAGACATCGAGCCTCTGGTGTTCCCCAGGCGGCCATCCTCAACCCCTGTGAGCACTACAATATCAGCTCCTATAGCGGCCCTGAGTTGATCGTACAAAAAGCGTTGGCCTATCCAGAACGCCTCACCCTGGTCTGCATTGGCCCATTAACCAACGTCGCCACAGCCCTGCTGATCGAACCACGTTTATTTATGACTATAAGAAGTATCGTGGTGATGGGTGGATCAAGCGGCATACCCTGGCCGGATTGGAATGTGCGCAGCGATGTAAAAGCCGCACAAATTGTGCTGGCGGCGGGCATTCCCGTCACCCTCATGGGTCTGAACATCACCAGGCGTTGTCAGTTGCTTCCAGGCGATATCGAGCGGTTACGCTATAGTAATTCGCCCCAAACGCAACTCTTGTATCAGTTGTTGCGCGTCTGGCGGCGACACCGCCCTCGTTGGCATTCCGCCTACCCCTATCTACACGATCCACTGACCATCGCGGCGCTCTGTGCGCCCGATCTCATGCGATTTGAAGAAATGACGGCCAGGGTGACGACACATGGCCCTTTACAGGGTATTTTGATGCCACGTTTCCTGGATGGGCCATTGGTGCGTGCAGCGGTTGGGATTCAGGCTGATGAGGCCAGGGAGTGGGTGATGCAACGGTTATTGCAGTAACTTTTTCAGGACGACCGTGAAGGTCGCCCTGAAGATTTCAATCATCGAAGCCGCCGCAGCTTCTCAATAATCCCCGGCAGCGCGGAAAGTATCACGTCCACATCTTCATCGCTATTGGCCTTGCCCAGGGTGAGGCGCAGGCTGCCATGCGCGCGTTCGACAGGTAAATGCATTGCGAGTAGTACGTGGGATGGATCGACCGAACCGGAGGTGCAGGCGGAGCCGGTTGAGGCGGCTATCCCCAGCAAATCGAGGCTGAGCAGGATGGATTCACCCTCAACGCCATCAAAAACGAAGCTGGCGTTATTTGGCAGGCGCTCCATGGGATGCCCGGTCAGGTGGCTGCCTGGGATGGTGAGGACCCCTGTTATCAAGCGATTCCGCAGTTGGATGATGCGCGGCGTGACCCGCGGCAGTTCTTCGTAGGCCAACCGCAGCGCCGTTGCAGCCCCAACGATGCCCGCCACATTTTCCGTGCCAGCCCGTTTGCCGCGCTCCTGCGAGCCGCCCTGCAACTGCGGCAGTACACGCATACCCTGGCGCGCATACAGTATGCCCACTCCCTTGGGGCCATAGAATTTATGCGCAGAGAGTGACAACAGGTCAGCGTTCAACGCAGTGACATCAATAGGAAGCGCGCCGCCCGCCTGCACCGCATCGACGTGGAAAGGGATCTTCCGGGCGCGGCAGATACGGCCAATCTCCGCGACAGGTTCAATCGTTCCCACCTCGTTATTGGCATACATGATAGAAACGAGGATCGTCTGATCGGAAATGGCGCGGCCCACCTCGTCAGGATCAACTCGCCCATAGCTATCCACTGGAACGTAGGTGGTTTTGAAGCCAAAGCGTTCCAGGTACTGGCAGGTGTGCAGCACGGCATGATGTTCGATGGACGAGGTAATCAGGTGGTTGCCCTTTTTCTGGGCGGTAAAGGCGATGCCCTTGATGGCCAGATTATCACTTTCGGAGCCACAGCCCGTAAATGTTACCTCGGTTGGACGACAGCCCAATACTTCAGCCACCTCTTCACGCGCGCTATCAATGGCCTGCATTGCGTGGCGACCCAGCGTATAGATGCTGCTCGCGTTGCCATACTCAGTTGTGAAAAAGGGCAACATAGTATCCAGCACACGCGGGTCGAGCGCGGTGGTAGCAGCGTGGTCAAGATAAATGGTACGTTCCGGCATATATTCCTGGTCCTGTTATCGAGTCAAAGCGTGATCATGTTTCATTCACCTGGCACACCATTATACCATAGGCACCACTGCCCCAATTTTCCCGCGTATCCAGAAGCCTGCTTAAGCTTAATAACCCGACTGCCAGTTGTAACTCGTATCTGGCTTCGCATTTGGACTGTTATACATGATCGTAATCGCCTCGTGCCAGGCCCGATCGCTGGAAATGTCGACTTTACTGAAATCCTGATTCACCTTCTTGCCATTGATGTAGACGGTCCAGCCAGCTGATGAAGCCAACTGAGTCGAGTAGCTAATCTGTGAGCTATTAGCAGCAGCAAAGCTTTGCCAGATGTCCAGGAAGTCCTTCAATGTGAATGTACCGGCGTTTGGAGCCTCTACGTGTATGATTCCATCCGTGGCATGAGTATGGAGCCAATAATAACAATCGACACCTGAGCCGGCAGTAGCAATCCCAATGTTTTGAGGAACCGTGACCACATTACCATCGATATATGCAGTTAAATGAACGTGATGGTGATAGGCTGACTGCTCCAATTGATCGCAATAGACGCCATCAATCGGTTGATAGTTCGGATCAAATACCGTTCTCGCCTGAGATGTATTCGCGCGTGCCTGCACAACGAGGTAACTAACAAGGGCAGCAATACAAACGACGGCGGCGACTACACTGAGAATCGTAATCTGCCTGGTTCTAGCAGCTCGCCGCTGCTGTGCCGCGCGTCGCTGCTGCTCTTCCATGCGCCGTTCATACTTCATGGCCTGCCTGGTGAGCGGCTTATTGCCTGGGCGGTGCATTTTAGTTGCCGCCGTAACTCCAGCTTTGGATGGCATTTGACCCGGCTTCGTCGTTTGCTCCTGTTTGGAGGACGTAACATTTGTCGATTTGTCGTTCACCTGCTCCTGTTTGGTTGATGAAGTGCTTGAAGCCTTGCCGTTCGCCTGCCCCTGCTTCCTGGTTTGGTTTACGTTCTTTTTGCTCATGAAAGATCCTAACTTTCCAAAAACTTATAAGTGCTGTTTCCTCTTGAAAAATCCTTCGTTCATGCTGCCGGTACGATATCCCTGGAGATCGACGGTCACATAGAGATAGCCTATAGCGCGTAAGCCACGTGTCACCTGCTGGCTGATCTCTTCGTCGATGAGTCGTGGCAGTTCTGATCGTTCCACCTCGATACGCGCGATTTTATCGTGGTGGCGCACGCGCAGTTGCCGGAATCCCAGGTCCCGCAGCAACTTCTCTGCTTTATAGATCATTTGCAACGAAGTTACATCCACTTTACTACCATAGGGAATTCGTGATGAGAAACAGGCCATCGCGGGCTTATCCCACACGGGCACGCCCAGCAGCTTTGCCACTGATCGTATCTCATGCTTGCCCATGCCAGCTTCTTTCAATGGCCCACGCGCATGAAATTCACGCGCCGCGCGCTGCCCGGGACGAAAATCGCCATCATCGTCCTTATTCACCCCATACGCAATATAATGCAAATCGTACTGTTTCGCCAGTGGCTCAAGCTGCGTAAACAATTCGGTTTTGCAGAAGTAGCAGCGATTCAGGTCATTGGCAACGTAGCGTTCGTCCTCCAGCTCGTGCGTTTCCAGCGTTATCAGGGGAACACCCATCTGCCTGGCGACGGCTATCGCTTCCTCCGTCTCCTCAGATGCATAAGCAGGTGAGGAGGCAATCGCGCCCATCGCCCGTTCGCCCAGGACATCATGCGCTACTTTCAATAGCAGCGCGCTATCAACCCCACCCGAATAGGCTACCAGCACGGAGCCCATCTCGCGTAGAATCGCCTGCAATTGTGTATATTTGGCTCGCGTTTCTGCGTCCAGGGTATCGGCTCCCTCCATCGAACTATTGACATAGGGGGTATCAAGCATGTTACAGTATTCTCCTGACCAGGGTTATGTACGATATATAAGGCACATACCTATGCAAACGTTTCGCTAATGGTATAGCACCCAGCCGTTATTATACCATTGACGCACAACCCTTTTATATCTTCCCTTTCGTCACAAATCTCATTGTTCATGCTCACCGTTTCACACTGGGCGCAACTTCAATCATTTCGTGCTAAGATGACAAGCGAAATGCATTACCCTATTTCCGACCCGCACATTATCGTTGATACGGTTAGACCACTAGACGAAATTGTGTTGGAAATTAAACAATGGTTAGGATATGAACAATAACAACACAGTGCCTCAAACAGCGGCTATCATCCTCGCAGCAGGCAGTTCCAGCCGCATGGGAGCCGGACGCCACAAACTCCTCTTACCCCTACATGATCGCCCTGTACTGGCACATGTGCTTGATGCAGGTCTGGCATCGCAGGCTCGTCCCCTTATCCTCGTGCTGGGACACCATGCAGACCAGGTTCGCGAGCGTATCCCCCTCTTCACAACACATCCCGATCTAATCATTCTCGAAAACGCCGATTATCTGCAGGGCATGAGCACCTCAATGCGCCTGGGTATACAAACGCTGCTATCTCCTGACTATACGAAATCCCTAAATGGCAAGATTGACAGCGCGCTGGTCTTGCTCGGCGATCAGCCTTTGATAACCGCGCGAGACATCGATACGCTGATTGCGACATACAGAACCACCGGCAAAAGGATAATTATTAGAGGTTACAGGCGACGAAGGCGGGCGCAGCGTGCTTGAACGTCACCGCGACGAAATAGCCACTGTCGAGATGGGCAACCCTCTATCAAATATCGATGTGGATACGTGGGAGGCGTACCAACAGGTTCTTGTGGCCTGGGAACAAAAGAAGTTAGAAGAGCATGGTATCTGAAGAACAGAAAAATCAGGCACAATTCTGGCTGGAATACAGCCAGCAATTATCGGGAGCCATCCGCTATACTGAAGCATTAGCGGCGGTGGAACGCGCTCTCGCGCTGGATGATTCAAGCGTCGCAGCATGGTATGCGAAAGGGACGTATCTGGCGATGGCAGCCCGCTATGACGAGGCGCTTACCGCGTTTGAACATGCTCTCTCATTGGACGAAACATATGTGCCCGCCTGGGATGGCAAGGCGTGGGCATTGGGGATTCTTGGCAGGAAAGATGAAGCATTGGCAGCCGTGAACAGAGCATTGGAACTGAATCCAGAGTATTTTGATGCGGTTAAACGAAAGAAGCGGTTAGAGTTGTGAATAACCCGAAATCACAATTACAATACCCCTCAGGGTTTGTGAATGATTGCCAGGAATACGATTTGATTGCCAGGGCGACCGCGAGGGTCGCCCTGGCAATCATTCACTGACCCTGCTATACCCCTTTACCAAATCGACAACCTCCCGGTGAATCTCCTCCACCGTTCTTGAAGCATCCACCACCTTGATGCGTTCTGGATACTTGCGCGCCAGCATCCGAAAGCCTTCCTGTACCCTTCGATGAAAATCTTCGGCTTCAGCATCGAAGCGAGTTCGTTCTTCACGCCGACCACTCACATCGTCGGTTCGTTGATGAACCTGCGATGGATCGAGAT
>WNGJ01010846.1_pt1 | contig 15318 bp, 12 predicted proteins | sample 5400611 | NCBI WGS metagenome assembly WNGJ01 (sample SAMN13153375, study PRJNA577476) | soil metagenome | isolation source: 40 cm soil or saprolite under Garry oak tree replicate 1 | place: USA:California | collected 2016-06-15
ACCGGTCAGCACGAACTGCATCTCCGTTACGAATTTTTCAGGTCCGAGTTTCACGCTGTCAGAAAAGTGTGACCCTAACGGCACTCTTATCGGGAATCCCTTCTATGTTGCCTGGAAAAGCGGATACCTGGAATTATTTGTGGAAGATGGAACTTACAACTTTAATCCTCCTCGAGTAGTAACCTACTCGGCTGTTCAGTGATATGCTGAGCTTCAAGAGGCCCGGCAGTGAAATTATCTGTCAATTACTGCCGGTAAGGGTGAGGACGATACGGTTGTCAGAAGCACTATATTGCGAACTCACCTGGCTCGTATCGTCACCATTCTTATAGACAGCGCTTGGTACTTGCTCAGTACCTGATACCCCAATGTAGAATTGGAGTTGTTTGTTGTCGGGAAGATGGACATTATTGCCTTCGTCCATCACCCCTACAAATAGCTGGTTCGCAGAGGTTGCTGAGCTTTCAAGCCCCTGAATCCAGATGGAACCATCCCAGCCGCTGGAGATTTGGAAGTCGTAGCCAAACCTTCTTTGCTGTGGATAATCAGGATCTTTTACCAGACCTTCTTCATTAAGCTGGAAGTTGATATTGTACTTGTAATGCGAGCTCAGTACATGTCCTTTCGCATAGTGTCTGACACCGTCTATCTCATATCCATAGCGAAACGTGCCGTTTTTCTGTTTAAACATACCCACGAGGACAATATCACGTGGATTGAGCAGGCCATAGCCAAAAGACAGGGTGTCCTGGGCAATTATTCCTAGAAACGAAATACCTGGAGCATAGGGGGGTATCCTATCCGACTCAGGCGCTAACGAGGCAGAAACCATCTGTTCTGGAAATGCGAATGTATTCCCAATGTACCTTGTACTGGTAATAACATCGGTAGTATTTATCTGCACCGAAGGGCGCAAAATCTTTTTCTTTTCCTGTGTATCACAGCTTGTAAAGAGTCCAGCTAAGGGGAGGAACATAAGTGCAACAGTAAAACGTGCAGCGCTCCCACAAAACGTTCGCCGCGATTGCTCCGCGGCAGTAAGAAAGAACCGCTCGTCTTCTTCGTGCATGTTTTGAAACCATTCTAGGTATACAGTCCGCCATCTACATACCGATGAGATCGGCTTTTTGAATGATATTCCTCACGCTTCTTACGATAGCCGCGTCTATCATTTTCCCATCGATAGCCACGGCTCCCTGGCCGCTGGCGAGAGCTTCCGTATAGGCGGCATCCAGCCTGCGAGCGTAAGCAACCTCTTCTTGTGAAGGGGAAAAGACCTGGTTGGCAATGCCGATCTGACCGGGATGAATGGCCCATTTGCCCGCAAATCCCAGGGTACGCGCATGGATACACTCTCTTCGATAGCCGTCAAGATTTTTATAATCTGGAAATGCGCCATCTACCGCGTCAATACCCGCGACGCGGGCAGCGATGGCAATTCTGTTACGAGCATAATGCCACGGGTCGCCAGGGTAGGTATCCAGATATCCCTCAATGACCCTGCTATCCATTCCTTGTGAGGCGCTGTAGTCGGCAGGACCGAAGATTAACGCCTCCAGGCGTGAACTGGCACGAGCAATTTCCTCTATGTTGACCATTGCTTCCACTTCTTCGATCAGCACCTCGAGCCCAATGCGCCGTGGTCGTTTCAATCGCTTCTCGATTTGAGAGAGCAGCACGTCAACCCACCAGACATCCCTGGCCGATTTCACTTTCGGAATGATAATGATGTCAAGATACTCACCGGCCTCTTCAACGACAGAAATAATATCCTGGTAAGCATACTCAGTTTCCAGGTCATTAATGCGAAATGCCCGCGTTTTCTTTCCCCAGTCCAGGCTTTTGAGTGCCGTGATGACCTTTGATCTTGCTTCTACCTTCTCAGTGGGAGAAACGGAGTCTTCAAGATCAAGAAATACCAGGTCGGCATTGCTTGCGACAGCCTTCTCTATCATGCGTTCGTTACTGGCAGGAGTCGACAATTCAGATCGCCTCAAGCGCATGGCGCGCTCCTTTCGTCATTGCTCTTTTGTTCCTCTGTTACGAGCTTCGGCCATTTTCTCTTCCCACCCACGCTGCCACGCTTCATCAGACGCCTTCGTGGGAACCATGACGCGGCGTTTGAATGAAAGCACGAGAGCGCCTCGCTGGTTGTAAGCGAGGGTCTCCACTGTCACAACTCCGCGGTCTGGCTTGCTGGTAGAGAGTTTTTTGTCCAGTACCCTCGTTTCCGCGTAGATGGTATCCCCGTGAAATGTAGGACCAACGTGCTTGACATACTCAAATTCAAGATTGGCAATAGCTTTACCGCTCACATCTCCAACGGACATACCGAGCACAATACTGAAAACAAGTGGGCCCGCCACAAGAGGCTGCTTAAATTGCGTGTTCTCGCTATAGTTGGCATCTATGTGGAGCGGATTATGATTCATAGTGAGCATACAGAAGAGCATGTCGTCGGATTCGGTGATCGTACGACCCGGCCAGTGTTTGTACAGGGCACCGATCTCGAACTCTTCATAACAGCGACCAAATTGCATGATTATCTCTCCCTTTTGTGATCTGGCATCTTTGTGGATGCCACCTCCTACAATTTATACCTCTCCAACAGCTGTCGTGCAATCACCAGACGTTGGATCTCGCTTGTTCCCTCGCCTACGAGCATAAAGGGGGCATCGCGGTAATAGCGCTCGACATTGAATTCTTTGGTATAGCCAAAGCCACCGTGAATGCGCAGAGCTTCTAAAGTCACTTCCTGGCACATTTCTGAGGCAAAGAGCTTTGCCATACCAGCCTCGAGATCACAGCGTTCGCCGCGGTCTTTCTTCTGGGCAGCTTTTTGTAGCAGGAGACGAGCAGCTTCGATTTTGGTAGCCATATCGGCCAGTTTGAGTTGGATGGCCTGGTGCTGAGCAATAGGCTTGCCAAAGGCGGAACGCTGCTGCGCGTACTTTATCGCGTCGTTGAAAGCGGCCTGGGCGAGGCCTACGGCACGAGCCGCAACGTTGATACGCCCTGCTTCCAGCCCGTTCATGGCGTGTTTGAAACCTTCACCTTCGATGCCGCCAAGCAGATTGGCCGCGGGCACATGCACTGCATCGAAAACAAGTTCAGCGGTCTCTACGCCCTTGTAGCCCAGTTTTTCAAATGTGCGGCTGACGCTCAAACCAGGTGTGTCCTTTTCGACAAGAAAAACGCTCATGCCGCGATAAGGAGGATAAGCCGAGGTATCGGTGCGTGCCAGCACGGCAAAAATACCCGCGTGGACACCGTTCGTAACCCACAACTTGGAACCATTGAGCACGTAGTTCTCTCCGTCCCACATGGCGGTCATGGTGATGGCCTGCACGTCGCTGCCCGCGTTGGCCTCGGAGATACACAAGCCGCCGCGCTTATCACCCCCGGCCATCAGCGGGAGGAAGTGCTGGCGCTGCTCCTCGCTGCCATGGACAGTAATCATATAAGCAACAAGCACATGCGTGTTCACGATGCCAGCAAGGCTCATCCAACCCCGTGAAAGCTCTTCGACGATCTGGACATAGGTCACGAAGTCAAGACCCAGGCCCCCATAGGCTTCAGGTATAGTGGCGCTGAATACGCCCAGTTGCTTGAGTTTATCGACGAGTTCAAAGGGATAAGTGCCGCTGTGTTCGAGTTCGCGAGCGACGGGGATGACTTCGCGGTCTACAAAACGTCGGACTTCGCTGATTATCATTTGCCTGTCGGCATCAAGTGGTGCGTCCATAACTACCCCTGTTCTTTTCTACGTACACGGCGATCGGCATGCTGTAAGAGGAATGATTTGAAGGCTCGGGCGGTGGCCGAGAGATGTTTCTCTTTGAGATGGACCAGGCGCCACTGGCGCAGGATGGGAAAACCTTCGACGTCGAGTATGACCAGGCGCTTTGTTTCCAGCTCCATATCGAGGGCCACACGCGAGATGAGGGCAATACCGAGGCCGGCAGCCACTCCTTGCTTGATGGCACTGTTGTTCCCTACCTGCATACTTACCTGTAGAGGAATGCCCGCCTCCTGCAGCACCGTTTCCAGGGCAGCACGGGTTCCCGAGCCAACTTCACGCAAGAGGAAATGTTCTTTTGCCAGTTCTTCCACAGATACGCCTCGACGTCCAGCCAGGCGATGCACCGGCGAGGCAACCAGTACCAGTTCGTTGGGCGCAAAGGGCTCGATGACCACGGGGATATCATCAGGAACTCTCCCAACAATCGCCATGTCAATACGGTTATTCACAAGCGCATCGACTAATGCCGCCCGATTCACGACTTCGAGCGTTATCTCGACTTCCGGATAGGTCTGGTGGAACTTTCCGAGCAGGCCTGGAATGACATATGTCCCTACCGTGGTATCCGCCCCTACGCTTAAACGGCCATACTGGGGACTGCGCAGTGACTCCATTGTCTCCATCGTTTCGTCGATTACGGAAAAAATCTTCTGACTATAGAGGTAGAGTTCTTCACCGGCGTGAGTGAGATGAGTCTTGCGACCTATCTGGTCAAAGAGCTTGACGCCCAATGTCTCTTCAAGCTGGCGTATCTGGGCAGAGACAGCCGGCTGGCTGAAATGCAACTCTTCAGCGGCACGTACATAGCTACAATGTTTCGCAACCACCTGAAATGTTGCGAGTTGGTGCAGATTGAGAGTTCGCATTGAGGAGCCCCTTACAAACAAACATTCACCGATACCTAATTTAGTACCATCTGAACCAGAATATGTCAACTTGTTTCCTGCCCCCGGGTCAAGGCGATTTAAAAGGGGCTTTTAAAGCGACTTGTGAGAAGCCCTGGGGCGCAGCCGATCTGGCTTGCATCTTCATGTATAGCGTTGTACCATGAAAGAAAACACATTTCTCCGCCATAACAAGGACTATAAATAGTGCACCTATTCCGAGGACGCGACCAGCACAACAAAAAGGCCTCAGAGACACAGGTACTTCCTGAAACAACCTGGGCTGACGAAGACATGCCTTCAGGAATACCGCCAGAGGGAAGCGTCGTTATCACAATTTCTCGCCAGTTTGGCAGCGGCGGAACCCATATCGCCCGTATTGTGGCGCAGGAGAGTCAACTCAACTATGTTGACCAGGAAATTATCGATGAAGTAGCCAGGCGGCTTGGTGTGGATGTGCAACAGGCAGCCCGTGGAGTCGAACAAACATCGGGGACGGTTGGACATATACTCGAGGCCTTGCAATCCAGCAACCCATTTACGCTGAACTACAATACCTTTTTTGGGCCAAATGTAGCACCGGCCCAATCCAAAGAGTTCGCCTATTTGCGCCTGACGCAAAAGGTGGTACTGGAATTGGCGACGCAAGGCAACGCCGTAATCGTTGGTCGCGGTTCGCAGTTCCTGCTGCATAACGCGCCGCGCACACTCCACATTTACTTCTTTGCGCCCCTGCCCTATCGTATCGAAAATGTAATGAAGCATTTCCAACTTGACCATGCACGTGCAGCAGAGTTGATAGAACAGCGCGATTATGAATTTGACACCTACGCACGTCACTTCTATGGTGCCGATAGACATCAACCCAGCTTCTATCACCTGCTCATTAATACAAGTCTCTTCTCTTTTGACCTGGCCGCAAGTTTGATCCAGCAGGCCCTGCCGTTGGCAAAAGAGATCGCTTCGTAAACTTGCGCAAATTGCACAGTATCTGTATACTGAGTATAGGGCACTGGCGTCCTCTGACCTACCCAACCAACAAAGATGTTGGTAGGTGAGGGTCGGCGATACTTTTTACTCGCGACGCAAGGGACTCTAATTCAGCACTACTTCATACCGAGCTGGCGATGCACTTCGGCCATGTCATAGTAGAGAGACTCACGGACAATTTTTCCGTCTTTACGCACGACAACGGTAACGCCATTAATGGAGAAAGAACGACCAGAAGCAGGCAAACCTGGGAAATCACCGGAGTGAGTGCCGCTAGCAACCCACTCGACGCTCACCTGTTGACCATGCACAACACGGTTCGTTACAGTAATCTTCAAGTCGGGAATAGCAGCAAAACCTACATTTTTACGCCCCATAATTGCATTGCGGCCGACAAGAGGATCTCGATACATACTATCCTCAACCACTGCATTATGGGCATAATCATGTTGCAAAGCATCGACGTTTCCTTGCGATTGATGTTCCAGGTGCTGATCATGGAGTTGAGTCAGCTTCTCGGTCCCTACTGCTTTATCTAACTTCTCCTGGTAGCCTGGAGTCGAGGTGAATGAACGCGCCGCGGCAGTGCTGATAGCTCCAATACCGGCGGCAGAAATACCCATTACTGAGAGCGTTTTTATAAATTGGCGGCGAGGCATCTTGCCTGCACGAACATCATCAACCATCTGGGGTATAGTATATTCCTCTTCTTGCATGACCCCTCCTAAATAAGAAATTGCTCTTAACGAAAAGTATACCGCGTCAACATAAGCCAGATCATCACTACCCTCATTTTAGCCTTCCTCGCAACCGCATCTAATATATTAAAACGTATCTATGCAAATCCGGTTGTGCTTGCGTTAAGAAAAAGTAGAAAAACAGGGAATACGGTTAATTTCTGTCAACCGAGGGATTGCAACCCAGGGATTTCTCACTTCATTTTCGTGCCGAGTGGACGTTTGCAGGCGGCGCCTGCAAGCGTCCACTCGGCACGAAAATGAGATTAGCTATTTGATGCCAGATACTGCTTGACAATCATACCCATACCAGCATTGACTTTCGGGTTACCACATGCCCAGGAAGTATGCAGGGTAGTGGGAGCATAGCTATTGTAATCCTGAACTAAGTGATGAGGCGTAAATGCCCACGCCGTCCAGCTTGCATGGATTGAAGCCATGAAGTTCAAGAAATTTAACACCACCTGGTCTGCTTGATTTGGATCAGTAGGCAAGCTTCGACAATGAGCAGTGCCATTCGCATTTGGCAGGAACGCCCACTCTCCATAATACAGGGGAAAATGATTGAGCACCGGCCCCCACTTCGCCTTCTGCCTGTCAGGTGGAAGAATAATATCTCCGTAGACATGGAGGGAATACATGATCTCAGGGTCATTGATAGCATCAGCAAGAGGAAAATTCGACCAGCCCCCCTGCTCGGCACCATTAACTCCATTGCCTTTGCCGCCAGCAGCTCCAGGTTCAACAACAATGATTTGTTGCGCACCCACTGAACGAATGGCATTTACCAGGTCCTGAAAGCCAACGATGGGTACCCCATCGGGTGTCGTACCGCCGCCATGCAGCCAGGTATTCCAACCGCGCGTATGCGGCTCATTAAACACATCAAACATGACCATAGGATTGCTTCTGTAGTGCAAGGCAATAGCCTTCCAGAAAGTAACACTTTCTGGCTTTGGCATATCGGAATTATCACTGTAGGGAGAGCCGCTTTGAACGTCATCATGCAGATCCAGTACAACGTATAAGCCGGCGGTATTTGCTCGCTGAACCACCTGGTCAAGCTGGCTCATGTATTCAGAGGTATACTTTGCATAAATCCAATTGGAAATGGGTAGGCGCAGCGCATTCATATGCCAATCGCGTGCCATAGCATTAAAAGTCGCGCTGGTTAGAGTATCAGTGGGTCTTTTGCCCTTTTCCCAATCTTTAATATAGTTAAAAGGGCTTTCAATCTGCGCTCCATGGAGCAAAAAGGGATGTCCTGTAGCATCCACAATTTGTGTGCCTTGAGCACGAGGCATACCTGATGGGATATACGTGGGCTGAGCAGTTGGCGTTGTTTGAGTAGTAGAGTTACCGCCCAAAAAGGAGCAACCTACGGTAGCAATGGCCAGTGTAAGTAGAAGCACGTAAAACAGAAATCCTGGTTGATTTTCCCACCAGTGATTAAAATTAGAAGACATGGTATTCTCCAAACTTTATTGGTATATAAAATAGGGGACCCCTTATTTTCCAGGGCTCATAGAACCCTCCTCAAACTACCCATTCCCATTGGAACTTATCATATAATACGTTCCCACTTCACGCGAAGATACAGCTTCGCTATTAGCTGCGTTAACTATGCCACTACCACATGCCTCTGCATTGTCCATGTTCAATTGATGGGTGAAATGTAGCATCCTGTGTGGGGGATAGAGTTCCCCTTGTAGGCAAGCATCTCATGAATTAATTTCGTCACACTCATTCCCCATGCATCCCAATTGAGCCTGCTCTCAAAAGCCGCCCGACTCGCTTTCACCAGTTCGCCATAACGCTGATCATCTCGATAAATCCCGGCGATCAGTTCCGCGTACTCTGAACCTCCCGCATCGAGTGGGAGCATAAAACCATTTTCACCATCCCTGACTGCCCCGGCAACGCCACCTGTATCGGTGGTGATGGAAGGAAGGCCGAATGAACTTGCCTCGCAGAAGACCATACCATACGTTTCTCCTCTTGTAGGCAAGAACAGGAAATCAGATGTCTCAAAGAGGCTTTCCAGTTGCCGTCGCTGGTTCTCATCTTTTCTACTCAAGAAGGGGATAACCGTCATCCTTTTGTGAGAAAACCTATCAGGGGGAATACAACCACAAACGATAAGTTCTGCTTGCACTCCCAGCTCTTCCAGCTTCAAAAGCGTCTCGAAGGCTATTTCGCCACCTTTTCTCTCCCAGTCAACTCCAATAAAAAACAATTTGCAGCGGTCAGATTTCTTTTTGCTCTGCACAACCTCAATGGAGGGGAAATGCTCAATATTTGCACCAAAGGGGACGGTGCGTACTTTCTGCGCATCCACTCCATAGTGCTCGCGCGTGGCTCCCGCTGCCCACTCTGAAGGATAGAGCGCTAGCTGAGCTTTACGCAGAGCCAGTCTCTCCAGCACATCTATCTCGTAGAATGATCTTTTGAGTAAGTTCGAGTACTGAGCATAGTAGTCATGTAACAAAGCAAAATTTGCATCCTCTATGAGCACAATCGGAATATCTGTCTCCAGATAGGCTATCTCTGTAGCACAACTAGGCGCAATAATTACATCAAAATCGCTTGCTGCCAGTTTCTGGGTCATGATTTTCCCGTAACTCCGGGCTATAAGAAAGCTGTGATAGTACATGAAGCTCTTCTTTAGCAAAAGCTGGGCACTCTTATTGATGATTTTTCCAAGTAGTAACTCGTGAAGCCGTATCGGATCGATATAGGTAATGTCACCACAATACTTTTGTAGAGCTTGAGCGACATATTCATTGGTTATCTTCCACGATGTTCGTTTATCTTGTAATATGAGTGTATTCAAAAACCCGATCTTTAAACGTTTATTCCCCTTACTCATAACCAAACTGATTTCCCCCAATATTAATTAGTGCGCAGTCCATGTTCAATCGATGGGGGGAAATGTAGTGGCACCCCTTGTGGGTGCCAGGCCCCCAGCCAGGTCCCCCCTATTTGCTCGCTCGTAGGCAAGATCGAGTGGGCGAAGGGCAATTTTTGCATCATAACGCTCAAGGATGAGTTGGTGAGCATTCTGAGCTAGCTTATGCGCCAGTTCTTTATCCTGGAGAACCGCAGCACAGGCACGCGCAAAGTCTTTGGGAGTATCGGCAATGAGTAGATGTACACCATCCTGTACCTCCAATCCCTCACACCCAACCGTTGTTGAGACAACAGGCACGCCCATAGCCATGGCTTCCAAAATCTTTACTCTTATGCCGCCCCCTGATAAAAGTGGCACGGCCAGAACTGTAGCGTGCGTCCAGAAAAGGACGACATCAGCAACGTACCCTGGGCAGAGCATACGCAGGTGTTCGTAGCCTGCTCGCAGCCACCAGATCACTCCTTCACTATTGGGGGGCCAGAACATGGTACCAATGGTGAAGAGACGCCCAGGCTGGGGATCGCGAGCTTCCCAAATAGCGGTAAAACGCTCCGCATCAACGGTAATAGGCACAACTTCTATTGTTACAGATTCCCCTGCGACCTCGTATAACGCCTGCTGATCGTGTTCGCTCACAGCCAGGACCACCTGCGCCCGTTGGCAAGCCTCACCCTCTATTTGGCGCATAAGGCGCACTTCGCGACCCAGAAGCCAACGCCCCACGGGATTACTTGTACCCTTGTGAAGACGCTCAACCACTTGCCAGACGGCATTATGCTCATCAAGGATAACGGTTCCCCGCCAATCAGGTGGAACAAAGCGCATCATGTTGAGCTGATCGACATGCAAGACATCAATGCGCTCTTCCTCTAAGAGTTGACGCACCATTGTACGCATAGCTGCACGGTCATCGCGGCGCAGTATAAATGAATCGCCCGTTGCCAGGCTCTCAAGCAAAAAACGCATGTCGCTCACTCGCGAACGTTTTATAGGCACGGTCGATACCCGAGAACATATCTCACGAAGTTTCTCAGCGTCTTGCACTTCCTGGTCGCTGCGCACGAAGGTACAATATACAACCTCGTGCTGTGCAGCAAGGTGCCGCAGTACCTGCAAGGTTTTCACCTTGGGACCTGCGTCAGCAGGGTAAACAACGACTTGAGTTAGCACGAGTACTCGCATAGTCTTCCCCCGGTAGTTTACTTAACATTTTTCTCCCCCGCACTCCCCCTGCGTTTTGCGTGAGCAGTAATTGCCTGCTGGTACACCTCGACCAGGCGAGAAGTTACAGTACGCCAATCGTGCTGCTCTTCTACATAGGTGCGTCCATGCTGGCTCAAGCTCACGCGCAAGTCCGCATCATCCATGAGGCGTAAAGTGGCGTCGGCAAAATCCTGCGCTGATGTAGCTACGAGTAGATCACGACCTGTTTGAGTACCAAGTGCGGCCGCGGCCTGCGCCGCAGCAACAACCGGTGTACCGAGGGCCATTGCTTCCAGGACCTTGTTCTGAATACCGACACTATAGACCATCGGACTTAACATGACCTCGGCCCGGCCGACATACGGTCGCATATCTTCTACATAGCCGGTCACTTCCACGCGCGGATCATTGCCCAGAGCTTGAATTGTCTTTGGGGGCTTGCTGCCAACGATGGTCAGGGTAGCCTCAGGTCGATGCTGCCAGATCAAAGGCATGATCTGGTGATAGAGATACAAGGCGGTCGCCACGTTCGCGTGATAGCTCATCTTCCCTGAGAAGACCAGGTTAAAGCGCTGTCGTTCCAGTTGCAGAGGCCGGAAGTACTCCAGATCGACGCCGTTGGGTATGACACTTATCCCTGCACCCGGTTCTTCACTCGTAAAATCACGCGTGTGCGTACGAAGTAGCTCGATCATGGCCTGGCGATCATGCTCTGAGGTCACAACCGTATGCTGCAACTGGCTGAGGATCTTCGCTTCGTAGCGGCGTGTGCGTTGATGCTCAAGTAACGCCACCATGCGCACAGCCCTGCTGGGGCCTGCCGCTATAGTATGCTTACAGAGCAGGCTAATGCAATCAACCGCGTCCCACACGAGCGGATGAGTGCGCGCAATTTGCAGCATTGAGGCAATGCCGCGCAAGTGCTCTACATGCACAACATCGAAGTGACGTTGAGCACATAGTTGTTGCGCCGCTTGCGCAAAACGTGCCGAGCGGGCGTAAGCCACCTGGAGTGGCAATGAGTTGAACAGCGCCATTGCGCTCTGGCTGGCAGAACGCATCTTTGACTCCTGCACCGCCAGTACTTCATATCCCTGACCTCGTAACTTTTCTACATCGGCAAGTTCTTGCTCTGACGTGCATTGCGCCATGATGGTTACCTGGTGTGCACGCTGAAGTTGTGTGAGAAACCCATATCCACGTACACGAATACGTGATGGTGGATAAGGTGTGACAAACAGGATGCGCATAAAACCCCTCTATACTGACCTATCTCAAGCGATGCTGCTTCCGAATACCAATAAATGCAGATGAACAAAATAATCCAGCCATCGTAGGGGCCGATTTATCGCGCCTAGTGTGAGAGCCCCCCAGGCTCTCCTGCCTGTCCCCCAGACAGGATTGCGCCGATTTATCGGCCCTCGGTGGATGTTCCGGTATCCGAAGTATTTTGTTAAAAGTCATATATGGCCCATATTTCGAGACAACTCATACTTCCCTCTTCCACTTACAGCGGCAAGTATACCAGCACGCTAACGCACAAGCAGCAAAGCCACAGTTAAGACCAGGTTACAAAGTATTCATGTTGGTAACAGTTTCTCAACCAATTCTCTCTGGTAACTTAACCAAATCTCTCTTGTTCGTATGTGAAGAGTCAAGTACACTTTTGCTAAAGTTCGGTCAAATCGCTTGCTCACTCTCTCTATTATCGGCATTACCTGAAAAGGTGTTTAAAATATGCGCATCCTGTTACTTAGCAATCTCTACCCTCCTCATGTGTTGGGGGGCGCGGAAATCCTGGCCAGGGACTATGCTGTCAACCTGGAAGAACTGGGGCACGAAGTCACGGTGCTGACCAGTTCATATGGACTTCCCCGGGCGCAGCAGGACGGGAATACCTGGCGCACATTGCATTATGCTCCATCCGCGCATTTTGACCGCAGCCGCCCACCATGGCAGCAACTTAACTTGGTACCCGACTACTATCAATCCTTTCACAATGCTGCCAATGTCAAAGAGTTGCAGCGAGTGATCGCTGCAACAAAACCAGATGTCCTGTATGTCTGGGAGATCACCGGTATTGGGCTTAACTCGATGCTCAAAACGTTGCATGCAGTCAAGATACCTGTTGTCTTCCACCTCGGTAACTACTGGCTGCACTACGCTCTCTCACCGGAGACCGAGCAAACCCGCCTGCACACCCGCTGGCTCAAAAAAGCGCTGATTGGCTCCGTACCTTCTCTGAGCTACACGTCACTCATCGCGGTCAGCCAAACAGTGAAACAGCAGTACACAGAGGTAGGATGCGATGCTGAGCGTATCGAGGTTATTTACAACGGTATCGACGCTCGCTTTCTGAACACTCCACGCAAGGAGGACGCGAACAATGATGACACTGGTGACACAAGTGAGGCAAAAGATATAGAGTTGATCTACGTCGGTCGCCTGTGTCTTGAGAAAGGTGTCATGGTAATCCTGCAGGCACTTGATATACTCGTCAATGCACAGCACAGGCAGCATTTCCATCTCAATATCTTCGGCGATGGCGATGAGGCGTATATTCGAGAGCTAGAAGCCTTTCTCCAGCAGAAGCAACTTACTTCATTCGTTACATTCCACGGCAAGGTTCCTCAGGATGAACTGCTTCAACATTACGACTGCTCGGATATTATGCTCATCCCATCGATCTGGAAAGAACCCTTTGGCCTGGTGGTGGCAGAGGCAATGGCGCGGGGCTTGCCGGTGATTGCTTCGCATATAGGAGGACCGGCAGAAATTATCACTACTGGAGTAGACGGTTTGCTGATCGAGCCAGGAGACGAGCAAGCGTTGGTCTCGGCCATCTTACAACTCGCCCAGGACCCGGCTAAGCGCGGGCAACTTGCACAGGCTGCACGTATTACTGTCCGGGAACGTTTCCTGATCGCAGAAAATACGAAACGCGTTGAACAACACCTGTCTCGAGTCTTGCAGGCAGCGAGCAGCCATTAGTACTATTCTGCTCGTTGCCAGCTGGGGCCAGGAAGAGGCTTCAGAACATGCGTTATGCATACAACTTCAGGTCAGGCATATATTGACGGATCTGCCTTCAGCATTTAATATATGCTGTTGGGATACGTTCAATAGTAAATATCTATATGATACAAGCCGACACATAAATAAACGTTCTGAGACATCGCTTTTACGTGTGCTTGTTGAAGATATAGATACTTGAAATAACTATTTCTCACCGGAAATCGATTGTCATTTTGAAAAATGGAGAGGTACATGGGTAAATTTAGTCGCATTCTTTTAGTTGCAGCTCTTATGACTGTTTTATTAGGGGTAGGCGTCTGGCGATTGCTGCCTGCCGCCTCGTCCCATCCTGCTCATGCACAGAAAACCGGCACGCCAATAACTCCTATCAAACATGTTGTCGTCGTCATGCTGGAAAACCATACCTTTGACAATTTCTTTGGGACCTTTCCTGGCGCTAATGGTTATTCCAGCAGTCTTTTAAAACACGCGTCAAATCCAATAGTCACTGATTTAGGCCATGACGGGCCGACTGCAAGAGCTGCCGTTGATGGAGGCAAGCTCGATGGCTTCTCTCCTCATGGCATGGTTCAATATACCCAGTCGGATATTCCTAACTATTGGAGTTATGCTCAGCACTTCGGTCTGAGCGACAACTTCTTCACCTCCGATGCCACCTCCAGCACACCCAATCATATCAACATGATCGCGGCTCAATCAGGGGGTGTAGATGGAACATTGGGTACTGGCTGCAAATCACCGCAAAACATGGTTCTTAACTCGCTGACTACTGGGGGTAATAGTTACTGGTCTTACACCTGCTATAACATTCCCAGCATACCTCAGGAGTTGGATAGCGCCGGTATAAGCTGGCGTTATTATAGCTCGACTCCTATTTGGAATGCTCCATACTTCGTCAAGCCACTCTACCCGTCTGATTCGAGTCATATTATTACCGATAGCAACCAGTTCGTTAAAGATGTGAAGGCAGGGCAGATGCCCACTGTGTCCTGGGTCACACCCACGGGAACCGAAACCGATCACCCACCTGTAGCAACTGAGGGCGCTCAGAACTACGTCACCAATATTGCTAACACACTTATGCAGAGTAGCTACTGGAACAGTACCGCGCTCTTCGTGACCTGGGATGACTGGGGGGGCTTCTACGACCACGTGGCGCCGCCCGCAGTTGACGGGCGCGGCCTTGGTCTGCGCGTTCCTCTCCTCGTCATTTCACCCTACGCCAAACCTGGCTACATTTCTCACATTCAGGGAGAATTCAGCTCCTTCGTGAAATTCATCGAGAAAGACTTCAGCCTGCCCAATCTAGGCCAACGCGACTCATTGGCAAGTACAAGTGATTTGATGGATTTCTTCAACTTCAGCCAGCCACCTCTGTCTCCGTTCATCTTGAACCAACTGCCATTCTCGACAACATTGCTCGTACCATCGGCACATAATGCACCAGGAGCGCTTAGTCCGGTAGATGGAAGCACAGACGGCACCTATCTCTACAGCATTATGTATACGGGTTCTGGCACACCGGCCGTGCACAACGTGAATATCGATGGGCACTCTTTCCCAATGGTTAATAAGGGAGGTCAAGCAGGTTCGAAGGGGACACTTTACCAATACTCAGCAGCAAATATGAGCGTGGGAAACCATTCTTTTACCTTTACCTTTTCGGAAGGTTCAGGTACGGTTACCATACCCTACGGTACAGCGCCGTTTGATGGCCCCCATGTACATCCTTTCCATATGGGGCAAAGGACGATT
>WNGJ01003969.1_pt1 | contig 15316 bp, 14 predicted proteins | sample 5400611 | NCBI WGS metagenome assembly WNGJ01 (sample SAMN13153375, study PRJNA577476) | soil metagenome | isolation source: 40 cm soil or saprolite under Garry oak tree replicate 1 | place: USA:California | collected 2016-06-15
GAGGCCAAGGTAGTAAGCGTCCAGTGTGAAGGTCTTCGTCAAAGGCCGGACGCCGTATACGCCCCAAAATCCGACAGCGTGGTTTGGAACGTTATCGAAAAAGCCCGGCTTGTCCAGGTCCGGGCGCACGGCGAAGCCGTCAATCTGCCAAGAACCGACACCGGCCTTTACCTTGAACCCGTCAAAGCTCAAGCGCACGTTAGGGCCTTCGCGAACATCGATCAGTCGTCCGGAGCCATACTCCATCTCATGTCTCCCGGCTCTGACCTTGATCCAGTTGCGTTCATCTCCCGTTCCGACTTCGACAAATGCTGCTTGAAAATCGAGCTTCTTTTCATCGATCGGTCTCGGACCACCGATACGGTAAGAATTCAAACCGCTTTTGAACTCGACGAACGAGCGAACGTGCTTGCCATAATGAACGTCGACATAAAGCATGTACCGTTCGTTGAAATAGCCGTTCATGAAAGGCTGTTGGCCCCAGTTGTCGTTTCCGATCTGTTCCCAAACCTCGCGAGCTTCGCCGCCAATGGATAGGAACCAATCATTCCGACCGGACCGCAGACGAATATATTTGATGGGGTCCCAAAGCTCCTTCTGCTTAGCCGGATCAGCGAGAAAACTCCAATCATCGTCCTCGCGAAGCAAGTGATAGATCCGTTCCGGCGCCGGGGATTCAGTGGTAGGAACCGATTGGCCTTGCGAAAGTCGCGGAATCGCAAAAGAAACGACCATTAAGATCATCAACGTTCGCATGTATCTCTTCGTTCCAATTCCACGTGTGGCACCGCGCTTCGCGGATCATCGTCAAAAGTCGTTTGCACTTCTTATTTCTTTATTAACGAGTGGATTTCCGCGATGTATCCTCCGGGGAACTGGACGACAGCGGATTCTCGCTCATCGGTTTTATAAGGGGGTACGAGGACGTCGACGCCGCTGGCTTTTGCCTTGGTGAGCGTGTCCGTCAGATTCGTCACTTCATAACCGGTCATTTCCCGGCCGTACGGATACGGAAGTTGACCGTCGGTAGCGAGCGCGGTCAGCTTCCCGAACTTCGATTCGATCCTTACTCGCCGATAGGATTCCGTGGGCCTTCCGATTTCGACGCCCGGTGCGCGCGGTTCATCAGAGACGAGACTCCCGTGGGAAAACGCGAGAAAGCTGGACACAAATGCATCCACTCGGTCCTGCGAGACATAGACCCGATTCTCCGGAATAGTTTGGAGCGGGGCATAAGATGGCGCGGTGGTGTGCCAGTACAGTTGCGTGTTCACGCCACCCGGCCATTGAATGATTGCGTCTCGGCCAATCGGATCGTTGAAGGGAGCGAGTAAGACATCCGCGCCCGTGGCCTTGGCGGCGCGGACCGCCTCGTCCACATCAGTGACGAGATAGCCTGTGCGCTCCAACCCGAATGGGTACGGAACCGGCGTCTTGAATCCGAATACCGATACAGTGCCTACAGGAGTCATGACCAGTTGCGACATGGTGCTGCTGGGTGTTGGAGTTACGGTGAAAACGCCCTGCTTGGTTGTTGTGCCACCGAATGTGGCAATCAGGCTCGCGACAAAACGGTCAAAGTCCTGTGGAGCAACGTAGACATGCGTCGTGTCGTACTGCGGGCCGACAGCTACGCCCGCCGTTTTGGCTATCTGGAGACTTTGGGCGAATGTGCTGAAGTATCGCGATTCGCACGCGAAGCCAATCGTCAGGAAGATAGCAACAGACGTTCCAGCAAGGATCTTGTTCAAGCGCATTCTATTTCTCCTAACTCGCCCATTACATCATCACCGTGAAACTGATTCCTGTATTTTCGCAAGCTCTCAAAGAAGATCACCTGCTGTGCACGTCGGTCGTATCCACTTCGTTGGACATGGCCACGTGTTCCGCAAAGATGGAACTTGAGTCGTAACGCGTTTTGCGGGATGGAGGATTGTAATGCTGATGGTCGTAGCGTTCACCGACAAGGCACACGGATGCGGCACGGGGGACGTCGAGTTTCTTGGTATGAATCCAAGTCCCGAGCTGCTCGCCAAGCACCATTCCCAAGAGGCCGAGTAAGGCGACGATCGGCGGTGCCGGACTCTTTACCCGGATGAGCCCGTAGATAGCACCGACTCCAAGACCAACGATGAAAGATAAAAACAGTATCTTCATTTCGATCTCCCTAGCGACGCGTGAATCAGAACGCAAAGCAATCGCAACCCAGCCCCCAAAGGCCAAACTCACCGAGCACTTGAAGGTGTGATCGCGTCTGGCCATCTGACGGCGCCTCAACATGCGAACAGGCAGCGGAGTGAGATGCACCAAGAGTTGGGTTGAGCGCTTTCGCGTAACCTCCATATTCTTTGACAGGGGACCAGCCCGGGCTCACTGGCAGCGGAGGCGGCGCGAGTTTTGAGAATTCGTCGCTGGCATAGACGATCTTGCCGCCCACGAAGGTAAGTACCGATTCGAGATGCTTGATCTCCTCTTCGGGAATGGAAAAATAGTCGGCAGAGAGAACCGCCAAGTCGGCCAGTTGGCCAGGAGCAAGCGCACCTTTTTTGCCGTCTTCGGTTGAAAACCAACTGCTCCCCACCGTATAGAGCTTGAGCGCTTCGTCGCGATCCAATCGGTTCTCTTGCGGATAAAGACTGAGCCCCCCGACGGTCTTTCCGGTGATAAGCCAGTACAAGGAAAGGTAAGGGTTGTAGCTCGAAACGCGCGTCGCGTCCGTTCCCGCCCCGACCGGGACGCCCATTTCCAGCATGCGGCGGACTGGCGGAGTGCGTTTGGCTTTTTGCGAGCCGTAGCGCGCAACGAAATATTCTCCCTGGAAAGCCATGCGGTTCTGCACGGCAATGCCGCCGCCGAGCGCCTTGACGCGCTCGATGCTGCGGTCAGAAATTGTTTCGCAGTGATCGAAGAACCAATGCAGGCCGTCAAAGGGGATTTCCCGGTTCACTTCTTCATAGACATTCAGTGCCCGCTCGATAGTTTCGTTGTAGGTCGCGTGCAAGCGAAACGGCCAGCGATTCTCCACGAGATGGCGAATCACCGCTCTCAGCTCGCTTTCCATAACGGGGAGCAGGTCCGGACGCGGCACGAGGAAGTCTTCGAAGTCTGCAGCGGAGAAAACCAGCATTTCTCCCGCACCGTTGAGACGATAGAAGTCATCGCCGTCCCCAGGCTTTGTCATTTTTGTCCAGCTCTGAAAATCGGATATCTCTTGCTTTGGCTTCTGGGTAAAGAGATTGTACGCGAGACGAATCGATAACTCGCCATTGCGATGCAGTTCGTTCACCACGCCATAGTCGTCGGGAAAATTCTGAAAGCCGCCTCCTGCGTCGATTGCGCTGGTGATGCCGAAACGATTGAGTTCGCGGAAGAAGAGCCGCGAAGAATTGAGCTGATCTTCACGGGAAAGCTTTGGTCCCTTGGCAAGTGTGGAATAGAGAATGTTGGCGTTAGGCTTCGCGATGAGAAGGCCGGTGGGATTTCCGTGGCGGTCACGCTGAACCTCGCCAGCCGGAAAATTCGGGGCGTTCTTGTCGTAGCCTACGGCACGCAGCGCCGCCGCGTTCAGTAAGGCTCGGTCATACAAATGCATCAGGAACACGGGCGTGTCTGGGGCAGCTGCGTTGATCTCATCGAGTGTTGGCATCCGGCGTTCGGCAAACTGGAATTCGGTCCAGCCTCCGATCACCCGTACCCACTGAGGCGCTGGAGTTCGCGCAGCTTGATCTTTGAGCATGCGCAATGCATCGGCCAGCGAAGGGACGCCATCCCAGCGCAGTTCCAAGTTGTAGTTGAGCCCGCCACGGATCGGATGCATGTGGGAATCGTTGAGCCCAGGGATGACGGTTCGCCGGCGCCCGTCAATCACTCGCGTGTGCGGGCCGCGAAGCCGGAGAATCTCGTCATCGTTGCCGACAGCAGCTATCTTTCCGGCCGTTATGGCGATCGCTTCGACAAATGAGGGCACTTCGTTTGTGGCGATCTTGGCGTTGTGCAATATGAGCTCAGCAGACACAGCAGTCTCCGTTTCAACTTTTTTCCAAATGCATTGAGAAGGGCGGAGGGCTCCGCCCTCAGGTTTTTACTTGTGGGCTGCAACGGCAACGGGAACCGCGTACTCGGGAAATTTCGTGGCCGGCGCGCCGTGCACCATTGTGTATGCGTACTCGACGCCGATCCCGTATGCTCCGTAGTGGTTCTTCACGATGTCCATGACTGCGTCGTAGGTTCCGCGGTGGGCCCAATCGCGCTGCCATTCGAGCATGACCGACAGGGAAGTGACCGGCTTTGCGCCGGCTTGTACGACGCGCTTCATTGCGTTTTCGTGAGCGAGTTGGCTGACGTCGCCACAGCAATCCTCGACGACGTAGATTTCGTAGCCGTCGTGAAGCGCTTGTATCGTGGGCAACGCAACGCAGGTCTCGGTCCAGAGGCCGGCAATGAGAATCTTCTTGCGTCCACTTTTTTCGATTGCAGCCACAAAGTTTTTGTCGTCCCAGGAATTCATGGACGAACGTTCGATGGGTTCTTGTCCAGGAAATACGGCGCGCAACTGCGGCCACATATTCCCGCTGAAGGACTTTGTCTCGACCGTTGTCAAAACCACGGGCACATCGAACACTCGTGCGGCTTTGCCGAGTGCTACGGTGTTGTTGATGATTCCTTGGCGGTCAAAATTGCTTGTTCCAAACAGCATTTGGCCCTGATGGTCGATCAGCGCCACGACGCAATTGTCCGGAGTCAAAAGTCCCTTCTCACTCAGTTTTGGGCGATTGCCGTTTGATGATGGTTGAGTCATACGATTTCGGATTCCCCTTTCAGATGTCGACCTCGCATTGGCGCAATGACAGAAAGCAACTGCGTGACCAACCCCGAAAGTGCGCGCCAGAATCGGAGATTCGTTTTATTTTCAATAAGGAGGAGACGTTCGACTCAAAAGGAAGGAGTGTCTTTCGACCGATTCGGTGCCGGAGACTTGACGATAACGTCGAGGTTGTCACTGAGTCTTGGGTGGTCGCACGACGCTTCCGCAACGAATTTCGTCAACGGCGAAGAAGGGGCGTTGGCTTCGTGACATGCAGATCCTGCCACAGATAAAGTCCAACGAGAGCACCCTACGGGTTGCGCATCATCGAGAGCTGCAAGACGGGTCCTCTAACCAAGAAGCGGCAATTCTGTAATTTACCTCCCAAGGCGTTAGAGGAGATCGGTGCTATTTCATCGAGTGCAACCTACCCAAAAGGAGCGATCCTATTCGTTGAAGGGCAAGAGTCACGCGGAGTGTTCGTGATTTGCCATGGCCGCGTTATGCAGGCCGCGTTCTCCAGGATCGGACTCCATGCCCCAGGGGGCCTCGGTTCGAGCCGTGTTCGCTCGTACCAACGGAGCACACCCGATGCCCGATGCCCAGAGTGTGTTCCACCGGCTCGCCAGCGATCGAAGTCAGCTCCTGTCAGAAAACCGAGCTTCAATTGGTTCGATCGCGGACATGGGATTTCTTCATTCGCTCAAGATCTCGTCCGTTTTTCAATAACGTCGTCAATGATTAACTTCGGCACGATAAGGCCGAAGCTCATTGCCACAATAATGAGAACGGCGACCGAGCCGTCCGCGAACGTCGCTCCTATGAGCGCCCACGTCATTTGTGAATTGTTAGTGAGTTGCACGAGGCCGCTGGCCATCCTGAACATGAAGACCCCCGGCATCATAGACACCACGGATGCGAACCCAATGGCGGCAAACGGCATGTGCCAACGGTATGAGACCGGTGTGAGGATCACCCCGACGATAACACACGCAATAAATGCCCCCGTTGGCGCACTGACCCCAAGCGCCGTAAGCGCAAGCCATCTTAAAGCATGGGCCACCGCGCCAACCGCCACCGGCCAGGGAGCATCTTCAGAGGGGAGGAAAAGAAAACACTGAAACAAGCGACCGCGATGCCCGCAGCAACAACGTCAATCCAAAGAGGCACAGCCTTGCCGGCTGGGGCCACCGGTAAGGAGATACCAAGAAGTGCGAGCCCAAGCAGCAGTCCCATCGAGATGGCCACGACTATGAGCACGGCGTAGATCAGCCGGGCCGCTCCGAGACTCATGCGGCCCATTATCAAGTCCAACATGCCATTGAGAAAATGCGGGCCCGGCACCAGCACCACGCATGGGGAGACCGCGACAAGGCGCATCGGGGAACTCAGCTCATATCGAACTGCCAGCGCCCCAACCACGCCGGCTACCAATGCCGCGCTGAATGGTTGCACAAAGATATTTGTGCTGTAGCGGGCCAACGTGCGGCGTAGGATCGCACCGGCCGCCGCACTCGCGAATATGAGAGCCGCTGCGGTGAGGTGCCGGAGGCCGAAGATCACCGCTAAAGCTACAGCGCCCACCGCGGCCGCTAGAGTAAACATCCACGTCGATGCAGGCGGCGCCGCTGCGATTCTGTTGATTTCTTCCATTGCTTTGGCCAGTGCCAGCCGACCATCACACAACTCCTCAATGGTTCGCCGAATCGAAGCCACGCGGTCCATGTTCACGCCGGAAGGAGTGGCTTCAATTGCCGAAATCCATTTGCCCTCGGTGTTTTCGCCTTGAAGTTCCAGCTCTCCCCAGCGGGGTAGAATTGTGACGGTCAGGCCCAGAAAATCGCCCAAACGTTTGGCGGCTGCGACCGTCTTCTGTGTAGATTCGCCATTGACATACAAGACTCGAGCAAACTCGAGGATGAGATTGGACCCATCCTCGCGCGTCATGTTTGGGTGGGATCGGCTGCCAATCCTGTTACCATGAAAGTGAAACACTGTTATGGTTAGATCGGGTGCGGCCAGTTTTCGTATTGTTGCGTTTCTTATTCCCATGGCAAGGCGCGTAACGACAATCAAGAAGTCTTAGCCTTCACGCCCCCTAGAACTTGAAGCCGGTCCACAATGCCCAGTAATTGAGGTTGCGGTGGCTGACTCTCTCTGACGAACTTGCCTGCATAAAAAATCCCGTAGTCGGCTTGAAAGCAGAGATGCTGATTTGCCTGCCAGCGCACTTCCGTGCCGGGACGGTGTCCGACGAATCGTGCGTCGCTCTTTCCTGCAGGAATAATTAGAAATCCGGGCACGGAGTACACTCCGTCTCGCAAACTCTCCCGCAACTGAAAGATCCAATCGACGGAGACAGTCACACCTTGTGGCAGCGTTGCTTCAACGCGCAGGTGTGCGTGCCCGTCTGCGTGTAGCAGTCGAACGTGAACATCAGCGAGTGCGTGTACAGGTAGTTGTCGAGAGCGAGTTGCGCTTCGATGTCCGGTGGAGAAATGTACCGCCCAAATTTGATGACCATTCCTTGCGCTACGTTCGGAATGTAAATCAGTCCATAAGCTTCCACCGGATCGAATCCGTACAAACGGTTGTGCTTCAGAAGTTGTCCGCTGGACCCCCTTGCGCTGTCGTCCAGCGATAATCGATCCCATACATCGGCGTGAGCCGGAATCCCCAGTCCACGTGATCCTTTTGCACGGTGTCCGGAAGGCGTTCAAAGCGTACGACGGACTGGTCGAGTTCAATCTTGTTGGGAACGATCGCGTACGATTCAGGAATGTTTGATTCGTTGGAAGTGCTGAAGTCGAATCCAGCATTCACCCAGCCATACACTTTGATCCTGTTGGCCTTGAGTGCTGGAAATGCGTACCAAAGAGCCTTCTCTAACGGATATTCGGGATCCGTGTCGGGTACCCCGATGAGTGGCGTAGGCCCGAGATATTCTGAGCCAGGAAATAACGGATCGAGCGGCGAGGGAAGAGCACGACGCTGTGGCTCCTGAGGCGCGGGCGCCTCACTGGCGGTTGAATTGGATTGCCCTTGAGTTTCCGTTTTTGCCGTGGCGAGATTTGTGGGCTGCTCGGCTGTTGCAGCCACTATTTTGGGATCATCGTCCGCGAATACAACGGGAGTGAAGAGACTTCCGGACAGAATCACCGTCAGCAATGAACACACTAACGTCCCATTGCGGGTGAAAAAATGCATTTTCGTCTCCTAGTCTATGGCCCGTTCTTCGTGAGCCCAAGATCGTTCACCAAGAATCCTCCAGAAAGTTCGCGACAAGGGGGGCGAGGTAACGGCTTTCGGGTGCGAATGCTAGTCCCAGACCTAATCTGGATTGATTCCGCGCCTGTCGATGGACTCGTCTGTTTTTTCCAGTTCTTTCAGGAACTTGTTGTAGTCGCGCCATACATTTCGCCACTGATCCGCAGCCAGCCTACTTGAAGTACTGCGTGGCTTAGTCGAGCAGAGCGCCACAGTGAGTAGCGCGGCGACAACCTGGTGGTCTTCCATCTTTCTCTCCTCGTAAGAACTAAACGACTCGCTCGACGGTTAAGCGCCAGATCGGCCAACTAACCTACGGCCCGTTCCTCATGAGCCCAAAAACGTTCACGCAGAATTCTCTTGAGGATCTTGCCGGCACCGCTTTTCGGTAGTTCAGTATCGGAAAACTCGACACGGCGGGGGATCTTGTAGTTCGCGAGGAATTGTCTGCAATGCGTCGTAAGCTCGTTCGCACTCAGAGCCATGCCGGGTTTCAGCACAACACAGGCCGTTACAAGTTCACCCCACTGTGAATCAGGAATTCCAAAGACCGCCACTTCACGAACTGCGGGATGTTTGTAGATGACGGCTTCGACTTCACCGGAATAGACATTTTCGCCGCCTGTGACGATCATGTCTTTCAGGCGGTCGAGGATGTAGAAATAGCCGTCCGAATCCTGATAGCCGATGTCTCCCGTGCGAAACATTCCATTTCGAAATGCGAGGGCCGTGTCTTGCGGATCGTTCCAGTAGGCCCGCATGACGTTGGCGCCCCGTGCGACCAATTCCCCGTGCTGACCGAGTTCAACTTCCTTTCCCGTTTCGTCCTCGACTCGCAGATCAATTCCTGGGCAGGGCCGCCCACAAGAGAGGAGCTTTCCCTCGACATGCTCCTGATCTTGGAGACCCGTGAGGAAGCCGGTCTCGCTGAGTCCATAGCACTGGAGAAGCTTCACGTTCGGCAGAAGCTTTCTCACCCGATGGACAAGTTCCGGCGCCATTGGAGAGCCGCCATAAGCCAGAACTTCGAGGCTGCTCAAGTCATACGGCTTTGCTTCGGGCATCTGCGTCAGCAGGTTCAGCATTGTCGGGACGAGCACCGTGTGAGTTACGCGTTCACGTTGGACCAATTCACAGAAACTTTGCGGGCTGAACTTTGGAATCGTGACTTGGCGCGCACCGAAAGCCGGTGCTGCAAACATGGCGGGAAAATCGGCAATGTGAAAAATCGGTTCCGCATGCAGATAGACACCGCCTTCTCGGTATCCCATCCAATAGCTGAAGTGGTCGAGGTTCGCCAGGATGTTGGCATGAGTCACCATGACGCCCTTCGGCCGACCCGTGGTGCCACTGGTATAGATGAGAGCGAGAATCGCTTCCGGGTCATAAACAGGATCAGGACAGGACTCATTCCGAACATCGAAGGGCTTTTCATCCAGCACGAGTTGCCACTGAACCTGCACGGCAGGTTTCGGGAGCGAGGAATGCCGCACCAGGCCGCGCGGTTTTGCATCAAGCAGAACTCGATCGATTTCCGCTGCCGAGAGCCGTGCGTTTATTGGGACCGCCGTAACGCCGAGCCAGCTGCAGGCGTAGACTAACTCGATGTACTCAGGAGAATTCGGCAAAAGAAGCGCGAGCCTGTCGCCTGCCGCAAAGCCGTTGGCGGCGAGCGTAGCCGCAATGTTCTGAACGCGCTCGTGCAGCGCCTTGAAAGAAACCGCGGCACCGTCGACAACCAGCGTCGTGCGTTGCGCGTAATACCGGGATGCCCGGCCGAGCGAATGAAAGTAGATCATCGTCTGCTGTCCAATGAAGGAGCGCCTGGGGCCGCAAAGCGCGAACCAGAGCACTTCACAGTGCGAAGTTAGTCGCCGTGAGCTCCGGCGATAGCTGCTTGCGCCGCTTCTTCACCCTTTGCGCGGGTAGCGAGCAGTTCCAGCAGCATGGCGTCGCGTTCACGGTTGAGTTCGTCAACTGAGCGGTTGGCTGTCTCTTTTTGCACGCCGTCGATGATCGCTTGCTTAACCTGAGGACTGAATTCGGTGATTGTGCCGAGGTCCTTCCACCACGACGCTACGGGCCCGGAGAGGTGCTCCATGAAGTGGTGAATTCCGCCCGGACCGCCGGCGAGATGGAACAGGAGATTCGGACCCATCACTCCCCAGCGGAGTCCGGGTCCCCAGCAAACGGCCGCGTCCGAATCGGCGACATCCAAAACGCCCTGCTCGATGAGGTGGACCACTTCACGGTACAGCGCTGCCTGAAGGCGGTTGGCCACGTGGCCGACGACCTCTTTGCGGACATGAATCGGTTTCTTGCCGATTGACTCGTAAAAGGAGATCGCACGTTGGACAGTTTCCGGCGATGTTTTTTCGCCTGCGACTACTTCAACGAGCGGCACGACATGAGGAGGGTTAAAGGGATGTCCAATGACGCAACGTTCGGGATGCTTGCAGGCAGACTGCATGGTGCTCATGGTCAGTCCGGAAGAACTCGATGCGATGATTGCATCCGGGCGAGTCGCAGCATCCATGTCGGCGAACAGTTTGATCTTGAAATCCTTCCGTTCAGGGCCGTTCTCTTGCACCAGGTCGGCGTCCGCGAGCGCTGCCTTCAAATCTGTCGTGAATTTCAGGTGATCGCGCGACGCGTTCTTGGAAAGGCCGATGACGATGAGGTCTTTCCAGGCGGCGTCGATGTAGCGGCGCAAGTTGGCTTCGGCGTCGGGTGCAGGGTCTGTTGCGGTGACATTGAGTCCACGCGCAAGGTAGAGCGCTGCCCAGCTCGCGCCGATGACTCCTGTGCCGACGATTGCCACGTTGTGAATCTGCTTATTGTTTGCCATGAAAAAATTCCTCCTTGAATTTTGAATCCTGGTTACTGCCAAATCCCTTATTCTCGCGGCTCACTTGCCCCACGACGGCGCTTTGCGAAGCCGTGTCGCGTGCTGGCGTCCACGCCGGTGACGCGTGATGATGGATAATCAGCTGATCACCTCTTTGCCCAGTGACGTAGGTCCAAATCCATTGGAGGAAAACGGTTAAGCGAAGACTCGACGTCGCCAAAAACTGGAGGTGCACGGCCGCCCAGGTGAGCCAAGCACTGAATCCGCTCACGTGAACCTTTCCGCTTTGTAGCACGGCAAATCCCTTGCCCACGACGGCCATATTTCCTTTGTCAAAGTAGCTGAAAGAAGCGGGCGGACGCTTGCTAGCTATGCGGTTATGAATCACCTTCGCCGCGTAGCGCCCTTGCTGCATTGCTACTTGCGCAACACCTGGCAGCGGCTTGCCGTTCTGATCGAGAGACGCAGTATCGCCCACAACAAAAATCTCGACATGCCCAGGCACCGTGAGATCTTTCTGAATACGCACGCGGCCAGCGCGGTCCGTCGCGACGTTTAGCCATTTTCCTGCTGGCGATGGCGCCACACCTGCGGTCCAAATCACAGTCTTGCTGGCGATCCGCTCACCCGCGACCATGATGCCGTCCGCGTCGATTTGATCGACGCTATGGCCAAGCCGGACCTCAACGCCCAATTTTTCGAGGCGTGCCTTTGCGGCTTTGGAGAGGTCTTCAGAAAAGGAGCCGAGAACTCGAGGTGCCATATCGACCAGCACAATGCGGGCTGAAGCCGGGTCAATGCGGCGGAACTCCGACTTCAGACTGGTTCGAACGAGCACGGCCAAGGCTCCGGCCATCTCGACACCGGTGGGACCGGCACCAACCAGAATGAAAGTCAGTAGATCGCGATGGTGTGCGGGATCATCTTCAGCTTCTGCCAGTTCGAAAGCCTGCAAGATCTTGTTTCGCGCTGCCTCGGCATCCGCGAGGCTCTTCAATCCGGGTGCGAACTGTTCGAATTCGTTGTGGCCAAAGTAACTGTGCGTGGAGCCGGTAGCCAAAATCAGATAGTCATACGAAATCGGAACGTTCTGCCGGTCGGCGTCACTTACAAAGATGCGCTTCTGGTCTTTGTCTACTCCGGTGACCTCACCCAGAATCACGATGGCGTTCTTTTGCTTACGAAGAATTCCGCGGATGGGAGTCGCAATCTGGCTGGGAGTGAGGACCGTCGTCGCCACTTGGTATAGCAGGGGCTGAAACAGGTGGTGATTTGCGCGGTCGATCAAAATGATCTGTGCCGGGGTTTTCCCGAGAGCTTTGGCCGCCGCCAACCCTCCGAATCCTGCCCCGACAATAACAACCCTGCTTCGAGCCATCGTTTACCTCTACGCTTTTTGGGCGACGGCGACCTTCGCCGCTCTGGTGAAATCGGGTGGACGTTTTTCGAAAAATGCGGCGATGGCTTCCTTGGTATCCGCAGAGCGGACGCGCACGGAGAATTCGTTGTTCTCCGATTTCGCGGCTTCAACGAGCGCGTCGCGCCATGGCTTTTTCATGAGCCGTTTCGAAGCCTGCAGCGCAGCGGCAGACTTTTCGGCAAGTTTCTGAGCAGTTTCTGTGGCGGTCTCAAGCAATCTTTGATCCGGCACAACACGGGTAACGAGCCCGAGTTCCAGAGCTTCCTTTGCAGCGAAAGGCAAACCGAGCTGAAGGAGCTCTGCGGCACGCAAATATCCGACGCGCATAGGTACGGAGAATGTGGCCCCGAATTCAGGAACCAGTGCGAGATTGATGAAAGGCATTTGGAATTTTGCAGTCTTGCTGGCATAGACAAAATCGCAGTGCGTGAGCATGGTGGTACCGCCCCCGATTGCCGCACCGCGCACCGCCGCGACGATTGGCTTTTCAAAGGCGATGAACGCGTTGATTAAATGCGATTGAGGACTGTCTTCGGGAGCAGGGGGATTTTTTAGAAAGTCGTCGAGGTCGTTCCCCGCGCAGAAAGAGTCTCCTGCTCCGTGCCAAAGCACGACGCGGACGCGATCGTCTTTTGCTGATTCGTTGAGGAGATCCGCCATGGTGATGTACATGGCGGAGGTCATCGCATTTTTCTTGGACGGTCGATTGAACTGCACTCGCAGGATACTCCCGGAGCGTTCGGTGACAATGTCGGTCATCGTGCTCCTCCGGCCGTCGATTCCAAATGCCAAGCGTGGGGAACAGCGCCATTCGCACGCAGGCCATCGATCTCATCACCGCTGAAACCGAGCTGTTTGAGAATTTCGTCATTGTGCTCACCAAGTTCTGGGGCACGGCGCGCTGGCACTTTCGCAGCGCCATGCACTTTGAGCGGGCTGCTCACGGTGAGCTTCAGATGTTCGCCGGCTCCTTCGAGCGGAACGATCACGTCGTTCGCAAGCAATTGCGGGTCGGTCGTTACTTCTTTTGGACTTCTGACGATGCCGTAAGTGATATGAGCCTGGTCGAAAGCGTGTTGCCAGTGGTCCATGGTTTGTGAAGTGAAGACCGCATCCAAAATCTCGGTCAGTGCCGGCGCGTTCGCGACGCGCTTCGCGTCGTCGTTGAAACGAGCATCCAAGAGCAGTTCCTGGCGGCCAATTGCCGCAGCGAGACTTGGCCAGTCCTTGTTCTGAACGACAATCAAGAACCACTGGTCGTCCGAGGTTCGGTAAACATTGAAAATGGCATTCGGCGGATTCTTGCGGTCATGCAGGGGGTAGAAGTTCGCTCCGGCGAGTGCCGCTTGAACGTACATCGAACCGGACCATACTCCTTGCGCAATGAGGGAGGTTGTGACGTACGCGCCTTTTCCGGTGCGTTCGCGCCGGTAGAGAGCGGTAACAATGGCTCCATACAGGCCGACCGCCGTTGCGTGATCTCCGCTGCCGGAGGGAGGAAGCGTAGGCGGAGCGCCCGCATCGCGAGTCAACGACAGCAGTCCGGTGCGCGCCCAGAAAGCGGTAATGTCAAATCCCGGAAGATCGGCGTCCGGTCCATCGTCGCCGTAGCCGGTGATGTCAGCGTAAATCAAGCGCGGGTTCCACGCGGCGACTTCTTCGTAGGTCAGCTTGAGCCGCTTGCGCGCGGGATGGGGGAAGTTGACGACTAGAACGTCGGCCCACTTGACGAGACGTTCGAGAACAGTTCTCGCGTGGGGTGATTTCAAGTCCAGCGACATTCCGCGCTTGTTGCGATTGTCCAGGTGCCAGGCGTAGTTGTCGCTCGACCGGGGTTGTGGCGGGAGCTGAAAGGTGTGGCGATGTGGATCGCCCGATCCGGGCGGTTCGACTTTGATGACGTCGGCGCCGTAATCGGACAAGATCGTAGCCGCGCCGGGACCGGCGATGAAGCTCGCGAGGTCCACGACGTTTAGTCCCGAGAATATGTTTTCGTCTGCCATGAGTTTTTCTTCTTTCCTTTTCTGACTCGAAATCTAAGACCGAGGTTGAAGCCGGGTGTGCGCTAGCGTCCCTGGAACTTGGGAAGACGCTTTGCAAGGAATGCGGATGTTCCTTCTTTTTTGTCTTCGGTCCCGGCGCAGATTGCGAAGAGGGAAGCTTCGAGCAGAAATCCCTCCGCGAGGCTCGTGTCCAATCCCCTGTTTACGGCCTCGATGGAGTACTTCACGCCGACGGGTGAGTTCGAAATGATCTGGTTGAGAAGGGCTTCCACCCGCGAGATCAGGTTCGCGCTCGGAACAACTTCGTTTACAAGGCCGATGCGATAGGCTTCCTGTGCGTTAATGATTTCTCCCGAAAGGATGAGTTGCAGTGCGCGGCCTCTGCCGATCAGCCTGGGAAGACGTTGCGTTCCGCCATAGCCCGGCATTACTCCGATTTTCACTTCGGGTTGACCGAACCGCGCAGTTTCAGCGGCGATTCGAATCGTGCAGGCCATCGACAGTTCGCACCCGCCACCGAGCGCAAAACCATTCACAGCGGCGATGACTGGCTTGCCGAGATTTTCAATGAGGTCCGTAAGCGCTTGGCCGGATCGCGTTTTCTGTTCCGCCGTGAGCGGAGTGTCGCCAGCCATTTCGCTGATGTCCGCGCCGGCAGCAAACGACTTGTCTCCTGCCCCGGTGAAGACAACTCCACGAACTTCAGAATCATCGCGGGCATCTTCGAATGCGGACCGCAATTCGGATATGGTTTTCGCATTGAGGGCGTTCAGCACTTTGGGCCGGTTGATGGTCACATAGGCAATGGCACCCTTCTTCTCATACAGAACGTTCTCAAGTTTCAAAGCAGAAGCAAGTGAACTCATGATTCTCTCCTCGTGATTGGTGAGACTGATCGGAGCCGCACTAGGAATTCGCGGGTAACTCCGCGTATGCGATTCCAGATAAATTTCCTTCGGCAAAGACGATATTTT
>WNGJ01015972.1_pt1 | contig 15316 bp, 17 predicted proteins | sample 5400611 | NCBI WGS metagenome assembly WNGJ01 (sample SAMN13153375, study PRJNA577476) | soil metagenome | isolation source: 40 cm soil or saprolite under Garry oak tree replicate 1 | place: USA:California | collected 2016-06-15
CACGGCGAAGTCCTGGCCCCCCAGGGAGACGGAGCTGCCCACCCCGAGCTTGCGCGAGGCCGCGAAATCGGCTCCGAGCACGGTCACGCGCCGGTCTGCGGCGCGAAGGGGGCGACCGGTCCGCACGGGCAGCTCGCGATAGTGGCGATTGGGAATGGGCACGCCCAGGTCCATGCCGAAGACCAGCTCCTGGGTGAGCGTGAGGAACTGCGACGTGCTCGTGACGAGCGGCATCATGACCTGGGCCTGGACGCCCGAGACACCGGGCACGGCGGCGATCTCGGCGATCTTGGCGGCCGAGAGCAGGCCACCCGCCGTGAAGCCCGTGCCCATGCCCTCCCCGGCCACCGAGATCTGACCGAGGACGAAACGGTCGCCCCCATCGATGCAGCGGGTGATGCGCTCGGCCATGGCGCCGAGGGCAACCAGCCCCGCCACCCCGACCGCGATGCCCACGACCGTGAAGGTGTACCCGCGGGGAAGAAGCTCGCGAAGCCTCACGCGCGCACGCGACGTCGCCCTCTCGCCCTCACCACTCGAGCGGGGACTCGATGGGCAGGTGGCGGCGCCGGCGTCCCCATCGATTGAAGCGGGCGATCATGCGCTCGTCTCGCCCTGCCCAGACCGGCGCGCCCTCGGTTCCCGCGTCGTCGCCACGCGGGCCAGACGCTCCTGCGAATAGGCGGAGCGCACGAGAGGAGCGACGAGATCCACGCCGAGCCGGCGGAGAGCGAGGGCGGACTGGACGGCGGCGGCCAGGCCCAGGACGGGAAGCATGGCCGACGCGAGGGCGGCCCGGCGCATCACGCGCGCGCGCGGATCGCTCCACCAGCGTCGCCACGTCTCGGCGATCCGGTTGAGCGTGAAGACGCCGAGCGCCGAGGCGAAGGCGCCTGGATTGTGGCGGTACGGCGCGGTGAACCTCGCGAGCTCCGCGTGGCGCGGTCTCCGCCGCGCCGCCGTGAAGGGGCGCACGAGAGCGCGGGCGACCAGGCCGGCGTCGCGGGCCCATCGGCGCAAGCCCTGGACGACGAGATAACCCGTGAGGGCCACTCCGTCGCGAAACGGGCGGAAGCGACTCGGCCGGCTCGCGGGGGGGAGCGAGCTGAGGGAAACTTCCCGGATCGCATAGCCCGCCGCCGCCGCACGCACGAGCACCTCTGTCTCGAACACGAAGCCGCCTCCACGGGGCGACACGCGCTCGAGAAGCTCGCGCGGGTAGACGCGGAAGCCCGACTGCGTGTCCGCGACGTGCTGGCCGGTCAGCCAGTCGATGAAGAGGCCCGCCACTCGAAGGGCGTGCAGTCGCGCCGGCTCCATGAGGCTGCCGCTGCCGCTCAAGCGGCTTCCGATCACGAGGGCGTCGGGCTTGGGCTCGGACGCCGCGAGCAGTCGCGGGATATCGTCGGGATCGTGCTGGCCATCGCCGTCGAGCGTGACCACGCGCTCCGCCGTGCGGGCAAGGGCGCCGGCGAAGCCCAGGCGGAGGGCCGCGCCCTTGCCCAATCGCCCGCCCGTCCTGAGGATGACGGCGCCGGCGGCGGCGGCCGTCTCGTCGCTTCCGTCCCACGACCCGTCGTCCACCACGATGACGGGGCCGTGGAGGGCCGCCCGCTCGACGAGTCCTCCGATGGTGGCCGCCTCGTTGAAGACGGGAATGATGGTGACGTGATCGCTCATGCCGCGCGGCCGATCAGGAGCGCGGTGCGGCAGCCACCCCGCGCGAGGCCATGAACCATGACGAGCGTCGTCGGGGAAAGAGCCACCTTGTTCAGGCGGTCAAGGGCGGCGGCCACTCGGAGAGCGCCGAGCCCGCCGTGCTGGCCGAAGCGAGAGGCAAGCGACCGGGGTTCGGGAAGGCGATCGGCGGCGAGAAGGCACGCGGCCGACCGGATCTCGGCGTGGACGACCGCTCCGCGCGCGCGCGCCGATTCCAGGTCCTCCAGGACGAGAAAGGTCGCCCCTTCGCCGAGCACCACGCCGTTGTGGTCCGGCTCGTAGGGCCGGCAGCCTTCCGTGCCGCGGCCGGCCGCGGGCGACAGCATGCCCATCTCGCTCAATCGCCGGTAGACGTGCGCGAACATCTCGTCGACGCCGCCCGCCACCACGGCGAGCGCGCGGCCGTCTCTCACGAGGGCAGCCGCGCGCGCCACCGCCAGATCTCCCGCCACAGTGGCCTGGTTGACGGTGATGGACGGGCCGCGGGCGCCGATCTCGATGGCCGCCACCGCGGCCATGCTGTTCATCACGGTATTGGGGAAGATCATCGGAGAGAGCCCCGAGGGGCCGCGCTTGAGATAGCCGGTCACGAACTCCTCGCTCGACCGGAAGTCGCCATGCTCCGTGCCCACGACGAGGCCGAGCGCAGGCCCCCGCGGCACGCCGGAGTCCTCGACGGCGAGACGAGACGCGACCACGGTCAGACGGCAGATCCGCGAGAGCCGGCGCGCCGCGCCGGGATCGAGGAGACCTTCGAGCGCGGCATCGTCGACCTCGGCCCCGAGCCGGCTCGGCCAGCCCGCGGTCTCGAAAGCGCGGACCGGACGGATGGGGCTCGTCGCGCCCGCGAGAATTTGGGCCACCACCGCGGTGCCGCCGATTCCGCCCGCGCTGACCGAGCCCATCCCGGTGACGACCACGCGGCGGGAGGCGCTCATCGGCCGAAGACCAGGCTCACGTTCTGGCCGCCGAAGCCGAAGGAGTTGGACAGGACCGCGTCGAGCTCGACCGCCCGAGCCGTCTCGGGTACGCAGTCGAACGGCACCTCCGGATCCGTGACGCGCAGATTGGCGGTGGGGGGAACGAGTCCATGCTGAAGCGTGAGCACGCTCGCCACCGCTTCCAGGCTGCCCGCGGCCGCCATGGTGTGGCCGACGAGTGACTTGGTCGAGCTGAGCAGCACGCGGCCCGGGCCGAAGACCCGCGCCAGGGCCAGCGCCTCCACGCGGTCGTTCTGCGGCGTGCCCGTGCCGTGGGCGTTGACATAGCCGACGTCGCCGGGGGCGCGCCCGGCCGCGGTCAGCGCTTCCTCGATGGCGCGGACCATTCCGTCGGCGCTCGGCTCGGGCGACGTGACATGGTGGGCATCGGTAGTCATGCCCGCGCCCCAGAGCTCCGCGTAGGCTCGTCCGCCGCGCGCGCGACAGTGGCCGGCCTCTTCGAGGACCACGAAGGCTGCGCCCTCGCCGATCGACATGCCTTTCCGGTCGCGATCGAAGGGACGGCACGGCTCGAGGTCAAGAAGGCGCAGGGCATTGAAGCCCATGAAGCAGACGCGCGTGAGCGCATCCACGCCGCCGCACAAGGCGAGGGGGGCTGCGCCGGAGCGGATGAGATCGAGCCCCAGCGCGAGCGAGGCCGCGCCGGAGGCGCAGGCCATGACCACGGTCTCCTTGGGCCCGCACAGGCCGAGGCGAGAGCTCAACGTCTCCGCGTGCGTCGAGGGCAGGATGGCGCGGAGGGCCCCGATCCTCGGCGAGGGGCGGCCCGTGCGCGTCTCCTCCCAGTACCACGCCTCCGCCTCGAGCATGCCGCCGCCCACGGCGCCCACGAAGAGCCCCGCGCAGGCGCGATCGGTCGGCGAGAGGTCGGCGTCGGCGAGCGCCTCGCGCGCAGCCGCCATCGCCAAGCGATCGGCGCGGGCGCGCCTCCGCGAGGGGCCCAGCGAGGCGAGTACGTCGGCGGGCACCTCCGCACCGATCCGGGAGCGAAAGCCTTCGGTGTCGATCGCGGTCAGCGGGCGGATCGCGCACGTCCCGCTCGCGAGCCCGGTCCAGAAGGTCTTGGCGCCGGTCCCGTAGGGGCTGACGACGCCCAGCCCGCTGACCACCACGCGGGTCATGCGGTCTTGGAGAGGATCCAGCGCGAAAGGCTGTCGAAGGAGCGGAACTCGTCGGCCAGATCCTGGCCCTCGTCGATGACGATGCCGAAGCGCTCCTCCATGGCCACGGAGAGCTCGATGAAATCCAGCGAGTCGAGCCCGAGAGAGCCCTCGATGCCCTTGGGCAGGGTGGTGTCAAGCGTCATCTCGGCCGCCCGCCGCGGGTCGAACTTCAACCGCTCGACGATGATGGCCTTGAGCTCGTCCAGGATTTCCTTCTGCGTCATCCCCTCTGCCTCCGATCAGGCCGCGCGTCGGCGCGCCCGGTATGGTGCATGACTCCACCGCAAGCTCGTGGTCTCCCCGCGCCAGGCCGCGTGAATCTCTACCGGTCCCTGTCGCCCCGACGCCCGGTGGAGGGCGAGGGCGGCGAGCGGCTCGCAAGCGAGCATTTCTCCCAATCGCCGCCGGGCGCCGCCGGCGCCACCGCGCCGGCCCCGACCCCTGCTGAGCGTCAGCGCGCCCTCCCCCGGCTCGAGCCAGAGGCCGCAGGCGGCCTCGACGAGGGGCCCGTCAAGTCCGCCCGCCCGATCATAGAGGTCCGCGCATTCCTCGAAGATCTCGACGCCGAGCACGAGCACCCGTCGGCATGTCCCTGCCTCGAGCATCTCGGCGGCGTGAGCGATGGCGTCCGCGCCCGCCGTGGGCCCGCCGATCAGGATGCCGTAGGGTCCCCGGATCCCGTACTCGATGGCGACTTCCCCGGATATCGCGGCCGGCGCGGTGTACGGGAAATACACGTTCGAGCCGCGAGGCTCGATGTGCGCCCTGTTCGAGGCCGCATAGGCCGCGGCCGTCACGAACACGAACCCGGTGTCCTCACCCGCAATGGCCTCGGGCCCCTCTTCCGCATCTTCGAGCATCGCGGCGACGGCCGCAACTCCAAGCACGCATTCCCGGGGCGAGCGGCGGAAGCGCTCGGGATCGAGGGCGGGCCGCTCCAGGCTGAGCACGCGACGTCCCCCCGCGGCGGCCACAGCATCCGGAGGCACGGCGCCCGCCCCCACGCCCCAGCCCGTGATGAGCCCGATGGCGCGGATCGCCGGCCCTCGCATCACGCTGCCCCCTGCAGCACCAGCGCCGCATTGCATCCGCCGAAGCCGAGTGACGTGCTGAGCGAGAGGCGAGGCCGGAGCGCCCGTGGCGCGCCCTGGATGAGATCGAGCTCGCAGGCGGGGTCGAGCTCTTCGAGGCCGAGGGTGGCGGGGACCTGCCCATGGCGGCCCGCGAGCAGGCAGAGGATGGCTTCGAGGGTGGCGGCGGCCCCCATGGTGTGGCCGATGGCGCCCTTGATCGAATTGACGGGGACGCGGCGCGCGCCCAGCACGCGTCGCAGCGCCTTGGCCTCGCTGGCGTCGTTGAGCGTGGTCGCCGTACCATGCGCGCTCACGAAATCCACGTCACCCGCGTCCACGCCGGCTTGAGCGAGCGCGCCCCGCATGGCTCGCTCGATCCCGCGGCCCTCCGGATCGGGCGCCGCGATGTGCGCGGCATCGCTCGCGCTGCCATAGCCCAGCAGCGTGCCCAGACGCTTGGCGACCGCGTCACGCTCGCGGCACAGCAAGACCAGCCCCGCCGCCTCGCCCAGGAGCAGTCCGCTCCGTCTCCCGTCGAATGGACGAACCCTGTCCCGGGTGAGCGATCGGAGGCCGTTGAAGCCCCGCAGGACGAAGCGGCAGAGGCCGTCATAGCCACCCGCCACCACCATGTCGGCCTCCCCTCGGCGCAGAAGCTCTGCTCCGAGGCCCATGGCCGTGGCCCCCGAGGCGCAGGCGGTGGCGACGGTGATGGCGGGGCCGCGGGCGCCCAGCCAGCGCTTGAGCGCATGCGCCGGCGCATCGTAGAGGGCGCGGGGCAGACGGCCAACCTCGCCCGCGAGCGCTCGCTCGCCCTCTTCGACACCCCCCAGCGCCGTGCCCACCACCACGGCGAGACGCTCCGGCGCCACGGGAAGAGGTCGCGCGCCCGCCTGACTCAGGAGGTCGTCCGCGGCGGAGACGAGCAGTCGGCTGGCCCGGCAATCGGGCACGCGAGACCACTCGATCGCACGGGTGAGCTTCTTGATCTCACCGCCGTTGCCCACGCGGAGATCGTCCACCGGGAAGCGCTCGATGCGCGAGATGCCGTCGGCACCGGTGAGCAGGGCAGACCAGAAGGCGTCGACATCCTGACCGATCGGCGTGCACACGCCGCCAGCGAGAATCGCGATGCGCTCCAGTCTTGGCGTCGGCCGCCCTTCCGACGAGCTCCCGGCCACGTCCTGGACCGCGCCCATGTTAAAGGAGAGGGGTGTGGTACATCCGGAACGCCCGTATATCGCCCGGATTGGTGTCGAAGACTTCCGACGCGAAGAAGCGGCGCGCCACGCGGTCAAAGGCAATGGAGCCGGGCTTGGAGGGATCGTTGGGGTCGTAGACGCGCAGCTCGAGAAAGCGCCCCTCGTAGACCCGGTAGTCATAGACGATCACGGTGTGGTTGAGCTCGACGATGGGGAAGTTGGTGACGAGAAGCTGCACGGGCCGCCCCGCCTGGATCTCGGCCATGGTCTCCAAGACGACGCGCTCCTGTCCCGCTGCCGTCACGGGAAAGGTGACGCGCCAGTTCGTCCAGTGCACCCATCCCCAGAAGCGGCCAGGCAGCCCCGCCTTGACCGCGTGCTCCTCCGTCTTGGAGAGCTCGTAGAGCGAGGCGAAGCCCGGAATGACCACGCGCTCCTCGAGGGGCAGCGGATCATGCCACGGCGGCCGGGACGTCGCCCGGCGCACCAGCTCGGTGTACTCGGCCGAGGTAACCCGGGGCGCCTCCGGCGCGAAGCGCGCGAAGTGGTGGAACTGCGTGATGGCGCGGGCCATCACGAAGCAGTAGTTGGCGTAGAGATCGGGCTTACCGGCATTCTTGGTTCGGCTCTCGTTGGGAGAGGCAAAGGTGTCGACGCCGAAGCGGAGGACGGGAAGGGGCGCGGGGCGGCCCATCGAGGCCTCGAGATGCCCCGCCGAGGCGCACCCGGTGAGGGCGACGGCGAGAAATAGCAGAAAGGGATGCCGAGCGCGTCGACGCATCGCTTTCGTCGATTCTAGCGTCACTCAGCCCTGGATGGAATAGCCTCCGTCCACGGGAATGGCCGATCCGGTCACGAAGTCAGAGGCCGGGCTCGCCAGGAACACGGCCACGCCCGCCATGTCCGCGCCCGTGCCCCAACGCTTGGCGGGGGTGCGGCGCAGGACATTGTCGTGGAGCCCTTCCACCTCCCGACGGGCCCGCTGGGTGAGCTCGGTATCGATCCAGCCGGGGAGCACGGCGTTGACCTGGATGTTGTCGAGCGCCCACGCCGCCGCGCAGGCTTTGGTGAACTGCACGATGCCGCCCTTGGAGGCGGCATAGGCGGGGGCGAAGGAGGCGCCGAAGAGGGACATCATCGAGCCGATGTTGATGATCTTGCCGCCGCCCTGCCGCTTCATGACCGGATGCACGGCGTGGCTGGCCATGAAGGCGCTGGTGAGATTGGTGTCGAGCACCTGGCGCCATTCGTCGAGGGAAAGCTCGTGCGGGGGCTTCCGGATGTTCGTGCCGGCATTGTTGACGAGGATGTCGAGCCGACCGAAGCGCGTCATCGTCTCCTTGACCATCGCCTCCACCGAGGCCTCCTCTGTCACGTCCACGGTCACCGACTCGGCGTCGGCGCCGAGCGCCTTGAGCTCGGCCACGGCGCGCGCGCTCTTGTCGCGATTGCGCGCGGCGACCACGAGCGCCGCCCCCGCATCGGCAAGCCCGCGCGCCATGCCCAGCCCGATGCCGCCGTTGCCCCCCGTCACCACCGCCACCCTGCCCTTCAGGTCAAATGCGCCCACGCCGCGTGACCTCCTCTTGACTTGCCTTCTCGTGCTGCAGGTGGGGCGAGTGTAGCATCCCGTGAAACTTGCTTCAGACCGGCGCCTCGCCTAGCATGGCGACCATGTGGCAAGGATCCGTGGTCTCGATCCACATCACGCGGGCGGCCGGGCAGCCCATGGAGACGGTGGCCCAGGCGCGCGCGGTCGTCGGGCGCGGCCTCGAAGGCGACCGGTACTTCCTCGGCACGGGCTACTACTCGGACAAGCCGGGCGCGGGCGGCCGTGAAATCACGCTCATCGAGACGGAAACGCTTGACGCGTTGCCCGCCGAAGGCCCGATCAAGATCTCCGCGACGGAGAGCCGCCGCAACATCGCCACGACCGGGGTGCCACTCAATCACCTGGTCGGGCGCGAGTTCTGGGTAGGCGACGTCCGCCTGCGCGGCACGCGGCTCTGCGAGCCGTGCCGGTACCTGGACGGCCTCACCTACCCTGGCGTCATGGCCACCCTCGTGCATCGCGCAGGTCTACGCGCGCAGATTCTCAACGACGGCGTCATTCGCCCCGGCGACACCGTCAAGCCGGCGTAGCCGGCGGATCAGGCTTTCTTCTTGTCCTTGTCGGAGTAGGAGACGGAGAGACCTGCGCCCGCGTCGCTCTGAATGCCATAGGGCGGCACGGGATAGCGGAGGCCGTTCTTCGACAGGGCCGCCAGACCTTCGAGCATCTTCGGCAGGTACCGCGGCGGAGTCGCCATGAGCATCTCGTCGTCGGCGACGCCGCCGTAGCGCCGCTCCGCGTAGCACGGGATGGTCAGGGCGGGCTCACCGGTCTTGAGCGCCTTGCCCCATGAGTCCGCGCAAGCCGATTCACCGACCGAGGTGAAGGCCATCTTCTTGTAGCCCACCCACTGCAGGCCGTTGATCATGAAGATCATCTGCCCCGGCGTGCCGTAGAGCAGGCAGATGTCCGGCGGATCGAGACGGTTGGAGGCCAGCGGTGCCACCGCCATGGCGCGGTAGCGTCCATAGGGCACACAGTCCATGGCGTGCTGGTGGAGGCTCGCGTCCGCCTGCGTCTTGAACCACACGCCGGCCATCCGGTGCCCGGAGAGCCATTCCTCGTCCTGGGGATGGAGCCCGATCACCGCGCCGCACTGCGCCCCGATCAGATCGTCCATGGTGATGCCCACCGTCCAGCCGAGCTGGCGCGCCTGGGCCACGATCTGGTCCGTGGTGTGCTTGCTCTTCGGCCGGCGGATCTTCGGGATGGCCTCCATCTCCGCGACGGTCTCGAAGAGTTTCATTCCGATGGGGATGCTCCGGAGGCGGAGGTACTGGTTCAGGCCGGTGATGATCGCGTCCCAGTCGTAGCTCTCGGTGGTCACCCTCGTCTCCTCCGGCATGGCGTCACGGCCTTGCCCAGCGGCGAGCGTACCACACAGGCGCCCCGCCCCTCACTGATGGGCGTGGAGGAACTCCCGCCAGGTCACGCGATGCCAGCTCAGGAGATAGCCGAGCATCACGCCGGCGGCCAGAAGGTTCCCTACCAGGATGGTCCACCACGCGATGGTCTCGAGCAGCCAGTACGCGAGGGTGGCGATCATGGCGAAGACGAAAACCTCGAAGCAGCAGAACAGCATGATGAAGGCGAAGAGCAGGCGCGGCTCGCGATCGGCCAGGGCGACCAAGCCGGCCGCCAACCAGCCGAAGAGAATGAAGGCGAGGCCGTGAAAGAACGTGTACTCGAGAACGAGCGGCGTGGTGATGACGAGCGCCGCGGGATCGCGCAGGCCATGGAAGAGGGCGGCCCCGAGAAGGGCCGGGGTCCGCAGGGGTACGCCGGCCACCGTGTCGTAGATGAGGAACCACACGGCCACCGCCGCCGCCCCGAGCAATCCCGCCCCGAGCCCTTCGCGCGCGATGCGAACCCACGGCCCCATGAGGTGGCGTCCGAGCGGGCGATAGCCGACGAAGAAATAGGCGAGCATGCCCACTGCGGCCAGCGCATTGCCGATCAGGATGGCCCACCAGCGCACCGTGGTCACCACCGGATGCGCCCACCACGTCAGCACGGCCAGGAAGGCGACCTCGAAGCACAGGAGCGCGATGAAGACTACGAGCAGACGGCTGGGCTCGTCCCTGGATCGCGCACCCCTTGAATCGCCGCGGCGCCCAGGAGGGCCGGCGTGCGGAACGGATACCCGCGGGCGGCGTCGTAGATGAGGAACCAGACGGCCACGATGGCCGCCCCGATGAGACCGGCGATGATGCCGTCACGCAGATAGCTGGATCGGGAGTCCATGAGAACCCTCCTCTCCATTGAGTGGGGCCGCGAGCCGAGCCTATTGCTGTCCGTGTACCACCGTCGGGAGGTCATCGCAAGCGAGCGTGACGCGACTCCGTGCCCTCCGCGCGCGAACGCGGGCGGGAGCGGTGGCCGACATCCCTCGTCCGCGTCAGCCGCACGCAGGCCTGCTCGATCCGCAACACTCTCCACCGACACGGATTCCCGGGCGGGTGGCGCCGGCAGGCATGCCCTCGGGAGCGAATCCGACGAGCCGTAGCGCGCCCCGAAGCGCAGGGCGCCTCCGCCGCGCGAGCCGTCCTGCGCAGCAGGGCGGCGAGCGCAACCCCCGTCTCGGGGGATGGGGGGCAGGCGGAGGCGCCCGAGCGAGGCGGCGCGCGAGGCGAGGAGGTTGAGCGGACGAGGGCATGCCTGCCGGCGCCATCCGCCCGCCTACGCGCAAAGGCGGCCGCTACGTCGACTCGGGCGCGAGCTTCACGACCATCTTGCCGAGATTTTCTCCCGAGAAGAGACCCAGGAAGGCCCGCGGCGCGTTCTCGAGGCCCTCCACGATGGTCTCCTCGCGCTTGAGGCGGCCGGACTTGAGCCATCCTCCCACCTCCGCGAGGAACTCCGGATAGAGATTCAGGTGATCAGAGATGATGAAGCCCTGCATGAGGACGCGATTGCCGATCATGGAGAAGAGGTAACGCGGACCAGGATCGGGCGGATCGAGGTTGTACTGCGAGATCATGCCGCAGAGAGGAATGCGGGCGTGGGGATTCACGAGCCGCAGCACGGCATCGAGGAGCGGACCGCCCACGTTCTCGAAATAGATGTCGATGCCGGTGGGACAGGCCGGGCGGAGCGCCTCCAGGAGATCGCCCGCCTTCTTGTAGTTGATGGCGGCGTCCGCGCCCAGCTCCTTGGTCAGGTAGGCGCACTTGTCGTCCGTCCCCGCCGTCCCCACCACCCGGCAGCCGGCGATCTTGCCCATCTGGACCACGAGGGATCCCGTGGCCCCCGCCGCTCCCGAGACCACGAGCGTCTCGCCCGGCTTGGGCTTGCCGATCATCTTGAGCCCGTACCAGCCCGTGAAGCCCGGGATCCCGAGGACACCGAGATATGCTGCGAGCGGCAGCGACGGGTCGACGGGATTGAGTCCTTCGCCGCTCGAGACGAAGTACTCGCGCCAGCCCAGCATGCTGCTGACCACGGCGCCCTCCTTGAGCGAGGGATGCGTGGACCGGACGATGCGGCCGATGGCGCGGCCCTCCATCGGCTTGCCCACCTCGAAGGAGGGCGCATAGGATTTCCGGTCGCTCATGCGCCCGCGCATGTAGGGATCCACGGACATCCACAGATTGCGCACGAGGACCTGGCCCGGAGAGAGCTCGGGGACCGGCGCGCTCTCGATCCTGAAGTCGCCGGGCTTGGGAAGGCCCTGGGGCCGCGCGGCGAGCACGACGTGACGACTCGAGGTGGTGGTCATGACAGCCTCCTCAAAAGATCGGCGCCGAAAAGCTCGGCGCGCCAGCGGCCCACGCCCTCGACGCGGGCCAGGGCCTCTACGTCCTTCGGCGGATCGGCGGAAAGGCGATCGATGAGCCGCTGGGGAAAGATGACGCCGGGATCGAGCCCGACCTGCTTCGACGCGTCGACCCGCCAGAGGCGCAACACCTCTCGCCGGCGCTGCACGGCGCCCGAGATCGAAGGTCGCGGCCGGTTCTTTCGCACGGGCAGCTCCGAGTCCGGCACGCTCAGGCCACGCTCCACCGCGGCCAGGATGGCCTCCCCCGCCCGGCGCACCACATTGGCCGTGCACCCGCGCACGGTCAGGATGGCCTCGCTGTCGCGCGGCCTGAGCGCGGCGAGCGCGACGAGAGACTCGTTGCCCAGGATCATGAAGGGCGGCCGGTCGAGCTTGACGGCGAGCGCCTCGCGGGCCAGATGGAGCTCACGCAGCACGGCGAGCCCGCGGCCGTCGAGGTCCTTGGCGCCCTTGAGCCCCATGTAGGCGTCGGGGTCCACGCGGGTCGAAGGCGCGGGCATGGCCGCCACCGCCGCGCACTCCTCCTCGACCCAGGCCAGGCGCCCCTTGCCGCGCAGCTCCTCGGCGAGGCGATCGCGCAGCGGGATCAGGTGCAGCACGTCGTTGAGAGCGTAGGTCTCCTGTGCGGCCGACAGCGGTCGCTTGGACCAGTCGTCCTTCTGGCGGGAGGGGCCGGGATCCACGCCGAGGAAATCGCGCAGGAGCCCTTCGAGCGAGAGCGAGGTGACGCCGAGGAAGCGCGCGGCGATCGCGGTGTCGAAGATTCCCGCCGCCGTGAAGCCGTAGAGGCGCTTGAGATAGCCGAGATCATTGACGGCGGCGTGCAGCACCTTGAGGACGCCGGGATCGGCGAAGAACGATCCGAGCGGGGTCAGGGCGGGCAGCGCGAGCGGATCGATGAGATGACTCTGACCGCGGTTGTCGGCCACCTGCACCAGGCAGAGCTTGGCCGGGTAGTGGTGAAGACCGTCGGCCTCGGTGTCCCATGACAGGGCCTGAGCCCCGCGCAGCGATGACACGAGGGCGTCGAGCTCCTCCGTGGTCCGGATCCAGCGAGGCGGGGTCATGGGTCTCGGTTATACTACCGCGCAGTCGAACCCCCTGCCGAGGAGGATTCCATCGATGAAGATCGCGGGAAGCGTGGCGGTGATCACGGGCGGCGCCTCGGGACTGGGCCGCGCCACGGCTGAGCGGCTGCTCGGCAGCGGGGGCAACGTCGCCCTCCTCGACTTGCCGAGGTCGCCGGGCGCGGACGTGGCCAAGACGCTCGGCGCCCACGCGCTCTTCACGCCGGGCGACGTGACGAGCGCCGAGGAGGTGACGAGCGCGCTCGCGGAGGCCGTGGCGAAATTCGGCGCCGTCCACGTGCTCGTCAACTGCGCGGGCATCGGGACGGCGGAGAAAGCCTACGGCAAGCGCGGCCCCGCGGATCTGGCCGCCTTCACGCGCACGATCCAGGTCAACCTGATCGGCACCTTCAACTGCATCCGGCTCGCCGCCGCGCACATGGCGAAGAACGAGCCGAACGAGGAAGGCGAGCGCGGCGTGGTGATCAACACCGCCTCCGTCGCCGCCTTCGACGGCCAGATCGGTCAGGCCGCCTACTCCGCCTCCAAGGGCGGCATCGTCGGCATGACGCTGCCCATCGCTCGCGATCTCGCCGAGCTCGGCATTCGCGTGGTCACCATCGCCCCCGGCCTCTTCGACACCCCGCTCCTCGCCGGCCTGCCCGAGCCCGCGCGCGTCTCGCTCGGCAAGCAGGTGCCGTTTCCCCCGCGCCTTGGTCGGCCCGCCGAGTACGGGGCCCTCGCCGCGCACATCGTCGAGAACGCCATGCTCAACGGCGAGACGATACGGCTCGACGGCGCCATCCGGATGCAGCCGCGCTGATCGCGTATGGCGGAGGACATTCCACGGACACCTACCGGATCACCGTCGGAGATGGCCGATCCACAGAGGAGCTCGTGGCGGCCGGGAACTACGGCTATGCGCACTCGGCCATCAATTCGGAGAATTTCCCCGCTCGGCACTTCGGCGGCCCGCGGCAGCGCGAGGTGGCTCTCCTCGAGTTCGACCGCGACGTGACGGCCACGGATGCCACGACCGACGCGGCCCGGCAAGGCCTCGAGCCCCCGACGTACGAAGATGCGCTCCACTTCGGGATCGCCCATCCCGACGTCCAGGGCAAGGGGCCCGTGGTCTTCCTCCACGATCCCTGGCTCGGCTACTTCGGCCGCCGCGACGTCCTCTGTCTCTGGAGCAACGCGGGCCGGCGCGAGCTCGGCCTCGAAGGCTTCGACGACCGCTGGAGGCCGATCTACCGCTTCGCCTTCGTCGCGCGCGTTCCCCGGTAGCAACGCGCTCGCGGTCTACACTCGGAGGCTCCTGAGAAGGGTCCAGATGCGAGGCGGCGCCCGAAGGCCGGAGGTGAGGCGTACTCTCTGTACGTTGAACCTGCGGCCGAGGGCGCCGCACTCCCGCAGATGGGCCCTTATCGGCAGCCGACTCTAGTAGAGCGTTTCGCGGACTCGCTTGGCGAGGTCGCTCGCGTACTGATCGACGGAGGTCGCGCCGAGACGGGCGTTGGGCACCTGGTCCCACAGCATCTGGGCGAAGGAGGGAAGCTTCTGCGCGTCTGCCCAGGTCGAGGCGTCCCACAGGCTCGACCGGAGGAAGGCCTTCGGGCAGTGGAGGTAGGCCTCCTCGACCTCGACGCCGATCCCCACCTTGGGCAGCTTGCCGTGCATGGCCGTGCGCGAAAGGATCTCCTCGTCGCGGACGATGGCGGCGCGGCCGTTGACGCGGAGGGTGTCGCCGCGCCCGGGCACGAGGAAGATCAGGCCCACGTGCGGGTTCTCGATGATGTTGGTGAGCCCGTCGGTGCGATTGTTCCCCGGGCGATCAGGGATCACGAGGTGCGTGTCGTCCAGCACGAGCACGAATCCGGGCTTGTCGCCCTTGGGCGACACGTCGCATTGCCCGGCGGCGTTGGAGGTGGCGAGCAGGATGAACGGCGCGGCCGCGATGAAGGCGCGCGAGTGCTCGTCGAGCGCCGCCTTGCACTTGAGCACGGCGCGCTCGTTGGGCTCTCCGTAGAGCGCGCGCAACTCCTGCTTCGAACTCACGACGTCCTTGAACATGGTCCCACCTCCTGACGCGAGGATAGCACGCCTCACACGACGGCGGACAGCCCGCCGTCGAAGTTGATGGCCGTCCCCGTGATGTAGGCGGCGCGCTCGGAGACGAGGAAGGCCACGAGATCGCCGAACTCCTCCGCCTCCCCCACCCGTCCCACGGGCACCCGCTTGGCGACGTCCCGGTAGAAGGCGTCGAGATCACCCTTGGCGCGCCGCTCCCAAATGGCGCTCTTGACGAGCCCCACGCAGATCGTGTTGACGAGGATCCGGTCGGCCGCGTACTCGTTGGCGAGCGACTTCGTGAGGTTGATGCCCGCCGCCCGCGAGACGCTCGTGGGCAGTCCCTTGGCCGCGGGCACCTTGGCGCCCAGGTTGGTGACGTTGACGATGCGCCCGCCCCCGCGCTTCTTCATGTGCGGGATGCAGAGCCGACAGCAGCGAATGGCCGAGAACAGCTTGAGCTCGAGGTCGTCCCGCCACGCCGCGTCGTCCACCGCCTCGAAGGAGGCGGCGGCCGAGGTGCCGGCGTTGTTGACGAGGATGTCCACGCCGCCCCACTCGCGGGCCACCTCGCCGATGAACGCTTCGATCTGATCGGCCCTGGTCACGTCCACGGAGCGCGCGAGCACCT
>WNGJ01004446.1_pt1 | contig 15314 bp, 13 predicted proteins | sample 5400611 | NCBI WGS metagenome assembly WNGJ01 (sample SAMN13153375, study PRJNA577476) | soil metagenome | isolation source: 40 cm soil or saprolite under Garry oak tree replicate 1 | place: USA:California | collected 2016-06-15
GAAAAAAGTGGGACGCTCACTCTTGGCGACCTGTCGATCAACCCGGCAACACATGATGTCCGGCGCGGGGATCAGCATCTCAAACTGAACGCAAAAGAATTTTCCCTGCTGGAGTACTTCATGCGCCATCCCAACCAGGTACTCACCCGCGAAATGATCGAGAGCCATATCTGGAGCTACGATTTTATCTGCGCCTCGAACGTCGTAGACGTCTATGTGCGCCGCCTTCGTCGCAAAGTTGATGATCCGTTTGCCGTCAAGCTCCTGGAAACGATCTATGGCATTGGCTATCGCCTGCGCCAGCCGGACAGCCGGTAAAGGAAAGAAGCTATGAGGTCGTTTGGGCACATCCTCTTCTGGGTATATAGATTACTAAGCATTCTGGTGATCATCGTTGGCATAGTACAACTTATCCTGTTCAAAAATAATCCCAGCTTTAGCTTGAACTTTCTCATCCCCCTTATCATCATCGATCTTTTCCTTTTGTGTGCCACAACACTTGTGAGTGCTATACGCAGGGAAGGCTGGCAATCCATACCGCAGGCTCTGGTATACCTTGATCCTGGCGCTGGTACTACTGATCTTCAGCAGTATTGTATACGAAACAGCCAGGAATGACCTCGATTCAGCCATGTATGCCAGCCTGCGCTCCCGCCTGACCCAGATTGCCAGCACCTACAATCCACAAACAGGCCGCCTCTCGTTGGATCTCAACAGTAATGAACAGGTCAATGGAAATATAGGCACCGGCATTATCCCCGGCGCCAGTATCGTTAAGCGTAAGTATGCAGCAGATGAAATCGTGCTGCTGATGACGCCATCAGGCAAGGTGCTGCAAATGACCAGCATCTATGGGGAGAGCCTTTCCTGGCTGGCGCCAGCGACAGTAAACATGTGGATTCGATAATCCGCCGCTCGGCCAGGTTGGTACGACAAATATGCAGTTGTATGAAATCGGAAACTTGCAGTTCTACAATCTCGGCGGCGTGTCCTATGAATTCGATCAAGCTGCGATCGTGAGCCAGCAACAGCAGGTCGTTGCGCTGCTGGTCGTGGGCATCCCTTCGGACGTTTCATTCTGGTTAGCGGACCTGCTCTCGGTATTCGCCATGGCAGCGCCCCTCGTGCTGCTGCTTTCTATCGCCGCCGGTTACTGGCTGGCCGGTAGAGCCATGCGACCTGTGCAGGCAATCACACACACCGCCAGGCAGATCAGCGAGACCGATCTCCATCGCCGCCTCAAACTGAAACAACGTGATGAACTGGGAGAACTGGCGGCCACGTTCGATCGGATGCTGGACAGGCTGGAAGCCGCGTTCGCGCGCCAGCGCCAGTTTACTGCCGATGCCAGCCACGAACTGCGTACTCCGCTCTCCATCGTTGACCTGGAGGCAACGCGTGCCCTGGCACACGACCTCACTCCCCAGGAATACCAGCAGACCATTACGACAATCCAACAGGAAAACAAGCATATGACGCGCCTGGTGAACGATTTACTGGTACTGGCGCGAGCCGATGCCGGGCAAAACAGGATCAAACACGAAGAAGTCGATGTGAGCGAGATCGTGGTAGATACGGTAGAACGCCTGGCTTCCCTGGCGCAGCAGGCCGGTATGATGATCAAGGTCGCGCCATTGCCTGAACTCACTATCCTGGGTGATCGCGTTTACCTGGTACAGTTGCTCACCAACATCATCGAGAACGCGCTGAAATACGGCTCCGGCAAGGGCAGGTATGTCGACATCAATCTAGTGCAGCAGCACAAACAGGGACAGGCATGGGCCGTACTAAGCGTTTGTGATGATGGGCCAGGCATAGCCGGAGAACATCTTCCTCACCTCTTCGAGCGGTTTTATCGCGTCGATAAAACTCGCACGCACAGCCAGGAACTGTCACCCTGGCATGAGCAACCGGCTGGGAATGGCCTGGGTCTCTCAATTGCCCAATGGATAGCCCAGGAGCACGGCGGCGAAATAACGGTACGTTCCGCTCCGGGACGCGGGTCTGTCTTCGAAATCTGGCTGCCATTGCAGTCAGCAGGCGCTGCTACTCGCGTGCCACACGCAAACACTAAATCAAAGCAGAAGGAGTCAAACAGCATGTCACAGCATGTGAATTTTAAAGAAAGCAATCAGGAAGCTCCACCTTCCTATTCCGCAGGATACGAAGAGACACCTGGTTATAACAGCTATGCCACCGGCTTCGGGTTGTACAGCGGCGGGCAGAAACTTTCAGGGCCGGTCCCCGCCGGTAATGCGCCTACTGCAAATCAACGCCTGGCGCTGGCAATTGTTTCACTGGTATTGTGGGTGATCACGCTCTTTGGAACAGTAGGTCTTGCCATCGCTTCACGGGCAGACTCCAGCGCCGCTATATTCATTCTCCTGGGTGTTACGCTTTTCGCCGCGCTCATTGCCGTCGTCAATATCGTGTTCAATCGTAGCGCCAAGGAGCCTCCTGGCTTCTAGCCATGGGGTAACTGACATGAACATGTAGACGTGTATGCCGATTGATCGAGAAACTTAAACCTACCTGGTTACGTTCAATGCCCGGTCTAAATCCCACAGGATATCCTCGATATTCTCCAGACCTACAGAAAGGCGAATGAGGTCTGGCGTCACGCCCCCGGCTAACTGGTCTTCCTCGGAGAGCTGCTGGTGGGTGGTGCTGGCGGGATGGATAATCAGGCTGCGCGCGTCCCCAACATTGGCCAGATGTGAGAAGAGGCGCACGTTGTTGATGACAGCCTTACCGGCTTCGTAGCCGCCCTTCACGCCAAAGGTGAAGATGGAGCCCGCGCCGCGCGGCAGGTAGCGCCGAGCGAGTTCGTATGCAGGGTCGTCAGGCAACCCAGGGTAATGCACCCAACTGACGGCGGGATGCTCCTGCAAGAACTGCGCGACCTGCAGCGCGTTCTGGCAGTGGCGCTCCATGCGCAGCGAAAGCGTCTCCAGACCCTGAAGCAGCAGGAACGAGTTGAAGGGGCTGATGCAGCCGCCCGTGTCGCGCACTGTCTCCACACGCGCTTTCATCGCGAAGGCGAAATCGCCAAAAGTTTCGTAGAAACGTACACCGTGGTAACCCGGCGAAGGATCGACGATATGCGGGAACTTGCCATTGTCCCAGGGGAACTTGCCAGACTCGACCAGCACGCCCGCGATAGAGGTGCCATGCCCACCGATGAACTTGGTCGCGGAATGCACGATAATGTCGGCTCCATACTCAAAAGGACGGCACAGGTAGGGAGTAGCAAAGGTACTATCGATCACCAATGGGACACCGGCCTCGTGGGCAATATCTGCCACTGCTCGTATGTCGAGCACATCGCCGCGCGGGTTGCCGATGGTCTCCCCGTAGAAGGCACGCGTGCGGGGAGTTAAAGCGCGCCGGTAGTTTTCAGGATCGGTGCTATCGATGAAGATGGTGTTGACGCCCCAGGTGCGCAGCGTCAGGTCGAACTGGGTGTGGGTGCCGCCGTAGAGACTGCTCGAAGAGATAATCTCATCACCGGGTCGCAGCAGGGTCATCATGGTTGCCATCTGTGCTGCCATGCCCGATGCCGTTGCCACCGCGCCCGTGCCGCCTTCCAGTGCCGCGATGCGCTCTTCAAAAGCGGCGGTTGTAGGGTTCATAATGCGTGTATAGATGTTGCCGAAGCGCTGCAAGGCAAAAAGGTGAGCAGCATGGTCGGTATCATCGAAGACGTAGGACGTTGTCTGGTAGATAGGCACGGCACGCGCACCCGTTGCCGGGTCCGGTCGCTGTCCCGCGTGGATAGATAGAGTATCGAAGCCAAAGGCGTGGTCATTGTCGATTTCTGGCATGCTGTGTTGCTCCTCCGCTCTGCTAGTTGCTCATCCTCCAGTATCCTATCACATCCAGCATTCAAGAATACAGGTGTAAATCCATGGGGACGCTCTCCCAAAAAGAGTTGCACATTTCCTTCTTATGTGTTAATATCTTAATATTAGGATACTAATATTAAGGAGTTCATACTGCGATGGACGGCTCACCTGCCTACCTTTTGCACAAACTCGTCTTCGCACTGGACCGTGCCGCCGATAACCTGTTGCGAACCCATTTGGGCATCTCCTACAAGCGAGCTCTCTTCCTGGTCGTCTTGCAACAGTGCGGCACGGTCACACAACATGCATTGGCAGTCGCCTTGGGCTATAGCGATCCAGCCGTCAGCACGATGCTTCTGGAACTCGCCAAAGATGGCTATATCAAGACGACACCGAGCCCAGAGCATGGACGCAAACGCCTCGTGACCATCACTCCTCAAGGAAGCGAGGTTGTAGCAAAAGGGAGACAACTGCTGGACGCGCGCTTTGACCAGCTTATGGCAGCCGCCGGTGTTGATACCCAGCACTACAGCGAACTCACCGAACAGTTGTACCAAACCCTCGTTGCTACAATGAAGAAGGAGCACTCATGACCAAGACCTCCCCCAAGACAACCATAGGCACCACCCACACCGTGCTCTCCAAGGATGGGACCACGATTAGCTATCTCACCATGGGAGGTGGGCCAGCAGTGATTGTGATCCCCGGTGTCCTCTCAATGGCTGCCGACTACGCCGCCCTCGCGCGCGCTCTGGCTGAACATTTTACGGTCCATACTATCGAGCGCCGCGGGCGAGGCGAGAGTGGCCCGCAGGGAGATGACTACAGTATGGTCAAAGAGCGTGAAGATGTGCTCGCCTTGCAGAACAAGACTGGCGCGTCCTTTCTGGTTGGCCACAGCTTCGGTGGACTCGTTGCTTTGGAAGTTGCGCGTCATAACCAATCTCTCAGCAAAATAGCCGTGTACGAACCTGGCGTGCCTATTGGTGGGTCTATCCCGACGGACTGGATGCCCGGCTATGAGAAAAAGCTTGCCGAGAAAAAATACGTCGATGCATTTGTCGAGTTCTCTCTCGGAGCAGGCCCTGAGCGCGCCCGCAACACACCCCCTTGGCTCATGAAGCTGCTGCTGCCGCTTTTCATCAGCTCTCACCAGCGTCAGCACATGTTCGAGCTCGTGCACGAAAACCTGCGCGAACACAGAGAACAGGCTCGTCTTGATACTACCTATACAAACTATCGAGAAATCTCTGCGGACGTCCTCCTGATGTATGGCGAGAAAAGCGGTATCACATGGGTCAATCTGGCAATGGAGCGACTTGCAGAGGTACTCCCACGATCTGAAACAAAGGAATTCCCAAAACTCGATCACTTCGGGATCGACAAAAAGGCCCCACGAGAAGTCGCCAAGGCAGTCAGTGAATACTTCCTGAAGTAGCAGCCATGCTCATTGACGCAAAACCAGCATCGTACGGCTTAGTGTCGTGAAGTAGTGATGAAAACCCGCGCGGCAAAAGTGAGACCGAGAACATGTCCGATTTTGCTTGGTTGTTTTGGAAGAGGAGTGTGTCTGTACTTGCAAATTGCAAGCAGTATCTTACCCAAAGAGAGGAGAAGACCTTGAGAAACATCATTGTCAGCATGCGGGTCACACTTGATGGCTTCATTACAGGAGCACATGGAGAAATGGATTGGATGGAGGAATTCCTCGATGAAGCACTGGCCACCTATGAGTCCGAACTGCAAAAGGCGGTGGACACGGCGTTGTTTGGACGGGTGACGTATCAAGGTTTTGAAAGCTACTGGCCAACGGTCGCACTTGATCCCTCATCGCCTCCGGGCCTGGTTGAATACGCTTATCGATTGAATGCGATGCGCAAAATAGTGTTTTCCAAGACACTCTCTCATGTTGAGTGGAACAATTCAACACTCGTCAAAGAGATCGTTCCAGAAGAAATCGCACAACTGAAACAAGAGCCTGGGCGTGACATAGTGATCCACGGGAGCGCCAGCATTGTGCGAACTCTCACCAATCTTGGCTTGATTGATACCTATCAGTTGTTAGTCTATCCGGTTGTGTTAGGGAGCGGCAAGCGTCTCTGGTCTGACGTCTTGCACAAGGTGAAGCTGCAACTAGCGAGCATCAAGACGCATCCTTCAGGGGTCGTGGTCCTCTCTTACCAGCCGAGAAAGGAATGATGGAATACCTCCTGCTATCGTTGGGCGAGGAGTAAAGATCCAGCATCGTGTGACGAACAGTCTTACTGGTGCATCTGCGGCGGCTCGGGATAGGGTATCTCGGGCAGCTCGTATTGAGGCTGCAAGGACGATGGGGTATAGTAAGGCTGCTCATTCTCCTGGGTGGCAGGCGCTTGCTGTGCCTGGTATCCCTGCTCATAAGCGTTGTATGTTTCTTGCCTTGGCTTCGATGCAGGCGGAGCCTGATAGAAAGGAGGAGTCTGGTAGGTCGGTGAAGGCCCCCACGATTGTAGATACTTCTTTACTCTTGGCCAGGGGCCGCGTACAAAAAAGTAGACTATGCCGCCAATCGGTTGTAGGAAGATGATGAACAGAATCCACCAGACTTTATTTCTTAATGTGTTATTCCTTGCGCAATGAATCAGCATCCAGAGCCAGAAGATTGTCGTTAAAATCGAAAAGATCGGCGGAAAACCGGGTCCCATAAAAGGTATCAACATTGTTTGCTCCCGAAGCTTGCCTTTTTATTTATCTATAAACGCGTATAAGCCCAGAATATAAAATCGGTCATTATCATCCTACCATACTCTTGCCTGACATGGAACCCGGTTTTGTGCTACACTTTCTACGTGATGTACAGGTAGATATGCGCGGGATGTGACCACGTAGGCAATATGATACAGATTGTTAGTAGGAGCTGTTTTTCCACATGACCCAAACATTTGACAGGACGACACAACATAACTCGGTCGGCAGAGCGACGCGCCGGCAGGATGCTCCCGATAAATTGACCGGGCGCACTCGCTATGCCGGCGACGTTTCGGTAGCAGGCATGCTGCACGCGCGGTTGGTACTGAGCCCGTACGCGCATGCGCGCATCCTGAGCATTGATACTTCCGCGGCAGAGGCCGTTCCTGGCGTACAGGCCGTATACACCAGCGAGACGCTCGGCATGGCGAAGCGGGACACTAGTTCGCGTACCCAGTCGCCACTTGCGCAGAAAGAGGCGCTGTGGAGCGGTCATCCCGTTGCTATCGTGCTGGCGGAGACGGAGGCGGCCGCCGAGGATGGCGTTGCCGCCGTCGATGTCGAGTACGAAGTACTGCCCGCCGTCATGGACCCCGTTGCTGCTGTGCAGCCAGGATCGCCGCTGGCACGGATACAGGAAAAGGACACAACTTCAGAAATCGCAGGAGGTGGCGCTCATGCCGCCGTTGCTGAAGAGGAAGTTGAAGACACACAGAAAGAAGATCTCTCGCAGAATGTCAGCGATAAAGCGCATTACCATGGCGGCGATATGGACGCGGGCTGGCGGGAGGCAGAGGTAGTCGTCGAGCGTACGTATACGACGAGTTTTGTGCACCAGTCATACATCGAGCCGCAATCGATCATGGTTGAACCAAGCCGGTCCGGGCACCAACTAACTATCTGGCCAAGCTCGCAGGGTATGTTCGCCGTGCGCTCCGACGTGTCAGAGGCGCTCAAAGTTCCCGATCGACAGGTGCGCGTAGAGTCGGTGCCAATAGGCGGGGCGTTTGGCGGCAAATTCGGCCTCGTAGAGCCTCTCGCGGCAGCGGCGGCTTTTGCCTCGCGCAGGCCGGTACGCCTGGCGCTCACGCGCTCGGAGGATCTCCTGGCGGGCAATCCCGCGCCGCAGTCGGTAATAACCGTCAAGCTTGGCGCGAAGCGCGATGGTACGCTGGTGGCGTTACAGGCAAAGGTCATTTTCGATACAGGCGCTTTTGCCGGCTCGGCAGTCGGCCTGGCGGGATATCTACTCGGCAGCGTCTATCGCTGCCCGAATTTTGATTTCCGCTGCTACGAGGTGCTGACCAACAAGGTTGGCGTGGGGGCCTATCGCGCTCCCGGCGCGCCGCAGGCCGCTTTTGCGCTTGAGTCTGCGGTGGATGAACTGTGCCGCGAGCTGGAGATGAGCCCAATCGCGTTCCGCTTGAAAAATGGTCTCAAGGAAGGCGACCCGACGCTTGATCGCCGCTCGCCGCAGTGGCCGCGCATCGGCCTGCTGGAGTGCCTGGAGAAGGCGCAGGAGCAGCCTCTATGGTCGAAACGCGATGAGCAGAAAACGGCTCTTTCTGGTGAGCTGGAGGGCTGGAAGATCGGCATAGGCGTGGCGGCAGGCGGCTGGCCCGGCGGCACCGAGCCTGCCGTGGCTGCCTGTCGCCTGGAGTCTGATGGCACAATGACAGTCGTCGTTGGCACCGTCGATCTCACCGGCTCCGATACTTCGCTGGCTCTGATCGCTGCCGAAGGGCTGGGTATGCCGGCTGCGTCGGTGAACGTGGCGCACGACAATACCGATACCATGCCATATAGCGGCGGCACAGGGGGTAGCAAGACAACCTATTCGATGGGTCCGGCAGTGCTCGCGGCGGCGCAGGATGCGCGCAACCAGGTCCTGTCGATCGCCGCCGATATCCTGGAAGCCTCTGTCGCCGACCTGGAGATCGAGGGCGACAAGGTGGTTGTGCGCGGTTCGCCCGGCAGCAGCGTGGCGTTGACAGATATTGCCGCTCGCTCGATGACATTTGCCGGCAGGTATGAGCCGGTCTACGGGCGCGGCCGCGCCGCCGTGCGCACCAGCTCGCCGATGTTTACCGTGCATATGGCGAAGGTAGCCGTTGATCCCGGCACGGGCGAGGTGCGCGTGCTGGACTACGTCGCCGTACAGGACGTGGGCTTTGCCATCAACCCGGGCGAAGTCGAGGGACAGATTCAGGGTGGTGTTACGCAGGGTCTCGGCTGGGCGCTCTTTGAAGGCTTTGTCTACGACGAAAACGGCCAGTTGCTCACGTCTACGCTTATGGATTACGCGCTGCCGCACAGCGTGGATGTGCCGGATATCACGCCTGTTCTCGTCGAAATCCCATCTGCGCTTGGCCCCTTTGGAGCCAAAGGTGTGGGTGAGCCGCCGGTGGTCCCCGTCGGCGCGACTATAGCAAATGCGATCTACGATGCCGTGGGCGCCCGCGTAGCCCAACTGCCTATCACCTCCGAGCGCCTGTTCAAGGCGATGCATGGAGCGTGATGCATAAGGGGGCAGGAACCAAGTGAAGGGGCGTAGCCGCGATATTATGGGGATGAACAATTACTATGGGTAATCCTGTCTGGGGGACAGGTAATACCCCACCCCGGGCACGATGAATCGCGCGGCTACGCCCATCCCATATGCCGCATTATGGTGCTTTGTTCGAGCATTTGTGAACATGATCCCGTTCTTGGTGTTTTTATTTAACCATACAACGGTTGAATCTTCTACTCTTGTTCGAGCATTCGTGAACATGATCCCGTTCTTGATGGTGACATAAAGGCGTAGCCGCGACATTTATGGCGCTAGGGGGAGGCAGGGCGAAAGATGGCTGATGGCCTTCTCAGCGCCTGTTCCGGCGGGCTATGTTTTCAGATATATCATCCTGTTGGCTACCTGTCATCCTGCTGGCCCGGTCCTCGTGCGCAGCAACCCACAGCGGTACGACAGCCAGCGCAGCCGGAAGAACGAGCAGTTCCAACCAGTTCCAGAGGGTATTGCCCTTGAAGCCGGTCCACTTCCAGTTAAAGGCGTAACTGCCTATTGCCAGCATGACCAGGACCAGCACAACTCCCGCCAGCAGCACGGTCCATTCTACTCGCCATTTTGGGCGTTTGGTGAACCATATCGTCACAGTAGTCAGTACGACCGGTAAGATCAGCAAGCGCAGCCAGTCCCACAAGGTATTGCCCTTGAAGCCGGTCCAGGTCCAGTTGAGGGTATACCCTCCGATCACCAGTACGACCAGGACCAGTGCAGCTACCACAAGCGCCGCAGTCCATGGATTCACGCTGCGTGTACCAGGCTTCTCGATTCTCTGATCCATAATGCACCCTGATTTCTTGAACGTAGCTGTTGGCCAGGACGAAGGTAAAGAGCCTCGTTGGCTTAAACCTGGAAAGAGACGAACGCTTAAGCTATTTGTCGCGTCCAATTATAGAATAGATAATACTTGCTCGTGGTGTCAAGCAATAAAGCGGAGAAGATGCATTTCTTCATTTATATGCCTGCCCCTTCTGTGTTATACTGTAGGTGTATACCCACCTGGCAACGGAGGTGGATCATGTGTCTGTAGTGTGTCTACTCAATTTGTTTAGAACACCGACGGCCACTGATTACGTCCAGAGGCGATTGCTGTTCACCCCACATACGTAATCTCTGACCCCAAAAAGGAGAAAGTATGATGGCTGATTTCGATCCTTTGCCCCGGGTCAAGATAGAAAGCCCGCGTGATACTACCCCGCTTGAAAAGGCGCCTGCCGACGTCCCGCCACCTGTGGGCATTACACCGCCGCAGATTCTTGCCCAGGATGCCGCCGCTGGCAGGCGAGGCGCCGCGTGGCGGTTATTGCATTGGATCATGGAGAATAACCCGCAGGCCGTGGTGGCAGTCTCCTCGTTTGACGATGATCGCCTGGCGCAGCGCCTGCTGGAATTTGTCGCCCTGGGAACATGGGCAGGAAAGCCGTTTGTTGTGCCCGTCCCGCTGCGTTCTCCCTATGCCAGGACGCGCCTCAGAACGCTTTTTTTACCCGGCTCCGGCATTGATTCGATCCGCGCAGAGCGTGTACTGGCGACGTCTATGCACGACCGGCGGCCCGCTATACGAGAAACGGCCGCCAACATTCTGGGCATCCTGGGCGCTTCCACCGCGGCCCCGGTCCTGATCGATGCCCTGCGCGATCCCGTGCCGGCTGTACAACTTCAGGCAGCCAGGGCGCTGGGCCGGGTGAAGAATCCGGCGGCGGTTCCGGCGTTGCTCAGTGCATTGCAGCAGGCTGACGAGCAGCTGGGGAGCCAGATCTTCGCCTCGTTAGTGAAGCTGGGACCTGCGGCGGTTCCCGCGTTGATAGAGACGAGCGCCAGCAGTTCACCCTGGATGCGCTGGAACTGCGTACGCGCCCTTGGGGCTATTCGCGATTACCGTGCTCTGCCGGTACTGGTGCGTGAGCTGGCCGACACGGACCATTCAATTGCCTGGATGGCCGCCAAAGGCCTCGTGCAATTTGGCAGGTTGAGCGTTGGACCTGTACTGCGCCTGCTCATGTCGGCCCAGGTGACGCCGTGGCTGGTTGAGACCTCCTCGTACGTGTTGAGCAACCAGCACGACCGCAAGTTGAAGCCTTACCTCGAGCCGGTGATAGAGCATATGCATGGCGTTGCCTTCCGGGTGGCCACTACCCATTACGCGCATAAAGCGTTAACGCAGCTTATCGCCGATGGCTTGATAGAGGCATAGCTAATGCAGGGGCGGGATGATTTCTCCGTGCGCCTGGAACAGGTCATCGACCAGTGCGTGAATCTCGTCCAGCGTCAGTTCGGCGGATGTGTGCGGGTCAAACATCGCCGCGTGGTAAACATGCTCTTTTTTGCCCGTCAGAACGGCCTCGACCACCAGGCCCTGTACCTTGATGTTGGTGCTTTGTAGCGCCGCGAGCTGGGGAGGCATCTCCCCGATCACGGTTGGCTGGAGGCCATTGCGGTCCACCAGGCAGGGCACCTCGACGCAGCAGCCCTGGGGCAGGTTCGTAATCAGATCCCTGTTGAGCACATTGCCGTAAATTACTCGCGGCGTATTCGTCTCCATCGAGTGGATAATTAGAGCGGCGTACTCGTTGCTGCGTTCGGGCGTAAAATCCGCCGTGCCATCGAGCAATTGCTGGCGCATCTGCTCCCACCACAGGTTCTGCGCCTGGCTGCGCCGCAGGTACTCGTCGATGGGGACCTGGAAATGCTCAACCAGGTCAGGCCGGTCACGGCGAATAAAGTACGGGTTGTACTCTGCATTGTGCTCGCTCGACTCGGTGACGAAGTAGCCCAGGCGTTTGAACAACTCGAAGCGCACCGGGTCGCGCCGCCAGATCTCCTCGCGTTGGGCAGCCTCGCGCAATAGGGGGTAAGCATCTTGTCCCTTGTGCTCTAACTCCAGGTAGAAGGCCACGTGGTTGATGCCCGCGCAGCGGTAGCTAAGTTCAGCCACGGGAATGCCCATGTACTGCGCCAGTTGCCCGGCGGTCCCCTGCACGCTGTGGCAGAGACCAACGGTCGTAATCTTCGTTGCCTGCAAGACCGCCCATGTGTTCATCGCCATCGGGTTGACGTAGTTCAAGAAGGTGACGCCGGGGCAGACCTCCTCCATGTCGCGGCACATGTCGAGCATAACCGGAATGGTACGCAGGGCGCGAAAAATGCCTCCAATGCCCAGCGTGTCGGCGATGGTCTGCTGCAAGCCATAACGTTTGGGAACCTCGAAGTCGATCAACGTCGCTGGATACCCGCCGACCTGGATCATGTTGATGGCATAGTCCGCGCCTTCCAGGGCGGCTTTGCGGTCTTGATAGGCGCTAATTTTTGGATGCGCGCCAAGTTTCTCTGCTACCCTGTGTGCCATGATCTCGGCGATGCGCAGGCGCTCAGGATCGATATCCATTAAGGCGATGTTGCATTCAGTGAGTTCTGGAAATGAGAAGATGTCCCCGAGCAGGTGATAGGTAAATACGACGCTGCCCGCGCCGATAAAAGTAATCTTCGGCATAACTTTCTCTAGTGACACTCTCAATCCCCTGAAAGGGGATGAGAGCGCCGGTTTGTTAAATCGTCTGTCCAGGCTTCATCTCGATCACTTCGACGTGACCCAGGCCGAGTCCTTGCAGTGCCTCACTCAGCGCGGCAGGTGTCCCGGTGAGTATGGGGAAAGTGCCGTAGTGCATCGGGATGACGTGGTTTACGCCGAGCATGCGTATGGCGACAGCGGCCTCTCTCGGTCCCATGGTGTAGAAGTCGCCGATGGGTAGGAGAGCTACGTCCGGCTTGTAGAGCTCGCCGATGATTTGCATATCGCTGAAGGCGCAGGTGTCTCCAGCATGGTAGAGCTTGCGGCCATTTTCAAATTCGAGGACGAAGCCGCAGGCGTCGCCGACATAGCTGCGGTCTTCGACACCGGAGCTGTGGATGGCATGGGTCATCGTGATCTTGATGCCCTGCACATCCACGCTGCCGCCTTTGTTGATGCCAGTGGTATTCTCTACGCCTTTGGATTGGAGCCAGCCCGCCAGCTCGACGATGGCGACCACGCTTGGTCTGGTGGTTTTGGCGATATCGACAGCATTGGCAACGTGATCAAAGTGGCCGTGAGAGACGAGCATGAGATCGAGCTGGTCGACCTGCTTGAGGTTATCCGGGCAGGCGGGATTGCTCTGTGTCCAGGGGTCGATCAGGATAGTTTTGCCTCGTGGAGATATGAGTTTGAAAGTAGCATGCCCGAGCCAGGTGATTTGTACACCTTGCATGTCCATCTTGTGACTCGCCATAATGTACCTCCTTAAAAGAAAAGAAAATAGGTGAGTTAACTGAAAATGTACTCTACTCGAGAGTTTATCACGCGTGCGGGGCGGGCACAATAGCGTGTGATAGGTTTTTAGCGGCCAAGTTGCATGATGTAACAAACTTTTTACAGATTTATGCTGATTCTTTGATAAATTTAGGGTACAATCATATTGTTATGAACAGAATCAAACCATTATGGGTTGGGAGCATCTTCCTCACAATCCTTCTCTTTTTCCTGTGTGCCTGCTCAACAATGACGGGCAACAAGACTCCTTCTACTCAAGCTGGCACCGGCGCCACAGCCATGGAGGATCAGATCGCGCAAGCAGTTTTTCAGGCTATAAATCAATCTCGAGCCGCCAATGGACTCCCTCCTTTGAAGTGGAGCACCGCCTTAGCCAACAGTGCGAGGCTACACGATCTGACCATGCAAGCAGCAAACACCCTGTCACACCAACTGCCGGGAGAGGCCGCCTTTGGCGATCGCGAAAGACAACAGGGTATCAATTGGTCATGGGCGGCAGAGAATATCGGAGAAACCAGTGATCTAACCAACAATGGAGCGCTAGGCCTGCATCGAGCCATGATGAGCGAACAGCCGCCCAATGATGGTCATCGCCAGAATATCCTGACTACCAGGGGCAATATCGCTGGGGTCGCTATTCTCATTGATCAGCAGCACGGGGAACTCTGGCTGACCGAGGACTTTGCGCAAGTGTGACCCTGACGCTAACCCAGCACGCCCGAAGAATACCGAGGGCGTATCTCCGCTCCCCGTGCGAATCGATCAAAGGCAAAGTGCTCCATATCTTCAGATTTCTCACCTGTGAGGATGAGTTGCGCCATCCACTGTCCAACAATAGGTGAGAGCTTGAAGCCGTGGCCGCTGAAGCCCGCTGCGCAGTAAAGGCCATCGTATGCCGCGAGGCGGTCGAGGATGGGATGGTAGTCGGGAGTATCGTCGTATATGCCTGCCCAGTTACCGCGCGGCACGGCGCGAGCGAGTGCGGGGATGCTGCCCCCGGCCATCGCGCTGAAGTGGGCAATCTCCTCTTCTGACAGCCCCTGGGCGTAGTGATCGGGGTCGCTCGGCGTGAGCACATTGTCGGTCGCGCCAACCAGCGTGATACCGCCGAGGTCAGGACGTAGGTATATATGGCGCGCCAGATCGAGGCCAACGGCATGTAAGCCCTGGCGTCCGCCGAAATCGTGCGGGCGGCGCAGGACCACCATCGGGTGGCGAGTCGCCATAATGGGCAGCGCAATACCGGTAGCCTGTGCCAGTACCACCGACCAGGCGTTTGCGGCTATCACTACTACCGGGGCCTGCAAGTCGCCCTGGGATGTCTGCACAGCGGTTACGCTTCCACCCGAGGTCAGAATGCGCGTAACGGCCACTCCTTCGCGGATGCTTGCGCCATGGTCGCGTGCCCGCGTGGCGAAGCAATAGGTGGTAGCCATGGGGTCCGCAACGCCCGTAGCCGCTTCGTAACATGCCAGCGCTGCTCCTTCCCCGGCGTAACCAGGAGCAGCCGCGCTGATCTCTGCAGGATTGATGAGCTTCGTTTCGACGCCTTGTTCCTGCTGCATCGCCACGTTGGCGCGCAATGCGTCTGCCCCCTGCTCATCTACCATCACGAGCAGACCCGTGGTAAGGAAACCGCAATCGCCGCCTACCAGGTCATCGAAGTGCTGAAAGACCTCCAGGCTTGTCTTTGCCATGCGGATAGTGAAATCGTTGGAGTAGTGCTGCCGTACAATGGCTCCCGAGCGCCCGCTTGTTCCGTTGCAGAGCGCGTGTCTCTCCAGCAATACAACACGCCCACCATGTTGCTTCGCAAGATGATAAGCGATGCTGGCGCCCATCACACCACCGCCAATAATGATGATATCGGCTG
>WNGJ01003972.1_pt1 | contig 15313 bp, 16 predicted proteins | sample 5400611 | NCBI WGS metagenome assembly WNGJ01 (sample SAMN13153375, study PRJNA577476) | soil metagenome | isolation source: 40 cm soil or saprolite under Garry oak tree replicate 1 | place: USA:California | collected 2016-06-15
TATCGCGACCGGACCACCTTCATCATCACGGCCGATCACGGGCGCGGCAGCGGACCGGTCGAATGGAAAGAGCACGGCGTCAAGCAGAAAGGCTCGGAGAACATCTGGATCGCGGTGCTCGGGCCCGACACGCCACCGCTCGGGGAGCGCACCCACACTGCGCCCGTCACGCAGGCCCAGATTGCGGCGACCATCGCGGCGCTCCTCGGCAAGGACTACCGGCAGGCGGTGCCCGAGGCCGCGGCGCCGATCGCCGACGTGCTGGGTAGCACGGGCTCACGACCGGCCCCGTAAGGCGAGCTTCGGCCCGCAGTGCCTTGCTACGCGAGCGCGGTGCCGAACAACGCGAGCATCCGGCTCCAGGCCTTCTCCGCCTGCTCGCGGTTGTAGACCCGCGCATCGATCGGGCACCAGCCGTGGATGGTGCCGGGATAGACCTCGATCTCGGCGGGGAGCTTCGCTTTCGCGAACGCTTCGCGAAGAACCGTCTTCGCCTCGGGCTGGCGCTGGTCGTCGCTCTCGGCGATGGCGATGAGATAGCGCGCCTTCATCTTCGGCACGAGCAGATGCGGGCTGTCGGGCTTGTCGGTCACGAGACCCCCGCCGTGAAAGGAAGCGCCCGCTCCGATGCGATCGGGAAGCGCTGCGGCCGCGCGCATCGTGAACGGCCCGCTCATGCAGTAGCCCACGGCAGCCATCCTGCGCTTCCGCTCGACCGGTGGCTGGCCGTCGAGCCAGGCGACGAACGCCCTCGCGTCGATGACGACCCGGTCCGGCGTCAGCGCCTCGCGGAGCGCCATGAGAGCGTCGCGAGTCGCGGGATCCTCGAAATCGGCGTTCTCGGGCGCGGTGGGGGCTCGCTTCGAGCGGTAGAAGGGATTCACGACCAACACCGAGTAGCCGGACTCGGCGAGTCTCCTGCTCATCTGACGGAATGCCGGACGCAGCCCGAAGATATCGGGCCACATCAAGACCCCGGGATGCGCGCCCTTCGAGGGATGCACGAAGTAAGCGTCCGCCGGGCCATCGGGTGTCTTGATGTCCACATCCGATTCCGCGACGTCCACGCCGGCCGCGCCTGCAACCCGTGGCAGGAGCGACACGAGGCCGACGCCGAGACTCAGCGCCCCGAAGTGCCGCCGCGACAGCTCGCCTGACCTCAGGCGGTAGGAAACGACATCCTCGACCAGGTCCTCATCGCACATGATCTCCCTCCATCGCCCGATCCGGCCGGCCCGCCCGGCCAGCACCGCCGCCGCATCCCATCAACTCAGGTAGAGCCCGCCATGCCGCTCCCGCAGTACGCTTTTCTGCACCTTGCCCATGGCGTTTCGGGGCAGCTCGGCAACGACGAGCACGCGCTTCGGCAGCTTGTAGTGCGCGAGCCGTGCGCCGAGAGCCCCGATGATCGCGTCCTCCGAGAGCGAGGCTCCGGACTTCGGCACGACCGCGGCGGTCACTCCCTCGCCAAAGTCCGGATGCGGCACGCCGAACACCGCGCTCTCCAGCACTCCGGGCAGCGCATCGAGCTCGAGCTCCACTTCCCTCGGATAGACATTGCACCCGCCGCTGATGACCAGATCCTTGGCCCGACCGACGATGTGGACGTAACCGTCGCGATCGATGCGTCCGAGATCTCCGGTCTTGAACCAGCCGTCCGCGGTGAATTCTCCGGCGGTCTTGCCGGGATCCCGCCAGTAGCCGGCAAAGACATTGGGTCCGCTCACCTCGAGCGTACCGATCACGTCGGGCTTGCGCTCCACGGCCCCGCTTTCGGGATTCGTCACGCGGATGCCGATCCCCGGCAGCGGCGGCCCCACCGAGCCCGGCACCCGCGGGCCATCGTAGGGATTCGACGTGTTCATCAGGGTCTCGGTCATGCCGTAGCGCTCGAGGATCACCTGACCGGTGCGCCGGAAGAACTCCTGGTGAGTCTCGCTCGGAAGCGGCGCCGAGCCCGACACGAACAGCCGCACGTGCGCCGTCGCTTCGGGATTGAGCCCTGCCTCGTGCAGCAACCGCGTGTAGTGGGTGGGCACGCCCATGAAGACCGTGGCCTCCTTGAAGTGCTGCAGCACCTCGGCGCTGTCGAACTTCGGCAGCAGCAGGATACTCGAGGCCGAGGCCAGCACGGTATTGATCGCGGTCAGGAGGCCATGCACGTGAAAGAGCGGCAGCACGTGCAGCAGGACGTCCTCGCCGCTGAAGCGCCAGGCTTCCGCCAGCACGGTTGCATTGGAGGCGAGATTCGCGCGAGTCAACATCGCGCCCTTGGAGGGGCCCGTGGTTCCGGACGTGTAGACGAGCGCTGCGACTGAATGCGGTTGATGGGCGCCCGGTGACGGGTCTTCGGGCTCGGACACTCGCGCCAGCTGCGACAGCGACCCCTCGCCGTCCGCGCCGAGCGTTTCGAGGAGTTGCACGCCGGCGCGATCGGCGATCGGCTCGAGCGCGTCCGCCTCGCCCGGAGGCACGATGGCGATGCGCGGACTCGAGTCGCGCAGAAGGTAATCGAACTCCTGGAGCGAAGCGCCCACATCGATCGGCACGTACCACGCGCCCATCCGCAGGCACGCTATGTAGAGCAGCACGGCCTCAACGGATTTCTCGACCCGGGCGGCCACCCGGTCTCCCGTCGTAACGCCCCGCCGCGTCAGCGCGCAGGCGAGGCGCGCCGAGCCATTGCTCAGAGTCTGGTAGCTGAGGCCTCTCCCCGTCGGAGTCCTGAGGAACAACCGATGCGGATGCTCGCGCGCGTTGCGCTCGATCCACTCGGCGGGATCGACGACCGGCGGTGCGTTGATTGTCGGACCCGCGTGCATGAGTGTTTCAGGCTAACTCAACGAAGATCCGCCGCCGGGGCCAGCCGTGACGGCACTAATCGCGGGTTTTCCCTCCCCCAAATATCACTACATATTTTCACCCAACACTACCATATAGTGCCCCGGCTGGATTACTGACTAGTACTTAGGAACCATAGACTCCTTTCCCAGTAGGCCAATCAAAGCACAAAGCTCCCACGCCATAGCCCGCGTCGAGATACCTATCGGGTAACGACGCATCACGGCGGCAAATGGACGCGGCCACAGCCGATCGCGGAAATACTGGACGGACATGGAGGTCAAATTCAGCCAGCAGGAAATTCCTTTTCGCTGCCGGCAAGCAGCTACATGGTCAACGTCATCTTGTAGTTGACGCGGCACCCGCATTGAGCCACCGCTCGGCGAGCCTCACCCACATCGAGCCGCCGAGCGGTATCAGCGCGTCGTTGAAGTCGTAGCTCGGGTTGTGCAGCATGCACGGCCCGCCGCCGTGGTCGGCCACGCGGTGACTGCCGTCCCCGTTTCCGATGATGAAGTAGCAGCCCGGCTTCTCGAGCAGGAAGAAGCTGAAATCCTCGGCTCCCATCGTGGGCTCGAACTCAGTCACGTTGCCGGGGCCCACGAGGCCGCCGAGGAGCTCGCGCGCGAATTGCGTCTCCCGGGCGTGGTTCACGGTGGGGGGGTAGTTGCGGCGGAACGCGAACTCGCAGCTCGCCTCGAAGGCTTGGGCTGTGGCTTGCGCAATCTCGCGCATCCGCCGCTCGATCAGATCCAGCACGGGCACGGTGAAGGTCCGGACGGTCCCCTGCAGCTCGCACGAGTCCGGCACGACGTTGACGGCTTCTCCGGCCCGGATCATGGTGACCGAGATGACGCCGGTGTCGATCGGGCGCTTGTTGCGCGAGATGATGGTCTGGAATGCCTGCACCATCTGAGCGGCCACCGGCACCGGGTCGATGCCGTTGTGCGGCATGGCCGCGTGCGTGCCCCGGCCACGGATCGTGATCCTGAAGTCGTTGCTCGAGGCGAACACCGGCCCTTCCTTCAGCGCAAACTGACCGGGCTCGAGGCCCGGCCAGTTGTGCATGCCGAAGACGGCTTCCATCGGAAAGAGATCGAACAACCCGTCCTTGATCATCTCGCGCGCGCCGCCCCCGCCCTCCTCGGCGGGTTGAAAGACGAGGTACACGGTGCCGTCGAAGTCGCGCTGGCGCGCGAGATAGCGCGCGGCGGCGAGCAGCATCGCGGTGTGCCCGTCATGCCCGCAGGCGTGCATCTTCCCTCGATGAACGCTCGCGTGAGCGAAGCCGTTCCTCTCGGTCACGGGCAGCGCGTCGATGTCGGCGCGCAGACCCACGGCCCGCGCGGAGCTCCCGTTCCTCACGATGCCGACGACCCCGGTCCTGCCGAGGCCCCGATGCACGGGGATGCCCCAGCCCGTGAGCGTGCTGGCGATGAGATCGGAGGTCCGCTGCTCCTCGAAGCCGAGCTCGGGGTGTGCGTGAAGGTCCCGCCTCAGCGCCTGGATTGCAGGGGCGTCGGCGGCGATCGATTCAATCAGCTTCATAGGATGCCTGCATCGGCTGCGTAGCGGGAGCTCGGCGCCGGCGTAGCGAGCGTCACCACCGCCACGATCAGGAAGTTAAGACACAGCGCCAGAAAGCCCGCGCTCACGCCGAACCAGGGATCCCGATGGCTCAGCATGAGGACGACGGCCGTGACGACTCCGGCAATCATGCCAGCAAAGACGGCTCTTGTACTCACGCGCGGCCAATAAAGGCCGAGCACCACTCCCGGGAAGAACTGGGTCACGCCCGCATAGCCCATGAGGAGGAGCGAGACCAGCGTCGTCGAGCTGAAGACGGCGAGGATGAGGCTCACGAGTCCCAGCACCACGACGATTGCGCGCGCGAGCTTCGCCACCTGATCGTCCGTCATCGCCGGCGCGAAGAGCGGCCGATACAGGTTCTTCGCGAAGAGCGTCGCGGCGGTGAGGATCAGGATGGCTGCGGGCACCATGGCGGTGAGCGCTCCGGCTCCGCCGACGACGCCGAGAAACCAGGGCGGAAAGCTCTGCCGCACGACCGTCAACAACGCCAGATCGCCGTTGGCGAGGCCCGGCACGAGCAGGACGGTAGCGAAGCCGGCGAAGAAGATGAAGGCGAGCGTGAGCGTGTAGAGGGGCATGACGACTGCGTTGCGACGGAGCGCATCGGCGCTCTTCGCCGTGAAGGCCGCACCGAAAATATGGGGCCACATGTAAAAGCCGAGCGAAGTGAGCAGCACCGTGGAGACGTACCACGCGTGCCCGAGGTTCTGCGTTGCGCCGGGCATGGTGAGGTGCGCCGGACGCTCGTGCGCGAGCGCCGCGAACATCGCTCCGATCCCCCCGAAGTGAATGAGCGGAATGCCGATGCCGATCGAGAGCGCCGCAAGCAGCATCAGCGCATCCTTCACGACGCTGACCCAGGCCACGGCCCGCACTCCGCTCGCAAACACGAAGGCCACGAGCGCCGCCACCGCGATCGCCATGGCCGTCGTGCGCGGGATGGCATCGAAGCTCGCCACCGACACGATGATGCCGACACCGGTGATCTGCAGCTGCAAGTACGGAACGAAGCATACGATACCGACGATGCACACGAATCCGGCCAGGTGGCGGTTGCGGTAGCGCAGGCCGAAGAAGTCGGACAGGGTCTGCAGCGCATATTTTCGGCCGAGCTCCCAGACCGGCGGCAGAATGAAGAACGAGACGACGTACGCGAGCGTGAGGTAAGCCAGCACGTAGAGCGTCGGGCCGCCGCGGGAGTAGGCCCAGCCGCTGGCTCCGAGAAAAGCGAAGGTCGTGTACACCTCGCCGGCCGTCAGGAGGAAGACGAGCACGACGCCGAAGCCGCGACCGCCGACCGTCCACTGCTCGAGGTCCATCCTGCGGCGAACCCCGGCCAGAAAGCCGATCGCCGTGCCAACGGCGACGATGGCGACGATCGTCGTCAGGCTAACGGCAGCAGCGCTCATGGGAGGCGGCCGGCGTTCCGTGCCCTCTCCAGCCGGTACGCGCCCCACATGCACAGGCTGCTCAACACGACCCAGGCGATGAGCCAGAACAGGTTGAACGGCAGGCCGAGAACCATCGGGTCGATCCGATCCCAGAGCGGCACGGAAAAGCACATCGCCGCAAACGGAATCAGCGCAAGCGAGAGCGCGCCGGTCGAGGGCTTGCTCATGTGACCCCAGGGCCCGCCGTTCGGCGCTAGCCTCGCTTTGGGCCCGCTCGCCCGTGGCCGACGAAAACCCGCTTCGGAATCATGCAATGCACTCCCTTGCGGATGTCGACCACCTGCGTGACCCGACAGTCCCCGACGATGGAGGTGAGGGCGTACGCCTCCTCGCGACTCATCGGCACGAGCTCCTGGCTGGCCAGCCAGTTGACGGTTTGCTCAACGGCGATCTTCATCGCCTGATTCAGGTCCTCGTCGTAGCCCATGAAGATCCAGTCGGTCTTCGTTTCCGCCCAAGGCCAATCGGTTTTCACCTGCTTGTGCACGATCGGCTGGATCTCGATCTCCTTGTAGGCGCATTCGAGCGCCGTCAGATTCACCTCGCCGTTTCCCTGCCGGCAGTGCGAATCGCCGGTCCAGATCAGGCCGCCCTTGAGAAACACCGGCAGATACAAGGTGGATCCGGCCTGCAACTCGTTGAGATCCATGTTCGAGCCGTTCTTCCAGGGCCGCAGCGTGCTGGTGCGCCCCTTGCCGTCGCGAATGGGCGGCCCGGCCTTTGCATCCGGCTCGCTCGGATCGACCCCGACGGCAAACGTTCCGGGAAAGGGCTTCAGGTCGATCATGATTCCCGGCTTGAACTCGGTCTGCATCTTCACCAGATCGAGCTTGTAGTAGCGCACGAAGCCTTCGGGAAATTCCGGCGCCAGCAGGCCCACGCTCGGAAAATCCCTGCCGGGCAGGTTGAAATTAAATGCGTCGGGCTTGGGAACAATCTTGAGTATGCGAACCTCGAGCGTATCGCCCGGCTCCGCTTCCGACACGTAGATGGGGCCGGTGATCGAGTGCGGCCCGCCGCCGTCGTTCTCCTTGCGCAACTTCACGATCCCACCCATGTCCAGCCCGGGTTTTATCTGTCCGAGCGAGTGTGAGATGGTCTCGATGGAGACCGTGTCACCGGAATGGATGACCAGCTTCGGCTTTTCGTTCGGGTCATACCAGCCCCATTGCACATTCTCCGGCGTCGCCGGCAGAAAGTAATGGCGCGCGGCGCGCGACACATGCGAGTCAGATTCAGACCCGGTTGCCGCTCGCCCGTAGAGCGCAAATGCAAAGGCGAGGACCAACGCGAGGGCTGCCAAATCGCTGCTTGACGTTCTCATGGTTCGCTCCCAGGGGCTTGGTCGAGCGCTTGCGCGTACCAGGATAAGGCATCGCTAGCCCCAGCGGCGCGCGTTCTTCGGAAAGCCCGGACGCTGCACCCGCACGACGCAGAAGCGCTGACCCGTGGGCGCTTGCATCACCACCCAGCGCTCGAGACGCCTCACCACGGCGGCGCCGAGCTTCTCGAGCCGCGCTACCTCGGCCGGGATGTCGTCACTCTCGATGTCGAGGTGGACGCGACTCTCATGGTCCACGCGCTGAAGCTCGACTATCGGCTCGTCATCCTGGGTCTCGAGCATCCGGTAGTTGCCGCGGCTCGCCGGGTGCTCGAGGTCCACGGGGCGACCCAGCGCCTCGCCCCAGAAGCGCGCGGCGGCGTCGATGTCCGGGGTGTTGCAGTCGATCAGCACGGCGCAGAGACGGGAGCGGTGCATGGGGATTTCCTTTCGTCGTGGCGGGCGACGGGTTAGATTCTCACGATGAGTGCGAGGGGAGCAAAGTGGACGCGCCGCGAGCTGCTCGGCGCCTCGGCCTCGTGGGCGCTCGCCCTGTCGCTGAAGCCTCGGGGATGGCGTCCGCGGAGAGCACGGCGCAGAACGCGCGTCCCGGCGCCCGAGCGCGCCCCAACATCGTCCTGTTCGTGCCCGATGAGCTCCGCGCCGACGCGCTCGCGTGCTACGGGAATCCCGTGGTGAGGACCCCGCACTTCGATCGCCTCGCGAAGATGGGTACCCGGTTCGAGAGCTGTCACGTCCAGTTCCCGGTCTGCGGCGCCTCGCGCTGCAGCCTGGCGACAGGGTGGCCGACCAGCGTCCGGGGACATCGGAGCCTCTATTATTTCCTGAAGCCCAACGAGCCGAACCTGTTCAGATACCTCCGCCAGGCCGGTTACGATGTGTTCCTCTTCGGCAAGAACGACGTGCTGGCGCCGGAGACACTCGCCGACAGCGTCACCGAGTGGCGAAATCCCCGCAACCCCGCCGCGGTTTCACGGGGCGGGCGGCCGCTTCGCTCGCGCAGGCGTCGCGGGAGTGTGGTGGGCGAGGATGCGCATCTTGCCCGCTTCGTACTCCTCGGCGGACAGCACCCCGACGTCCCTCAGGCGGCCGTGCTCGCGCATCTCGTCGCGGAGGTGCTCGGCGCGGGTGCGCCGGCGCGCCGCCAGCGCGAGGCGGATGTGCGCGACGAGCCTGGCGAGGAAGGGCCGCAGCGCGCGGAAGGTTCCCATACCCCCCGTGAATTCGAGCACTCGCACCGCGCCGTGCGCGCTGTAAAGACGCACCGTCTCGGTCGTCCGGTAGGCCGCAATGACGGTCGCGAGCGCCCACATGCCGGTGACCGCGGCGCACGCTCGAAGCCAACCGTGTTGCCACCAGGGCGTCGCCGAGGAGCGGATCCAGGCGGCCATCACCGCCGCGAGAGCGAGCAACACGAGGGAGGCGTTGATCCAGCGCCGGGCGACGTGCCTCGCCACGCGGGGCGGCGCGGCGACGAACCTGAGATCGAGGACGTAGCCCAGCTCGCCGGACGGCGATCGCGAGCGGACGGAGAGATAGTAGTAGTCGATGATCTCGAGCTGCAGCACGCACCGGCGCAGGCGGCTCGTGACCTCGACCTGCGCGTGGGTCTTGCGTGCGCTGCCCAGGGCGGGCACTTCGCGTTCGTCCGACTCGAGCAGGATGTGTTCAGAGGTCTGCATTCGACCGCGGCCCGCGTGGCTCCTCGGTGATGTTAAGCGCGCTTCGGGAGAGCATTCTGCGACCTGCGTCCCGCCGGAGTGCGGCAAGGACGTAACTGGTTGATTACTATGTCGCGTCAGGACTCGTTAATTAACAGAAAGACGACCATGAGCGACGGTGTCACTCGGGGAGCCGCGCTCCAGGTCACCGGCTCTGCCGCCGGCGGCAGCCTACTGGAACTTTATCGTCGTCGCGCCCGCCGCGAGCCGTACACTAGTCCCACCTTCGGCTCACTGGATGGACGCCTCCGAGGGTCGTCGCCTACGCTGCGGCGCATGCGCCAACCCTTCAAGTTTCGCGAGCAGTGGTTGGACGTGTCGCGCGAGGAGCTCGAAGTCTTCCTGCGCGATTATCCGCGGCAGCTGGACGCACGGCCACCGCTCGGGCGCAAGGCCAATTATCGCGAATGGCTGGATCCGGCGCTCGGAGCCTGGCCGGACAGCGCGATTGCCAAAGCGTGGAAACGCGGCGCCTCCAGTGGCTGGCAGATTCGGCAACCGATTCCCACTCAGGAACGCTAGGACCTGTCCTCGTGACCGGCGAGCGCATGCTGCCGCTCGACGACGAGATCGCCGCCGCCGGCGCCTTCCGCCGGGAACTCCTCCTCGAGCTCCTCTGCCTCGCGCGCGGCGACGGGATTGAAGCCGCCTGACTGCCTGCGCCAGAGCTCCGCATACAAGCCTCCCCTCCGCAGAAGCTCGGAGTGCGAGCCGTCGGCGACGATCACGCCCCGCTGCAGCACGATGAGACGATCCATATCCATGACGGTGCTCAGTCGATGCGCGATCGCGATCACGCTCTTGCCGACCATGGCTTCGCGCATGGCCTGCTGGATGAGGTGCTCGCTGTGGCTGTCGAGGGCGCTCGTGGCTTCATCGAGCAGCAGGATGGGCGCGTCGCGAAGGATCGCCCGGGCGATGGCGATTCTCTGCCGTTGGCCGCCGGAGAGCTTGATGCCACGCTCGCCGACCAGTGTGTGATAGCCGTGCTCGAGCTCCGCTATGAACTCGTGCGCGTGCGCCCGGTGCGCAGCCCTGATGACCTCCTCGTCCGTCGCCCCAGGCCGGCCGTAGCGGACGTTCTCGAGGAGGCTCCGGTGGAAGAGGCTCGTGTCCTGAGGAATGAGGGCGAGCGCACCGCGCAGGCTCGCCTGCGTCACGTCGCGGATATCCTGCCCGTCGATGCGGATCGCGCCGGCCGTCACGTCGTGCATCCGCATCAACAGCCCCATGAGAGTGGTCTTGCCCGCGCCGCTCGGGCCGACGAGGCCCAGCCGCTGACCCGGAGGAATGAAGAGCTCGAAGTCCTGGACGACGTTCCGAGGTCCGCGCTTGCCGGCGTCATAGGCAAAGGCAACGCGCTCGAAGTGGATCGCGCCCTGTTTCACGACCAGGGTCGAGGCGCTCGGCCGGTCCTGAATCGTCGCCGGCACGATGAGGGTGCCGATACTCTCCTGCGCCGCGCCGAGCTGCTCGTAGAACTCCGGTATCCGCTGGCCGAGGTTGTACGCGGTCTGAAGGAGCGACCCGGTGAGCGCCGTGATCATGACGAAATCACCGGCGCCGATGACCCGGTGCACCCAGGCATAGAGCGCGCCTCCCACGAAGGCGAGCCACATCAGGATATCCATCACGTACTGCACGCAGCGCAGCCGCACGACCGAGCGATAGAGCGCCATGCGCCGGTCGCGCTCCTCGCCCGTGTAGCGCCCGAGCTCGCGATCCTCGAGAGGCTGGTTGGCGAAGAGGAACACGTTGCGGATGTTCGTGATGACATCGACGATGCGGCCGGTCACGGCCGCGCGGGCCTCGTTGTTGGTCGCGGAGCGCTTGGCGCACTCCCGGCCGAGGCAGAGGCTGGTCACGAAGTAGACGACGATGCTCACCGCGGCGGCGGCGCAGAACATCGGGTTCGCCAGATAGAAAAGAGCCGCGACGAAGACGAAGAACATGCCGCTCGGGATGAAGTCGAACACCATCATGTCGAACAGCAGCAGCACCTGGTCGGGGAGCAGCACCGTCCGGTGCGCGATCTTTCCGGAGAGCGTGCTCTCGAAGTACGCGGGCGAGAGACGCTGCGCGTAGCCGAAGACCTCCTCCTTGATGCGCATGAGCATCGGCGAGCGCGTGTGGTACGAGCAGAACCACATCGCGCCATCGAGCGCGAAGCGCCCGACTACGAGGGCGACGAAGAGAAGCAGCGGTCCGAAGAGCATCGGGCCCGCCTCGGCGGCCGGATCGTGCATCGCGAGCACGGTGTCGGTGAGGCGCTTGGTGGCGTAGGCGATCGAGGCGAACACGGCGCGCCCGAGGACCGGCAACGTGAGCAGGCCCATACAGCCCCAGAAGAACTGCCGGAAGAAATGGAAGGAGAAGGGCAGAAGACGGTTGGGCAGAGCCGGGGCGCTGGTCTTCTCCCCGGGAACTCGCTCAGGTCTCAGAAAGTACATAGCCGTCCGATGGCAGACGCCTCATGGGCAGCGGCGTAGCCCATGCTCCGGTCAATCTCTGCGTGGATAGGGGGGAATGAACCCTCGACGGCCGCATTATGCAGACCTGCCGCCCGGCTGTCTCCCCAAATAAGTACCTTGCTCACCTCCGAATGAACTTCGCGCGATCCCCCGCCGGCGGGCTGCCTCGCGCGGCGCGGATCAATAGACTCAGAATCGTAGTGACGCGCACGAAGGCCACTCCATGCAGTTCTTTCTCATTGATCTCGGCACGGCGATCGCGGCGCTTCTCGGCTATCTCGCATTTGTCGCGATGAAGCGACGTCATACCTGGATAGAAAGCACGGCCCCGGCGCGGCGCCGGGCTCAGGACTCGATCGCTAGGGCTTCAGCGCGCGATTACTGACATTCGGTCGGCGCGTACTTTGGGGGTCGGCCCGGTCAGGCCTCGACCCTGCCTTCATGACCAATGCAACGACCGCACCTGACGCGATCGCTCAGCGGGCCCGTCACTGCCTGCAGGACTCCCCAGACTGCCGGGTACACGGCCTTCAATATCACGATGCGCTCGATGCTCAGGCCGTAGCCCGCAGAGAACAGCGGGAGTTCGCACTGCAGCAGTGGCGACGAACGGCCAGTCAGATGCTCAAGGAGATCAGGCCAAGACGTGAAATAGCTAGTGGAAAGGGAGGGGCTCGAACCCCCAAACCCCGGGATTATGAGGCCGTTTTCGTGCTCAGCCCGGCCCCGGAGTGCCAAAGCTGCCTCGAGTGCCGCGATTCGGCGTACACTGCCATGGCGTGCTCAGTGGCTGCGGACACGGCCTCGCACTGCTTTCCCGGGCTCGCGCGTTTTGAGCGCTGCTTACGACTTCGCGAGTACCTCCAGGTGCCCACGACCTTGAGGCACGTGCAGACCCCATCGGACCGGGCCGACGCGACACGCAGGGTCATGACTTTCGCTTCCACCGAGAACGGAGCGCAGATGCGTAAGAACTATCACCAGGTACGCAAGCAAAGAGAGCTCGCCAGAAAAGTGCGGCAGCAGGAGAAGCAGCAACGTCGCAGCGCGCGTGTGAGCGCCGCGGCGGCGACTCCAGCCGTCGCGACCCCGGAGGGTGATTCGGTTGCGATGCCCGAACCGACCCTGCGCGGCGCATCATGAAGCTCGCCCTGCTCAGTCCGGCCGCCGAACGCCAGGAGCGCCGCGACCGCTTGCGGCGTGACCGCGCCGCGGCGCTCGCTTTGCGCGAGGTCTTTCCCGCGGTTCAGCAGCTGCGGCTGGAGCTGCTGTTTCAGGGTTCTACCTCGACCACCCCGGCACCGCAATCACACATACTGCATGCGCCGGCGCGGGCCTTCTTCGAGTTCCCCTGCCCCTACGCGGACTGCGATGGTCAGTTCGATCTCAGCGCCGCCGTTAAGGCCGCGCTCGCAGACCCGGCGCATCGTGCGACAGGAGCGCTGGGGTGCTCGGGCCAGCGCGCCGTGCGCGTTGGCGCAAGGCAGCCCTGTCAGCTGCGCCTCAACTACACCGTGACCGCAACCTGTCAGCCCGATACCTGAATTCCGCTGTCGTCGCCTGCGCACCTGCAGCCGCCGCGGGTGCACAGGCGCCGGTGGAGTGCGGATCGCAGCCTTAAAGTACAGCAGCGTCGCCGAAAAACCTGTACGCTGCGCGCAAGGTCGTGACCTTTCGGCTTGTCTGTGTTGGCCGCAACGCGCCCACCGGCGCCTCCCCCCCCAGCCACCCTCTCACCCTCGCAGGCTTCACGAACCAGGAAGCAGGTCTCACCTGCCGGTTTTATCCCATTTATTCGTGAGTACTCTTCAGTGACCAAACTATATGTAGGAAATCTGCCATTCACGGCGACGGACGAGGCCGTGCGCGCCCTGTTTGCCAAGCACGGTACCGTCGAGAAAGTGACGCTGATCGTCGACCGTGACACGGGTCGCCCGCGTGGTTTCGGCTTCGTTGAGATGTCGAATGCCGACGCCTCGCGAGCCATGCAGGCGCTGAACGCCACCGACTTCGACGGTCGCGCCCTCAAAGTCAGCGAGGCTCAGGAGCGCGAGCGCTCCGGTGGCGGTGGCCGCGGCGGCCCACGCCGCTACTGACGCGCCACGCGCGGCGCCCGCGTCCACCGCAACGACACTTGGGTGCAGGCACCTGAGGAAATCATGGGCTTGCGCAAGTCGGGGCTGTTTCGCCCGGCCGAGGAAGTTCTCGTGATCACGTGCGATGTGTGTGAACGCGACATCGGCTACGAGGACGGCCGCCGGCCGCGCGAGCACTTCCGCATCAGCCGGCACCCTAACCCCGGCGCGATCGATGACCAGACACCCGCCGTGCTCGTATGCTCCCGCGAGTGCCTGCGGGCATATGCCGCTAACACGCCCGGCCCGGACCGGACCCAGTCCTTGGCGGATGGTCGCGGACGGCGCGTCAAGCCCGCGCGCTAGTCATGGCGCGGTTTCCTGCGGCAGTCTCGGGTCGAGCGTGTGTGGCATCGGCGGCCAACCGAGTGCCTGCCGGGCGAGTGGCGGCTCGATGAGCGAATACGAGTTCACCATCTCTCTGCGCATACGTCACCCGAGCATCGATCCGGCCACGATCACGCGCATGCTCGGCATGGAGCCGCAGCACACCTGGCACTCCGGCACGCCGCGCCGTGGCGCTGCCGGCGAGGCGCTCGAGGGCGTCTATCGTGAAAGCTATTGGATGGGACGGTTGATGGAGGAGCCGCAGCTCTCCTCCGCACAGGTGTCGGTGGAGAGTGTGCTGCTGCGGACACTGGCACACTTGCGCCGCTCCCAGGACTTCCTCGAGCAGCTGCACGGCGCAGGAGGCGTTGCGGAGCTGTACGTTACACTGTTCGCACGCGAAGACTTTCGGCTGGAGCTGTCGGCACAATCGCTGGCGTTGCTCGGCCGTCTCGGGTTGGCGGTCGCGCTCGACGTCCACCCGCAACCGTCGCACGGGCTTTCCCAGCGGCAAGCGAGCTGACACCAAGCGCTCCGACACAGAGCTCTCCCATCATGACAGAAACGAAGACTTCAGCGCCTCACTCCACGACCGAGCTCATCAGGACCCACGCGGAACGTCTTGCACTCGAAGAACGTGAACGCGCGCAAAGAAGGCGACGCGATCTGGCGGAACAACGGTCGGAGCTGAATCCGCCCGACGTTCGCATTCGAGCGTGGGAAAAGCTGCACGCATTACGCCTGCCGAACGATCCAAGGCATCCGATCCTGGGTGTCATCGCGATCAACACCGGGCTCACGCTCGCGCAGGTGCGCGAGGAGCAGCGCGCGCGTATGCCACAGCGAACAGCGCGGACTCAAGGCCAGGAGCCAAGCGACACTGGCTGATTGAGCGATTGGCGCGGAGCACTGATTCTATTTCATTCGCAAGGCGCCGATGTTGATTTCAGTGCGGTCGCGCGTGGCCACGGCGACCTCGGTGCGACCGGAGTTGGTGAGTGTCCAGGGCAGGGGCAGATTGTCCGTCTGCACGGTGAGCACGTGGTGCCCCGCCGCAACCGCCGGGAAGTCAAAGCGCCCATTGGGGTCGCTGCGCACCGAGAAACGGCCGTCGAGGATTACCGAGACGTTCGCAGCGCCGGATTCGCCGGCGTCGTAGCGGCCGTTCTCGTTCGCGTCCAGGTACACGACACCACTCAGGCGGCCGGATCCCGAGCCTGGCACACCCCCCAACGGCACGAAGTGCGCGCCGCGCGCCACCTGGTAACGCACCGTCAGAAACACCCCACGCTCACCGGCTGCCGCAATGACGGCCGCCGCAGTCGGCGGCGCCAGCGGCGAGGTCACCACCAGCGGCGTCCACGAGCCGACCCGGTTCTCGTAGTAGCTCGCGAGCACCGACCACGCGCGGGCCACCTGCCAGGTGAGTGAAACA
>WNGJ01003973.1_pt1 | contig 15313 bp, 15 predicted proteins | sample 5400611 | NCBI WGS metagenome assembly WNGJ01 (sample SAMN13153375, study PRJNA577476) | soil metagenome | isolation source: 40 cm soil or saprolite under Garry oak tree replicate 1 | place: USA:California | collected 2016-06-15
GGCCCGAGTTCGGCGTGAACGCGGAGAAGGTCAAGTTCGACTACGCCCGCATCGCCGCCCGTCGCGCCGAGGTGGTGAACCAGCTCTACAAGGGCGTCCAGTACCTCATGAAGAAAAACAAGATCGAGATCGTCGAGGGCAGCGGGCGCCTCCGTGATCGCGGCACAATCGAGGTCGGCGCCAAGCAGATCAAAGCCAAGAACCTGATCGTCGCCACCGGGTCGACCGTAAAGTCACTGCCGGGCCTCGAGTTCGACGGCAAATTCATCGTCTCGTCCGACCATGCAACACTTGCCGACTCGATCCCCGAGTCGATCTGCATCATCGGCGCCGGAGCGGTCGGCGTCGAGTTCGCGACGCTTTACAACCAGCTCGGCGTCAAGGTCACGTTGCTCGAGGCGCTGGACCGGCTGGTGCCTCTCGAGGACGAGGACATCTCTAAGGAGATGCTGTCCGCCTTCAAGAAGGCCGGCATCGACTGCCGTCTCGGTGTGAAGGTCAAGGGTGCGAAGAAAGCACGGGACGGTGTGGCCGTGGACACCGAGCAGGGCGAGGTCTGGGCGCGCCAGCTTCTTGTCGCGGTCGGCCGCGCGCCGCGCTCCAAGGAGATCGGGCTCGACCAGCTTGGCGTCACGACACATCCCAACGGATTTATCAAAGTCGACGAGTGGATGCGAACATCTGCCGAATCCGTGCACGCCATCGGCGACGTCGTCGGCGGTTACCTGCTCGCACACGCCGCATCGCATGAAGGCATGACCGCGGTCGAAGACATCGCCGGCCAGCGCGTCGCCCCGATGGACCAGGAGCTGGTCACGCGATGCACGTATTCGCATCCTCAGATCGCTTCGGTGGGTCTTACAGAGAAGCAGGCGAAAGAGAAGGGACACGAAGTGCGGATCGGCAAATTTCCATTCACGGCGCTGGGCCGAGCCATCATCCACGGCGAGACAGGCGGCTTCGTCAAGATCGTCGCCGACTCCAAGACCGGCCAGATGCTCGGCGCGCACATCGTCGGCCCGGAGGCAACTGAGCTCATTGCCGAGCCGGCGCTGACCCAGCTGTTCCAGGGCGATGCGTGGGAGCTTGGCCGCAACATTCACCCGCATCCAACACTCAGCGAAGGGGTGATGGAGGCGGCGCTGGCCGTGGACGGCCATGCGATCCATATCTAAGTAGATGGCACAAACGGTCAAGACCAAGGGCCCGACCTTCAGTCCCGACTGGCGCTTCCAGGAGCCGGTCGCATGGCGTGACACAGATCTCGACGAGAAGACGCTCAAAGAGTGGTTCAACTACATCCTGCTCGGCCGCCAGGTCGACTACCGCTTCCAGGTGCTGAACCGCCAGGGCCGGGCGCCGTTCATCATCTCGTGCGCCGGTCATGAGGCCGCGCAGATCGGCGTCAGCTGGCCGCTCAAGCCCAAGCACGACTGGCTCGCGCCCTACTACCGCGACGTGGTGCTCTGCATGCGCATGGGCATGACCCCGCTCGACCTCATGCTTGCCGTCCTCGCCAAGAAGGCGGACCCCGCCTCGGGCGGCAAGCAGACGCCGGGCCATTTCTCCGATTCACGGCACAACATCACTTCCGGAGGTTCGCCTGTCGCGACGCAGATGGTGCGCGGCGCTGGCGTCGCCTACGCGTTGAAGATGGACGGCACCGACAAGGTGCTGATGACGTGCTACGGCGAGGGCGCCGGCGCGGAGGGTGACGCTCACGAGGCCTTCAACTTCGCATCGATCTACAAGCTGCCCGAGATCTTCGTGTGCGAGAACAACGGTTTTGCCATCTCGACACCGTTCCGCAAGGAGTACGCGATCGAGTATGTGGCGCAGCGCGCCGCGGGATACGGGTTCCCTGGCGTCACCCTCGACGGTCGAGACCCGGTCACCGCGTACTTCGTCGCCAGCGAGGCGATCGCGCGTGCGCGCGCCGGCCACGGCCCGACGCTGATCGAGTGCCTGGTCGACCGGCTGGGCGCTCATTCGTCTGAGGACGACCAGCGCCGTTATCGCACGCAGGAGGAGATCGACCGCCTCGCTCAGACCGACTGCCTCGAGCAGTTCAAAAAGCGCCTGCTAGGCGAGGGCGTGATGTCGGCAAAAGAGGTAGCCGAGTACGAGGACCGCGTCAAGGAAGAGGTCGCCAAGGCCACCAAGCAAGGAATGGAGTCAGCTGACCCCGCACCCGAGGACGCCCTGACCAATGTCTACGGAGTGGGCGCGCCCGCTGCCAAGGACCCAGCTCCGAATGTTGAGCTGGAGGACATGAACATGGTGGCGGCGCTCCGCTCGGCGCTGACGGAGGAGATGGAGCGCGACGAGCGGGTGATGGTCATGGGAGAGGACGTTGGCCAGAAAGGTGGCGTGTTTCTCGTCACGGATGGCCTTTACAAGCGCTTTGGCGAAGCGCGTGTCATCGATACGCCGCTCGCTGAATCATCGATTGCCGGCGTGGCGCTCGGCCTTGCCATCGCGGGCAAGCGGCCCGTCGCCGAGATGCAGTTCACCGACTTCGCGCACATGGCGTTCAACTCCATCACCAACGAGATCGCCAAGTATCGCTATCGCAGCGACGGCGACTGGTCGGTGCCCTTGGTCGTGCGAGCGCCGATGGGCGGCCACGCGCACGGCGCGCTCTACCACTCACAGTCGATCGAGGCGCGTTTCGCCACTCCAGGACTGAAGATCGTGATCCCATCCAGTCCCTACGAAGCGAAGGGACTGCTCCTGGCCGCCATCCGGGACCCCGACCCGGTGCTCTTCTTCGAGCACAAGCGCCTCTACCGGATGTTCAAGGAACCGGTGCCGAAGGGCGAGTACATCATCCCGCTGCAAACGGCCCGCACGTTTCGGGAAGGCACGGACATCTCCGTCTTTTGCTACGGGCTGATGGTCCACTACGCGAACGAGGCGGCGAAGAACCTGGAGGCAGACGGCGTGAGCGTCGAGATCGTCGACCTGCGCACGGTGTACCCGCTGGACAAGGAGGCGATCATCGCCTCGGCGAAGAAGACCGGGAAATGCCTCGTCCTCTACGAGGACAACTTCAGCATCTCTGTCGGGTCTGAGGTTGCGGCCTTGATCGCCGACGAGGCGTGGCGCCATCTCGACGCGCCGGTCAAGCGGTTCGGCGGCCTCGATGTGCCATCGATGCCTTATGCCATTCCAATGGAAGAGTTCTTCATGCCCACTCCGGACAAGATCACGAAAGTGTTGAGGGACCTGGCAGCGTACTGATGGCTGGAAAGACCACCCGCGTCGTCATGCCGCAGCTAGGGGAGTCGGTTCACGAAGGAACGATCTCGAAGTGGCTCGTCAAACCAGGCGACAAGGTCGTCGAGTTCGAGCCGATGCTCGAGGTTGACACCGACAAGGTCAATGCCGAGGTGCCCGCGCCGGTGACCGGCATCCTGCGCGAGATCCTCGCCAAAGAAGGCGAGACGGTGCAGGCGGGGGCCGAGATCGCGGTCGTGGAGGTGGGTGCGGAAGGCTCGGACGGAAAGGTCACCGCCACTCCAGAAGCACCAGCCGCCGCCCCCGCGGTCACAGCCCCCCAACCTGCACCAGAAGCAGCGGCCCCCAAGGCCGCGCCAGAGACAGTCACCTCTCATCCTCAGGCAGAGGGGGCTAAGCAAACACCAGTCTTGGAGACGGGTGAACATCGCTTCTCACCCGCGGTTCAAATGCAGGCCTCAGAGCTGAAGGTCGATCTCTCGAAGGTAACCGGAACCGGCCTGGGTGGACGGGTGACCAAGAAGGACGTCGTGGAGTTCGCCGCGAAAGCAAAAGCCGCGCCGGCCGCGGCTCCTGCCCCGGCCCAGACCCCCGGCGAGGGCGACCAGGTCGTGCCCCTGACCCGGGTCCGCCGTCTGATCGCCGAGAACATGGTCCGCTCCAAAACCACGATTCCGCATGCCTGGCAGACGCAGGAAGCGGATATGTCCGGCGTGGTCGCCAACCGCACCGCTAACAAAGCCACGTTCCAGAAGCAGGAAGGCTTTTCGCTCACGTACCTGCCCTACGTGATGGCCGCGGCAGCTTCGGCGCTCCGCGAGCATCCGCAGGTCAACGCGACCTTCAACGAGACCGAGCTCATCATCCACCGCGACATCAACCTGGGTGTCTCCGTCGGGCTGGAGGACACGCTCGTCGTGCCGGTGGTGCGCCGCGCCGACGGCCTCTCCCTCGCCGGTCTCGCCCGCGCCGTCAACGACGTCGCCACCCGCGCCCGCAACAAACAGCTGAAAGCAGACGACCTTGCTGGAGCAACCTTCACGGTCAACAACTCAGGAACGTTCGGGACGCTCTTCAGCTATTCGGTGATCAACCCAGGCCAGGCTGGAATTCTGACGATGGAAGCCATCGTCGACCGCCCCGTCGCGGTCAATGGAATGATCGGCATCAAGCCGATGATGTATCTCTGCTTCTCGTTCGACCACCGAGTGCTGGACGGATTGCAGGCGGCTCGCTTCCTGACCTCGTGCCGCAAATGGCTCGAGGCGATTACAGCCGAGTCGCCGGTCTACTAGTCCCGGTCGATCGACAGGATGCTGATGAAGAAGCTCGCGAACACTGTTTGGGTGCCAAGAGCGAGCAGGACCACCGCCGGGATGACCTCGCGCATCGTCAGCGACGGATCGAGGTTGCCGAAACCCACCGAGCGCCAGCTCGCGACGGCAAGGACGAGCCCGACGAACCCGATCACCACCATCAGCGACCCGGTCGCGAGACCAACCTCGAGCGTCACGTAGCGGAATACGGCCTCCAGCATCGGGTGCGGGGGGTGAAATCCCGTGCGCACGGCGAAGATCTTGGTGAAGACGGCAAACAGCACGAGCTGGTAGCCGATCAACGCGAGGAAGCCGGCGACAAGCAGTGTGTGAACGTCAAGACGGACGCCCGCGAAATGTAGAGGTCCGGCCAGGAGCAGCGCCGAAAGCACAACCCCAACCGCGAAGAGCGCGAGCCCCGGATACAGGAACAGCCAGCGCGGACTGAACAGCAGCATGAAGCGCAGGTGACGCCAGCCATCGCGCCAGGTGCGCAGATGCGGTGGGCGCGAGCGGCCATCAGGGCGCAGCGCAACCGGCACCTCGGCGATCCTCATGCCCTTGAGGGAGGCCTTGATCACCATCTCGCTCGCGAACTCCATGCCTGTCGCCCGGAGCTTCATGCGCTCAAACGCGTCCTTGCGAAAACCGCGCAGGCCGCAGTGCGCGTCGCCGACCGGCGTGTGGAAGAACACTCGACTGATGAACGTCAGCACCGGGTTGCCGATCCAGCGATGCGACCAGGGCATGGCGCCCGGTTCGATGCCACCCCGAAACCGGTTGCCGACCACGAGGTCGCAGCCTTCGCGGAGCCTGGCGATCAGCGGTGCGATGGCGGTGAAGTCGTAGCTGTCGTCGGCGTCGCCCATGATCACGAACTCCCCCCGCGCAGCCTGGATCCCGCCGATCAGCGCGCTGCCGTAACCCTTCCTCTCCACTGGAACCAGGCGTGCGCCAAGTTCTTTGGCGATCGCCTGCGAACCGTCGGTGCTGCCGTTGTCGGCGACGATGATCTCGGCCGACAGCCCATCCTTCGCGATCGCCGACTGGGCCTTCTGGATGCAGGCGGCCAGCGTCTCCGCCTCGTTCAGGCAGGGCATGACGATCGAGACCTCAACCGCACGCTTTAACGCAGGTGAGGCACTTCGGGCAGAACTCTGCACGGCGGCCACTGACGCAGGTTAACGCGGCGGCCAACGATCAGCTTGCATTGAAATAAATGCCAGGTGGAGCTTCAGGTCGGATTTACTCCGGCCGTCACCCAGACACGCCACTTTCAATTCGCCGGCCTGCGTGGCCGAGGAGAGGAGGGGGTCCCGCCGGGGAGGACAACTGTCCTCCCCCACGAAATAAATGCCAGGTGGAGCTTCAGGCCGGATTTACTCCGGCCGTCACCCAGACACGACACTTTCAATTCGCCGACCAGCGTGGCCGAGAAGAGGAGGGGGTCCCGCCGGGGAGGACAACTATCCTCCCCCACGAAATAAAATGACCCCGACGGATCGCCTCTCGAGGACTGGTACCGGCCTTGCGGCCAATTCCTGCCCTTTTGAACGTTTCCCTCGGGGCCGTTGCAAGAGTAGATGCGGCACGAGTTGGTGCGCAAGCCCGAAAGTCAGTTCGCCGCCAACCTATGACTAGTAGCCGTGCGAAACTGAGGGTGATGCCGCTCAGCCTTCACGACGCGAACCAGGTCATCGCGCGTGCGCACGCCAAAGCGACTGAGCTTGGCATTCGCGTCACCGTCGCGATCGTCGACGAAGGCGGGCTGCTGATCGCGCTCGGGCGCATGGATGGAGCGATCCCGTTGTCGCCGCAGATCGCGGAGGCGAAGGCCGTTGGCGCCGCGATGTTGAACCGCGATGGCGCCGGCCTGGCTGAGCTCGCCAAAGACCGCCCGGGATTTTTCAGCGTCGCCGACCGGTTGGTACGCGTCCCCATCGTCCCCGGCCTGGGCTCGGCGTTGATCAAGCGCGATGGAAAGTCGGTGGGAGCCGTCGGTGTCAGCGGCGGCCGCCCAGAGCAGGACCTCGAATGCGCGGAGGCCGGCCTCAGCTCAATTTGATGGTGCGAAGGGGCTCGTAAACAGAGCCTGCTCGGCCGAGATGGCTGTGATAGAGCACGAACCCCTCCGCCCGCCATGGCGGAAGGTTTGGCGGAGCGGGAAGCGGCGGCAGCGGAGCCCCTTCGCGCCGACGAGCGCGGGCGAGCGTGAGATGCGGCTGGAATTGCCTCGCCTCTGGTTCCAACCCTGCGTGGACGCACTCGGCCTCGACCTGCGCTGCCAGATTGGCGGCCTGCTCCGCGCCTGAGCGGACCTGCAGCCAGACCACACGCACCAGCCGGCCCCGTTTGAACGTCTCGACATCGCCGACCTCGAGGGCGAATCCGGCGAGTGGTAGGTCGCCCAGACGATCGGCAACACGGTCCGCGATCGGGCGCTCGACGCTGCCGATGAAACGGAGGGTCAGGTGCAGGTTCGCGGCAGGTGTCCAGCGAAACTCTGGCGCCGCGGCAGCACAAGCCACGAGGTATTCAGCGAGTGCCGTCCGGTGAGCTTCCGGCACGGGCAGCCCGAAGAAGGCGCGGACCGTTAGCGCTTGAGAGGCTTCTTCCAATGGGTCGGCGCCCACGTACTCGGCGCCGTCGGCCGCCAGCCGTAATGGCTGCTCACCGAGTCGATCCCGTCCGCGAGGTTGTTGAGCTGGATCATGTTGACCTCATCCGGTGTCGCAGGCGGGCTCTTGAAGAGCGCCTCCATGATCGTCAGGCCTGGAACGAGGAGGGCAACGGGCAGCTTCAGCTTCGATTTCTTGATCCCTCGAGCCTGCAGATACCAATCGAAGATCGTCTCGTAGGTGACGACCTCAGGACCGCCCAGCTCGACGATCTTGCCGAGCAGCTCCGGTCGCGAGATCGTCTCGACCACGCAGCGCGCGGCGTCCTCACGCAGGATCGGCTGCATCTGCGCCTGGCCGCTGCCGGGGATGAGCGCGAAAGGTCCAACCAGGGCGCGGTCGAAGTCGCTGAGGATTCCGCCCTCCTCCGCAAGCACGAAGGCGAAACGGAGAATGGTTCCGGCCACACCCGACTTGGCGAGCTCCTGCTCCCCCATCCAGCGCGAGGTGAAGTACTTGTGGTGGGCGTCGAGGCGGGCTCCGATCGCGCTGACCAGCACCACCGACCTGACTCCGGCCGCCTTGGCCGCCTCGGCCATGATCCGTGGACCGTCGACGTTGACCTCGAGGAACGACTGAGGCCGGTTCCGGCGCACGGCAACCAGGCTGATGATGTGCTCGGTTCCATGGGCGGCCTGTGCCATGGCGGCCGGGTTCAATGCATCCCCCACCATCACCTGGGCGCCGCGAACCTTGAACGCGGCAGCCTTCATCGGATCGCGGACCAGCACCCTCAGCTGGTGCCCATCGTCGATCAGCTTGTGCGCGACTCCACGCCCGAAAAAGCCGGTCGAGCCGAGCAAAAGGATCCTGGCCACGGTCAGATCCTAACGGAGGGCATACTGCATACCTGTGTTCGGACAGGCGGCGGGAGGGTTCGGTCTTGGGCTGCTTGCCTTTCTGATCGGCATCGCGGGCGTCACCGCGGCGATGCGCACCCGGCGCCGACGGGCGAGATCCCCTGAGATGTATGGAGCCACCGGGGGCATGGCCTATACGGTGGTCCAGGTCGGGTGCGCGGGCCTGCTGCTTCTGGGCGGGATCCTGCTGATGACACTCTCGATCATCTTCCGGAGGTAGGCAGAAAGCGAGGGCAATCCCCATCCGGCGCTCCCCATCCGGCGCTCCCCATCCGGCGCTCCCCATCCGGCGCTCCCCATCCGGCGCTGCGCGCCACCTTCCCCGCGGGCGGGGAAGTCACCTTCTAACTAGATGATGTTTTTTTCTTTAACCAATGAGCCTTTCGCGAATCGGGTGAAGGCGAATGGGCTGATGTCGATCTCGGACTGCTTGTCCAGCAGCAGCTGAGTCAGCAGTAGAGCCGCCGCCGGCGCCTGCATGAACCCGTGGCCGCTGAACCCCGCGGCGCACCAGAATCCCTCCAGCTCCGGCACCGGTCCCAGGATCGCCTGGTGATCGGGCGTTGACTCGTACAGGCCCGCCCAGGCCGTCTTGACACCGGCCCCGGCCAGCGCAGGAGCGCGGCGCGAAGCCTCCTCGAACATCTTCTCGAGGAACGCCCAGTTGACGTCGGTCACAAATCCAGGCGGCTCCTCCCGGTCGCTCATGCCGATCAGGACGCCGTCGCCTTCAGGGTGGAAGTAGAGGGACGTCCTGAAGTCCACGGTCATCGGGGTCGTGCGCGGCACCGCGGAGAACGTGCTGGTGACTGCGATATGGCGGCGGTAGGGGAGCACCGGGATTTCAAGCCCCGCCATACGCCCGATCGACGCCGACCAGGCGCCCGCGCAGTTGACCACCAGTCGAGTTGCTATGTCTCCTTGCGTAGTACGCACTCCCTGCACGCGACCCGAGGCAACGTCGATGCCGGCGATCTCAACCCCCTCTTTCAGCCGCGCGCCGTGCCGCTTGGCGGCGGCCGCGTATCCAGTTGTGACGTCAGCCGGGCTGGCGATGCCGTCCGTCGGACAGAACGTGCAGCCGAGGACGTCCTCGACGTTCAGCACAGGCACCATGCGCGATGCTTCCGCGGGGTCGACCCACCGCGCCTCGGTCAGACCGAGGCGATGCCACATGTCCATGTTGTTCCGGAAGTCTTCGACCTGCTGAGGCAGAGTGAGGACGAAGAGATACCCGATCTGACGAAAGTCCGCGGGATGACCGGTTTCCTCTTCGAACCCTTCCAGCATCTTCACCGCGAGGCGCTGCAGCCGGACGTTGGCCTCCATCGAGAACTGCTGTCGCACGCCGCCTGCGCATTTGCCGGTGGATTGAGAGCCGAGCGTCTCGCGCTCGAGCAACAGAACGTCGACGTCGCGCCTGGCCAGCTGATAGGCAAGCGCGCACCCCATGATCCCTCCGCCGGCGATGACTACGTCAGCGCTTTCCATATCCTTGCAAGCCGTGTTGTACCGAGCGCCGGGCGTTCCACGACATCCCCCACACCTCGAAGATCACCTTGAGCGCAGCGAAGGTGGTGATGTCTCCGCTGTCGAATGGCGGTGACACCTCGACGATGTCGAAGCCGACCAGCGTGGCGCCCTCGGTCGCCGTCCTCACCAGGTCGAGCGCCTGCCTCGTCGACAGGCCGCCGGCGGACGGAATCTCGGTTCCGGGCGCAAAGGCCGGGTCGAGGACGTCGATGTCGAACGAGATGTGGACTTTGTGACCGGCCAGGCGTGCGCCGATCTTTTCTGCAGCCCGCGTCAGGTCGCGCGCCAGCTCCTGCACCGGAACCAGCAGCATGCCGTTCGCCGCGATGAACTCGAGCTCTTCGGGATCGTAGTCGCGGCCGCCGGCGATGATGACTCGCGATGGGTCGATACCAGAGACCTCGAGCGCACGCCGGAGCGCGCAGCCGCAGGTCCAGCGCCCTCCGCGAGAAAACTCGCACAGGTCGGGATGCGCATCGACCCACAGCACCGAGACATCCGGATGGCGCTTGACTTGCGCCGACAGGGTGGAGATCGCAGTGCAGTGATCGCCGCCCAGCACTGTGAGCAGAGCCTGCGGCGGCACCCGCGCCAGCTGTTCGCCAACCTTCGACCAGCCCGTCTCGATGTCGAGCCCGGCATCAAGGTCTCCGAGGTCGGCGACCTGGAGCCCGGTGAGAAGCCGCCCGTCCTCGGTCACGGGCGGCATCGCGGCAGAGAGGCTGCGGATTCGCTGGGGCGCGAGGGCCGCGCCCTTGCGATAGACCGCCGAGCCGTCATACGGGATGCCTGCCACAACCACGTCTGCAGATTCCGGCGATCCTCCGACGAGACCGCCCCACGGCCGCAGGCCGTCAAGATTCATCGGGCAGTTCGCTCCGGCACCTTGAGGATGCTAAGCGACCCGATCACAAACCAGACGACGAACACGCTGAATACCACTGGGAACCCGCCAGGCAGACCCAGGATCCGGGGCCCGGCGTTGAACGGATCGAGAAGCAGCCCTCCTGCGAAGACAGCGATGATGCCCGCCCCGGCTGTGGCGATGTTGGAAAAGCCCATGTAGAGTCCCCCCTGGTGCCCGGGGATGATGTCTTGAATAAAGGCCCAGTCCACTGAGAGGAAAATCCCCAGTCCGGCGCCGATGATCAGGCCAACCAGCGTGGCTTGAACAGCGAGCTCCGGCACTCGCAAAAGGTGTGCCAGCGGGGCCAGCAGGCTGGAAGGGATCCATTGGTAGTGACTGAACACGAGAACCAGAGTTCCGGCCGCACCGAGCAGTCCCGCAGCGAATATGAGGGGGCGCCGGCCAGTCCGGTCCGAGAGCCTAGAAGCCGGCCACGTGACCACCGCGGCCACCAGGACAACCAGACCGAGAAGAGTGGACGCCGCTGCCGCAGTCGCCCTGCGGTCGCCGTGAAAGAAAACGTTGTCGAAGTAGAAGAAGGAGAAATTTTGCAGGCCCCCGACGCCCATCAGGAACAGCAGCCTGGACGTCATCAACCACATGAAGTCGCGGTTGCGAAGCGGAACCCCGAAAGTTTTAGACAGCGCCTCGCGCACACTGCGGAAGGGGCTTTCAACCGGCGCCGCGCGATCCGGAACGACCAGGACGGTGACGAGCATCGCGAGCAGGAGCACTGTGGCGATTGAAGCCACCGCGGCAACTCGGCCGAAGTGGTACAGCAATAGACCGGCGCCGACCGTGCCGGCCAGGATGCCGACCAGGTTGGCCACGCCGTAGTAACCGGAGGCCGTGCCCCGCTGGTCGGCCGGTACCACGTCCGGCAGCAGTCCCTGGTAGGGAGCCTGCGCTGTGTTGGACGCGAACTGAAGCAAGAAATAGAAAACGACCAGCCACCAGTAGTTGCCCGCGAGCGCGATGCCCGTGAGAAACAACAGGTCGCCGGCCGTGCCCGCGACGATAAAAGGACGTCGCCGGCCCCAGGGGGTCGCTGTCCGATCCGAGATTGCTCCAACGACCGGCTGCCACACGATCGCCATCACAGTCCCGATCGACTTCAGGAAGCTCGAGGCCAGGCCCTCGTGAGCGCGTCCAACCAGCTCGATGATCAAGTCCGGCAGGATCAGGGCGGTGAGGCTGTTCCACAGGTAGCCGATCGCCACCCAGTACAGCGAGAGCACGATGAAGTTCAGGTGGCTGAGACGGCGCTGCGGCGACGCGGCCGCGGCGGAGATCAATCGGGTCGATACGGGGGAAGTGACTTCTTGACCGGCTTGTCTTCGCGATAACCCAGGGCGTACTCGCCCTGGAGGATGGTGTGGATTTCGCGGGTTCCCTCGTAGATGATCGGCGCGCGGGAGTTGCGCAGAAAACGCTCGGCGGAATATTCCGCGGAGTAGCCGTATGCGCCATGGACCTCGATCGCGTCGTGGGCGGCATTGAAGGCAGCATCGGCGGCGTACTGCTTGGCGATCGAGACGTTGCGCGTGTGTCGCATGCCCGTGTTCTTCATCCAGCCGACCTTGAAGTACAGCAGCCGGCAGATCTCGTAGTCCCGAGACATGCGGGCGATCATCTGCTGGATCAGCTGGTAGCGACCGATCTCCTGGCCGAACGTCTTGCGCTCGCGCGCGTACTTCACCGAAGCGTCGAGACATGCGCGCACGGTTCCAGTCGCGCCGGCAGCGATCGTGTACCGCCCATTGTCGAGGCAGCTCATCGCGATCTTGAATCCATCGCCTTCGTCACCGATACGGTTGGCCTCAGGGACTTCGAGGTCCGTCATGAAGATCGAACCGACGTCGCCCGCGCGGATGCCGAGGCGATCCTCGATCGGCTCCGTGCGCAGCGCCTTGCCGCATGCGGCGCGGTCGAGCATGAACGCAGACACTCCATCCGATCCTGCTTTCGGGTCGGTCTTGGCGAACACCAGGAGGAAGTCGGCGGTGTCCGCGTCCGAGACCCACACCTTCTGGCCATTCAAGAAGTAGCCGTTTCCCGAGCGTCGGGCCGTCGACAGCATCGAAGCCACGTCCGAGCCCGCATTCGGCTCGGTCAGCCCGAAGCACGCGAGCTTCTGGCCCGAAGCCATGGGCACCAGCCATTGCTTGTTCTGCTCTTCGGTCGCCCAGGTGTAAAGGCCCATCCCGACCAGCCCGACATGCACCGAGAGCACGGTTCGGTAGACCGTGTCGACGTATTCGAGCTCCTCACACACGAGCCCGAGCGAGAGGTAGTCGAGGCCGTGGCCACCGTAACGCTGGGGAAAACACACGCCGGGAAGTCCGATTGACGCGAGCTTGGCGAAGATCTCGGGGTCGTGACGTCCCTCACGGTCATTCGCCTGGATCGTGGGGGCGAACTCCCGGGCGCAGAACTCACGCACGGTGGCGACCAGCTGTTCCTGGTCAGGAGTGAGCGCCAGGTCTACCGGCATTCCGCCAAAGGTATTACACCACGCGCTAGACATGCGGTCAGCGAACCCTGCGTGGCATATAGGCCGGATTTACTCCGGCCGTCCCCAGGCAGGCTTTTAGCCGCAAGCACGCCCGGGAGTAACTACTTATTAAGTCCGATCCCCGGAGGATGAGCAGCCCCGTCGGCGGAGCCGACCGGGCGATGAGAAGGGACCGCCCGGGTCCCTTCTCATATCCCTGTATTACTTCTTAGGCGTCGGGGTCGGCGAGTGAGATGGCGTTGCCGTTCGGGCCGGGGAGGCGAAGGTGTGGAGGTCGCCGGGCTTGACGTGGCCGATGAACGGCAGGTGCTGGCCGATGCTGAGGATCACCGGCACGCTCCTGGAGCTGTGCAGCTGAGGCTGCATGAAGTCGGTGTAGATCTGCTGCAGCTGGTGGATCCCGGCCACCGAATCGAGGTGAGCCCCGGAAGACTTCGCAGCCTGCGCCTTCAGGGTCTGGAGGTCGGACTTCGACACCATGGCCGAGGTGATCGGATTCGAGAGGATCTGCGACTCGAGATCGTTCACCTGCTTGAGCGTGAGGCTCGCGGTCTTCAAGGCCGGCTCGAATGCGTTGTCCAGGGTCACCAGCGCGGAGACCGCGAGATAGATCACGACCAGGGTGACTGCGGCGTGGACGACGATTCCCAACAGGCCGTCGACCCCGCGGATCGCCTCGAGGCGGTGAAACGCGCCGCCGATGACGCCACCAACCGCGCCCAGGACCACGGCAATGATGAGAGCGACAAACACGCTGAGCACAGTGTTGAGGTGCAGGTACTTCAGCATCAGGGACGCGTACTGATCGTGGAACCGAAATACAACGAGCAGGGTGCCGAAAAAGAAGATCTCAGCCATCAGCGGCTGGATCACGCCCCGCTGATAACCGACGATCAGGGCGACGATCAGTATGAGAACGACGATTATGTCGATGATCACAGGGCGGGGCCATTCTAGTAGACCGGTAAGATTTCCCAGCTTCCGTTAGACTCGGGCCAATCTTGGCCCGAACGATAGCCGTCGCCATGCAGAAGGGTGGTGTCGGCAAGACCACCACCGCTGTCAACCTCGGAGCCGCTCTGGCGGAGCTTGGCCAGCGGGTGCTTTTGATCGACCTCGACGCCCAGGGCCACCTGACCCTGTACATGAAGCCGGCGACCGAGATCGAGAAAACCGTCTACCACCTGCTCGCCGACCCAGACACCACGGTGACCGATGTCGTGCAGGAAGCCCCGCAGTTCGGGGTCCATTACATTCCGGCTGACGTCGAGCTGGCGGGCGCTGAGAACCAGCTCATAAACGAGATCGGCCGCGAAAGCATCCTGCGCGACAAGCTCGAGCCTGCGCAGAAGCGCTACGACTTCATCATCATCGACTGCCCGCCGTCGCTCGACCTCATCGTCATCAACGCGCTCGTCGCAGCCGACGAGGTCCTCGTACCACTGCAGGCCGAATTCCTCGCACTGCGCGGAATGCAGGAGCTGCTGATCACGATGGAACGCGTCAAGCGCAGGCTGAACCCGCGCCTCGAGCTGATCGGCATTCTCCCCACCCTCTACAAGCAGCGCGCGCTCCACTCGCAAGAGGTGCTCGCCGCCGTCAGAGAGAAGTACGGAGACAAGGTTTACGAATTTGGTGTCACGGATTCCATTCGCTTTGCGGAGACGCCGCTGGCGGGCCAGTCGATCCTGCAGTACGCGAAGGAGTCTGACGGAGCGAAGTCATATCGTGCGCTGGCGGCGAAAGTCATGGAGAATCACAGATAGGAGCACTGATGCCCACATTCAAGCGCGTTTCACTCGCCGGATCCGAAGAGCTGTTCCGGCCGACGCGGCCCCAGGTGGTCAGCGACACGGATGATGTGATCAAAGGTGCCGTCGACCGGCACGTCGAGGTCAAAGAGGTCGTCTACCGGACGCTGAACTTCACGCCAGACGAGATCGAGCTGCTGCTCGAGGCGATCCAGGTGGCCAAGTACCCGGACCGACCTCGTGCGAAGCCCGCGCTCGACAAGTTCGACTACCTCGACGCGCTGCGCATCAAGATCCAGGGCGTCGGGAACGAGTAGCGGTCAGCGCCGCTTGTAACGCCGCCTGACATAGCCGTAAATCCAGAACAGGCACACGAGCGAAAGGAGTACGGCGGACCCGACGGCGGCATAGCGTTCCATGGCAGTACCTAGACTTTAGACATGCCGAAGCTCGCCATCGTCAAGGTCAGGCTGGATCGCGAGGTCAACGGCTACGTGGTGTCCTGCGCCGGCA
>WNGJ01022936.1_pt1 | contig 15311 bp, 17 predicted proteins | sample 5400611 | NCBI WGS metagenome assembly WNGJ01 (sample SAMN13153375, study PRJNA577476) | soil metagenome | isolation source: 40 cm soil or saprolite under Garry oak tree replicate 1 | place: USA:California | collected 2016-06-15
AGGTTTCCCTGCGGCGGCCGCTGAAGTTAGGCGAGCGGGTGCGAATCGTTGGCAAGGTGGACAACATTCGCCGCAACCTCGTTTATGTCACCGCCTACGTTGAGAACCGTGACGACCACTTTCGGATCGCGGACGCCACAGCGACGCTGATGGAAGTGAAGACCGTAGTCGAGCCGATCAGCCGGTAGTCACAATTCGTTCTCAGGTGGGGCTTTCAGTGGCATGAGCAGCGCCGACGTACCTTTACCGACCGGGCGGAAGCTGTTGAACTCGCTTCGCAGCGGCCGCGCCTTGCAGATCGGCGCGGGCGTATTGATCGTGCTCGCCATCGCCATCGTGCTGGCCTTGCTTTACGGCGAGCTACCCGAGTTTCTGAATCCGCTCGGCCATCAGCTGCGGGAGTTCATGCGCCGAAACCTGTTCCTCCCCGGGTTTGCGCTGCTGTACATGGAGGAGTCGGGCGTGCCCCTGCCCGCGCCAGGCGACGTGTTTGTGATGTACGTCGGCGCGCACGTGCCTCATCAGTGGGGCGCGTGGATCGCCGCGTGGCTGGGCCTGATCCTGGCAGTGGTGCTCGGGGCGACCAATCTCTACCTGATCTCGCGGCGCTGGGGCCGCCGGCTGGTCACGAGCGGGTTCGCCGAGTACGTGCACCTGAGCCACGAGCGCCTGGAGAAGGCGGAGGTGTGGTTCCGGCGCTACGGCGTGCTGGCGATCATCTTTGGCCGCCACATCCCGGGGTTCCGGATTCCGATCACCGTGGCGTGCGGGGTCTTTCAGATCCAGTACCGCGTCTTTGCGCCGAGCGTGGCCGTGTCGACGGCGATCTGGGCCGGCGTGGTGCTGATCATCGGGATCAACTTCGGCCCGCGACTGGGCGACCTGCTGCGGGCTCACGCTTTTCTATATTTCGTCTGGGGCGCCATCGTCGTCGCGCTGGTGGTCAGCATCTTCCAGAGGCAGCGGCTTCGTGCTCGGAACGCCGCGGCCGCCGTGAAGAGAGCCGAGCGACCGGTAGAATCACCGGGTTCCTAAGCGAGTCGGGGGCTGGCGCAGTTTGGCAGCGCGCACGGTTCGGGACCGTGAGGCCCCGGGTTCAAATCCCGGGCCCCCGACCAAAAATCGTATTCAGAATCGACACTTTGCCGGCTTCGCCTACCCCGCCGTGTCACCAGGGAGGTCACAGATTTTCTCGGAACTCGGCGGCGGCAGCCCCCGTTCAAGTGGATTGCGGGCGTCGATTGAACTCGCTCACGGCTATCGCACAGCCGATATACCAGCACGCGCACGGCCCCCGGACCGTGAGGCACCTGCTTCGAAATCGCAGGCCGGCACGCCTGAGGACGCACAGCGCAGGACCGTGCGGCCGCAGGTCATAGTCCCAAGCCCCAGTTTCGATCCCAGGCCCGGGCCAGTGTTTGAATGCGAGCCCGTCCTCAGTCGGCATCTTGTGCGTTGGGACGGCTCGTCAACGAGGCAGACTCCTCCAGAAACCGTGTGGCCTTCGCTCAGCGGGCCGAAGGACCCGTGTCGCGACGAATGTCCACCAATACGCTGCTTGTAATGGCTCTCGCCGCGACTTCCGCACTTGATGCGCGAGTCGGAATAGACCTCTACTGGCTCCCATTGGGCGCGGGTGGCAACTTTGTGCGCTTGAACGGACGCATCTATGAAGCGATCAAGGCACGCCTCGACCGCCGGCCGGTGTTCGATCTCTATCACTCTGGCCTGCACGTCTTCGTGCCTGAGGGTCGTTTCACGATCGAGCAGACGCCAGTTGTTGACGGCCGCGGGCAGGAGCGAGGCGTGATCGCCGAAGGCCCAGTTGGAGCCCGGTGGGCTGGGCGGTTTCGCATCTTTCGGTACGAAATGCGCAGGTGGCGCGACGGCGTGATTCCTGACATCGGTGAGGCGGTCGACAGTCCGCGACGACTGAGTGACGATGTAGCCGATGCCCGGCGCCTGCTTGAATTGGTGCCGCAGATACCGATCCTCGTGTGGGGCCGTGACGAGCTCCGGACTGGCGAAATGTGGAACTCGAACTCGATCATTGCCTGGTTGATCGCGTGCACTGGACTTGATGTGGATTCGATAAAGCCACCTCCTGGCGGACGAGCGCCTGGCTGGAATGCCGGCCTAGTGGTAGCGGCTGGAGAACCGAGCGGGTTTTGTGCTGGACACAACGCGCACTCGGAGCGGCCTTCCGAAGTCATCCAGGAAGTCGGAGCGTTCATCTCGGCCGACGCAGCCGTACTGTCGCAGCAGAGCCTCCGCCCGCTTGGAGGTAAAGAGCAGCTGGCGCTCTCCCACTCTGGGAGGCCTGGCGCCACAGTTAACTGAGCGCGGAGGCGGGAACTCTATCGAGCAGCCGCCCCAGGGGCCAGGGAGCCGTTGTCCACACCGGCAGTTCGGCTGTAAAGGGCGGTGATGGCAGAGGGCTTGAAACCTTTGACGACCAGCCAGACGCCCAGCGAAAACTCCCAGAGAGCGATCGGGAGTGCGGTTACCAGCGCCGGTGTGGACGTTCGGCCGATGAGGTCGAACAGAACGGCGAGGTCAGCCGCGACTAGCAGCGGAGCTCCGATAAGTCCGAGCAGGGGAAGAGCTCTCGGCACCAGGCGCGACTGGTAAAGCAGATAGCCGAGCAGCAGGGCGTTCACAGCCGGGATGAAGCTCTGCGTGATCAAGAACAACCGGTCATACAACGCGACCAGCGCATGGCTGGTGACCAGCGCACTTGCTCCGGCTCCCTCCTGCCTCAAGGTCACAACCGTCAGGAGGCACGCGACGCTGGCGAAGATGCCGGCGGCTTCCAGAGTTCGTGAGGCGACGAAGCCGAGCGCGACGCCCTCGTTCTGCCTCTTGACCACCGGGAACAGCGCGACGGCGGTGCCGATGCCGGCAAGGGCGACGATGATCTCGAGGAGGGCGCCGACGAGGGCGCCAGTGTCCGGACCAGCGCCGAGGATGTAATTCGCACCTTTCACCGAGCCGTAGAGAGCGAGGGTCGGGATCGAGACAAAGGTGAGCAGGTACAGCACGCCAGCAGCAAGCGAGGTCTTTCTATGTGGACTCATCTGGAGCTCCTTTTGTTTGAGGAGGTCATCGACACGATGACCGTGTGGAGGTCAGGCTTATGACCTCGGAACCGTGCAAGGCTTCGAGAAACGGCTGAAAGCTGCCACAGACAAAGCAGCGCAGCTGGCGACCGTCGACCTCCACCTCGGTCACCCCAGACGCCAGCGCTACTTGTCGCGCCGGAGGCGGGCCGACGAAGGTCACCTCGACTCGGTGGTTCGATAGCTCCTGAGCCATGCCTGTCAGCCTGCGGCTGCAGCCGCACCGTCCGAATCCTCTGAATTGATGATTCGATGAGCAGTCGACACCGCTAGTGCGTCGGCCGCGGGGTAGTCTCGTACTCGCCATGGCCAGGCCCAAGCACCACTCGGGCAACCTGCCGGCTGAGGCGACAAGCTTCATCGGACGCCGTCATGAGCTTGCTGAACTCAGAAGGAAGCTCACCACGGCCCGATTGGTCAGCCTTGTCGGGCCGGGTGGTGTGGGCAAAACCCGACTTGCGATTCGGATTGCAAGCGACCTGGGGCGGGGCTTCGCGGCCGGCGCGTGGCTGGTCGCGCTCGCCGAGGTCCGGGATGCGGGCCTGGTGGCCAATGCCGCGGTCGCGGCGCTGGACCTTAGAGACCAGGCTGCAACGGAGCCGATGCAGATCCTCGTCTCCTACCTACAAGACAAAGAGTTGTTGCTCGTCCTGGACAACTGCGAGCACCTGGTCGAAGCGGCCGCCCAGCTCGTGGCCGAAGTGCTTCGCACTGCACCCGCTGTGCGGGTGATCACCACAAGCCGGGAGCCGCTCCAAGTACTTGGGGAGCACGTGGTGCCGGTCCCACCGCTCGAACTGCCTCCAGGGGACGAAACGGTAGCGCTCAGTCAGCTGCGACAGAACGAAGCCGTGATGCTATTTACAGAGCGTGCGGCGGCGGCATCTGGCACCTTCGAGCTCACCGACTTGAATCAGGCCGCGGTCGTTCATCTCTGCCGACGGCTCGACGGCCTGCCGTTGGCGATCGAACTCGCCGCAGTCAGAACCAGAGTTCTCACAGCCGAACAGATCCTCGAACGCTTAACCGACCGTTTCGCTCTGCTCACCGGAGGAAGTCGCGCCGCCTTGCCGCGGCATCAAACACTCCGAACGACCATTGACTGGAGTCATGACCTGTTATCTGCCGGCGAACAGGCTCTATTCAGGCGTTTGTGCGTGTTCGCGGGCCGGTTCAGCCTTGACGATATCGAGGCGGTTTGTGCGAACGACCAAGTCCCGGAGGCGGGAACATTGGCCCTGCTTTCATCTTTGGTCGACAAATCCCTCGTGATGAAAGAGGACGTCAAGCTGCTTGCGCGCTATCGGTTGCACGAAACGATGCGCGAATATGCCAGCCTCAAGCTTCGAAACGCGAATGAGGTGGACGTTCTCGAAGAGCGGTGCCTCGAGTACTACCGAGCCAGGTGTCTCCGAGCTGCGGAGCAAGCTCGTTATCAGCCTGTCCAGTGGCTCGAGTGGATCGAGCTGGAAATCGACAACATCCGATTGATCCTCGAGCGATGCCTCGCGCGCGGCGACTTCGCTCGCGGGCTCGACCTCGCCGCCGCGATCGGTCATTACTGGATCACGCGCGGGACCACAGAGAGCGCGCGCTGGCTCGATCAACTGCTCGCATCCGGCGAGGCGTCTCCGCGAACGCAGGTGCGGGCCTACTACCTTCGTGGATGGCTGAGCCTGCTGCAGGGCGATCCGGCAGCCGCCAGGCCATGGATCGCTCGAGCTGTAGCGACGGCGCGAGAATCGCACCAGCTCGCGCAGTTGTCGGAATCACTATCGATAGCCGCGACAGCCGAGGACGCGATCGGCGATTTTGCGGCCGCCAGCCGCTTCCTCGATGAGGCTGAAGCGATGACCGCGGCTCTCCACGACTACCCAGCGACGATCGAGTTGGTGCTGGCGCGAGTCATTCACGCGGTCTTCCAGGGAGACATGGACAGAGCCGGCGCAATGTCCTCAGAGGGTGTACGCCTCAGTCGAGAGGCCGGTGATCTCTTTCAACTTGAGACGATGCTTCGCCTCCTCGGCATGGTCGCCATGATGGCCGGCGACCTTGATGCCTCCAAGCTACGGTCGGTCGAAGCGTTGCGGATCGCTCAGCAGATCGACCACCGGATCGCCCAGTACTACTCGCTGGCGGCTCTAGGCTGGCATGCCGCCAGCTCTGGCCAGGCACGACTCGGGGCACAGCTGCTCGGGGCGGCGGAAACCGTCGCAACGGGGGCCGGCGCGATCATTTACGGACCGTCAGTCCCCTTGCTCGTCGCAGCCAAAGAGTCGGCGGTTGCAGCACTAGGGGCATCGAAGTTCGAGGCCGAATTCAAGACCGGCAAGCGCTTGAGCCGCGAGGCGGCATTACGCCTGGCACTTGGCGAATCCGATCACGTCGAGGTCGCGACAGAACGCATCGAGGCGGGGCCACTGGCGAAGCGGGAGGTTGAAGTCGCGCGATTGGTCGCCGAAGGCTTGAGCAATAAGCAGATCGGAGCGCGCCTCTTCATCTCCGATCCCACCGTTGCCACCCATATCCGCAACATAATGAACAAGCTCGGAGTGAACTCACGGGCACAGATCGCAAGCTGGATCACGTCATCCAATTGCTAGCGGTAGCCACCAGTAGTAACCGGTAGAAAGACCCCAAACACCGGAAAGGTCCGACACCGTCCCTAATGCGCCCTTGGATCTTGAGCCTTGGCAGATTCGAGGTCCTAGCTGAACTGCATGTTCCCCAGATGCATTTCGTACGGACGCAACCGCACCGTAATGACTAGCCGTACATCATCAGGGTTCGCGCCAGAGCCAACAAACTCCAGCAATTGATCAGTCTCTAGGGAAACCTTGGTGATGAGCTTGTCATCCGAAAGAAGACAGTAAAACGGCTTCTCGTCAGCGTCGTCCGGCACTCGGTCGGCGTACCTCTCATTCGCCTCCGGGATCCGCAGAGCGTCGAATAGTGTCTTTAACCGGTTGTCAAGGTCTCCTCCCGAGACGAGCTGTCCCGGCGCACTCGGACGCAAAAAGAGGATGTCGAGTCCGCAGATGAGATTCAGTTCTTCCGTAACTAACGGAACGAAGTTCCAGCCGTAGAGACTGTACTTAGCCCCCAACGCCGCCACGTCATATGGGGGAATGTCGGGGCTGTCCTCTGTGACCAACGCGCTCGGCCCGCTACGTCCGCCAGTCTTCAAGAATGGCGTAGTGTCCCAAAGCCGTTTCAACTGCGGATGGAATCGCTGGCGGATTTCATGCTTCCGTTGAAGTTTCGGCGACCACCGACTGCCGACCTCATTTCCCTGGGTGGCAGCGAGGGGTCCTGCATATGTGAGCCGAAATTCCATCAGAGGTTCTTCCGGAGGTCATTGTAAGAATCCGCGATTAACGGCCCGCCCGGATCGCCTTGACAATTTCCGCTGCCGGTGCCTAGGCGACCGCGACAAACCTCTGCACGGGGAGGTCAAAGAAGATGACGCGGTCGAACGTCGACGTGAACATCCCGGCGCTGAGGACCTCTCTGTCGAAAAAGGCCGATCTCATGAACCACGCGTAGATGATCAGCCAGCGCTCGCCTGCGCTGACGCTGTAACGGCCGAGGTCTAACTCCTTGCGGCGGATCGTTCTCTCGATCTCGGTGACGTCGGCGCTCGCCATTCCGGACAGGGAACCCCACCAGGCGTCCTTTGCTGGCCACCAGCGATGCAGTGACACATTGGCGAGCACGTTTCCGAGGCGGACGCGATCTATCGCGTCCCAGTCCGTCCGCGTCATCACTAAGCGCTCCGCCGGCGACGGCGCTGGCGGTAAGACGTCCCACACAAGCTGGGCTAGCGCCTGCGCATAAGGTTCGACATCAACTCGCTTGATTTCGCTGATCTTGAAGAACGGACTGACGTTCACGTAGACGTCTAGGTGTGCCGCCTCGAAGATTTCCTTGGCGCGCGCGACGACGCGCATTTCCATCGCCTCGCGCTGAGCCTCTGGTGAGCCGCGTTTGCCGGCGCGCTGCAGATAGCGCGTCATCTCGACCGAGGCCGTCCGCGAGCCGTCGGTGATCAGGAAGTCCGGCGGATCTTGGACGACCGGCTCGAGGGTGCCCGTCAACTGGTCGGAGGCTTCGCGAAAGCGCGTCAGCGCGAGGAATTCCTCGGCTTTCTGAAGCTCGCTCGGCGTGGCTATCGCAGTCACCGTTGGGGTCAGTTTAATCGGGCTTATTCGCCGGACCTTGGAAGTCGCGGAGGTGTTCTCGTGCATAAAAAGCAGATCGACCTGTCCGACCATGAAAGGACCGGGGTCAACGCGACCCCGGTCCGCGGTGTTTCTTTGCCGACGCGTCCGGAGTCTAGAAGCTACGGACGCAGGATCGTTCCAAAAACGGCCGTCACGACGATCACAGCGCCAAACACTCCAAGAGAGATGCGGTAGAGGGTTTGAGCATTCTGCGATTGCCGCTTCCACCAGCCGCCCATCGGCTTGCCAAAGAACCAACTGTTTCCCCACCACACGGCGTCATGGATGAAGAGAACGCCGACTGCACCCAACGCGACCCTCACGATGAGGTCTGCCACGGTCAGCAGAGTACTTGTTGGACATGTGAACGCTGACGTGAACGTACCGACGACCCAGGTTCGCGTCGTGTCGCGACCAATAACGCCGCGTCACGTCGTTCGCTGTCGCGTATTCGACGCTACGTCGTTCACGTCGCGACAACACCGAAGTAGGTGGTTCGAGCCTACCGCGGCCCTCCGCGACGGAGTCGAAACTGGGCAATCTGGAGGATTGGGAGTCAGTCTCCGAGCCCCTGGAGGTCACAGCCGTGTCACGCATTCGCGGAACCCAGCGGATACAGGAGGACACGACGTTAGGCCGGTTCGGGACCGTGAGGCCCCGGGTTCAAATCCCGGGCCCCCGACCAGACTTTGAATTCAGAATTGGCGTTTCCCGCTCATCGATAGCGGACGGCGTGTCACAGCCAGGTCACAGATTCGCCAGTAACTCCTTCATCGCTAAGCGGTCTGGTGGCGCTGGCGCGAGCCGATCTGAACTCGGGCGTCCTCAAGTGGAACCGATGTCTCGCCGCCTCAGTCCGCCGAGCCCGCCGAGTATCGAGACCGCGGCCAGCGCGGTCAACACCGCAAGGGGCAGAACGGCCATGCTAGCGGCGGGCAGCGCCGGCGTGCTCTCAAATGGAGACAGCTTCTGCACCCAGTCGGGAAGCCGAAGCACGACACCCAGCAGGCCGATCACAAAGCAGGCGGCGAGGATGCCCCACGCGACGTCGACCCATCGCGGCGCGAATCCGAAGACCATTACGGCCAACCCGATCATCAGCCACATCGCCGGCGCGTACACGATCGCGGCGCCCAGCAGTCGCGGCACGCTGCTCCACGGTCCCCCCGCGATCGCGTAACTGACACCGGTGGCCAGGCCTGCGACGGCGAGCAGGCCTACGCTTCCGGCGAGCGCGATCGTCAAATGGCTCGCTGCCCAGCGCCACCGCGAGACAGGTGTCGCGAGCACCGACTCCGCGCGCAGAGCCGACTCCTCGCTCCGCAGGAGCAGCGCCGACTGGATGGCGAAACCTGACGCGATGAGTGCCATGACAGCCATACGCGATCCCAGTCACCAGGACGCCCGCGCCCCATCCGATGAGGGCGCCTCGCTGCAGGCGCATGGCCAGGCCCAATGGGTGTCCGAGGCTGGGCGACGCGACGGCCCGTCCCGGGCGTGGCGCGACAAGCCCAGCTCCGTGGTCGCGCCTGACCGCGAGGCGAAAGGAGCGCCCCGCTTGAGCCATACACAACGCGGGTGTTCTGGGTGATCTGTGCGGCGACGAGCGCCACACCGGTGAAGAAAAGCCCCACGGCGGCGAACGACGCGCCCAACACGAGCGACCCGGCGGTCGGCAAACCTTGCGCGAGGAGGGAGGCGGAGGAAAGCACGCCCACGGCGGCGCTCATCGCCAGCACGACGATCAGCGCCGCGAAAGTCGGCGCGTGAACTCCCACCGGCAGCGAGCGGACGAGCTCGAGCCGCCCTGACTCTTCGTCGCCGCGGGTGAGCCGGCCGATCATGAAGACGCTCATGAGGGCGACGACGACCATCCCCAACGCGCCGACCTGGAAGGCTATCTGCCCGCCCAGCGTGTCGAGACCCTGCGCCGGACCGTTGAAGGCAATGGCGCCGGCGTTGTACTGGGTCGCCGTAGCGGCTTGATCGATCGCCGCCTGCGTCGGGAAGAGCGATTTCACGCCCACAGCCGAGAGGGAGACCAGCAAAGCGATGGAGACCACCCAGATCGAAATGCGTATGCGATCCCGCCGCAGAATCAGGCGGATCAGAGCGGCGGTTCCCGTCAGATCGTTCATGCTCGCCCGTCGCGACCAGACGCCGCCTCGGCCGTTCCGCGCTCCGGTTCTCTCGCGAGTTCGTCCCCGTAATGCCTCAGGAACAGCTCCTCCAGCGTCGGCGGATGACTCACCAGGCTGATGACGCCAAGCTCGCCCAGCCGGCGCACCACCTCGTCGAGATGCTCGGAATCGACGTCGAACCGGACCTGCGAGCCCTGAACCTTCAGACCGTGGATGCCAGGAAGGCTGTCGAGGCCGGCGGCCGGCGCCTTCAGCACGGCGATGATCGAAGTTCGAGTCAGGTGGCGCATCTCCTGCAGGGTTCCGCTCTGCTCCGTGCGGCCCAACCGAATGATGCTCAGGCGGTCGCAGAGAGCCTCGACCTCCGCCAGGATGTGGCTGGAGAGCAGCACGGTCCGGCCCTGGGCCTTGACCTCCCGGATGCAGTCCTGGAAGACGACTTCCATCAAAGGGTCGAGGCCGGACGTCGGTTCGTCGAGGAGAAGGAGCTCGGCGTCGGAGGCGAGCGCGGCCACCAGACCAACCTTCTGGCGGTTCCCCTTGGAGTAGGTGCGCGCCTTTTTGGTCGGATCGAGCTCAAAGCGCTGGAGAAGCTCGTCGCGCCGCCGCCGGTTCAGGTCGCCCCGGAGGCGGCCGAGGAGATCGACGATCTCTCCGCCGCTGAGGTTTGGCCACAGGCTCACCTCGCCTGGCACATAGGCGAGACGGCGGTGCAGCGCGACGGCGTCACGCCATGGATCACCGCCGAGAAGCGAGACAGTCCCCGCGTCGGCGCGAAGCAGGCCTAGCAGGATGCGGATGGTCGTGGTCTTGCCAGCGCCGTTGGGTCCAAGGAATCCGTAGACCTCGCCCGTCTCGACCTTCAGATCGAGCCCGTTCAAAGCGCGGGTCGTTCCGAAGTTCTTGACGAGCCCGGAGACGACGATCGCGGGCGCCATGCGCGCATCTTGGCACCGGCCCCGCGACCCGCGCCTTAACTATTTGACCTCGCGCCGGATCACAGCCGTGTCACGCACCCGCGGAACCGAGCGGAACTTGGGGGACACGAGATGAAACGAAGCGACGGCATCTTGAGTACGGGGGACACAGGCGGAAACGGCGGGATACTGGAGGACACACGGTAGTGAGGGTTCGGGACCGTGAGGCCCCGGGGTCAAATCCCGGCGCCCCGACCAAGATTTCGAGTTCAAAGTCGGCGATTTCGCGTGCTCTGTGGAGCCGCCGGATCACGGCCGTGTCACAGATTTTCTAGGAACTCGGCCGGCGGCAGCTCAGTAAGGTGGCTGCCGTCACCTGATCTGAAATCGTGCGCCTTCAAACGGAGGCCGCCGTAGCTACCTCATTTCGGCATGATTTGCAGGGTCGTGAGGCACCCGGTTCACAGATTCCTGCGGAAGTATCTCGACTCAGGCAAGGTCAGATCGGTCATCGACCGCACTCATAAACTCGATCAGACTGCAACGGCAATCGCTTTATGTCGAGTGGGGAAAGGTCCGCGGAAAAGTCGTGGTCACGCCGGCACCGCGCCTATCGTGTTGAAGGCCTGACCCGCGTCTAAGGACGATGTCCACGGACTTCTGGAATGGCTGCGCGATCTGGGCCGGTTTCATTGAGAACGCGAGCGAATCGGACCCAATTGCTCGTGCTGGGCTTTTTCGTCGTTGTCTGGATCGCGCTCGTGGCGATCCTGGTCGTCTCACCTGATGTGTATGCGCAGACTCTGCGATTGGCGCCCGGATACCTAAAGACGATCGAGCTGGTTTTTCTGGTCGCGCTATCGGCCTTGATCGCCGGTTTGGTGGTCGGAGTGCTCCGCCGATGGCGATGGGTTTTCTGGCTGATCCTGGTCGCCTTCCTTTTTGGCGTCTTGCGCCTCCCTGCCTCCGCTCTTCAGCTCGTCGGGCTGATGCCAGCCACCGGCCCAGCCTGGTACGAGGCGCTGCAGGGTGTCATCGGAGTCGTCCAGTTTCTGATTGCGGTGGCGATGTTTTTGGGCTACAGGAAAGCCGGCGTGTGGGGAGCGTTCTGACCTCGACCTCAAGAAGTCCCGAGCAAGGACGAATGCGGAATGAGGCCGGAGTTGCACCGCACTGCTTGATGCCTGGATGCGCTTAACTCAGGGCTTCATGCGGTTCATGGCACGCGTTCGCCAATTCGCAGACGAGCGTGAACTTGTCGACGTACCGAGGCGCTTTGAGATCGTCGTTAACGTCGGAGTGTGTGTCCTCGTTGTGTTGGCGTCGGTGGCCGTCGAGCCACGCCCGATCCAGTTTCTCCATGCGTTCGCGACCGCACTGGCGGCCTTGTGCGTAGTGGGCGCCGTGCTGGCTGCATTTGTCCTGCGACGGAGACACGACCTCCACGAGCGGCAGGCGATCGCACTCGTGCTCGGCGCCGGCTCCCTCGCGTTGTCGGCTCTGGATCCAGCGCTTGGTCCTGGCCTCCCGGCACTCTTTCTGACGATGGTCTGGGCGAGCCGGATCGGAGTCGTTGGGCCGCCATTGGCGCTCATCACCGGCGCGGCCTTCCTGGTCCTGATCTCGCTTCAAGCAGGGCGGCTCGACCCCTTCACAATCCTGTTCGCCGTGGCGGCTCTGGCATGGTCCTATTTCGGTCCGCTGCTAGGAGGGCGAGCGCGAAGGCGACGGGACGAGCGAATGGCAGCGGAGGAGCGACAAAGGCTGGCTCGAGAGATCCACGACGTGCTCGCCCATACGCTTACCGCTCTCAGCGTTCAGCTCGAGGCAGCGCGCATGCTCCTCGGGGCCGCTGGCAATGAGTCGAAGGCGATGGAGGCGGTCGATCGCGCGCAGCACCTGGCACTGGGAGGTCTCGAGGAAACGCGCCAGGCGGTGGCCGCACTACGCGGCGATCAGCGGCCTGGCCCCGAATCGCTCGCGGAGCTCGTGGCCGGTTTCGAACATCAGACCGGGGTGCCCACGCATCTCGCGATCGAGGGCACCCCGGTGGCGCTGAAGCCTGATGCCGGCCTCGCGCTCTACCGCACCGCTCAGGAAGCCCTGACAAACGTCCGCAGGCATGCCGACGCTGACGAGGTGAAGGTGCGGCTGCGATACGCAGCCGGAGGCGCCACGCTCACCGTCTCCAATCGAGGGCGGCAGAAGCCCGCGGAGGCGTCCGGCGGCTTCGGGTTGACCGGTCTTCGCGAGCGAGCAAGCCTGGTTGGTGGAACGCTGGAGTCGGGACCCACAAGTGACGGGTTCGAGGTGAGTCTTTGGGTACCGACCTGACCCGCGTCATCGTGGTCGACGACCAGGCTCTCGTGCGTGAGGGCCTGGTAACCATTCTGCAGCTGATGCCGGGGATCGAGGTGGTCGGCACCGCCGGCAACGGTGTCGAGGCGGTTGATCTGGTCGAGCGCACCAGGCCGGACATAGCGCTGATGGACCTTCGTATGCCGACACTGGATGGGGTCGAGGCAACGCGCCGCATCCACGCGCGTCACCCCGACACGCAGGTCATCGTCCTGACCACTCACGCCGACGACAGTTCCATCATGGCCGCGATCCAGGCTGGAGCTCGTGGTTATCTGACGAAGCACTCGGGAGGCAAAGCAATTCGAGAGGCCATAGAGACGGTAATGCAGGGCAATCCGGTGTTGGAGCCGATGGTGCAGGCCCGGGTGCTCGAAACACTCGCCCGGGGTCAACCGGTCCAGCATGCTTCATTGCCCGATGGCCTGACGCCGCGTGAGGGCGAGGTGCTCACCCTCATCGCTGCTGGCCTCGCCAACCAGGAGATCGCCAGGAAGCTCTTCATCAGTGAAGGCACCGTCAAGACCCACATCAACAACCTGTTCGCCAAGATCGGCGCACGAGACAGGGCTCAGGCGGTGGCTTACGCCTTTCGCCGCGGCCTGGCCCGCGAATGACAGCCGCTACTTAGGCGGTTTCTCCACCTCAGGGTAGAGAAACAAATCTGCCCCCGCTCACATGCGTGGACGCGGGCGAGCCTTGAAACTCGAAACATGATCAATCAAGCCTCCGCCGCCGTCACTGGGTCCACGTCAATGTCGAGCCGGCTGCGTCGCCAAGCTCCGGTCCTCACGCTGGTTTTGCTGCCCGCGCTGTTGATCGAGGTGCTGTACGGCTCCACACCGCTGGAGCGCCTTTACCTGGTCGTCCCCGAAGTGCTCGTGTATGGCTGCGGCGCCCTGCTCATCCGCACCGTCGTCAGAATGCGAGGCCTGGATTGGATCTCGATCCTTGTGCTCGGCATCGCCTTTGCGGTGGCCGAGGAGTGCGTCATCCTGCAGACGTCGCTCAGCCCGTTCTTCTTTGGTGGCTACGGACGCGTCTTCGGGGTCAACACGGTCTATTTGCTGGCGTCGCTCGGCTACGAGAGCGTGTGGGCGATCATGCTGCCGATCCTGCTCACCGAGATCATATTTCCGGCCGGCCGAGAGCAACCGTGGATAGGTGGTCGCGGCCTGGTCATCGCGGCGGTGCTGTTTGTGGCCGGCTCGTTGATGGCGTGGTATAGCTGGACGCAATTCGGAATCCAGCACTTTTCCCACGGGCAGAGCTACAACGCTCCTGCGCTCGCTGTCATGACTGCGGTGCTGGTGATCGGCGTTCTGGTCGCGCTCGGGATGCTGCCCCGAGCTCCACGGCCCGCGGCCCGCCGGCGGCGGCGCGCGCTCAGGCCGTGGCTCATGGGCCTCGCCGCCTTCTGGCTTGCCCTGCCCTGGTTCGGGCTCACCATCGTCGCTTACGCGGCGCCTCCAATGAGCCCGTTGATCACGATCGCCGCGGGCATCAGCTGGGCGGCAGGTGCGACGCTGGTTGTGGGCCACTGGACGACTGGCAGTGATTTTGGAGACCGCCACCGCCTGGCACTGATCATTGGGGCTCTGACGGCCAGCTGGCTGGAAGGGTTCATCATCGTCAGCTCGGCCGGCGCGGTCGACGCCATCGGCAAGCTGGTCCTCGACCTGCTGGCGATCGCACTCCTTGTGGTGCTCGCCCGACAGGTCAAAAGGCGAGTTCGATCCAACGCTCCCGGTTCGAGCGCCTCGGTGAATCCCGGCTAGGCGTGGCGACCACTCGAGCAAATGGAGCTGGCGGCGGCCCCGCCGGTCGAGTGCAAGAAACAGCGCCTCCACACTTCGATCAGCGATCAGCCGGCCCGCCGAGAATGAGGCGTGTGGGGGTCACATATTCATCGACGTGCAGGCTACCGGAGTAGCGTGGCCTGACCGACAGGATTTCAACCGCCGATGCTCTTCGCTCTCCTGTACTCGTTGTTGCGGCTGCCTCTTGAATGTGGTGTGGCGGGTTATCGGGATTCGTCTTCCTGCATGGGTTTGATTGAGGCGATGAATACTCCCCCGTGTCGAAGATCGTGAGGAGTCCGGAGTTTGCCGGCGACACCATGGGGTGGGCGGAGGTCAGCTTGTGCCCGTTTACCATTTTGGCGAAGGCTATCGTTCCCAGAAAGGGGGTCGGCTTTTGACCGGTCAGTGGACCATCGCCGGGTCACAGCCGGGTCACAGCCGGGTCACACATTCCCGGAACCGGGCGGTACTAGGAGGTCACATGAGGACATATTGGCGGCGCTATTTGAGTTCAGGAGGCGCTTGTGGGAGCCAGAGGGACACCTGAGGACACGTCACCAACACGGTTCGGGACCGTGAGGCCCCGGGTTCAAATCCCGGGCCCCCGACCAATCTTCTGTCTCAAGACATCGTGGACTCTGTCTCACGACATCGTAGCCGTGTGCTGTCGTGGCACTGGTTGGTAATCGCGAGTTGGGTCAAGGGTCAGCTCTCGCAGTATTGCGCCGTCATCGGCGACGACACGAAGATG
>WNGJ01003975.1_pt1 | contig 15308 bp, 11 predicted proteins | sample 5400611 | NCBI WGS metagenome assembly WNGJ01 (sample SAMN13153375, study PRJNA577476) | soil metagenome | isolation source: 40 cm soil or saprolite under Garry oak tree replicate 1 | place: USA:California | collected 2016-06-15
CTGTGGACCAAGAGGTCGGTGGTTCGAGTCCACCCAGCTGTACCAAATGCGCCGCGTCGCTCTTGGCCGCGACATTTCCCCTGTCTTCAAGCGGTGCGCGTAGCAACGAAGCGCGCCGCGGCTTTAAGCACGTCTGCGTCGCTGCCGAAGGCGCTCAGCGCGGCCTGCGCCTCGCTGACCAGGTTTTCGAGCCGGCGCCGCGCAGCCGCGGGTCCGAGCACGCCGACCAGCGTCGCCTTATGGGCGGCCGCGTCCTTACCGGTGGCTTTGCCGACCGTCGCCGGATCGCCCTCGACGTCGAGCAGGTCGTCGGCGATCTGGAATGCCTCGCCAAGAGCGGAACCGTAATGCTCAAGCGCCGCCCGCTGGCTTGGATTGGCCTTGCCCAGGATGGATCCGGCAAGACAGCCGAAGCGCAGGAGCGCTCCCGTCTTCATTGCCTGCAAGACCTTGACATCTTGTTCGCTGAGCTCGGGCGGAGCGGCATCGAACCGCCCTTCGGCCGCGAGGTCGAGCATTTGCCCGCCCACCATTCCGCCTAGCCCGGCGGCGCGCGCGAGCGCCGAGACGAGTTCAAGCCTGACCTCGACGTCAGGATGCGTCTCGGGACGCGAAAGAATGTCGAAGGCGAAGGTGAGAAGGCCGTCGCCCGCCAGAATGGCGCTGGCCTCGTCGAATGCCCTGTGCGCGGTTGGCCGGCCCCGTCGCAGGTCGTCATTGTCCATGGCGGGGAGATCATCGTGAGCCAGCGAATAGCAATGCACGCATTCCAGCGCTGCGCCCGCCATCAGCGAATTTTGGCGCGAGACATCGAACAGCGCCGCCGATTCCACCACCAGGAACGGTCGCAAGCGCTTGCCACCGCCAAGGCTTGCATAGCGCATGACGTCAAGCAGCCGCACCGGCCGCGCCCGTTCGCCGTCGATGGGGGTCGTCGCGAGCAGGCGATCGAGCAGCGCTTGGGTGTCGCGGGCAACTCGAGCGAGCCGGTCCTGAAAGGTCGCATCGGCGTGAACGGCCGATTTTTTCACAGGATCCACGCGGGCCATGCGTTCCGCCCCCAGAGCGCGTTCAGCAGGAGGTAAATTCCAACCTCGCGTCCGAACGCGCGCTAACTCGTTAAGTTGGCCCCCTTTTTGGGCGGCCGACCGGCATCCACACAGCCCGCATGCGGGCTGCCCGGCAATTTAGCAAGGGCGACCCGCCCGTCCAAACTTTTCCTAACCCAATTCATTGAATATGTTGAATTGTTTTTGCTGACCCGGTCGGCGGGGCCTGGGATCGGCCCCGCTCTGCCGGAGATACCGCGGAGGCTTTGCTCGCGTGCTAGCTGTTGCTTCGATTGCGCTTGCGGTCTGGCTCTATCTGCTGCTCGCCCGCGGCGCCTTTTGGCGCTGCAGCGAACGCGACGATTGGGGGCAGGCAGAACTCCCGGCATGGCCGCGGGTCGCAGCCGTGGTGCCGGCTCGCAACGAGGCGGACTGCATCGGCGACAGCATCGGATCGCTCCTCGCGCAGGACTATGGCGGTGAGTGGACGGTCGTCCTGGTCGATGACGACAGCAGCGATGGCACCGCCGAAATTGCGCGCCGGGTCGCGAACGCCGACACGCGACTGCGCGTCGTGAGGAGCCGCGGCTTGCCGGCGGGGTGGACAGGCAAGCTCTGGGCGGCAAAACAGGGGGTCGATGCCGCCTCGGCGCTGCCGCAGCCGCCGGATTATCTGCTGCTCACAGACGCCGATATCGTGCACGCGCCCGATTCCGTCAGCCGTCTGGTCGCGCACGCCGAGCGGCAGCACCTCGTGCTGACGTCGCTCATGGTCAAGCTCAACTGCGAAAGCTTCGCCGAGCGCGCAACTATTCCGGCATTCATCTTTTTCTTCCAGATGCTCTATCCGTTCTCCTGCGTGAATCGACCGGAGAGCGCAGTCGCGGCGGCCGCCGGCGGCTGCATGCTGGTCCGCGCTGACGCCCTTCGCAAGGCCGGCGGGATCGAGGCCGTACGCGCAGCTCTCATCGACGACTGCGCCTTGGCGAAAGCCCTCAAAGCTCAGGGACCGATCTGGCTCGGATTGACCGAGCGCGTGCGCAGCGTCCGTTGTTACCCCGCCGGTGCCGATATCCGCCGCATGGTGGCGCGTTCGGCCTATGCGCAGCTGCGCTACTCGCCGCTTCTCCTGTTGGCAATGATGGCACTGATGGCCTTGACTTTTCTCGTACCTCCGTTGGCGGCGATTTTTGGCAGCGGCGCGGCGCGCTGGATTGGAGCTGGAAGCTGGGCGCTGATGTTCGTCGCCTTTCAGCCGACGTTGCGGTTCTACCGGCTCGCACCCTTATGGGGTCTCGCGCTGCCTGTTATTGCCTTGCAGTACATGCTCTTCACCCTCGATTCGGCCTATCAATATGTGCGAGGACAGGGCGGAAGCTGGAAGGGCCGGATGCAGGCCAACGTCTCGGAGCGGCGATGATCACCCCCGCCGAAGCGCGATCGGGCAAAGGCCACCGGGACGAGAATTTTCCGGTGGCATCACGGCTGATTCACCCGCGCCATCGGGCGCCGATCCTCGCATTCTACGAATTCGTGCGTACCGCCGACGATATCGCCGACCATTCCGCGCTTGCGCCGCAGGAAAAGCTTGCGCTGATCGATCGGCTCGAAGCGACCTTGCTTGGCAAAAGCAACGACGATCCGGTCGGCGTCGCTTTGCGCTCGCAGCTCGCGGCACGCCAGCTCTCGCCGCGTCACGCGCAAGATTTGCTCGCCGCGTTTCGACTGGATGTGACCAAGCTGCGTTACCGCGACTGGGACGATCTGATCGGTTATTGCACGTATTCCGCGATGCCGGTGGGGCGTTTCGTGCTGGACGTTCACGGCGAGAGCCGTGCCACCTGGCGCGCCAATGATGCGCTCTGCGCGGCGCTGCAAATCATCAATCACCTGCAGGATTGCGGAAAGGATTACCGTCAGCTCAACCGCGTCTACATTCCCCTTGACGCCTTCGCCGAAACCGGCGCGAGCGTGGACGAACTCGGCGCTGGTCACGCGTCCGCGCGCCTGCTCCGATGCATCCACCAGCTGGCGTCTCGCACCGGCGCGCTGCTGCGCGACAGCAAGGCGTTTTCCGCCAGCGTCGAGGATACGCGGCTCGCTTTGGAGGTCGCGGTCATTCAGACTTTCGCGGAGCGTCTGGTGCGATTGTTGGCCCAACGTGATCCGCTGAGCGAGCGCGTCCACCTCGGCAAGGCGGGGGTCGCGGGTTTCGGCGTTCTCGGCCTATTATGGGGTGCGACCCGTCGCGTCGGCCGCGTGTTCGCAGCCGGCCAGAAAACACAGGATGCGTGAACGTTGGCGTTGGCAGAGGCTTCAGACATCGCTGCGGCCCAGCGGGCGTCGGGTAGCTCGTTTTACAACGCGATGCGCGTATTGCCGCGTGCGCAGCGCGAGGCGATGTTCGAGATCTATTCCTTTTGCCGCCAGGTTGACGACATCGCGGACTCGAGCGCGCCGTGTAGCGAACGGCGCGAGCAACTCCAGCGCTGGCGCGCCGACATCGATGCGCTTTACGCGGGCAGGCCGGTCCCCCGCACGCGCGGCCTGGACGCGCCGGTGCGCGATTTCGGGCTGCGTCGTGAGGATTTCCATGCCGTGATCGACGGAATGGAAATGGACGTACTCGAGGATATCCGCGCGCCGGACGAGGCAACGCTGGACGCATATTGCAATCGGGTCGCGAGCGCGGTGGGACGGCTGTCGGTGCGCGTCTTCGGAATGGAAGAGCAGGACGGCATTGCGCTTGCTCACCATTTGGGGCGCGCTTTGCAACTGACCAATATCCTGCGCGACATCGATGAGGATGCGGCGTTCGGACGTCTCTATCTGCCGAAGGAGGCATTGCGGGAGGCCGGCATCAATACGACCGATCCGATGGCAGTGCTGGCGAGCCCGATGCTCGGCGCGGTCTGCGCGCGCCTCGTCGAGCGTGCACGCGAGCATTTCGCGCAAGCAGACAAGGTCATGGCACGCAGCCCCCGCCGCTGCGTGCGCGCGCCGCGCATCATGGGCGAGGCCTATCGCCTGATTCTCGACAGCCTTGTCGCGCGCGGTTGGTCGCATCCCCGCCGCCCGATCCGCCTGCCGCGCTCGCGTCTGCTGTGGATCATCATGCGCCACGCCGTCATCTGATGCCGGGCTCCGTCCACGTCGTTGGCGCCGGACTTGCCGGGCTAGCTGCGGCCGTGCGTCTTGCAGGACGCGGGGCAAGCGTCGTCGTGCACGAGGCTGCCGGGGCGGCTGGAGGGCGCTGCCGGTCCTACCATGACCCGCTGCTTGATATGGTGATCGACAACGGCAATCACCTTCTGCTCTCGGGCAATCATGCCGCGCTGTCCTATCTCGAGACGATCGGCGCCGCGGGCAGGCTTGACGGTCCGGCGGCGGCCGAGTTTGCCTTCGTCGATCTTGCAAGCGGCGAGCGCTGGACGTTGCGCATCAACCGTGGGCGTGTGCCATGGTGGATTTTTGATCGCAACCGGCGCGTGCCGGGCACGACCGCGAGCGATTACCTTTCTTTTGCACGGCTGCTGTACGCCTCCGGCGAAAAAACCGTGTGCGAAGCCGTGAAATGCGCCGGCCCTCTCTACGAGCGTCTCGCGCGGCCGTTCTGGCTCGCGGCGCTCAACATCGAGCCGAAGGAGGGGAGCGCGCGCCTCGCCGGCGCCATCGTGCGCGAAACACTGGTGGCGGGAGGGAAGGCTTGCCGACCGCTGATCGCCCGCGACGGACTCGGGCAGGTCTTCATCGAGCCGGCGTTGCGCTTTCTCGGCGAGCACAACGTGAAGGTCGCGTTCGGGCACCGGCTGCGCGCCCTCGATTTCGACGGTGACAAGGTGGTGTCGCTCGATTTCGGCGACGAGAGGCTGGCGGCGGGCGCGGATGCCGTCATCCTCGCCGTGCCGCCAATCGTGGCGGCGGATCTGGTGCCCGACCTCAAGGCACCGTCCGAGTTTCGCGCCATCGTCAATGCGCATTTCCGCCTCGATCCGCCGCCTGGGCTTGCGCCCATCATCGGCGTCGTGAACGGAACCATCGAGTGGCTCTTCACCTTTGCCGATCGACTCTCGATCACGATCAGTGCGGCCGATCGCTTGCTCGATGCTCCGCGTGAGATGCTGGCGCAGAAGCTCTGGCAGGAGGTCGCCACTGTGACCGGTCTTCCCACCGCGCTGCCACCGTGGCAGATCGTGCGCGAGCGCCGCGCAACCTTTGCCGCGACGCCGCGCCAGAATGCCAAACGGCCCGCCGCCACGACGGCGTGGCGCAACCTTTGGCTTGCCGGCGATTGGACCATGACCGGTTTGCCGGCAACCATCGAAGGGGCCATCCGGTCCGGCAATCGGGCGGCTGATCTCGTTGGCCGATCGATGTTGGAGATGTCATGAACCGCGTGTCGCTCGAGCCCAAATCGTCCGCGTCGGCGTCCGCTGTCGACCACAGCGTCGAGGCGGCATGCCGCGCGCTCATCGCTCTGCAGCAGCCCGACGGACATTGGGTGTTCGAACTGGAGGCCGACGCAACCATCCCGGCGGAATACGTCCTGTTGCGGCACTATCTGGCCGAGCCGATCGACGCCGCGCTCGAAGCCAAAATCGCGGTCTATCTGCGCCGCATCCAAGGCGATCATGGTGGTTGGCCGTTATTCCACGACGGCGCCTTCGATATGAGCGCGAGCGTGAAAGCCTATTTCGCGCTCAAGATGATCGGTGACTCCGTCGACGCCCCCCACATGGTCCGGGCGCGGGACGCCATTCGTGCGCGCGGCGGCGCCTCGCGCTCGAACGTGTTCACGCGGATGATGCTGGCGCTTTTCGATTTCATCCCCTGGCGCGCGGTTCCGGTGATGCCGGTCGAGATCATGCTGCTGCCGAAATGGTTTCCGTTCCACCTCGATAAGGTTTCCTATTGGAGTCGCACCGTCCTCGTGCCGCTGTTGGTGCTGCAGGCGCTCAAGCCGAGAGCGCGCAATCCCAAGGGGATCGCCATCGAGGAGCTTTTCCTCGAGCCGCCGCGCACGATCGGTCTCGCGCCGAAGGCGCCGCAACAGAAAGCGCTGTGGTTTTGGTTCTTCCGCGGCGTCGATCTCGTCCTTCGTTTCATCACGTTTCCCAAGCGTTTGCGACAACGCGCGATCGAGCGCGCATCGGCATGGGTTGCGGAGCGACTCAACGATGAGGATGGTCTCGGCGCCATTTTCCCGGCGATGGCGAACAGCGTGATGATGTTTGACGCGCTTGGCTATGGGGAACACCATCCCCAGCGGGCGATCGCACGCAAGTCGGTCGAGAAGCTCCTGGTCGTGCACGAGCACGAGGGCTATTGCCAGCCTTGCGTCTCGCCGATTTGGGATACCGCGCTCACCTGTCACGCCTTGCTCGAAGTCGGCGGCGATGGCGCCGCCGACCAAGCCCGCAAAGGTCTCGAATGGCTGCTGCCGAAGCAGATCCTGGACGTCAAAGGCGACTGGACCGCGCGCCGGCCCAATATCCGGCCCGGCGGCTGGGCGTTCCAATACGCAAATCCGCACTATCCCGACGTCGACGACACGGCGGTTGTGGTGATGGCGATGGATCGCGCGCAAGGCTCGGGCGCGCACGGTAGGTTTCGCGCATCGATTGCTACCGCACGGGAATGGATTTTGGGCATGCAGAGCGATAACGGCGCCTGGGGCGCGTTCGACGCCGACAACGAGTACTACTATCTCAACAACATCCCGTTCGCCGACCACGGCGCTTTGCTCGACCCGCCGACGGAAGACGTGACAGCGCGCTGCGTTTCGATGCTGGCGCAGATCGACGAGACGGCGCCGAAGAGCGCGGCGCTTGCGCGCGCAGTCGACTATTTGCGTCGCACGCAGATGGAAGAGGGAAGCTGGCATGGACGCTGGGGCATGAATTACATCTACGGCACCTGGTCGGTCTTGTGTGCCCTCAATGCCGCGGGCGTCGATCCTACTTCGCCTGAACTCCGCAGGGCGGTGGCGTGGCTTGTCAGGATCCAAAATCCGGACGGCGGCTGGGGCGAGGACGGCGCGAGCTATAAGCTCGATTATCGCGGCTATGAGCGGGCACCAAGCACGGCGTCGCAAACCGCTTGGGCACTGCTCGGCCTGATGGCGGCAGGAGAGGTCGACCATCCCGCGGTCAAGCGCGGGATCGACTATCTGGCACGCACGCAGGGCGACGATGGTTTCTGGAACGAGCCGCGCTACACGGCTACGGGCTTCCCGCGCGTGTTCTACCTGCGTTACCACGGCTACCCGAAATTCTTCCCGCTGTGGGCGCTCGCGCGCTACCGCAACCTCAAGAATGCCAATTCGCGCTCGATGCGGTACGGAATGTGACGCGTCATTCCCAGGGCTGCGAACCGGAACGACGAACTCACATCCGCTTGCGCTGTTGCGCGCGGCCGCCGGTCATTTTCCCGTTCAACTTTGGGTTGCAGTTGCAAGCCTGATCCGCTACAACCCGCATTGTAAATAACAATCGGAAAACAACGGGAGCCATCTCCATCCGATGCGCCTTGCTTGTCGGCAGCGCAGCTGAGCATCGCGGCCCAATCGACTTCCTGTCGTGTCTTCAATACTTTAGGCTCCTTCTGCAACCTTGGATCGTGCCCCGGCACTCTAGACTTCGGCTGTCGTCGCCGATGGGGAGAAGAAAATAACAATGCGACAACAGTCAAAATGGCAGGAAACGGCGATCGGCAGCACGAGGAGGTCCCCGCAGCCGTCTCCAATTGCGAGGCGCGAGCGACCGTTCGCCACTCCGGCAGCGAGCCGGCTTCCATGCACAAATTTGGTGAATACGTTTTTCTGAAAGATTCTCGTTACGCAGGTCAAGCGAAATCTGCATGCGCCTTGCCTCTTGGTGCGTCGGCGCGCCCTGGGGTGATCCGGATGCCGATTGGCCTCGCCGCTGTCGCGACTCGGCCGCAATGACGAACGAAAGGGTTGGCCTTACTCCGCCGCCTCGAGGGGAGCCCGGTTCTCGGCCTGTTGAATGGCCGCGAGTTCGTGCTCGACGTGGCGCGAGAATACGAATTCCGCCGCGCGCTGCTTGTCGAGCGGAATTTCCGGTGCCATCGGTCCTTCGGTGCGCGGGCCGAACACGGCGACCTTGAGCGCCTGCCAGGGGTGCGACATCGTCGCTGCGGCCGCGGTCGGCTCGTAGCCGCAGTGCGCCATGCAATTCGCGCACTTCTCGTACTTGCCGGTGCCGTAGGAGTCCCAGTCCGTGGTCTCCATCAATTCGCGGAACGTCTTGGCGTAGCCTTCGCCCAGCAGGTAGCAGGGCTTCTGCCATCCGAAAATATTGCGGGTGGGCATGCCCCAGGGCGTGCAGTGATAGCTCTGGTTGCCGGCGAGGAAATCGAGGAACAGGTTCGAGTGGATGAAATTCCACTTTTTTCCCTTGCCCATGCTGAAGACCTTGCGGAAAAGCTCCTTGGTCTTTCTGCGGCTGAGGAAATGCTCCTGGTCGGGCGCGCGCTCGTAGGCATAGCCGGGAGAGATCGACACGCCGACGCCGAGTTCTTTGGCGTAGTCGAGGAAGGCCGCGACGTCCTCGGCCGCATGACCGTCGAAAATCGTGGCGTTGACGTTGACGGTGAAGCCCTTCTCCTTCGCAGCGTTGATCGCCGACACTGCGCGGTCGAACACGCCGGTCTGGCAGACGGATTTGTCGTGATGTTCGCGCAGCCCATCGAGGTGGACAGAGAAGAAGAGATAGGGCGAGGGCTCGAACAGATGCAGCTTCTTCTCCAACAGCAGCGCGTTCGTGCAGAGCGAGACGAACTTCTTCTTGGCGACCAAGCCCTTCACGATCTCCCCGATCTCGCGGTGGATCAACGGCTCGCCGCCGGGGATGGCCACCATCGGCGCGCCGCATTCATCGACCGCGTCGAGGCATTCCTTGACCGACAGCCGACGATTGAGGATGGGATCAGGATAGTCGATCTTGCCGCAACCAACGCAGGCAAGATTGCAACGAAACAGCGGCTCCAGCATCAGCACGAGCGGATAGCGTTTGCGCCCTAGGAGCTTCTGCCTGAAAATGTAGGCGCCGATACGGATTTCCTTGAGAAACGGGACTCGCATTCTTTCTGTGTTCCTGTCTTCTTCCTGTCTTCCTGTTTTGCCGCCTCAGGCTGGCTGATGAACGTCTCGGCTCGCCGCTAGTTCGCGCGGGAGGCGGAACTCAATATGCTCCTCGCGGCCCGGCAAAGTCGAGACTTCGACCTCGCCAAATCTTCGCAACGTGTTTATGACGTCCTCGACCAGCACCTCGGGCGCGGAGGCGCCGGCGGTGATACCGATCGTTTGGGCGTCCTTGACCCATTCCGGCATGAGCTCGCTGCCGTCGGCGATGAGATAGCTCGGAATCCCGGCCTCCGCGCCGATCTCGCGCAGGCGATTGGAATTGGAACTGTTCTTGGCGCCGACCACCAGGATCACATCGACGTGATGGCTCAGTTCCCGCACCGCTGATTGGCGATTTTGCGTGGCGTAGCAGATGTCTCTGGTCTCCGGCCCGACGATGTTTCGATAGCGGCGTTCAAGCGCGGCAATGATGCCGCGGGTGTCGTCGACGCTCAGCGTGGTCTGCGTGACATAGGCGACGGGCGTGTCGGTGGAAATGTCCAGCGCCTCGACGTCCTTCTCATTCTGCACCAGAACCACCGGACCGTCGATCTGGCCGAGTGTGCCCTCGACCTCCGGATGGCCCGCGTGGCCGACGAGGATGAGGACGCGACCTTGGGCGACGTAGCGCTTGCCCTGATTGTGCACTTTGGTGACCAGCGGGCAGGTCGCATCGAGCACGGGCAACTGCCGTCCGGCAGCCTCGTTCACAACGCTCTTGGCCACGCCATGCGCGCTGAAAATGGTAACGGCGCCCTGCGGCACCTCCGATAATTCTTCGACGAAAATCGCCCCCTTGGCCTTGAGGCTGTCGACGACGAACTTGTTGTGAACGATCTCGTGGCGGACGTAGACCGGGGGGCCGTATTTCTCGAGCGCGCGCTCGACAATCTCGATCGCGCGCACGACGCCTGCGCAGAAGCCGCGAGGTTGCGCCAGAATAACCTTCATGATCATCTCGCAGGGGCGCCCGTAGTCCGCCAGCGCCGCCCCGCAGCGCTCTCCCTGAGCATCTTTAAGTTCGTGATGGAAATGGCGTTGGCATTTATCCGGCGTTTGGCATAGACCGCCGCCGGATGATCGTGATCGATCAACCAAGGCAGCGGGGAGGGCGGGACAGGATCCGGCAGGGACGTCGGCAGGGTCATGATTCCAACATTTTCCCACATAGGTTGGCGCAGGCACAGCCCAAATCAGCGGGAATTTGCGGTTTCGGCGACCCATCGTCGCGCTCGTCGAACTTGACGCGCCACTTTGGGGTTAGCCGATTTGATTGGTGTTCTGGCAGTGTTCCTGTGCAACCTGTAGTCGTTGTCAATGCAGTGCATTGCCTGATATTCCGCCGGCCATACTCGTCCATTCCTTCCGGTTGGATCCCAGTCGCATAGCTCCCAGGACTAGGCATGCTGCAGCAAGCGATCGTCACTATCGTTGATTTCTGCACCCGTTATGCCGCGCAAATCATTGGCATCGCGGCACTTTTGGGTCTCGCCGCGGCCGTATACGCGGCCGGCCATTTCGCCATCGACGCCGACGTCAACAAGCTCATTTCCAAGGACCTGCCGTGGCGGCAACGCGAGGTGGCATTCGAAAAGTCGTTCCCCCCGAAGGAAGAAACCATCCTCGCCGTCATCGACGCGCCGACCTCCGAACTCGCAACGCACGCCACGGCGGCGCTGATCCAAAAGCTGTCCGATCAGAAGGATCACTTCCATTCGATCCTGGAGGCCGGAGGAGGGCCGTTCTTCCAGAAGAACGGACTTTTGTTCTTGCCAACCCCGGAGGTGGTCGCGCTCACCAAGAAACTCGGCGAAGCCAAGCCGTTGATCCAGACACTGGCGCAGGATTCCAACCTGCGCGGCCTGACCACCGCGCTCAATTACGGATTGATCGGCGCGCGCATGAACCAGTTCACGCTCGACAATCTCTCCGGGACCTTGAACATGGTCTCGGACACGCTCGACGAGGCCATCGCCGGCCGCCCAGCGAGCTTCTCCTGGCGCGCGATGCTCAACGGCAGGCCGCCGACTCCGGACGAGCGACGGCGCTTCGTCGAGATCCGGCCGGTGCTCGATTACGCCGCGCTCATGCCCGGGAAGGTGGCGACCGATGCCATTCGGCAGGCGGCGGCCGATTTGGATATCGGCGCGAGATACGGCGCGAGACTACGCCTCACGGGTCCGGTCGCAATCGCCGATGAGGAATATGCCACCCTGGAGGAGGGGGCGTTCACCAACACAACCGTGACCATCGTGGTGGTGCTGACCATCCTTTGGCTTGCCTTGCGCTCGTTTGGGATCATCCTGGCGGTTGCCATCAGCTTGGTGGTCGGCCTCTCCATTACCGCTGCAATCGGCTTGGCCCTGGTGGGTGCGCTCAACCTCATTTCGATCGCCTTCGCCGTTCTGTTTATCGGGCTCGGCGTCGACTTCGGCATTCAGTTCAGCGTGCGCTATCGCGCCGAGCGTCACGAGGTCGACGAGCTCCACCAGGCGCTAGTCAATACCGCGAGGCACGTGGGCGCGCAGCTGACGCTTGCCGCGGCTGCAACCGCCGCCGGCTTCCTATCGTTCCTTCCGACCGACTACAAGGGATTGTCCGAGCTCGGCTTGCTCGCCGGCCTCGGTATGATCATCGCGTTCCTGACGAGCATAACCGTGATCCCGGCATTGTTGACGGTGTTGCGGCCGCCGGGCGAGCCGAAAGAAATGGGGTTCAAAAGCTTGGCGCCTCTCGATCGGTTCATGGAGCGCCACCGAATCCCGATCATCGTCGGTACCGGGCTCGCCGTCGCGGCCGGCCTGCCCTTGCTCTATTGGCTGCAGTTCGACTTCAATCCGCTCAATTTGAGGAGCACCAAGGTCGAGTCGGTTGCGACGCTCCTCGAGCTGCGAAGCGATCCGGCCATCGGCGCGAGTTCGATTTATGTGCTTGCGCCGAGCAAGGAGGCCGCGCAGTCCGATCTGGAGAAGCTCTCCAAGCTACCGGAGGTCTCGAGTGTAAAGACGATCGAGAGTTTCGTCCCCGCTGACCAGCAGCCCAAGCTTGCCGCCATCCGTCAGCTCGCGACTGTGCTCGATCCCGTGCTGCGGCCCGACCCCAACAAGAAACCGCCGACAGACGCCGATAATGTCGCCGCGCTCAAGGCCGCGGTCGATGCTTTGAAGCAATCGGCCGGCACTCAAACCGGACCTGGCGCGAGCGCAGCCAACCGGCTGGCGGACGACCTCGCGAAACTCGCCAGCGGAGACGAAGCCATGCGGGGGCGAGCGCACGCCGCCATGATCCCCTCGCTCAATACCGCGCTTGACGAGTTGCGCAACTACCTGCAGGCGCAGCCGGTCACGCTCGAAACCTTGCCGCCCGAGATCGCGCGCGAATGGGTTACGCAAGACGGGCGTTACAAGGTGGAAATCCTGCCGAAAGGCGACCCGACTGACAACGAGACGTTGCGCCAGTTCGCGCGTGCAGTGCAGGCGGTCGTGCCGAATGCCACCGGCGGCCCGATCGCCATTCTTGAGTCCGGGCGCACCGTCGTGCGGGCATTCTTCGAAGCCGGCTTCTGGGCGCTTGGCTCGATCGTCATTCTGCTCTGGATCGTGTTGCGCCGCTTCGGTGACGTGCTCCTCACCATCATTCCATTGCTGATGGCGGGCGTCGTGACCATGGAGCTGATGGTCCTCCTCGGCATGAAGCTCAATTTCGCCAACATCATCGCGCTCCCGTTGCTGCTCGGCGTCGGCGTGGCCTTCAAGATCTATTACATCATGGCGTGGCGGGCCGGCCAAACCGGGCTTCTGCAGTCGAGTCTGACGCGCGCCGTGATGTTCAGCGCGCTCACCACCGCGACTGCATTCGGCAGCTTATGGCTGTCGAGCCATCCGGGCACCTCGAGCATGGGCAAGTTGATGGCGCTGGCGCTCGTCACCACCATGGCGGCGGCGGTGCTTTTCCAGCCGGTGCTGATGGGCCCCCCGCGCGACCCGAAGCCAAAGAGGTTCATGCGTCGCATCGGCGCGGGCGCCGCTGCGGCACGATCTCAGGAAGCGGTCGCTGCCGGCGCCGACAAGTCCACATAGACCTGCCCGTCTTTCACCTCGGTGCGGAAGGTCTTGAGATCGATGCAGCAGGGCGGTTGCACGACCTTGCCGCTCGGCACGTGAAACGCGCCGAAATGCAGGCTGCATTCGATGACGTCGCCTTCGAGAATGCCGTCGCCGAGATCGGCCGCGGCGTGGGTGCATTGCGCCTCGGTGGCGTAGAAGGTGCCGTCGATATTGTAGACGGCCACGCGTTCGTCCCCCACCTCGAAGCTCTTGACGTTGCCCGGCGGGAGGTCGGCGGCGGTACAGACGCGAACGAGATTTTCTGCCATGGCTTGACCGCGTGCAAAGGAGACAATGTGCTTTAGCGGGCTTGATGAAAAGTTCAATAGGGAAAGCCGGGGGCTTGCTTCCAGGCGCGATGCGGCCGAATTGTCCCTGTTTTGGACGGACATGTAGGGTTGAGACCAGTATGTGAGGAGACCGATGGCCAAGCTCGACGACCTGACGGAAGAGCTCGTCACCGCTAACCGCATTCTCGCCCGCGAAGGCGTGGTGGATTCGTTCGGCCACATCAGCGTGCGCCATCCGGACAATCCGCAGCGCTATTTGCTGTCGCGTTCACGCGCGCCCGACTGCATCGAGCGGGACGACATCATGGAGTTCACGCTCGACGGCACGCCGGTCGATCCCCGTGGTCGCGCGCCCTATCTCGAGCGATTCATCCACGGCGCGCTCTACGAAGCGCGGCCGGACGTCATGTCGGTCGTGCACAATCACAGCGAAAGCGTCATTCCATTCGGAGTGACAGGCAAAAAGATCAAGCCCATCTTCCATATGGGCGCATCGATCGGCCGCGAAGTGCCGGTGTGGGATTCCCATGACCGTTTCGGCGACACCGCCTTGCTGGTCGAGAACATGGACATGGGTCGCGACCTCGCAAAACGCATGGGCGCCGGCGGCACTGCGCTGATGCGCGGCCATGGTGCAACCGTGGCGGGCAAGAATATCCGCCACGCGGTCTATATCTCGGTCTATCTGGAGGTCAACGCGCGGCTGCAAAAGCAGGCCATGGACATGGGCGAGGTCAAGTTCCTGACGGCGGGCGAAGTGGACAAGGTTTCCGCGCGCACCGGCTCTTACGGCATCAACCGCGCCTGGGAAAACTGGTGCCGGCGCGCCGGCCGCCCATTCCGGGCGGAGCAGGGCTGACGCTGATCAGTCTCCGCAGTCCCTCGTCGGTGAGTGTCTTCGCCATCGAGCTATGATCACTGATTGCTCAAACGGCGCGTCGCATCCGAGGCATAGCCAGCGACATTGTTGCACCGGGAGCTCCGTGCTTGCGGCGCGCGGGATGTGCTATAGGCGAGGCATGGACCACACAAACGGGTGAACCGTGGCACGCAAGATGGAGGGCCGGAGGGGGAACTATGGCTGCCGTGCCCTTTGAACGGATCGACGCGGATGCGGCGAAACTCGCGCCCGCGAATGCCATTCTGACAGTCGACGATATCGTCAAGCGCTTCGAGACGCCGGACGGCGTTCTCACTGCGATCGATCACGTTTCACTCAGCGTCGCGCCGGGCGAATTCGTGGGTGTGATCGGTCCCTCCGGCTGCGGCAAGTCGACCTTGTTCAACGTCATCGGGGGATTGCTCGACGGCTACGATGGCACGGTCAAGGTCGCCGGCGAGCGGGTGCGAGGGCCGCACCCGGCGATCGGCATGATTTTCCAGGAGGAGTCGACCTTTCCCTGGCGCAACGTGCTCGACAATGTGGCGTTTCCGCTGGAGATCGCGGGCATGCCACGGGCCGAGCGCTACGACAGGGCCCGCCATTTCGTGAAGCTGGTTGGCCTCGATGGCTTCGAGCGGCGCTATCCGGCGGAGCTGTCGGGTGGCATGCGCCAGCGCGTGTCGATGGCGCGCACGCTGGCCGCGCAGCCCAAAATCCTCCTGATGGACGAGCCATTCGCCTCGCTCGACGAGCAGACCCGGCTCCTCCTCGGCGACAAGGTCTTGCAAATTCAGCAGCAGCTCAAGCAAACGACGCTTCTCATCACCCACAACA
>WNGJ01003978.1_pt1 | contig 15306 bp, 15 predicted proteins | sample 5400611 | NCBI WGS metagenome assembly WNGJ01 (sample SAMN13153375, study PRJNA577476) | soil metagenome | isolation source: 40 cm soil or saprolite under Garry oak tree replicate 1 | place: USA:California | collected 2016-06-15
AGAACATGCGCGGCGACGTGCCGCCGATCGGCGTCGAAGAGCGTCTGCAGCGCATCGGACGTGCGCAGGCGATCATGCGCGAGAAGGGCATCGACGCGCTCTATCTCGATGTGTCCTCGAGCATGACCTACTTTACCGGATTGAAGTTCCGCCGCACCGAACGCATGCACAGCGCGGTGCTGCCGGCCAAAGGCGAGATCGTCTATGTCTCGCCGGCATTCGAGGTCGAGAAACTGAAAACCATGATCTCGTTCGGCGACAAGATCGCCGTCTGGGAGGAGGACGAGGACCCGACCGCTACCGTCACCGAGACCGTGCGCGCGCTCGGCTATCCCTCCGGCACGATCGCCGTCGATGAGGCGACACCGTTCTTCACCTTCGACGGACTGCGCCGCGCCGGCAACGCCTACACCTTCATCAACTCGATCGACGTCACCGCCGGCTGCCGCATGATCAAGTCCGAGCACGAACTGGCGCTGATGCAGACCGCCAAGAACATCACGCTCGAAGCCCACAAGGCCGCTGCCCGCATCATGCGCGAAGGCATCACCACCACCGAGGTGCAGGCCTTCATCACCGCCGCACACCGCAAGCTCGGTTCGGAAGGCGATCCGCCTTTCAACGCGGTGCTGTTCGGCGAGGCGTCGGCCTATCCGCACGGCGTGCCCTACCCGCAGACGCTTCGGGACGGCGACATGATCCTGATCGATACCGGCGCGCCGGTCGATGGCTATCTCTCCGACATCACGCGCTCCTATGTCTTCGGCGAACCGACCCGGCGCCAGCGCGACGTCTGGAACCTGGAGAAAGCGGCGCAGGCCGCGGGTTTTGCTGCCGCCAAGCCCGGCAACCGCTGCGAGGATATCGACATCGCCGCCCGCGGGGTCATCAACGGCGGCGGTTTCGGCCCCGGCTATGCGACACCCGGCCTCCCGCACCGCACCGGCCACGGCATCGGCCTCGACGTGCACGAATGGCCCTATCTCGTGAAAGGCGACAAGACCGTGCTGAAGCCCGGCATGACCTTCTCGAACGAGCCCACCATCTGCATCTACGGCGAATTCGGCGTGCGGCTGGAAGACCACATGGTCATCACCGAAACCGGCGCCCGCTGGTTTACCCAGCCGGCCCATTCGGTCGACGATCCCTTCGGCCTGGAGAAGTAACGGCGCCAATTGCCTTGCGGTGCGCGGCCCGTCGGACCTCGATTGACCCTGCGGCCGACGGGCGGCCCATCCTTTAGCGGCCGCGCTTGCTTAACATTGTGTTGTCGCGGGGCGGCGACGAAACAATTCCTTACCGCGACGAAACCATTTTACGGCCTTGACGCAAAGCTCCTGAAATCTTTGCCCCCTACCAATCATAGCAACGACGCCCTGAACGGGCGCGGCAACGATCAGACAGGGGGACGACCGATGTTCAATCTGGACGCATTCACCCGGCATTCCCGCCGCGCCGCCGCCTTCGGCGCGCTGGCGGTCGGCGCCATCGCATTTACCAGTGCTGCGGTGGCTTCGCCATTGCCGCTGTTTCCGTTCATCCTGATGCCGCCGATTCAGGCCGCGCCGCCGCCGGCACAGGCCGCGCCATCGGACGATGAAGGAACCGTCGTCGAGATGCCGGCGCGGCTGAAGCGCCAGATCGTTAGCTACGCCACCCGCGAGGCGCCCGGCACGATCATCATCGATACCCCCAACACCTATCTTTATTATGTGCTCGGTAACGGCCGCGCGCTGCGCTATGGCATCGGCGTCGGCCGCGATGGCTTTACCTGGTCGGGCGTACAGTCGGTCACCAAGAAGACCGAGTGGCCGGACTGGACCCCGCCCCCGGAAATGATCGCACGCCAGCCCTATCTGCCGCGCCACATGGCCGGCGGCCCCGGCAATCCGCTCGGCGCTCGCGCGATGTATCTCGGCGGCACCATCTATCGGATCCACGGCACCAATGCACCGCAGACCATCGGCACCCAGGTTTCGTCCGGCTGCATCCGCCTCACCAATGCAGACGTCGCCGATCTCTATTCGCGGGTCAATGTCGGCACCAAGGTGATCGTGCTGCCGGACCGCCGCGCCGACAATACCAGCGGCAAGCGCGGTTGATTCGCCAGCCCGCAAGGGAACGGTGTTACAACGAGGAATGGCGCGGGTTCCGCGCCATTTTTGTTGAGATGACAAAACTGTAACCGGACTTTTGCCCCGGCGGGATGGCGCGCGCAAAACCCGCCCTGTAGGCTCCCCCTGAAATCAGTCCGGGGGGACGATGCGTCTCAAGACCATCCTGCTCGGGATCACGGTGGTCGCGGTCTCGTTTTTCGTCAGCCTGAAGACGATGGACTGGCTGTCGCCGCGCAGCACGGTCGCGGCGCCGGTGCTTGTCGAATTGCCGCCGTTGCCGTCCGCCCCGCACAGTTCCAGCATCATCGTACCGGTCGCGATTTCGCTAACCGCGATTCGCGACGCCGCCGATCGCGCCGCGCCGCGCAGCTTCGCGGGCAAGGCCGACAATCCGGCGGCGCAGGTGTTGCAGAATGCCGACATCGGCTGGACGGCCTCGCGCGGGCCGATCTCCGCCACCGGCGCCCAGGAGGTGCTGTCGCTGGCGACGCCGCTGACGGGAACCCTCAACCTCACCGGCTCGCTGTCGGCGAAGGCAACGGGCGCGGTCGGCGACGCGCTCGGCAGCCTGCTCGGCGGCAACGTCGCCAAGCAGATCGGCAGCGTCAACATCAAGTCGCTCAATGCCAACGCCGAGATCAAGGGCAACGTCCTCATCACCGCGCGGCCGAAGCTTGCCGCCAACTGGCGCATCGAACCGAACCTGGCCGCGCAGGTGACGTTGGGCGATACCAACCTTTCGGTGGCGGGTGCGCGCGTCAATGTGCCGGCGCAGGTCAAGCCGCTGATCGACAAGACGGTCAACGATCAGCTCGCCGCCGTGCAGACGCGGATCAGCAACGACCCCGCGTTCGAGCAGAACGCGCGGGCGCAATGGTCCAAGATGTGCCGCTCGATGCCGCTGCAGGGCACCGGCGCGGCCTCCTCGCTGCCGCCGCTGTGGCTGGAATTGCGGCCGACCCGCGCCATCGCCGCGCAGCCGCGCATCGACGCGTCGGCGGTCACGCTGACGCTCGGCATCGAGGCGGAAACCCGTATCACGCCGGCGCAGACCAAGCCCGACTGCCCATTTCCGGCAACGCTGGCCATCGTCTCCGCAACGCCGGGCCGCGTCGCCATCGGTGTGCCGATCGACATGCCCTTTACCGACATCAACAAGATCGTCGAGGCGCAGTTCGCCGGCCGGACCTTTCCAGAGGATGGTTCGGGCTCGGTCGACGTCACCGTCAGACGCGCCAGCGTCGCGGCATCGGGCGACCGGCTCTTGATCTCGCTCCTGGTCAACGCCAAGGAGAAGAAGAGTTTCTTCGGGTTCGGCGGGGAAGCCCAGGTGCATATCTGGGGCAAGCCGGTGCTCGATCAGACGCAGCAGTCCTTGCGGCTGACGGACGTCGAACTCGCCGTCGAGTCCGAAGCCGCGTTCGGACTGCTGGGAGCCGCCGCGCGCGCGGCCGTGCCGCATCTGCAAAAAGCGCTCGCGGACAAGGCCAGTATCGACCTCAAGCCGTTCGCCTCGAATGCGCAGAAGAAGATCGCCGCCGTGATCGAGGACTTCCAGAAGAACGAGGATGGCGTGCGGGTGGCGGCGGAAATCACCAGCCTGCGCCTTGCCGACATCGCCTTCGATTCCAAAACGCTGCGCGTGATCGCCGAAGCCGGAGGCGCAATCAATGTCACCCTCACGGCGCTGCCGGGGCTGTGACACGGATGCCCCGCGAAAGAATGACGGCCGCCTGAGCGCTCCCTACCCGGTTCAGCCCTGCGGCCCCATCAGCCAACGGTCGCGTTCCGCGCAGAGGACATGATGGTGGAGGTTGGCGATCCATTGCCGGCCAGAAGCCGTCATATTCAGATATTTTACCCCGTCCTCGATGTGCATCGAGACGCTTTCCCAGAAGAAGGCCGGGTATCTTTCAATAATATCGGCCGGCGACGAATAGCCAAGTTGCCTGTTGGTACCGATCTCCTCGAATTCCCAATACAGCGCATTTGCTTTCCGCGAGTACAGGGGATCGCCAAGCTGCCCGATGAAATCGGCAGCCTGGACCAGTTTCGGCTCGAGACCGCTTGCCTCCTCGCGATCTTCCGGAACCGGAAAGCGCGTCATCTCGATTGCCGCTGCAACACGCGCGGGGTCGAGGATTGGAGAACCCTCGAATCGCTCGAATACAAACATTTTTGACCGGTCGACATGATACGGTGCAAGCGCCGCATCGGATGCGCCGCGAGGCAGCGCGATTTTCGTTCCCGCAGTGTCAATGACGAATTCGGTTTCGGTATCGCCGCTCAGGACGCCACGCACGTAGCCAATGTCATGCAGCAGACAGGCCGCAATCAGATGGCCATAGTCCTCAGGTTCCAATCGTTGATGCACCATCATTCCATGAAGAATGTCGCGTCCGACCATGGTCACCTGTAGCGTGTGTTCGTAATTGTGGTAAAGCGCGTCGCTCCTGGCCAGACATTCGATGGTGCTCCGCGCCGTCGAGCCTATACGCTCCGCGTAGTCGCTATCGCATGCAGCGCCGAACATTCGGCGAAAATCCCGGGTCAGGAAATTGCCAAGCTTGTTTGCCGCGATGGCCGTGATTGTTTTCATTCGCGCTCTCCGAATGATACTGGATCGTTTCGAAGCTTTAGCAGTATAGACACTCTTGCCAACAATGCGCCGTCAGACTCGTCGGCATGACGCCAATGGGCGGCATATGCTGCCACCTTCGCCCTTACGAACAATTCTCAAACAAGACTCAGTGTCCGCTCAGCACCAGCGTCTTGATCGGAAGCATCAGAGCCTGGACGCGCAACAGCATCGCGTGCACGATGCCAACGGCATCGACGGCATGCAGTGCAAAGCCCTTGAATGCGCCGGTCTCCTTTGAAGCAATCAGCTCGTGGTTGCTGGTATAGGCGTTGACCACGCAGCTGCTTCCGGGCGTGACGCCTTCAAGGCCGCCTTTGTAGATCGGTTCCAGAAACGCGAGAATGGTACCGGGAGCCAGCACCTGCCGCGCTTCGACCAGTTGCTCGCCGCCCCGGAACTGGCCCGCCGCGATGTAATCTTGCACGCCTGTCACCACCATCGGGATAATCGTCCAGGGCTTTGAAATGCATGTGGCCTCGGCGACCATTCCGACCTTCATGACCTGCGCCTCGATTTGTCCAAACCCGGCTGAAAGCATTCGTTGTCCCGCACCCTCGGGAATGAGAACGCCGGCAGACCGTATCATGGGATTAACGATATCTCCGGCGCGCAACCCGAACTGCTCCACGCGCCCATCAACTCCCGCACGAATAGTGGTCTTGTCCAGATCCACCTGCGCTTCGGCCAACGCCGCCTCTGCGCTTGCCTTCTCGGCGGGGAGAAGAGCGGTGACGCGGGTCGTCGCGGATTGCTTCGAAGCCGTTGCGGAATCAAGGGCGCCCTGACGGCCCGCGAGCAGCACCTCGAGCTTTTCGATGTCGCGCTGCGGAACGATGCCGGGATTGCGCTTCTGGAGTTCGCGCTTGGTGTCCAGCTCATCCGAAGCCTGCTGGTAGGCGCCTTTGGCTTCCTGGATCTGGCCCTCCGCCTTGAGAATATCCGCCTGCGCTGCCAGCAAAGCGGCATCGACTTCGGCAATCTTGCGCCGGGCCGTTTCCATGGCGGCCTCCTGCTTGGCACCGTCCAGCTTGAAGATCACGTCACCCTTCTTGACGGGAGCGCTGAATTCAACGTGAACTTCCGACACCCGGCCGCTTATCTCAGGAACGATCGGAACTGTCCTGTAGAATAAGGTCGCTGTCGTGGTGGACGGATGAAAATAGAAGATCACCGTAATCAGGGCGACGGTCAGCGCAAGGCAGGCGGTAATGCCCCACCTTAGTTCGAACCATACCGAAAAGAATGTGATCTCATGGCCAAGGCGCTTTCCCTGCCTGTAGCGGCGATAAAGATAGTCAGGAAAGATGGTCAGCAGTGAGCAGAGAAGCAGCTCAAGCATGGCTCGGCACCCCGCTCTTGGCAGCGGCGGCTTTCTTCACGTCCGGCTCTCCCGCAGCGACCGCGTGAGGAGCGCCTTCAGCCGCGATCTCGGCCTCCTCGTCGGCGGGCGGAACGCCGGCGATTTTATCAACCGATCCCGCGATCCTGCGCAGTGGCGTGCCGAAATCGGGCAAATCAACCATGGCCAGCAACAGCCCGATCACCCAAAACAGGTGGATGTGCGTAAAGAGTGCCAGCAAGCCCAGCACAGCCACGATTTCGAATTGCAGCTTTTGCGACTTGTGCGCCATTCGCTCCGGCAAGGAGTGCAAATGCAGATAAAGATTGCCGACCATCAGCACGGCACCGATCAGAACGATGCCGATCACTACCATCAGGATATCGGTGTCACCCGGCGCGGTGATGAAGCCTGGTAGATCATGGGGGGCGCTTGGATGAAGTTGCTCGCTCACGCCGCTCTCCATTCCGAAAGTGCAAGCTATGCACCGAGTGGAAACCTAGGCAGGTACTGCGCTTCTCCGAACGGTTTCATACGTGCACAAAGCTGAAACTTGGCAAGCGCACGACCCCAAGCACGCGACCCAGAGACTCGTCGTTGATCTGAACCTTCGTTAGCCTAGCAGCATTTAAGACAGCGCGCACCAAGAGAGGCGGACGAAATCTCGTGCTGCGCTGCGCCAATCCGCTATCAACAACGCCCCATAGGAGCGGCGGCTTTTGCGATCGGTTGCCGACAGCCGCAGCAATAACGGTCGGTCATTTAGTTGGATTGCGCTCAAACGCCTGACCAAGCCGTTCCACTTCAAGACTGGTGCAAAACAGCGCGAACAAGCATCCCACCAATATGATTCCACGCCGGGCCGCCAGGAAGACGTCGGTTTCCCGGCCCAGCTCCGGAAGATGCCTGAAAACGACGACAGCGAATAGCGCGCTGCCGAAAATAAAGCTGAGGCGCCCCAGAAACAGAAACACGTGATTGAGGATCATGTTCGGACGCCGAAACGGAATTGGAATATAGAGCAGGCGAGACCAAAACGAGATTTGCATGACGAGCAACACACCGACCGTCATAACATCGGAAAAAGTGTCATGCGCAAGTTGCTGGCCCGGATTGACCGCTATCTGCCTGAACTGGGGCAATTGTTGCCAGACAAAGAGGATCGCTCCAGATATCTGGATCGCGAGCGCAAACAGATAGGCCACGGCTTTCGGGTCTTTCGTCGTTGGTCTTCATCGGGAAGATGATATCGCTTCAGCAGTGCCTGAGGCTCCAGCCGCGTCTCGAAGGATGAACGATGGAAACCCGCCGTCATCCTCCGAGGCTCGCAAAAGCTTACACATCACGGTGCGTGCAACTGCCATCCGGCGACGACAACCGATCGTTTCAGTCGCCCTCGAATTTGAAGGATACCTTGAGCTTGGCACGGTAGGCCTCGATCGCGCCCTTGGCGTCCAGTTGCAAATCGAGCTGGGCCACTTCGGCGACGCGGAGTTCGCGCAGGGATTTTCCTGCCCGGCTGACGGCCGCCGCCGCGGCTTTTTCCCAGGACTCCTTGCTGGTACCGATCAGTTCAATGACCTTGTAGACGCTCTCGGCCATGTCGTCCTCCCATTTGGTATGAGGCAGGACGCAGGTGCTCCTGCCGTCGATGCAGCCTAACATTGCGATGCCCGGGCCGGAAGGCGCAATGCGGGACCGCCTCGAGGAACCCGCCCGCTCAAAAGACGGCTTTGCGAACCGATCCGACGGCGGCTAGAGGCGGCCCCTACCCAAGCCTTCAACAAGAACAACCAGATACAAGAAACATGAAATCATTTGCAGCCGCGCTTACGCAGCGGTCGGCACCGACGAGGCGTTACCTGGCCAGGGCCCATCCAGCCTCTCCGCGCAAGCGGGGCGAGGTGAACAAAACAAAACGCGCCCGGCAAAACCCGGGCGCGTTTTCAACTCGTCAGTTTCGACGTCGCCTTAGATCGAGTATTTGAACTCTGGCATCGCCTTCAGCTCGTCCTTGGTCGCGTTGTAGACGGCGTGGTCCGGATACCACGGATTAGGCTTCGATGCCGGCGCGGTGTTGGTGCCCGCGGCGCCCGTCGTGGTCGATGACGCCGGCCGGTTGCCCGGTGCGTTCGACGCGCCCGTGTAAGCTACGGGTTCATTGACGAACTTCATCTTGTCGAAGGGCACGGCGACGAGGTGTTCGCCGACGCCGAGGAAGCCGCCGACACCAACCACGACCGCCTTGATGTTCCCACTCTTGTCGGTCAACAGATCGTTGATCGAGCCGAGGCTCTCGTTGTTGTCGTTATAGACGCTAAGGCCGACGACTTTCGACGTGCGCCAGTTACCCTGGAACGACGAGTCGGATGCAGCGGCCGGCTTGGCGCTGTCAGTGGTGGCGGTCGGTGTCTGCGCAAACGCAACGGTCGCCAACAGCGCCGACCCAACCAAACCGGCTGTCATATATTTCGTTAACATTGGGGTTCTCCTCAGGTTCAGAAACTCACACCGGGAAAACCCAACACGTCGGTAACTGTTCCGCATAAACTCAATTTGCCGCAGCGCGAACAAAGCAGCGCGATCAGAACCCGCCCCAATAGGGCGGTATGCCGTAGTAGCGATGCAGCTCCGCTTCCTGCGATCGATCGCCCCAGTCGAAATCCTTGTCGGCGCGAAATGACGGTGCACGCCGCAACTCTTCATCCTCGATGTCGAGCTCATAGGCTTCGAATTTCGTATTGTAGCTGAGGCGCGCCCACGGCAGCGGAAGCAGATTGGTTCCCATGCCAAGGAACCCGCCGAAACTGAGGATGGCGTAGGACACCTTACCGGTGACTTTGTCGATCATCAGCCGTTCGATGTGGCCAATCCTGTGGCCGTTCGGCCGTCGTACCGCGGTGCCTTCGACCCGATCGCTCGCGATCAGCTGGTGCGGTCTTGCCATGACGTCAGCCATCGTCACCTCCCTCAAGGTCGATGAACTGGAACCAACGTATCAACCGTCGCCTGGTTCCGACCGGCCCAGGCTAAATCGTTTTGAAGGGCAGGATCGCATTACCGGCGTCGTCATGCGATCATCCAGCCCTTGGGAGCAGGAGGATCGCAAGGTTAAGTCGGGTTGTACGCCAATTCGAGACGAGGGTCAGGTTTGGTAGTCGATCAACAGCGCCGAGAACGAGGTGCTGCTGCTGTTGCTCCCGGTCGTCGAGGCCCCGGTCGCGCCGTAGGACGTCGATGACGAGGCCGACAATGATTCCTGCAGCGACTTCAGGAACTGCTGCAGAATGTCGCTGACCGAGGTGGTGTCCGATGAATCGCTGCTGCTGTCGGTCGAGGACGAGCTGGCGGCGGGTGGCGGACCGCCGTGAGGGCCATGCGCGCCGCCGGCGCCACCTGGACCGCCCGGCCCGCCACCGCCACCGGGGCCATTGGCGAACGCCGCCTTGAAGACACCCTGCAACTCGGTGGCCTGATCGCTGGTCAATTTGCCGCTGGACACCTCGCCGGCAATCAGGTCGTCGATCTTCGACTTTAGGTCACTGGGAGAGGGTTTGGTACCGCTGGTCTGGTCACTGGCCCGGCTGCTCTGCAACGAGGAATCGATGTCGGTCAGCGCGGAGGACAGCGCGTCCTGGTCGGACGAACTGATCGCGCCGGAGGTTATTTCCGCCTGCAGCTCGTCTTGCAGCTTCTGAAGAGGCGACTGATAGATGCTACTGGAGGTCGCGGAGATTGAGGTCATGGGAGCTCCAAAGGTTCTTGAAACGCGCCACGACCGTAGGGTTAATGGTCTTAATGAGACCTTTTTATCGGCCGTCTGCCTTGTTGCCCGGTGTTGCCTGAGCCGACCCCAGAAACATTGCGAAACAAAAATCCTTCGCGGGTGCCACCGAATCACAGACAAAGGTCGGTATGGCCACGGCACCGCCGAACATTCTTGTCGTTGAAGACGATCGCGAGACGCGGGCGCTGATCGCCAAATACCTGCGTACCAACGCCTGCAATGTGACGACGGCGACCGACGGACGCGAAATGGCCCGGGCGATGACCGACCGTCGCGTCGATCTTCTGATCCTCGACGTCATGCTGCCGGGCGAAGACGGCCTCAGCCTGTGCCGCAAGGTGCGCGCCGAATCGCAGACGCCGATCATCATGCTGACCGCGCGCGGCGAGGACGTCGATCGCATCGTCGGGCTGGAAATGGGCGCGGACGATTACCTCGCCAAGCCGTTCAATCCGCGCGAATTGCTGGCCCGGATCAATGCGGTGCTGCGTCGCCAGGCCGCGGCCCAGAGTGCCAGCACCACCAACGGCGCGACCGCCCTCACCTTTCTCGACTGGCGGATCGATTTCCGCCTGCGGGAGCTGCGCAATCCTGCCGGAGCGCGAATTGCGATGACCAGCGCCGAATTCGACCTGCTGCGAACCTTCTGCGAGCGGCCGGGCCGCGTGCTGTCGCGCGACAGCCTGCTCGACCTGACCCAGGGCCGCAACGCCGGTTCCTTCGAACGCAGCATCGATGTGCTGGTCAGCCGCATCCGGCGCAAGATCGAAAGCGATCCGCTGGAACCCACCATGATCAAGACGGTGCGTTCCGGCGGCTATATGTTCACGCCTCGCGTGGAAGCGCTGACGTTCCCGGCCAACGGCTGATCATGAAGCGGATCGGTTTTCTGAATCTGAGGGGTATCAGCGGACAGATCGCCGCGCTGGTGGTGGCCTCGATCGTCGCGATCCATCTCATCCTCACCGCGACCTTTCTGCTCCATCGGCCGGATCAGCCCGATCCATCGATCGACCGCGGTCACGGCCAGCTCGCGGCATCGCTCCAGCTTCTCGGCGCCGCGCCTGCGGCCGAACGGCCACGGCTGTTTGCGGATATCGCGCGGGCATTTCCGCAGTTGGACCTCCAAAACCTTCCGCCGGCGGCGGCCGCGGCCAACGCACCCGATGGACTCAACCTGCACGGCCTGCATCACCGGCTTGGCAGCGCCTACCGGATCTTTTCGCTCGGGCGTGAGGACGGTGGCCACAGGATCGGCATCGCGCTGCCGGACGGCAGCATGGTTTCCGCAAAAATCCTGCCGGACCAGCGGCACCCCCCATTCTGGGGCGGACCTTGGATGATGACGCTGCTGTTCGTCGTCATCAGCGTCACGCTGCTTGGCCTGTGGGCCGCGCGGGCCCTGACGGCGCCGCTGTCGTCTTTTGCGAGAGCCGCCGAAAGTTTCAGCCTGAACGGCGCCGCGGCCCCCCTGCCCGAACGCGGCCCCGAGGAAATTCGCTCAGTGGCGAAGGCGCTCAACCGCATGCGAGAGCGGATCACGACCCTGATCGACGACCGCACCAGGATGCTGGCCGCCATCAGCCATGATCTGCGAACCCCGATCACCCGAATGCGCCTTCGCTCCGAATTCATCGAGGACGATACCCACCGCAGCCGGATGTTGCGCGACCTCGACCAGATGCGCTCGATGCTGGAGTCCGTGCTTTCGTTTCTGCGCAACGACCGCAGGCTCGAAGCCATGACGCTGGCCGACATCGCGACCACGCTGGCGCTCGTCACCGATCAGTTCGCCGATATGGGACACCAGGTCGCCTACGACGGCCCGGAGCATGCCATGGCCATGGTTCGGCCCGACGATCTGCATCGCAGCATTACCAACCTGGTCGAGAATGCGGTCCGGTACGGCGCGGAGGCCACGATCCGCCTTCGAATGTCGCCGGACACCGCGACGATCGAGATCGAGGACGATGGTCCCGGCATTTCCGATGCGCGCAAGGATGTCATGATGGAGCCGTTCGTGCGCGGCGACGACGCCCGCACCATGGACGAAACCACGGGCTTTGGTCTCGGACTTTCCATCGCACACGCCATCGTCCAAGCTCATCGCGGCGAGCTGTCGCTGCATGACCGCGAGCCTCATGGATTGATGGTGCGGATTCAACTGCCGGTTTTCCAGCAGGACCGCGAGGCGGCCTGAGCGCGTAACACCGCAGGCCGCAGCCGTCAGGCCGCGATCGCTTCCTGATCTCTGTCCGAGGTGTCGAAAAAGGCTACCGCTTCGAACCGGTAACCGCAGGCCCGGCAGTGCCAGAGATAGGATATGCGGCGCGGACCAGCTTCCGCCCATTCGGGCATGGCAATCGGCTGGCCGCATTGAGCGCAGGGATTCCCGTGAGGCAAATAGCCGAAATCTGTTTTGGCCATGGCGCGTCTCCCGACTTCTTGCTGTTTGAATTTTGCTGTTTGAAACGAATTGGACAGGTTTTCTGACGGGACAATGCTCCCGTCCTGTCATCAACAATTCTTGGAGAGCAATGCGTCTTTTGAACGGCAACCCGTAAATTTATGATCTACTTCGCCTTCGGATCAACCACGGGTTCCGCGCTATGCACGGCACCGGGCTTACGGACATGGATCGTGGCGATGTCGTCGGCGTATACTTTCTGCCAACCATCGATGTGATCGAGCAGTTTGGTCGCGGCGCTTTGCGTGCGCATCAAGGTCGCTTCGATGTCGTATTGCTCCAGCAGCCCGAACAGATTTTCCGGCTGCATCAATCCGCTGGCGGCGTTGTGGTCGACAAAGAACTTCTCGCCAAACAGTTCGGTACGGCCGTCGATGAACGTCGCGACACCGTTGGCGATCAGATAGCCGCCGAAATCGTAGTCGTTGAAGACCCGCGCCAGATTCAATTGCTTCAGCGCGGCAACGGCTGCGACCGGCGAGCCGCGCATATGCGGCTCGAAGCGATGCACCGACGCATAGGCCAGCGTTCCCGCCACCAGCACGACCGGCAGACCCGCGTACAGCACGCCTCGCATCGGCTGCGCCGCATTTGGCATCGGTTGGGCCGCATTTGAATTGGAAAACTCGACGCCGCCAAACTGTCTGGCGAGGGGAGCGGCGAGAACCAGCGGCGCGACCAGCGCCAGAATTTCGGCGGCGCGTCCCTGGGAGAGCGCCATGTGCAGCAATCCCAGCAGCAGCACGATACGGAGCGGCGGCAGCTTGACGCCGCGAAATAGCGCCAGACCAATTCCCAGCAGCAGGCAGATCTCGAACGGGCCGACGCTGCCGAAATCCACCGGCCGCCATTCCATGATCAGCGGCAGCGCGCCGCCGAGCGCAAGAATCTTCTGCGACGCCAGCAGCGAATTCCAGCCATAGGGCGTGCAGCAACTTGCGGCCAGCGCCGCGACGCCGAACACCGCCCATCGCAGCGCCAGCGATGCGCGCGATTTCACATCCGCACTCAACATCGCATCGAGCGCGACCGGGGCGATCAGCACCAGGCCGAATACAAAACCGCCATGCAGATTGGCCCACAGGATCATCAACGGCAGCAGCCAGAATGACGGCGCCTCGCGCCGCTCCGCGGCCGCGATCAATCCGCCGACCCATGCCACCAGGATCGGCAATGCCAGCACATGCGGCCGCGCCAACAGATGCGGCACCGTCAGCGCCAGCGCCGCAGCGACGAATACCAGCGTCATGCTTTCGCCGAGCCGCCTGTTGAGGAAGTTCGTCAGCAACGCGAACGTCGCTGTGATCGCGCCGGCGGCCAGCACCACCGGACCGCTCCAGCCGGCAACCGCATAGGCCTTCGCGTAGAGCACCTGCGCCAGCCACTGCGTCGAGATCCAGGGCTGACCGCGCATGGTGAAGGAATAGACGTCGGTTTCCGGCACCGCGTTATGGTCCAGGATCCACTGGCCGACGGTGATCTGCCACATCGTGTCGGGATCGATCAGCAGCCGGTTTCCGGCCAGCAGAAACAGCGCGTAAATAGCGACGCCGACCCATAGCCACAGCAGGCCGCGCATCGGGCTTGCGTCCTCGGCAATATTGGCAACGGAAATCGTCATCGGGCGGCCGGATTCCTGAGCGTTTTCCGTCCGATCGAAGCATGCCAGGGCATAATTCTTGGTAAACCGGCCGCGATGGATGCCGGCGAATGCGTCAGAAAAGCCGGAATTTGGCCACATAAACGCCCGGGGGCTGCAACAATCAGGGAGTGTTAAGCGTCCAACCGTAGCCATTTCGCCCGCCCCGAGGCCCATCCAATGAAGCGTTTACTGTCACTCGCATCGCTCGCCGCCGCGGCGATGCTGCTGTTCCCTGAATTAGCGTTGGCCCAGCGCGCGCAATATGATGCGCTGGTTGCCAGCCACGCCCAGGCCAATGGCGTGCCGGAAGCCCTGGTGCATCGTGTGATCGTGCGCGAAAGCCGCTATCGGCCGGGGCTGATCGGACGCGGCGGCGCCATCGGCATGATGCAGATCAAACTCGCGACCGCGCGCGGGCTTGGCTACACCGGCACCGCCGAAGGCCTGCGCGACCCCAACACCAATCTCACTTATGCGGTGAAGTATCTCGCCGGCGCCTACCGTGCCGCAAACGGCGACCACAACCGCGCCGTGGCCTATTACGCCGGCGGCTATTACTACGTCGCCAAACGCCAGCGTCACCAACATATCAGGCATTCCGAACCGATGCTCGCGAGCGTGCCGGCGAAATAAGCGGCGAAAGCCCCGCAACTCGGGGCATGCGTTTCCGTTCAGTTCCCGGCCTGACGCGTTGACACTCCCCACCATCGGCCTACATTAGAGCTGTTCCGAGGGGAGCTCCGATGAGGAGCTGAGAGACCGCACGCTCAAATCCTGTTCGCAGGTGCGAGACCGCGGTGACCCTTTGAACCTGATCCGGGTCATGCCGGCGAAGGGACAGGGATGTACCAGAGTTCGAAGCTACAGCGCGGGCAGTTGCCCGTCGCGCCGCGGGGGGAATCCCCCGTTTCCATCATCGGTGCAGGCATTGCCGGCGCGTGGCAGGCCTTGCTGTTCGCGCAAGCCGGCCGCGAGGTCACGCTGCATGAGCGCAGCGACCAGGCGATGATGCTTTCCACCAGCCACTGGGCCGGCGGCATGCTCGCGCCCTATTGCGAGAGCGAGATATCGGAACCGATCATCAGCCGGCTTGGCCTGCGTGCGCTCGACCTGTGGCGCAGGGAATTGCCGGACACGCCGTTCAACGGCTCGCTGGTGGTGGCGCATAGCCGCGACCGCAACGATTTCGAACGCTTTGCCAGGCTGACGACCGGCCATCAAAGGCTCGACGCCGAGGCGCTGGCCGGGCTCGAACCTTCGCTCGAGGGCCGTTTTCGCGACGCGCTGTTTTTCGCCGACGAGGGCCATGTCGA
>WNGJ01007947.1_pt1 | contig 15305 bp, 17 predicted proteins | sample 5400611 | NCBI WGS metagenome assembly WNGJ01 (sample SAMN13153375, study PRJNA577476) | soil metagenome | isolation source: 40 cm soil or saprolite under Garry oak tree replicate 1 | place: USA:California | collected 2016-06-15
TTGGCACGTTCCCGAAGAACTGATTGGCGCCGGAAAGGTCCGTTCCTCGGGGTTAATCGGACAAAGTCACTGCCTGCTCGAATCGACGAGATTGACCCAAGTCGGACATTCCTCGAATGCACTAACGACCCTCCTGCGGCACTTCCGAGTCCCCTTAGCCGCAAGGCTCTTGCAGTAGGGTGCGCCGGACCAGCTGGCGCGCGCCGGGATCCTGGGCAATGGGCCGAGCAGCGTCGCCGCACCGTCAATTGACCGGCCGTAGTCGAGCAACGTCTTCTTGAACCATGCGCAGATGAACCCTGAGCCGCTGCAGGTCGACTTCAAATCGCCGCGGAAGCCTGAGCGAACGCACGGCCGATTCGATTTCGGCTAATCGTGCCTGATACTCGACGGATCGAGATCCATCTACCCCATGAGCGAGTTCCCGTTCGAGGTTTCCCAAAGCCCGATGCAGTTGGTGTAGACGACGGACGTAGAGCCATCGATAAAGGCGAGACGCGAAACCAAGTACGGGAATCAACACCACGACGACCGGAATGACAAAGAACACGATCCGATTGAGCAGCGAGGTGAGCCAGAACGACGTGTACCGCTGCCAGAATGTCGGGCCCGAGCGGTAAAATGCTTCTGCAGTTGGCGATAACGGCAAATCATTCGGTTGTTCGGCGGGAAACTCACCGAGGCGATTGAACGGTCCGGGTGCCGAGTGGACCTCGCGCATGGCTTCCAGCAGCAAATATTGCAACGCCGGGTGAAGCTCCTTGCGAACAAGCAATCTGTTGCGGGAGGCAATCAGATCGATGTCCGTATCGGGAATGTCGCGGCTCAAGCTGATGAGCCCGCGCCATAGCACCACGTGCTTCAGCCCGGGAACCGTTTTGGCGATGGCTTCCGCTTGTGCAACGTTCATCAATCGCAGGCCGGGGGCACCGAGCGCGCGCTGCAACAGTACCCCATCCAACTCACTCGGAAACACCGCCACGTCGATTTCGCCGGCGATCAGTGCATCGACTGCCTCGGCGCGATCCAGGTCCACAAGATGCGTAGAACCATCCAACCCATCGGTCGCTTCTAGAACCTGTAAGAAAAGCGCTCGCAGCGCGGTTCCCGGCATGCCGATCGCAAGGCGCTTGCCGCGGAATTGCGCAAACCGCGTAATTGGCTCGGCAGCCCGGTAAAAAATGAATACCGGAGCATCGAATATTCCACCAAGCGAATAGAAGCTGTCCGTATCGCTTGGTCGCGTGACGCCGAAGGCGGTTACGGCTGCCTGCACGCCGGAGGCGGGCTCGCGCAATATTTCGAGATCCTCCACCGCGCCAGCAGCATTGCGAACCTCGAGCTGGACGCGATGGCGTGCCAGAATTCGGGCATAGCGCCTCGCACCGTTGTCGTACCCCGATCCGGTCGGCCCCGCAGCAATTGCGAGGTGGCGTGGTGGCAGCGGATCGACCCAGCTATAAATGACGTATAGAACGGCAATGGCAATAGCCGCCAAGGAGAGCACAAATCCCGAAGGCCTCCATGACCTACGCCACATTTCCTAACCCAAAATGCCGTTAGCGGTTATGTACGTGTTTCTCTCGCGCCGATCGGCAGAGAGCCGCCATGAGCCAAGATCAGCGCGCCTGCGCGAGAACCGCAACGTCCAGCTTTGAATAATACTTAGCTACATCGTCAGCACCGTATTTGGCGCGGAATTTCTCGACGATCGACGGCACGTGTGCGCAATCAGTGATCACAACAGCGGTGAATTCGGGCTCCGTGCCACCCGCCTGGATGCGAATCGACGGGTTCTTCAGGACGTTTTTGTACCACTGTGTGTCCGATCCCTGCACCGGCAGGAGATACAAGTGGTCATCGTCCAATACAAACCAGACCGTGATTGAGATGGCACGTCCTGATTTTCGGCCAATGACCGTGATCTTGATTTCGCGGTACCGATAAAGGCGGTCTGCTAGAGTATCGCTCCGTGCCGGCATGGTGACTCCTGGCTGCGGCTCTTGCATTGGAACTCCGGTCCGTGCGTATAATCGGAGCCGGGCGGAAGGCTTTCGAGATCGCCTCCGACCTCGCTCCGGGATCAAGCCTCAGCTTCGCTTGGGGCCTCATGCACCGCGCCGCCTCGCATCAGGCGGCGAGCCACCTCAGCCGTCTGATGACGCGCCCGTAGCGTCGGCGCATGGGCGGCTAGATAACGCGCCGCCGCGATCAGAATCGGTGCTGCCTCCGGATCGGCGCGCCAGGCGAGATACTGCCGCACGGCGGCTTGGAGGTTCTGGACCATGTGGAACCCGGCATCTTCGCGCAGCAGCGCGTGGCCCAAGAGCGCAATGAAATCGGCAGGCGGATGACCGGCGGAAAAGTAGGTCGCCGCCAATCGCGTCGCTTCCGCGACCTGCTGCTGGCGGTCGCAGGCATCGAGGAACGCGTGACGGAGCTCGGCCAGCGACGCAGCTTGATCGTCGGCGCGCGGCAGACGCGCGGGCAGGACGTTCAGATAGCGGTTCAGGTAAACCGCGAGCGCGCCGTGCAACGCCGCGCGTACGCAAAGGGCCTCGGTCTCGACATCCGATCCGCCGTCGGTCGCGCGTGCGATCAGCCCGAACGCGCCATTGGCATAGCTGAAGGTGTGGTGTGCGCTTTCCCAATCGGAATGATCATTGCTCGTGCCGAAATGCGCGATGCGCAACGCTGCCGCAAACGCGACCGCCCGGGCCACATCGGCGGGCGAAGCGCCGTCGCGCAACGCGCCAACGAGCGCCTCAAGGATGGCATCGGGGTTCTCGTCGAGTGCGGCGCGACCGAGAGAAGCATGCTCGCGCCAGGAGCCGCGCCTTATGCGCCCCGATCGCAGCGCGTTTGGAACATCTCGCAGCGCCCGCTCGGCAAGAGCCACCAGATCGATCGGATGGCGCCAGCTGTCCATCTCTTCCCGGCCTACTGCGGTCGTGAGCACCGGCACGATCGAGGGCAAGAGATCCTTGGCGTGCTGCGAACCGATGAGCTCGATCGCTTCGAACGTTTTCTCGAGGAAATCGAGCGCATGACCGCCGTCGGCGAAATAGCGATCCGTGACTGCGCTCAGGGTCGTTGCCGCCAGCCATTGTGGTGTGGCCCCGGCCGCGATCGCGGTGCGCAGCGTGCGCTCGGCGCCGCTGCGGTGGCGTACGCGCACCCAGTGCCGAAACCAACGCGCCAAGGTCTCGAAGGGGACGTCGCTCCCGAGCGGTTCGGTATCGGTGCGCGGCGGCTGTCCTTCGCAATCATCCGCCACGGCGGCAACGCCATGATAGAGCGCAAGGTACTGGTCGCCGTCGTTCAAGACCGGGAGCAGGTCGGCGAGCGCGGTAAGAGTCGTGAGCCCGGTTCCCCAGCTCTCGCGATGGGCGACCCCGTAGAGCAGAGCGTCGCGTACGATTTGCGGGGCCTGCACGCCTGCAGCCACAGCGCCCAGCACCGCTTTGCCGATCACCAAGCTGATGTTGTGCGTAAGGCCGTCGTGCAGACGGCGGCGCCAATGCGCCGCCTCATCGCGCTCGACCGGGGCGGTCGCCACCCACACGTCGCCGTCGACGATCCGCACTGCGCGCACGGGAACGTCGTCCGCCCACAGGTCGAAGGTCGACCCGCTGCGCAGGTCGAAACGGGCATGGTGCCAATGGCAGGTGAGAATGCCGTCCTCGATGGTACCACGGTGGAGCGGAAATCCCATGTGCGGGCAACGGTTGTCGAGCGCGACCACCTCCTCGCCGGCCGCCACGATAAGTACTGCGCCGCTCGGGGTTGGGACCACGAGCCGGCACCGCTCGCGTATTTCGCTGACGGTGCCCACCCGAATGAAGCCGCTGTCCGGAGGCGCCATTTCTTCGTTCTTTTGCATTACCGCGCACATTTGTGCGCCCTATAGCACAGCAGAACAGTCTTGGTGACCGGCGTTCGATTCGGATCGTCTCCTCGGACCTTATCTCGATGATGTGCCGCGACCCTACCGGTTCGCATCGGCATCGTCAGGGTCGGATGTGGCAGCTTCTTCATCTGATGACATCGATCGTTACTTCGATGGATCCGGGGAGGTTCAGTGCTTCCAGGCCAGAGTCGACCTTTCCCAATTTTATGAGCCCGCTGGAATAGTGGAAATCTTTGCGGAAAATGGCCAAGTTCCCCCACGGAGCATAGTAACTTACATCCCCAACCGAAGGATTGCTACCCGGCGGCGCGTCCTTCGTAGACAACTTCCTCGGCAAATAGCTTATTTTTTCGGTCTCTCCATAATCAACTGATGTCACTCCTAGAGCCGCCAAAGCTATGGCAGGCACCAGAACTGTAGCTTTCCGCTTAGGCATTTCGCGTCCCTGCTAACATCTCGATCCGGGCACTCTTCGCCTCCGGAAGCAGCCGCCGCAGTATTTTCACTTCCGGTATTGTTCCTCGCTGACCTTTTCCAGCCACTCGACGGCGTTGCCGTTCAGTGCCTCCTGAATAGCGATGTGCGTCATCGCCGTCGTAAGCGTCGCCCCGTGCCAATGTTTCTCGCCGGGCGGAAACCACACCACGTCGCCGGGCCGGATTTCCTCGATCGGGCCGCCTTCGCGCTGAACCCAGCCGAAACCTGAGGTGACGATCAGAGTCTGACCGAGCGGATGCCTGTGCCAGGCGGTGCGGGCACCCGGCTCGAATGTGACGCTCGACCCGCTGACCCGCGCCGGATCGGGTGCCCGGAACAGCGGATCAACGCGTACCGAGCCGGTGAAATATTCCGCCGGTCCTTTGCCGGACGGCTGCGAACCGCCTCGTGTGATCTGCATCGCTTCATTCCTTCCTTGCGTTGCGACAGCCGCTTTCTCCGCGCTGGCAGTTCCGGCGGCTGCAATCACAGCGAGGCCGCCTGTGGCCGCGAGCATGCGTCTGCGCGTGATCATGGCATCTGCTCCATGCTTGCTTGCATCTCCCGAGAGCAAGCGCGCAACGTTTCAAAACAACTTGTCCGGCGTGACCGGCAGTTCGCGAATACGCTTACCCGTGGCGTGGAAGATGGCATTCGTAATTGCCGGTGCCACGCCCACCATGGCGATCTCGCCGACGCCCTTCACGCCGAGCGGATTCACGTGCGGGTCGTGCTCCTCCACGAAGATCACGTCCATGAGCGGCGGAGCGTCGGCGTGGACCGGCACGGCGTATTCGGCGAAGTTCGCGTTGGGAATCCGGCCGTTGCGGCCGTCCACCACGGAATGTTCCATGAGCGCCATTCCGATGCCGCCGATCATGCCGCCGATGCATTGGCTGCGCGTCGTCTTCGGGTTGACAATGCGGCCGGCCCCGTAGGCGCCGACGATGCGCCGCACGCGCGTCTCCCCGAGATCTGGATCGACAGCGACTTCCACGAATACGGCGCCGAAGGCGTGCATGGAGAATCGTTGCGACTCATCGCCCGGCTTCACGTCCGCCAAGACCTCGACGGGTTGGCCGATGCGACGCACGGCGTCCGCCACGTCGTTGGCGCCGCCGCGTGCGAGCGCCTGCTCACGCGCGGTGCGGCACGCTGCCTGCACGGCGCTGCCGACGCTCGCCATTGTCAGCGAGCCGCCGTGCACAGGCGCCCTCGGCAGCCGCGTGTCGCCGAGCATAAACTTCACTCGCTCGATCGGGAGGCCGAGCGTCTCGGCCGCGACCTGCGTCATTGACGTCCAAGTGCCTGGCCCCATGTCACTCGCCGCGCTCATCACCTCGGCAGTGCCGTCCGGCAACAGACGCGCCATGGCGGAGGCGGGTGCGTAGTTCATGGGGTAGGTGGCACCCGCCATGCCCCAGCCGATCAGCCAACGTCCATCGCGCATCGAGCGGGGTTCGGGGTTGCGGCGGCTCCAGCCGAAGCGCTCCGCAGCGACCCGGTAGCATCCCCGCGTGGAGCGGCTCGAGAACGGCAGCTTCTTGAACTCATCCTGCTCCGGCTCGTTGCGCAGCCGCAGCTCGATTGGATCGATGTTCAGCGCCACGGCGAGCTCGTCCATGGCAGATTCGAGCGCGAAGATTCCGCTCACCTCGCCAGGGGCGCGCATATAGGTCGGCGTGTGCACGTTCATGGGCGCGAGACGATGGCGCGTGTAGACGCTCGGGCACGAATGCAGGAACCGGCTCGGGTTAAGCAGTGCCTCGGTAAATTCTTCGTAGGCGGAGGTCTCCTGATATCCGTCGTGCACGATGGCCGCGAGGCGGCCGTCGCGCGATGCGCCGAGGGCGACGCGCTGGACCGTGTGCGGGCGGTAGCCGACGCTGTAATACATCTCGCGCCGCGACAGCATCACCTTGACCGGCCGTCTGGCTACGCGGGCGCCGAGCGCCGCCAGCGTCACATGCGGCCAGGTGCGCAGCCCCGAGCCGAAGGCGCCGCCGACAAAGGGTGAGACGACGCGGATGTTCTGCGCCGGAATGCCGAACACGGCGGCAATCTCGTCGGCCGTGTTATGCACCCACTGCGTCTTGTCCCATAGCGTCAGGCGATCGCCGTCCCAGGCCGCGATGGTGGCGTGCATCTCAATTGGGTTGTGGTTCTCGCGCGGAATCACATAGGTCTGGTCGACCTTGACCTCGGCGGCCGCGAGGGCCCGTTCGGGATCGCCGCGCCGCGTCTCCGACGGCCGGCGCTCACCTTGGTCGGTCTGCTGTCGCGTCGGCATAACCGGCTGGACACGGGTAATGTCGGTGCTCTCGGTTTCGGGCGCATAGGTGATGCGCACCAGCGTCGCCGCGTGGTTGGCCTGTTCGAGCGTATCGGCGATCACGAGGGCGATCGGCTGGCCTTGATGGCTCACCCGGTCGTCCTGGAGCACGTGCAGGCGCTCACCAACGTCCGGGTCGACGACGGCCTTGTGCGCGCGATAGGCGAGCCTCGGCGCATTACGGTGCGTCAGGACGGTGACGACGCCGGGCGCCCGTTCCGCCGCCGCGGTGTCTATGGAAGCGATGCGACCATTCGCAATCGTGCTCCGCACGATGGCGCCCTGCGCTTGGCCCGGGACGCCGAATTCGGCAGCGTAGGTGGCGCCGCCGGTAACCTTCTGACGGCCGTCGACCCGGCTAACGGGTTGTCCGATGAAAGCGATGGTCATGCGCGAGCTCCCGCGGTTTCGACGGCACGCACGATGGCGCGCTGCATGAGTTCGATCTTGAAGTCGTTGTGCCCGCGGCCTTGCGCGCCCTCCGCGGCGAGCGCCGCCGCTGCACGGAGCCTTGTCGGCTCGAGGCTGGCTCCGGCCAGAGCCGCCTCGACCCTGGGCACGCGCCAAGGCTTAGTTCCGACGCCGCCGAGAGCGATGCGCGCCTGCCGGATGCGGGCGCCCTCTATCTCGAGCCCCACCGCGGCCGACACGACCGCGAACTCGAACGAAGCTCGGTCGCGCACCTTGAGGTAATGCGAGCGTCGCGCCGCTGGGCTGGCCGGGACCGCGATGGCGGCGACCACCTCACCCGGATCGAGCACTGTCTCGATGTGCGGAGTTGCATCCGGCAAACGGTAGAAGTCGATAAGCGGCACGAGGCGTTGCCTCTCCGCAGTGCGAATCTCGACAGCCGCATCAAGAGCGACCAACGCGACCGCGAGGTCGGAAGCATTGACCGCAATGCAATTTTCGCTCGTGCCAAGAACGGCATGCCAACGGTTCTCGCCGCCGATGGCGGCACAGCCTGATCCCGGCGCCCGCTTGTTGCAGGCATCGTAGCCGACGTCGCGAAAATAGGGACAGCGGGTGCGCTGCAGGAGGTTGCCTCCCATCGTTGCCTGATTGCGCACCTGCGGACTCGCTGAGTTCAGTAGTGCCTCGGAGATGACGGGAAACTGCTCGATCACGGCTGGGTGGGCAGCGACCTCCGCCATGGTCGCGGCGGCGCCGAGCCTGAGGCCCTGCGGTCCAACCTCGATGCGGTTGTCGAGAAGGCCCGCGAGGCTGACCAACCGCTCGGGCCGGCGCACGTATTCTTGGAGAAGCTGCACCATGTCGGTGCCGCCGGCGATGTATTCGGCGGGCGCATCGTTACGGCCGGCCTGGGCGCGCAAGGCGAGCGCGGCGGCGAGGTCGCGCGGGCGTTCGAGACCAAAGGGGTGCATGGCTCAACCTCCCCGCACGGGGCCGGTGGCGCGAGCCGCGTCCTGGATTGCCCCGACGATGTGGTCGTAGGCTCCGCAGCGGCACAGGTTCCCGCTCATCCAGTCGCGAATTTCCTGCGCCGAGCCGGCGTGACCCTCGGCGATGCAGGCGATCCCGGCCATGATCTGTCCGGGTGTGCAATAGCCGCACTGGAAGGCGTCTCGCTCGATGAAGGCGGCTTGCAAGGGGTGAAGCTGCTCCCCTTGCGCCACTCCCTCGATTGTCGTGATCTCGCGCCCTTCCACGAGGGCAGCGAGCGAAAGGCACGATTTCACGCGCTTGCCGTCCATCAGCACGGTGCACGCGCCGCACTGGCCGAGACCGCAGCCTTTCTTCGCCCCTGTAAGATGTAGGTGCTCGCGCAGGGCGTCGAGCAGCGTGGTGCGCGGATCGAGCGCCAGCCGGTGCTCGATTCCGTTGACGCGCAGCGCGACCTCGAGCGACGCCGGCGCCGCTCCAGCTTCCTGCGCGGCCGGCGGTATACCTCCCGGCATGACTTGCCCTCCCACGAGAGCGCCGCCGGTCACCGCGGCGGTGGCCAGCAGCTCTCTTCTTGTCACATCGGAGCTGGTGATCGTCAGGCTTTTCCGGTTTGCAGACATTTCCACACGCCGCTCCCTTCGGTGGGCGGGCTCAATGCGCCGCATGACGCAAAATTTATCGCGCGCATCCGCTGCGACTAGCCGCTAAAATCGGCATAGAGTTATGAGCGGAGCCCATAAATGCAGCGCGGCAATCTGGATGACCTCCTGGCCTTTGTCGCCGTAGGGCGCGAGCGCAGCTTCACGAAAGCCGCAGCAAAGCTGGGCGTTTCGCAGTCGGCGCTGAGCCACACGATCAGAGAACTCGAAGAGCGGCTCGGAGTTCGCCTCCTGACCCGCACAACCCGCAGCGTCTCTCCAACGGAAGCCGGCGAACGCCTGCTTCAAAGGTTGGGGCCGCGTTTTGAAGAGATCGAGGCCGAGGTTGCGGGCATAAGGGAACTGCGGGACAAGCCAGCCGGTACGATCCGGATCACAGCAACCGAATATGCCGCCGACGCGATCCTACTGCCAAAACTCGCGAAGCTGATGCGGGAATATCCGGACATCAAGGTCGAGATCATGATCGACTACGGGCTGACTGACATCGTGGCCCAACGATTTGACGCTGGCGTGCGAAGCGGTGAGCAAGTGGCGAAAGACATGATCGCCGTACGGATCGGGCCGGACATGCGCATGGCGGTCGTGGGGGCCCCGTCGTATTTCAAGGGCCGGCCAGAACCGAAGAAACCGCACGACCTCATCAAGCACAATTGCATCACTTTGCGTCTGCCCAGCGGCGGATTGTATGCCTGGGAGTTTGAGAAAGGCGGCCGACAACTGAGAGTGCGCGTCGAGGGCCAGCTTACCTACAATACAACCGCCCAGATGCTGAATGCCGCCTTGGCCGGAATGGGCTTGGCCTATGTGCCCGAGGGCTGGGTGCAGCCCTATCTCGCCAAGGCTCGTCTCAAACGGGTGCTCGAGGACTGGTGCCTTCCATATTCAGGGTACCACCTGTTCTACCCTAGCCGCAGACAAGCGTCGGCGGCGTTCGCCCTGCTGGTTGATGCGCTGCGCTACCGAGCCTGAGTCAAAGCTAGTGTCGTCACGCGAGTAGATTCAGACCCTTCATTTCGGACGTTTTTCAAAGACGTCCTTTGCCACCGGAAGCGCTGAAAAGGCGTTCGGCCAACCGACGTAGAAGGCCAAATGGGTGATTGCCTCGGAGACCTCGGCCGCGGTCAGGCCGTTATTCATTCCGATAATCAAGTGCGCGGCCAGTTGCGGGCCTTGTCCGTTCGCAATGAGCGCGCTGACGGTTACGAGGCTTCGGTCACGCGGCGCAAGATCCGGGCGAAGCCACAAGTCGCGAAACAGAACATCCGTGGTGTATTGAACGATTCCGGGAAATGCGGCACCGAACTGTTCCCCGACGCGCTTCGCCCGGTCCGCCTCCGCGGCTTCGTTGAGCGGCAGCAGCGCCGGGGATGCGGCGGGCAGTTGGTCCGCGCCAATTTTGCGCGCGGCAAACACATCCTTCGCCACCGTGACGGCCGTCACCGCATTCCCCCATCCTGCATAGAAAGCGAGATGCGTGATAGTCTCCGCAATCTCGGCAGGCTTCACGCCATTGTCGAGCGCAAGGCTGATATGAAACGACAGTTCAACCGCCTGATTGCGCGCGATCAGTGCGGCGAGCGTTACGAGGCTCCGATCGCGCGCTGCAAGACCCGGGCGTTTCCACACCTCCCCGAGAAGCCGGTCTTGCGCGTATTTGTTGAGTGCGGGCGCAACCGCCTGAACGTCGGCATGGCTCAATGTCACGGTATTTGTCTCCTCTGCTTCAATTGCTGAAACTGATAAGCCGATAAATGCGAGAAGTGCGAGCACTGCGTTGAAAAGCTTCATGTGCCGTTTCCTCCGATAATCACTTCTGCGCGCACGCGAGCGCACCGCTTCCGCTCGGCGCGGCGGACTTATTCAAAAGAATGGCGGCTACACCCGCCGCGCCAAATGCGGCCAACATGCTGGCGCCGAACACACTGCCAAGACCGGCATGGTCGGCGAGCAAACCGAGGGCCGGCGTCCCGAACCCGAGCGCCACGTCAAGAAAGGCGGTGTAGGCGCCCATGGCGAGCCCCCGATTCTGCGCGGGCACAAGCCGGACGGCCTCGACACCAAGGCCGGGATAGACCAGGGAGTAACCGAACCCGGTCAAGGCAGCCCCAATGAGCGCGAGCGTGAGGTCAGGCGAAAGCCAGATCAGAGCGAGGCCTGCCGCTTCGATCAGCACGCAGATCAGCGCGACCTTGGCGGCTGCAAACCGGTCACCAAGATGCCCGAGGAAAAGCCGGGTCAAGATGAAGGTCGTCGCAAAGGCGGTGAATGCAGGCCAGGCTGCCCATCCGCGCGAGACGAACAGCAGCGCACTGAACGCGGTGATCGCGCCAAAGCCGATGCTGCTTAGCGCGGCGCCGACGCCGGGCACCCAGACGGAGCCCATGACCTTCATGAGCCCTGCCTGCAAAAGCGGGATAGCGGGAACACCCCTGAGAGGGGCCACAAAAAGGAGCGTTGCAAGCGGCAGCAGCATCGTCGCGAGCGCAACCGCAGCAAAGCCGTAGCGTGCGTAAACCAGGCTGCCGATCGGCGCCCCGGCGGCGAACGCGGCAAACATCGCGCTGCCGATCCACGCAATCGCCTTGCTAGTGCCTCGAATCGTGAGGATCGCAAGTGCCCAGGTCTGCCCGCCCGTGATGATGAAGCTTTCGCCGACGCCCAATAATGCCCGGCCGAGCAGCAGGATCGCGACCGAGACAGATGGTCGGCTAAGAGTGCTCAACGAAATGAGGTAGAGGAGCCCAGCTCCCGCAGCGATTGCGAGCCCGGCCATAACGGCGTGCTTCGGCCCGCGCGTATCCGCATGGCGGCCCGCCCACACCCGTGACAGGATCGCAGCTGCGAACTGGCTCCCCGCGACAAGGCCGACCAGGAAGGTGCCAAATCCAAGACGCTGATGCACTTGCAAGGGCAGGACCGGGAGCGCCATGCCGATCACAAGGAACGCGACGAAAACGGCCCCGATGATCGGTAACAGTGCTGCCGTTGCGCGGCTCTGGTGAGCCGCCTCACGGAACTCCAATGTTCGGTAGCTTCTTGAACGATCCATGGCTTTTCACGCCAACCCTTCCGCCCATCGGTAGTTTCGGAGGCAGGAGCCATTTGTATGCGCGCGCAGGCTTAGCCACTAGACGCCCAAATGCGCATGGACCTATGAACGGTGCTCATGAATCGAAACATCCCTGCGTGCCGCCTCCGGTACCTCCCCCATGGTGCCATCGCGGGGCACCAGATGACCGCTAATGGCACTTCTGCGAAGTTCGCGGGCGGGGTGAGTTGTTCCGCTTTCGATGGATAAGCGGACGCGTCGCGCTTGCCAAGTTTTACCCTTCGCGGAAATCGCACGATAGAGGGGTGCGGACTCACCCGCGTCACGCAGTCCCCTCGTCGATCCGGGACTCCTGGGCGGAATACTGACGACTGTCGATGTGCGTGATGCCGTTCTCGCACATCCAGTCTTCGGTCCGCATCGTGGGCAGCGCGCTGAGGCCCGCGGTCCAGGACAGCTCGCTCTCGATGCCAAACTGCTGCATGGGACATGTCGCTTCCGGGTCGTCCAGACTGCCGATCGTAACGCTGACATTGCCGCTCTGAACGCGGCGATACGTAAGGGGAGTGCCGCAGGCACTGCAAAAGCCCCGCTCTACGATATTCGAACTCGCAAAGACCGACGGGCATCCGCGCGTCCAGCGCAGGTCATCGTCCCTGACGCGCGCGAGTGCCATGAACGGCTGCCCGGACGCTCTCTGGCACATGCGGCAGTGGCAGATGCTCGCGTGCTCCGGCGGCGTGAGCAGTCGGTAGCGCACGGCTCCGCATTGACAGCCGCCAGTCCACTCGGTCGCGCGTTTCTTACTGTCGCTCACGTCGTGTTCCCCGTATTCACCGTGGACCCGGATCAAGATCATCGGAACGCGTCGGCAATGCAAATCGTTTCTGGGGCCCCTCCGGGAACGGGGTGCTGGGGGTCCCGAGAAATAGGTTGCGCGACCCCTCTCCGGAAAAAAATTTACGACGAATGGAACGTCCCAGGTAAAATTGACGTGTTCTGGTGATGCGCCGCACGCTCCACGCAATACTCACTGGAACACGAGACCCCCGCCCAGGGTTGCTTCCGAGGATAGTCCTGCCCTCGCAGCCCTCGGAGGCACGTCATGTCCCTCGGAGGCACGTCATGTCTAAGAGCAGCCACACTAGACTTTTGGCGGCGGGAATTGCCGTCGCGCTCTCGTCACCTCAGGCCGGCGAAGCAGCGGGCAGCAAGGGAAGTGCGGGCACAGCTGCAGTGAATCCTCCAGTCATTCAGGTCCCGCAGACCCCTCCGCCTCCCATCCTCAATCCCGGCGTGACGCCCACCGTCCCGGGCCCGTCCACCATCAGCCCGGATCCCAGGAGCTCGGCGGGCTTGGCCACTACGGTGATGCCCGGGCCCGCGACGGGGAGCAGCGTGCCGACTGGTCGCGTCCGGGGGTCTCGGGGTCGGGCGAACCGAGACCAGACGAGGGCGGTGAACGAGATGGACAGGGAGATCGACCGCGGGATCAGCATCTGCCGCGGCTGCTAGCCCTGAGCGTCGCAGCATTGATCTATGTCCACAACAGCGATGGACGCGGCTGGGAAGGACTAGCGGCGCTTGGCCTGCGGCGCGCGGCTCTCCTGTCCGGCACCTCGCTGTGCCTTCACCTCAGCCTCTCTCGCCAGCCTTGCGGCTCTCAGCCGTTCGGTCTTCTGGGCCTCGGCAGTGCGGTCGGCCAAGTACTCGGCCATCGCCTTCGAGCCCTCGCGCGCCTGCTTTTCCTTCCGTATGAAGAGTGCTTCGGCGCGACTCCTCGTCTCGTCGTTTGTCAATTCAGCGACTCCAAGCTTCGCACGGGAATGGATGGTGTTATTGGACGATCAATGAACGCCGACACCAGCTCTCCAGTTTCATTGGCCGTCAGACCCACTCTGCCGCAGGCGCTAATTCCGATCGTCTTCAGAGGGCATCCGCCTGGGCTTGACCGTAGACTCGGCCGCCACTCGGACGAGCTCTTCCGTCGACGATGGATACAGCTTGGCCAGCATGCGCTTGCGCTCCCGTTCGATCTGGCTCTCACTGGGGGCCACCCCCGGCCTTCGATGCCTCCAAAAGTCCACCATTCACCCTCATCCCGAATCAACATCAATCATAGCATGATGCAAAATCGTTCGAGGGGCCCCCTGTACGACACGGGTACCGGAGGTCCCGAGAGAACGGGCGCGCGCTCTCCAGAAAAAAATCCGGCCGGAATCGACGCCCGATTAATCGTATCGCTTGCCGCACCGGCTGCCGGTGAATGTCCGTAATCGGGGGAAGAGCGGAAACGTATGCCTCAAAATGAGTCTTCGCATTTTGACCCATCTGAGACATTGGCCGGTATCGCTCAATGACCTGTACCCGAGGCCAATTCCCCCGACAACACAGTTGCTCATTCGATCACCTCGTCGGCTTGGGCGAGTAGCGAGGGCGGCACCGTGAGGCCGAGAGCGCCGGCGGTCTTCAAGTTGATGACAAGCTCGAATCTGGTCGATTGCGTAGCTATAGGCAAGCGCGCAATCGCTTCCGTTCCGTCTGCTTTATGAACTGTCCCGACGACATGTTACTTCCTATCGCTCGGCGTCCTCACGTTTTGCCAAGGATCGGATACGGCCTTTCCAGGGGTGAGCCGTTTCATTGTGGCTTGATACGCCGCGGTGCTGATCGGCGACGTCATGAACGAAGTCCATCGCCCAAGTCTCGTTGACGCGCGTGGCTGATTGCCGGTTCTCGCGCAGCTTCGCCTTGACCCGCCGCTTTGGGCGTTTTGTTGCGCAATTGCAGGCCCATCTCACGATACAGCCGGTACACTCGCTTGGTGTTCACTGCCCAGCCCTCACGGCGCAGCAGCACTTGGATGCGTCGATAGCCGTAGCGAACGCGCGTGGCCGCGATCGCTTTGATGCGTTCGGTCAGAACAGCCTGCCCGGCTCGACGGGAGCGGTAGTGGTAGGTCGATCGGTCGACCGGCAACGCACGGCAAGCACGTCGAATGCTTACTTGCCAGGTCCCTCGAGCATGATCCACCAGTTGCCGCTTCCGGGCAGGCTTCAAAGCTTTCGGCGGATGACGTCCTGCAGCATCTCCTTGTCGAGCGACAGGTCAGCTACGATCTTCTTCAGCTTGCCGTTCTCTTCTTCCAGCTGCCGCAGCCGCTTCATCTCCGAGGGCATTAGCCCGCCGTACTTCTTGCGCCAATTGTAGTACGTCGCCTCGCTGATCCCCGCCTTCCGGCAGACCTCGCCGACCGCTGTCCCCTCCTCACCCTGCCGCAGGATGAAGGCAATCTGCGCTTCCGAAAACCTCGATCTCTTCATGGTCCTTCCCCGTCCAACGGCCCGAATCACCCATGCCGCTAAACTGGAATTTTCCAGCAATGATCGGTCCGAAAACAGGGAAGCAGGTCAGGGCTAATCAAACGGTCGTGCCGTACCGAGTTAAAGAGTTTTGCAATGTCTGAAG
>WNGJ01012689.1_pt1 | contig 15301 bp, 12 predicted proteins | sample 5400611 | NCBI WGS metagenome assembly WNGJ01 (sample SAMN13153375, study PRJNA577476) | soil metagenome | isolation source: 40 cm soil or saprolite under Garry oak tree replicate 1 | place: USA:California | collected 2016-06-15
AGCCGGGCGACATGCGGCCCGGGTGGCGCGGAGCCAATAGCGGAGCCAATAGAGGTGGCTCCGCTCAGCCGCTACAGGCGGCCGTTGGCGCGCAGGACGCGGAGGGCGTCGACGGTGAGGAAGCCGCGCCAGTCCAGTTCGGCGGCTGGTGACCAGGCCGGCCAGTTGAACGTCCAGCCGCCGTCTTCCTTCTGGCCCTGGGCCAGGTGGTCCAGGTGCGCCTGGACCGTCGCGTCGTCGAACAGGGTGCGGGCCAGCGAATCGGGCTCCGGCGCGAAGTCGAGCACGCCGTGCACCTCGCCGGGCGCGTCGGGATCCAGCGTCACCAGGTTCCGCTCCAGGATTAGCGGGCCGACCCGGCCGAACACCTCGCGGGCCCGGTCCCGGTCCGGCACGTGCTGGAGGAACGCCAGGACACCGAACATCTCGTAGTCGCCTGGCTCGGTGATTTTGCCGATCCGGTTCCACATGACCTCGGTGGCGCCGTCGAGCCAGGGGTGGCTGACGCCGCGGGCATGCAGCGTGCCCGCGATCATTCCGGTGGCGATGAGCGAGGCCGGGTCGCCCTCCGGGGTGCCCCTCCTCAGGGACCCACCAGGGCGCGTGCGCCCAGCCCGCCAGGGTCGCCTCGACGAAGGCCGCGCCGCCCTCGGCGGGGGCCACCGCCGCGAGCCAGTCGCACGCCCCCCGGACCAGGTCCTCATCCCACGCGCCGGTCTCGTCCGTGATGCGCAGCGCCATCGCCACGGCGGCCGGCTGGCTGCCCGGTGCGCGGCAGTCCGGTTCGAGCGCGTGGCCGAAGCCTCCATCGTCATTGCGGTAAGCGGCCACAGCATCGCGGACCGGCCCGGCCGGGCCGTTCTCGAACAGCCGCTGGAAGCGGCGCCGGTCGAGCACCCGGGCATTGGCGGCGACGAAGGCGGCGGCCGCGTTGAAGTCTGGAGTGTTCATCGGCCCATGACATCACCGGCCCCCGCGCCCGTATTGAACGAAACGGCCGTCGGCATGACATCCTGGTTAGGTGGATGTCCGCGCCCTGCCGCCCGGCTATACCGAATGGCCGGCGCCCGCCGGCCTGCGGGACGCCGTCGCGTGCCTGTGGGCGCAGGTCACCGACGAAAGTGCCGAACGGGCTGGGCTCGTGCTGCCCGACGGGTGCACCGACCTGGTCTGGGAGCAGGGCCGTGGCGCTTTCGTGGCCGGCCCGGACACCGGGCCCGTGGCGACCACGATGGCGGCGGGCACGGTGGTCCTCGGCGTCCGCTTCCGGCCCTCGGCCGGCGGTCCCGCCCTGGGGATCCCGCTCAGCGAACTCCGCGACCAGCGGGCCGACCTCGCCGACCTGCGGCCGGCCCAGGCGAGGCGGCTGACCGCCGCGCTCGACCCGGAGGTCGCCGCGGCCCGGATGCTGGACGTTACCGCCTCCCTGATCGCCGACGGCGCGCCGGATCCCGCCGTGACCTGGGCGGCCCGCCTGCTGCGCGACCCGGCCGCGCGGGCGGAGGATGTCGCGGCCGAGGTCGGGATCAGCCTGCGCCAGCTACGCCGCCGCTGCCAGGCCGTGGTCGGCTACGGTCCGAAGACGCTGCAGCGGGTGCTGCGATTCCGCGGGTTCGTCTCGCGCGTCGACGCCCGCCCCGCGGTCCTTGACCTGGCCACCCTCGCGGCCGAGGCAGGTTATGCCGACCAGGCCCACCTGACCAGGGAATGCGGTCGGCTCTCCGGCCTGACTCCGGCCGCGCTGGCCCGCCAGCGGGCGGTGTAACCGGCGTAAGCGGATACCCGGGTCCGGCCAGCGCCGGTCAGTCAGCGTCGGCCCGGCCACGAGCGGAGGACTGGCCTGGCCACCGGGACGACCGCCCCCGCCGAGGCGAGCAGCGCGAGGTAGGCGCCGATCTCCCGGCCCAGCCCGGCCAGTGGCACGTTAAGGAAGCCGATGAGCACGAGCAGGAACTGGACGCCGGCGCCCGCCAGCAGCAGCGTCTCGTGCCCGACGGGCAGGCGCACGGGGAACGCGTCCCAGCCGGACCGCAGGAGCAGGTACCCGGCCATCAGCAAGGCCGTGATGACCACGATAACCAGGTACCCGTGCGCGGTCGTCCCGGCGATGCTGATGTTGGTCCCGAGCGTGCCGAACCCGAACCACGGCAGGAACAGCGAGACCAGGACGACCAGGCTGGCGCCGCCCACGGTCTGATCCGCCCGGCTGAGCCGCCGCAGGTCGAGGCGGAACTCGCGGGGCGGGGCCGGGGGCGGCGGGGCGTGCTGCCCGGGCCCGGCATTCGCGACGTACTGGTCGCCCGGCGTGCGGGGGAACTGGCTGACCGAGGCGCCGGGGGAGCCGTGGCCGCCGGGCCGACGCGGCCAGGCGGGATGCTCGCCGCCTTGCCGTGTCCCGCAGTAACCGCAGAAGGCCGCGCCGGGCATGGTCTCCGACCGGCACTCGGGGCAGGTCACCGGGACCGCCTCCGGACGCGCACTGCCCGCGGCCCGGACATGAACGCCGCCGCAGCTAATAGCTCGAATGCGGTACTGCTGTCTATTCTGGACAATTTTGTCCATTCTCTTGCTGGTGAACAATAGCTCCGATGCCGGGGATAAATCTACGCAGCCGCCCGCCGCCGGGCAAGCGGTTCAGGCAGCTGTAACCGTCGCGTCCCGTCCGTTTCCGGCGACGGCAGCGAAGAATTAACCAGCTAATGAACAGCACAATAAAATGCTATTAAGATTACTCATGACCGCATTTGCCGGGACAATCCGGAGCGGCGCAGGCGCTGGCTGCTAGCCTCGCGGCAGTGGCGCCCCAGATGCCCAGCGCCATGCCGCGGCGCTGCGGCGGGGTGACGCTGGCGATGAGCTCTACGCCCGTGCAGATGGTGTCAGCGGGCTCTAGAACGGCACTGATGCGGCGCTGAGGCCGGCGGCTGTTGCTAGCCCATGCGCTGCCAGGCCATGGCGGCCAGTTCGTCGATCGTGTCGATGCCGTACTGCTCGCTGGGATTCCCGGTGCTGAGCACGGCCATCAGGTAGTTCCGGCCGCCGCCGGAGATCCACCCGACGCTGTTGATCTGCCAGTCGCTGCCGGTTCCGTGCAGAGGCAGCCAGCCGTTCTTCAGCGCCACCGTGACCTGGGCCGGGACACCGCCGGACACGCCCCACCGCTGGGACGGCGTGACGTCCTCCATCAGCGACAGGGCGTACTCGCGGGCGGCCCGCGGCAGTACCGAGCTGGGCGTGACCAACTGCCTGAGCAAGGCGATCTGGTCGTCCGGCGTAGTCGTGGTCAGCCCCCAGCCGGGCCAGGCGAACCCGGGACAGATCACGCACGACGACGGCGCGGTGTGGGTCAGGCCGGCCCTGGCGTTGAACGAGCGGATCCCGGCCGCCCCGCCGACCGCGTACCACAAGCTGGTCGCGGCGTCGTTGTCGCTGTCCTCGATCATCTGCCCGGCCAGCGTCCGGTCGCTAGCCGGCAGGCCGGTGCCGCCACCCTGAGCCCGTTCGGCCAGCAGGGTCTCGAGCACGTCGAGCTTGACCACGCTCGCCTCGGCCTGCGGCGAGCCCTGGCCCAGATGCCAGGTGCGGCCGGTGCGCAGATCGTAGACGGCGGCCAGGACGGTGCCGTCCCGGCCCGACAGGTACGACGCCGCGGCCGGCCCGAACGGATCCCGGTGGCCCGCCGCGGCCGCGGGCGTCGCCCGCCGGGACGGCGCCGCCGAGGAAGACGCATGCGGGGACAGTGCTTGCCGGGACTGGGCCCGCCCGGACGGCACCGGCGCCGGGGAGGTCGCGTTCAGCCGCGCGGCGGCGGACGGATCGCTCGTCCCGCCGTTCGCGCGGGCCGGGGCGCCGCTCGGGGCCCCAGAGCCCGTCGCGGCCAGGCCCGCCACGGTGCCCCCGGCAATGACGGCACACGCGCCCAGCACCGCGAGCACGACCCGGATGGGTGCTCGGGGCGGCCTTGGGCCGGAGCCCGCGTGCCTGCCTCTAACCCCGGAGACCGACGTCCTGACCACACTCCCGATCGTGAGCCTTGCCAGCGTCCTGGCGGCGGACCCGGGCGAGGCGCTAGCTCGCCGGGCAGACCTGCTGGAACGGCTGGGTCCCAGCGTAGCCAGCCCACTGCTGCCGGGTAAGGGATTGGTCCGCGATGGCGCAGGCGCCGGCGAGCAGCCCGGCCGGGAAGGCCACGTCCCAGGACCGGGCGGTGCCGTCGCCGCCGGCGGTGGTCAGCGTGCCGCCGTCCGGGCTGAACGCGACCGCGTAGAGCCGGTCCTGGCCGGCCGTCATCGGCGCGCCGATCTCCTGCTGGGTAGCTACGTCGAACAACCGGGCGGTACCGTCGCCGCCGGCGGTGGCCAGTGTGCGGCCGTCGGGGCTGAACGCGACCGCGTAGAGCCGGTCCTGGCCGGTCGTCATCGGCGCGCCGATCTCCTGCCGCGTAGCCGTGTCCCACAGCCGGACGCTGCCGTCCACGGCGGTGGCCAGCGTCCGCCCGTCCGGGCTGAACGCCACCGCGGCGACCGGTCCGCCCGCCGTGCCCTGCCCGCCGGCCGAGCTAGCTCCGCCCGCGTTCATCACCGCGCCGACCCGGTGCCCGGTGGCCACGCTCCACATGGCCGCGGTCCCGTTCGCGGCGACCGTGACGAAGGTCTTACCGCCGGGGCTGAACGCCAGCGCGCCCCCGGTCCGCCCAACGGCCACCGCGGTCCCGGTCTGCTGCCGGGTGGCCACGTTCCACAGCCGGGCCTTGCCGTCCGAGCCGATCGCCGCGACCAGCCTGCCGTCCGGGCTGAACGCGGCTGGCCCGGCCGCGGCTACTGCGGTCACCGCGCCCGTGGCCGGCAGCAGGCGGCCGATCCGCTGCCCGGTAGCCGTCGACCACAGCTGCAGGCCGTCGGCGGTCACGGCCAGCGTCGTGCCGTCCGGGCTGAGCGCGAGCCCGGTCACCGCGTGATGGGTGGTGATCGGCCGGCCGACGGACCGCCCGGTCGAGGCGTTCCTGAGCCGGACCGTGCCCCGTTCGCCGCTGACCGCCAGGATCCCGCCGCGGGCGCTGAGCACGGCGGGCGCGTGCCCGCCGGCCGCGGCCGGTGATTCCGGCGTACCGGCCAGGACCGGAGCGGAGGACTGGTGAAAGCCGGCCGGGTTCCACAGCGTGATCGTCCCGGTCGCGTCGCCGGTGGCTAGCAGGCCCGGGCCCGGCCCGAAGTCCAGCGCGCTCACCCGGGCCGAACCCTGCGCCGCCAGCGCGGTCCCGGTCCGCTTCTGGGCGGCGGTGGACCACAACTCGGTGCTTCCGTCGCCTTCCGCCGTGGCCAGCGTCGCTCCGTGCGCGCTGAACGACAGGGCCGTGACCTGAGCCCCTGTCGCCATGGTCGCTCCCGGCTGGGTCTGCGTGGCGGTATCCCAGAGCCGGATGTCCCCGTCCTCGTCACCGGCGGCGAGGACCTTCCCGCCCGGGCCGAACGCGAGCGTCCTGACCGCGGTCGGCCCGGCTGTCATCGTCGTGCCGACCTCGTGCTGGGTGGCCGCGTCCCACAACTGGACCGTGCCGTCGCTGCTGCCCGCGGCCACCGTGGCCCCGTCTGGGCTGATCGTCACGGCCTCCACCGGCGCGAGGCCGGAGCTCATCGGGGCGCCGATCTCCTGCTGGGTGGCCGCGTCCCACAGCCGGACGTTCCCGTCGTCGCCGCCGGTGGCCAGCGTGGTGCCATCCGGGCTGAACGCGGCCGACCGGCCGCCGGTCACGCCGGGCAGCGGCTGCCTGGCGATCCTGGCCCGGCCGGCCAGGTTCCACACCCCGACGGCCGCCGGCCCGGCTACCTCCAGGGTCTTGCCGCCACCGGTGAACGCGAGCGCGTCCGTCGCGCCGCCCCAGGTCGCGATGCTGACCAGGCGATGCGAGGCGGTGTCCCAGAGCCGGATCGTGCCGTCCCGGTAGGCGGCCGCCAGCGTCTTCCCGCCCGGGCTGGAGGCGATCGCGGTCACCTCGCCCGAACGGGCGGCCAGGATGCCGCGCACCGGCTGGGCCAGCGACTCGAGCAGGCTGTACCGCGCCTGCGCGGTCGGCGCGATCCGCCACGCGGCCCCGGCGAGCAGCGACGCGGTGACCGGGTCGGCGGCTTCCAGCGCCGTGCTCTGCCCGGCGAGCCGCGCCGAGGTCGCCTCGGTGCGCTGCCGGCTGGCGTCGTCCCGGGCCGACCGGACCGCGAGCCCTGCCCCGGCCAGGGCGGCGAGGAGCAGCAGGACTAGGACGCCGGCCAGCGTGCGGCGCCCCCATCGGCCCCGCGTGCTGGCCCGGCTGCTGGCCCCGAGGAACTCCGCCTCGGCCGCGGGCAGCGCGGGATACCGGCCCGGATCGGCCGCCCAGACGCGCGAGGCCTCCCGGGCCGCCGCGAGCCGGACCCCGCGGTAGAGCCGCGAGGAATCCTTGCCGTCCTGCCGCCACCGCGCCGTGTCCTCGGCGAGCTGGCCGTAGAGGATCAGGCTGGACCGGTCCTCCTCCAGCCAGCCCCGCAGCCGCGGCCAGGCCTGCAGCAGCGCGTCGTGCGCGATCTCCGCCGTGCCGTCGCCCAGCACCATGCTGGCTCCGGGGGGACGACCCCCCGAACCCCCCGACAAAGCGACGAGCCGGCCGTGGGCGAGCGCGCCGAGCACCACGTCGGCGCCTCCCGCGCGCTCGGCGCCTCCCGCGCGCTCGGCGCCTCCCGCGCGCTCGGCGCCTCCGGCGCGCTCGCCGCGCGGGCCGGCCCGGGACACCGGGCGGCGAGCCAGCCTGCCGTCGTGGCCCACGGCCGTCATCTGCCGGAGCATGTCCCGCGCGATCACCCGCTGATCCTCGGTCAGCCCGGCGTAGACCGCCTCGGCGCCGGCCTCGATGGCCCCGGCCACCCGGCCGGCCCGGTCGTAGCCCGCCCGGGTCAGCCTGCCGTCCTCGCGGTTCTCCCACGTCAGTGCCAGGGCCTGGGAGAACATGGGGAGCGGGGCGTCGGCCGCGATGGCGTCGGCCGCGATGGCGTCGATGAGAGCGCTCTCAACGCGCAGCCCGCTTGCCTCGGCCGGCCCGGTGATCGCGCGGCGCAGGCCGGCTTCCGGCATCGGGCCGACCACCAGCTGGTCACGCTCCATGGCCGCGGCGAGCTGCGGATGGGCGGCGCACCGGTCCCAGTAGTCGCCGCGGACCGCGATCACTACCCGGGCCGGCGGTTCGCCCCGCGGTCCGGCCGGGCGGGCGGCCGCCGCGCCTAGCGCGTCGATGAACGCGGCCCGCTCGGCCCGCTCCTGCGCTCCGCCGGCCGCGAAGACCTGCTCGAACTGGTCGATGATCAGGACCAGCCGGGCGGCGGCGCCGGCGTTCCTGGTGAGCTCGCGGATCAGCAGGTGCGCCTGGCCCGGCGCGTCGGCCAGCCGCTGCCTGACGGCGGCCGGATCCCGGTCGTCCAGCCGCGCCAGCCCGGCCGCCAGGTCGGTGAGCGGTCGCGTGGTCACGGTGAGGCTGACGACCGGCCATGCCTGCGATCCGGGCACCTGCACGCCACGGGCCAGCGCGGGCACCAGGCCGGCCCGCAGCAGCGAGGTCTTCCCGGCGCCCGAGGCGCCGGTGACCATGACGATCCCGGCCTTGGCGAGCATGCCCGCCAGTTCGGCGGTGAGCCGCTCTCGGCCGCAGAACACCGCCGCGTGCGCCTGGTCGTAGGGCAGCAGCCCGCGGTACGGGCAGCCGCCGTCCCAGCGCGGGCCCGGGGCGGAGGGTTCGGCCGGCTGCCACTGGCCGGCCCGCTCCTCGATGACCGCGAGTTCCTCCCGGATCATGCGCACGTCGGCCGCCTGCCGGACGGCCCGCTCGCGGGCGGCCCGCAGATCCGCGTCCTGGCCGTCCAGGCTGTCCTGGATCTCGCCGGCCGCGCGGGCCAGGTCGGACAGCATGAACGCCATGTCGCCGAACTCGGCGCCCAGCGATTCCAGCGCGGCGAGCACCTCGCGCTCGAGTTCGGTGTCCCCGGCCTCGATCGCGGCGCGGAACACAGTGCCGCCCGCGTCGATCTCCCGCATCACCATCGCGATGTCGGATCGCAGCTCGCCGGCGTGCTCATCACGCGCGGCCAGGATCTCCCCGACGGCCCGGCTGATCTCCGCCTCCAGGTTCCGGATCAGGTCCGGCGCGTCCGCAGAGGCCGAACGGGCACGGCTGGACGCCTCCTGGAGAAGGGGAGCCAGCACATCGGCACCGACCGAGACGAGCACGCCCATCCTGGCCAGGCCGGGAGCCGGGCCGTCGGCATCGGCCAGCGCCGACCCGAACGCCGCCGCGCACAGCAGCGGCAGCACGGCCGGGCCGTCGATGCCGCGCAGCTCGTGACGGCCGCTTCGCGCCGTCCGCAGCAGCCACGTGCGGATACCCGCCCGAAGGCGTTCAACCTCCTCAAAATCACCCACCAAGCTCCCCCTACACAGGCGTAACACCCCAAGACGGGCGCAGCCTAGCAGGTGTGACCGCCGCATGCCGATCCGGTGATTTACGGTCACCGATGAGTTCGCGGCGGGCGGCTCGTAATATGAGTGCCGCGCACCTGCGGCCTGCCCGTATCCGACCACCGGGAGGACTCGCGAAGTGACCACAGTTCCTGACCTCGAGCCGGCCGCCCGCCAGCTGATCACGCTGGCCGCCGACGTGACCGACGATATGCTCCAGGCGTCCACGCCGTGCGGGGACTACACGGTGACGGACCTGCTGGCGCACGTGATGCGCCTGACCATCGCGTTCCGCGACGCGGCCGGCAAGAAGGGCTCGCCCGCCCAGGACGTCGAGCCCGGCCGGGTCGCGCTCGACCCCGGCTGGCGCGAGGAACTTCCCGGGCGGCTGCTGGCGATGGCCGCCGCCTGGCACTCTCCCCAGGCCTGGGAGGGCCTCACCAAGGTCGGCGGCGGCACCATGCCCGCTAGCGTCGCGGGCCAGGCCGGGCTCAACGAGCTCGTGATCCACGGCTGGGACCTGGCCAAGGGCACCGGCCAGCCGTACCGCGTCGACGAGACCAGCGCCCAGGGCGCGGTGAATTTCCTCATCCTCGCGTCGGCCGCGGCCGAACCGGGCCAGCGCGGCCCGTTCGGCCCTGCCGTCGAGACCCCGCCCGGGGCCTCGGTGCTCGACCGCGCCGTCGCCCTCAGCGGCCGTGACCCGCACTGGCCGGGCTAGTTTGGCGGTCATGGCTGGCCACGGCGGCCATCGGGTGAGAAAATGGCGATATGGCTGATGATGCAGGCAACCCGAACCGGCAGCTCGCCGCGGCGTGGCAGGCCGCCACGGCCGCGCTGGGGGAGTGGCGGCAGCAGGTGTCGGCCGCGACCTCCGACGCGATGAACAAAATCGACCCGGCGATCCGGGCCGCGGTTGAGGCCGGGCGCTCCGCGCTGGCCGGGGACTGGCGTGCCTGCCGGTGCCAATGCGGCACGGCCCATCCCGATGACAAGGGCGTATGCGACGGCCGGGCCGTGCTGACCCGGCGCGTCGGCCAGGCCGACATGCGGCTGTGCGCGCCGTGCGCGGTCGCCCAGGGTGTCGCGGAGATGCCGCACTAGGCTCTGTATGGGCAGGATCAGTCCATACGGGGGCCCGTACGGGGAGCGTGCCGCGCGCGGGGGCGCGAACGGCAGCATGAGGTTCTTTCCGGGTCCCCAGATCCGGAGGCCTGAATGCTGGAGCCCCAGAGCACCGTGCTCTTCGTGCTGCTGATAGCGCTCTTCGGCGCGCTGATATGGCGGACGCTGGCGACCCGCCGCACCGCCGTCCGTGTCCTCGCGGCGTGCCTCGCGTTCGTTCCCGCCATGGTGTTCGGCGTGCTGGGCGTCAACAAGTACTACGGCTACTACCAGACCTGGGGCGCCATGGTGGCGGACTTCACCCGGCAAGGTGCCAGCGCGGCGCCCCAGGTGCCCCATGTCGCGCTCGCCGCCGACTCGCGGTCCGGCACGCTCGACGGGAGCCGGGCCCACCTCGAGCTGGCCCAGCGGGAGGGCTACCTGGTGCGGACCACGGTGACCGGCCCGCGCAGCGGCATTACCCGGGTGGTGTACGTCTACCTGCCGCCGCAGTACTTCCAGCCGGCCTACCGGGCCTACCGGTTCCCGGTGATCGAGCTCATCCACGGCCAGCCCGGCGTGCCGCAGGACTGGATCACCGTGGTCGGCGTGACGCGCACCTTCGACCGCCTGCTGGCGGACAAGCTTGCCAGGCCCGCCGTACTGGTCATGCCGGACGCGAACGGCGGCGATGGCAGGCTGCGGGACGAGAACACCCCGCTCGACGAGCTGCCGAACCTGCCCGCGGCCGCCGTCATCCCCAGATTCTGGCTGGCCGCGGGGGCGGCCGACGGCCAGGATGTGCTCAGCGCCGAACGCTTCTGGCAGGAACTGCGACCGCGGCAACCGGATGCGCCGCTGACCCTGACCCCGGGCAGCGGGCACACCATGACCACGTGGCGCGCGCAGATCCCGTCGATGCTCAGCTGGATGACCCCGCGTCTGGCCCGGGCGGTGAGCAGAAGCTGGGCAGGCGCGACCAGTCCAGCGAGTCGAGCGGGATGCCGTAATCCCACAGCTCTAGCCTTCGTCTCCGCGACAACCTGGAGTCCGCGTTCGACGCCCGGTCCTCGGACTGGATCCGCCGGATGTAGTCGTCATCGATCCAGACCGTGAACTCAGACGATCCCGCGCGGATCGTGACCATCCGGCACATCGTCCCGTGCAATGTCTCGTCGCCGGCGTGCCGGGCACCCGTCGCCTGTCGCATGAGCTTGAGCAGCGTGAGCGGGTCATCCGGCGTCGTGCGGTCCCGGTTGGCGCGTCGCACCGGCTGTCCGGACCGGCCGCCGAAACGCTGGCCGGTGACGAACATCTCCGCGTAGTGGCCGTAGTCGATGAGGTAGCGCTCTGACGCGGGCGCGACGAAGCCCTCACCGCGGAGATGCATGAAGTCCTCACGCAGGCTCGAGGCGTCCACCCCGGGCGCGATGCGCTGCCACGCCGCCTTGGCGGCGGCCCTGGCCAGCCTGCCCAGCGGGCCGGGGGAGCGCCGTTCGCGCTGCCGCAGCCGGATGACCTCCATGTCGACCCGGACCTCGATCCGCGCGCCGGGGGCCGCGAGCGTGCTGTTTGCGCAGGCGATGACCGCGCGGCCGAGCGCCGCGTCGTCCTGCGGACGGTCGGCGTCATGTCGGCGGGCCGCGACGCTGTATGGTTCTCCGCTCGTGGCCATCCGCGCACGGACCGCCTTCTTGCGGGCACGATCCCTGGTCACTGTGGGTCCTTCCGGCCGGGCCCCACGCACCCCGCCAGGACGGTCGCGATGCACCCAGGGAAACGCGCGAGTCAGTGACCCTTGTCCTCGTCACCGGATCCAGCGTGGGTGGTACTCCAGCTCAGAGCGGGCAGGCGCGGCCGCCGCTCCCTCCATGGTAGCGGAGCGATCCCGGCTTTAGGGCTCGGCGATCATGGCGGTGCCGATCCCGCGGAAGCCGATCCTGGCGTAGACCCGGGCCACCGCGTCGTCGCTGGCGGACAGGAAGACGGTGTGCACGCCGCGGTCCAGCGCGTCCCGGGCCAGCAGCGCGGTGATGGCGGCGCCCAGGCCCTGGCGGCGCGAGGACGGCAGCACGCCCACGCCAGTGATCTCGGCTATGCCGTCGACGGCCTGGCAGCTTCCGGCCGCGAGCGGGCCGTCCGGGCCGAACGCCGCGGCCAGCACCGAATGCCCGGACCGCAGCCGCTCCCGCAGCATCTCGATCGTGCCGCCGTCGTGGTCCGCGGCGATCTTGTCGCGCTCGGCCGGGCCTGCTTCCCCGACCGCGGTGCCCGGATGCCCGAACGCCACCGCGGGCACCGCCCAGATCCGGTCCAGCTCGGGATCCTCGGGCACGACCGCGCGCACCGTGACCCCGTCCGGGGCCGCCGGGGCCACCGCCGTCGCGGACAGCTCCATCAGCGGGTGCGGCTGCACCTCCAGGCCCGCCTCGGCCGCGGCCGCCGCCATCTCGGGCGCGGTCTGCTCGATCCATTCGAAGGATTCGGGGATGATCAGCTCGCGCTGCCGGGCGCGGACGGCGCGGATGGCGGCGGCGGTGATCCGCGGCCTGACGCCGCGCCTGGGCCGGGCGTAGTACGGCCAGCCCGGGCCGGTGGGAACGAAAAGCACGAGCGGCCCGTACTCGTCGGCTCGGGCCCGGCGCCGTGGGACGGCGTCGCAGAACGCGTCAATCCGCTCAATGACCTCGTAATTTCTCACAACAGTACTTACCTTAAGGTCCCCGGCACGCCAGGCCAACCGCGTTTACCGGGCCCGCCCCGCATAATCCAGGTGCGCGAACCTGAGCGCTGGGACTACCGTGCGACGCATATGACTGACGAACTCCCGCCGCGCCTGACCCGGTTGACCTTCCACGGGCCGCTGTCCGAGGCCAGGGCGGCCCGGATCGTCGCCCGGCTCACCGGGAACAGCCCGCGGACCGTGCTCGACATCGGCTGCGGCTGGGGCGAGCTGATCCTCCGCGTTCTCGCGGCGGCGCCTCACGCCACCGGGCTCGGCCTCGACAGCAACGAGGGCGACCTGGCCCGCGGCCGGGACAACGCGCGCGCCCGCGGGCTGGACGGCCGGGTCACGTTCGTCCGCGAGTCCGGGGTCGCGACCAGCCGGGGACCGGCCGACCTGGTGCTCTGCCTGGGGGCCAGCCACGCGCTCACCGAGGTCGAGCCGCCCGGCCACACCGCGGCCGCGCTGGCCGAGCTCCGGCGGCTGGTCAGCCCGGGCGGGCGGGTGCTGCTCGGCGAGGGGTTCTGGCACCGCACGCCGACCGAGGCCGAACTGGCCGGAATGTGGCCGGGCACCACCGCCGGGGAGTTCGGCGACCTGGCCAGCCTGGTCGACCTGACCGTCGGCGCGGGCTTCCGCCCGGCCTGGATCGAGACCGCCACCAACCAGGAGTGGGAGGACTTCGAATCGGGTTACCAGTGCGACGAGGAGGAGTGGCTCGCGGCCCACCCCGGCCATCCCAAGGCCGCCGAAATCTCCGAACGGCTCGACCAGCATCGCTCGTTCTGGCTGCGCGGCTACTACGGCCTGCTCGGCCAGGCCTACCTGACCCTGGTCCCGGTCGGCTAGCCCGGTAACCAGGCCGCCTCGTCGCCGCCGTACCGGCTGAGCGGCCGCGGCCAGGTCAGCGCCTCGTCGTCGAGCCGGCCGGGCGGCAGCACGGTGGTCACCGGCCCGGCGGCGCTGTCCAGCGTGGTCAGCCACGCCTGTCCGTCGACGTCACCGGAAGGCAAGGATTCCGCCGTCCCCCGGGGCAGTGTCTCCCGAGGCAGGCCGAGCAGCCAGTGCGCGGTCCTGGCCAGGGACAGCTCGCGGAACTGGGTGCCGCCGCGGGCGGACTGCCGGGCCAGCGCCTGCAGCGCGGCGGCCGCGCACAGGTAGCCGGTGCCGTGGTCGAGCAGCTGACACGGCAGCGCGCCGGGCCGCTCGCCGTCCGGGGATTCGGCCATGGCGATCCCGGATGCCGCCTGCACGATGCTGTCGAAACCCCGCCGGGCGCCCCACGGCCCGCGGCTGCCCCACGCCGACAGGCTCACCACCACCAGGCCGGGATGCCGCTCCGCCAGCGCCTGCGGGTCCAGCCCGAAGCGGTCCAGCGCGTGCGGCCGGTACCCGTGCACCAGGACATCCGCGTCGGCCAGCAGGTCGTCCAGCCGGGCCCGGCCGCCGGCGGTGCCGAAGTCGAGCAGCGCGCTGCGCTTGGCGAACAGCCCGTCCAAAGCGTGCAGCGTCAGCTCCGGCCGGTCCGGCGGATCCAGCCGGAGCACGTCCGCGCCGAGCGCGCCGAGGTACCTGGTCGCCACCGGGCCGGCGATGACGCGGGTGAGGTCGAGCACCCGGATGCCCGAGGCGGGCAGCGCCCCGGCCGGGCGCCAGCGCGGCGGCGCGCCGCCGACCGACGCCGCCTCGACCAGCGGCGCCGCGGCGACCGCCTGGCCCGGCGGTTCCGTCCGCCAGCCGGCCTCGTCGCGGACCGCGGCCGCGACCCCGCCCGCGCCGGTCACCAGGTCCTCGACTTGCCTGGCGCCCAGCTCCGCGATCGCCGCCGCCACCGGCTCGGGGTCGGGGTCGCCCTCCGCGTCGCCGGCGCAGCCCAGCGCGCGCAGCAGCGCCGCGCGGTGCCAGGGGTAGTTGCCGTGCGTGCGCACCCAGCCGTCGGCGGCGCGCCAGAATCGTGACAGTGGCGCGAAGCCGGGCCCGGTCGGCGCGCCGTCGACCCGCAGGAAGGCCTCGCTGCGGAAGGCCGCCGCGACGTGCTCGCGGTCAAGGCGCGCGACCGGCGAGCCACGGGACCCGCAGTCCCCGCCGCGCTGGGCGTGCAGGGCCGCGGCGGCCAGCAGCGCGGCCCCGGCGCAGGCGATGGCCACGTCCTCGGCCGGCAGCCGGGACGGCAGGTTCCCTGGGGCGCCGCTGACCCAGAGCACCTCGAGCCCGGCCGGGAGCCTGACGTCGCCGTTCTCAGCGGAATCCGCGCTCAGCGCCGCCCACGCCTCGCCCAGCAGTGTTGGCCATAGCTGGCCCGGCCACAGCTCTCCCGTCACGGGCTCATTCTCCCCGCAGACCAGGCTCGGCGACCAGGCCGGGGGAGGCGACGGCGATCTCGCCGGGATAGCTCGCGGCCGCGGCCCGCACCGCCTCGTCCGGGTCGGTGCCCGGCCACAGGTGGGTGAGCACGAGCCGCCCGGCCCCGGCCTCGCGGGCCACCGCGCCGGCCTGCCGGGCGCTGGACAGGTACCGGGCCGAGCCGCCCTCCACCTGCCACGGATAGGTAGCCTCGGCCAGGAAGAGGCCGGCGCCGCGGGCGAGTTCGGCCAGCAGCGGGCTCGGCCCGCTGTCGCCCGTGTAGGCCAGCACCTGGCCGCTGGCCTCCAGCCGCAGCCCGGCGTTCGGCATCCAGTGCGGGAGCAGCCAGCTGCGCACGCCGAACGGCCCGACCTCCAGCCGGGCTCCCGGCGTGAACTCGCGCAGCGCGATCGCGTCGTCCAGCATGCCGGGGCGGTCCAGCGCGAGCACCGGCCCGAGCGCGCCGGCCGGAGCGAACACGGGCAGCGCCGGGGGCGGCTCGTCGCTCATGGCCCGGGCCCGGAGCAGCGGGTTCAGATCGGCGCAGTGGTCCGGGTGCCCGTGGCTGACCAGCACAGCATCCACCGCGTCCGCGTCCGCGACCGCCAGCAGCCGGGGCAGAATGGCGTACCCGGGATCGATCAGCAGCCGGAA
>WNGJ01031860.1_pt1 | contig 15300 bp, 12 predicted proteins | sample 5400611 | NCBI WGS metagenome assembly WNGJ01 (sample SAMN13153375, study PRJNA577476) | soil metagenome | isolation source: 40 cm soil or saprolite under Garry oak tree replicate 1 | place: USA:California | collected 2016-06-15
GCCGACGGCATCAACTCCTTCGTGCGCGAACGGCTCTATCCCAACGAAGGCCCGGCGCGCTGGAACGGCGTGATGCTGTGGCGCGGCGCGCTCGACTGGCCGCTGTTCCTCACCGGGCGTTCGATGATCGTCGCGGGCGGCATGGCCGCGAAGCTCGTGATCTATCCAATCGGCGAGGGCTCGCGCGACGACCGGCGGCTCACCAACTGGGCGGTCGCCGCCAAGGTGGGCGACGCCAACACGCCGCCGCTGCGCAAGGAGGACTGGTCGCGCCCGGGCCGGTTCGAGGACCTGATGCCGCACCTGCAGCGCTTCCTCATCCCGGCTATCGACGCGCGCGCGCTGATCGAGGCGACCAACGAGTTCTGGGAATACCCCATGTGCGACCGCGATCCCTTGCCGCGCTGGTCGCACGGCCGCGTCACCCTGCTTGGCGACGCCGCCCATCCGATGTATCCGGTGGGCTCGAACGGCGCCTCGCAGGCGATCCTCGACGCCCGCGTGCTCGCCGACCGGCTCAAGGGCGCCGAGCACCCGGTGCAGGCGCTATGGGCCTACGAGCAGGAGCGCCTGCCGCCAACCGCCGAGGTCGTGCGGCTCAACCGCCGGGGCGGTCCGGAGGGCGTGATCGACGCGGTCGAGGAGCGGGCGCCGGACGGCTTTGCCAACATCGACGATGTGATGTCGTTCGAGGAGCGCAAGGCGATCGTGCGCGGCTACGCCTCGACGGCGGGCTTCGCGCGCGAGCAGGTCAACAAGGCGGCGTGAGGTTTTCGGAGCATGATCCCGAAAGGTGGGCACCGGTTTTCGGAAAAGATCATGCTCCAGCAATAAGCATGGATCGTTTGGTCGTATTCGGAAGGATGTAATGTCGAAGACGAGTTTGGCGCTCAACAATTTGCGCGGCTACGCCATCCTGATCGTGGTGGCGTTCCATTCGTGCATCGCCTACATCGCCAACCAGCCCGCGACGTCGGCCCCGTTCGACGCGCCGCCCTACGACTGGCTGGCGCACCCGATCGTCGATCCCAACCGCTTCATCGGCTTCGACCTGTTCTGCGCGCTGCAGTTTCTCTACATGATGCAGCTGATGTTCTTTCTGTCCGGGCTGTTCGTGTGGCCGAGTCTGCGCCGCAAGGGCCCGGGACAGTTCCTGCTCGACCGCTTCCTGCGCCTCGGCGTGCCGTTCCTGATCGGCGTCTATTTGCTGATGCCGCTCGCCTACTACCCGGTCTATCGCCTCAGCGCCGCCGATCCGAGCTGGTCGCAATACTGGGTGCACCTGCGGGCGCTTTCGTTCAACCCGACCGGGCCGCTGTGGTTCCTGTCGTTCGCCTTCGCGCTCAACATCGTCGCGGCCGCGGTCTACTGGCTGGCGCCGTGCACGGGCGCGCTGCTGACCCGGCTCGCCGCCAAGGCGGCGGACCATCCGCTCGGCTTCTGCCTCGTGCTCGCCGCGGTCACCGGCCTCGCCTACATCCCGGTGGCGAGCGTGACGACGCCGTGGCAATGGATCACGATCGGGCCGATCGCGTTCCAGTCGGGATTTGCCTCGCAATACCTCATCTATTTCTTCGCCGGCGTCGTGGTCGGCGCGCTTCCGCTCGATCGCGGCGTGCTGCGCTCGGACGGGCCGTTGACGCGGCGCTGGGGCCGCTGGGTCGCCGGCGCGCTCGCGGCCTTCTTGCTGTGGATCGTGCCGACCGCGCTGAGCGTGAAGGGCCCGGGCGAGAGCTTGCCGGGCCTGCCAACCGCCGCCGACTTCGGCCTCCTGCTCTACGCCGCGAGTGCCTGCCTCGGCCTCTCGGCGGTGTTCCTGCGCTTTGCTGCCGTGCGCCGGCCGATCTTCGAGGGCGTCGCGGAGAATGCCTACGGGATTTATCTGTTCCATTACGTGTTCGTGGTGTGGACGCAATATGCGCTGCTGCGCCTGTCGCTGCCGGGCGTGGTGAAAGGCTTCCTGGTATTCGCCGTCACGCTGCTGCTGAGCTGGGCCGTGTCCGTCGCCGTGTGCCGCACGTCGCTCGGCAACCGCGTGATCGGGGGCCGGCGCGCCGCGCCGAGCGGCGGCCGGCGCGCGGAAAGCGGGCAGCCGGCCGAATAAGGCCGATTGTTTGGGGCGACATGACCCGGAGTTCGAGTCGAGCGTGAAGAGCCCGCCTTTCGTCGACGGCGGGAGTCGAAAACGTTCCCCGGGCGCGGCGCAGCACGCAGTGATGCGACGCAGACCCGGGGTCCAGGGGCAACAAATATGGACCCCGGACCAGCGGTGCACCGCTACGCGCTGCACCGCATCCGGGGAACGCGGGACGGGGGGAGCGGCATGGACGCGCAATACGCAGGCGAGTTCGGGCCCGACGCGCTGGCGATCCGGCACGCGCTGCAATTTCCTCCCGAGGTGGTGCGGCGCGAAACCGCGAGCGGCCGCTGGAACGACGACACGGTCACGAGCCATCTGCGGCGCTGGGCGCGCGAGGCGCCCGTTGCGATGGCCGCGACGGCGCCGGGTTATCCGCCGCTCACTTTCGCGCAGGCGCTCGAGAAGAGCGAACGCTTCGCCGCTGCGCTCGCGGCGCGCGGCATCCGGCGCGGCGACGTCGTCATGGTGCAGCTGCCGAGCAGCCCGGATTTCCTCATCGCCTATTACGCGGCGGCGCGGCTCGGTGCCGTGCTCTCAACCCTGCACATGCCCTATGGGCCGGTCGAGACGGAGCCGTTGCTGCGCCACGCGCGCACCCGCGCGGTGATCTGCGGCCCGGCCACCGAGAAGACCGACCCGCCGGCCATGTACAAGGCGTTGCAAGCGGGCCTGCCGAAGCTCGACCACGTGATCTCGGTCGGGCCGGCGCGCGACCGTGTGCTCGCGTTCACCGATCTCATCGCGGCCGGCGATCCTGCGGCGCTGCCGCCGGAACCGCGCGCCGACGATCCGGTGCTCATGTGCTACACGTCCGGCACCTCGACCGCGCCCAAGGCGGTACCGCACTCCACCCAATCGATGCTCGCGAATCCGCGCGCCTGCGCGCCGATCTACCAGATCGGGCCGGGCGACCGCGTGCTGTCCGCGCCACCGTTCTCGCACGCGTTCGGCATCTACATCGCGAACCTCACGCTCATTTGCGGCGCGACCGTCGTCTGCGTGCCGGCGTTCACGCCGCCCTCGCTCGCGGAGCTGCTGGAACAGACGCGCCCGACCCACGCGTTCCTGGCGCCCGCCCACGTCGCGGCGATGCTGCACGCCGGGCTGCTCGAGGGGCGCGACCTTTCCAGCCTGCGCCACATGATCATCTCCGGCTCCTATTGCGCGCCCGGTCTCAAGCGCGCGATCGAAGCCAAGCTCGTTAACGGCAAGGCGATCGAGCTGTGGGGCATGACCGAGACCTTCGCGGTGCTGATGGGCGATCCGGACGCGCCGGCGGACCTGCGCCACGGCTTCATCGGCCGCGCGACGCCGGGCAGCGAGGCGCGGGTCGCCGGCGAGGACGGCCGCGTGCTTCCCGCCGGACAGGAAGGCGAGCTCCAGGTGCGCGGGTGCTCGGTGTTCGCCGGCTATTTCGACAACGAAGCCGCCAGCGCCGGCACCTTCACGGCGGACGGCTGGCTGCGCACCGGCGATCTCGCGGCGATGAACGAGAGCGGGCACGTGCGCATGACCGGCCGGCTCAAGGACATCTTCAATCGTGGCGGGGTGAAGTTCAATCCGTTCGACGTCGAGGCCCTGATCGAGCGCCATCCCGCCGTGCTGCAATGCGCGATCGTGCCGATGCCCGACAAGGTGCTGGGCGAGCGCGCGTGCTGCTTCGCGACCTTGCGGCCGGGCCAATCGCTCGCGCTCGCCGACGTGACCGCGTGGCTCGCGCAGCATCAGGTGGCGAAGCTCAAATGGCCGGAACGGCTCGAGGTGGTCGACGCGATGCCGCTCACCCCGACGCGCAAGATCGTCAAGGGCGAGCTGATGAAACTGCTGCTCAGCCGCGGTGTTTGACCCAATCCTCTGACTCGTCATGCCCGCGAAAGCGGGCATCCAGTATCCTCGGTCTGAGCTCTATTTGAAAGAACTGTGGTTACTGGATCGTCCGCTTCCGCGGACGATGACGACTCAGCGCGTTATGCCGGGGGCGGAGGGAGGAACACCACTTCATGCTTCGCCGAGAGCGCCACCACCTCGGGCGGCGACTGTTCCTTCATGCTGTGGATCGCCCAGAACAGGTCGTAGAGTCGTCGGGTCGGCGTCACCCAGAAGAAACACTTCACCGTCTGGTCGGACTTGTTGAAAATGCCGTGCGGGATCTCCCGCGGCAGGCGGATCAGGTCGCCGGCCGTGGCGACGAACTCCTTTCCGTCGAGCACCAAGTCGAACCGGCCCTCGAGCATGTAGATGAACTCGTCCTGGGTGGGATGGATGTGGGGCGGCACGAAGGTGCCGGGCGGAAACGTCGCGTGCCAGGACAACGAAGCTTCGCACACTTGCTTCGGCACGTAGGTCTGGCCGAGGATGTTCCAGACGATCCCGTCGATGCCGGTGCCGGCCTTGGTGATGCCCGCGGTCGTTGCTTGCATGAAGCGCGCCCTCCCTGTTGATCCACCCATTCAACCATGAAGCCCGCACCGCCGGAACCGGTTCGGCGCGCGATTTGGCCTTAGCGTAAACTTCACGCCCGCGGGGCACGGGCTTCACAGCGCAATCGCTTAAAGACTAAGCTAACGCCCATAATCGCCCAAAAGAGGGGTAAGACATGAAGCGTATCGGTTTCCTCGTCACGGCCGCGCTCGCGGCGCTCGCGCTCACGCCCGCGCAGGCGCAGGACAAGCTCAAGATCGGCATCATCTCGACGCTCACCGGCCCGCCGGCGGTGATCGGCCAGCAGCTGCGCAATGGCTTCCTGCTCGGCGTGAAGGCCCACGGCGGCAAGCTCGGCGGGCGCGAGGCCGAGGTCATCGTGGCGGACGACGAACTCAAGCCGGACCAGGCGGTCGCCAAGGTCAAGGCGTTCGTCGAGCGCGACAAGGTCGATTTCGTGGTCGGGCCGGTGTTCTCCAACATGCTGCAGGCGATCATGAAACCGGTGACCGATTCCGGCACGTTCCTGATCAGCCCGAACGCCGGCACCTCGAACTTCGCCGGCAAGGAATGCAACGCGAACTTCTTCGTCACCTCGTATCAGAACGATCAGAACCACGAGGTGCTGGGCAAATACGCGCAGGACGCCGGCATCAACAAGGCGTTCAGGCAAGGACGCGCTCACCGGGTTCAAGCGCTACTTCAAGGGCGAGGTGCTCGACGAAGTCTACGTACCGCTCAATCAGCTCGACTATTCGGCCGAGCTGTCGCGCATCGCGGCGGCGAAGCCCGACGCCATCTTCGTGTTCCTGCCGGGCGGCATGGGGATCAACTTCGTCAAACAATTCCGTCAGGCGGGGCTCGCCGACAAGATCGTGTTCCTGTCCGCCTTCACGGTCGACGAGGCCACCTTGCCGGCGCAGCAGGACGCGGCGCTCGGCTTCTTCGGCGGCGCCAACTGGGCCCCCAATCTCGACAGCTCGCAGAACAAGGCGTTCGTCGCGACCTATGAGAAGGAATACGGCGCGGTGCCGGGCTCCTACGCGTTCCAGGCCTACGACGCGGCGCAGCTGATCGACAGCGCGGTTACCGCCGTCCAGGGCAACCTTGCCGACAAGGACGCCGTGCGCGCCGCGCTCAAGAAAGCGGACTTCCAGTCGCTGCGCGGGAATTTCAAGTTCGGTCACAATCACTATCCGATCCAGGACTTCTATCTGGTCAAGGCGGCGAAGCGCCCGGACGGCAAGTTCCAGACCGAGATCGCCCAGAAGGTGTTCACCAATTACGAGGACGTCTACGCGAAGGACTGCCCGATGAAGTGAAGACAGATGTCAGATGTCGGATGTCAGAGGTCAGAAGCACGAACCAAGCGGCACCCACTTCCGTCATCCGACATCTGATCTCTGACATCTGAATCATGTCATCCCTCCTCTTCGTACAAATTCTCAACGGGCTGCAGCTCGGGGTGCTGCTGTTCCTGATCGCGGCTGGGCTCACGCTGGTGTTCGGGGTGATGGATCTCATCAACCTCGCGCACGGCGTCCAGTACATGCTGGGCGCCTACCTGGCGGTCGCGTTCTACGGGCTCACCGGCAGTTTCCTCGTGGCGCTGGTGCTGGCGCTCCTCGCCACCCTCGCCTTCGCGCTCGCCCTCGAGGTGCTGGTGTTCCGCCAGCTTTATGCGCGCGACCACCTCGACCACGTGATGGCGACCTTCGGCATCATCCTGTTCGTCGACCAGGGTGTGAAGCTCGTGTGGGGGGCGGCGCCGCTGAGCCTGCCGATGCCCGACCTGCTGTCCGGCTCGGTGGTGCTGATGGAAGGCCAGCTCTATCCGGTGTGGCGGCTCGTCGTCATCGGCTCCGGGCTCGCGGTCGCCGTCGGGCTCTATCTGCTCGTCGGCCACACGCGCATCGGCATGCTGGTGCGCGCCGGCGCCGCGAACGCGCCGCTCGTCTCCGCGCTCGGCGTCAACATCCGGCGGCTGTTCATGCTGGTATTCGGCTTCGGCGCCATGCTGGCCGGCTTTGCCGGCGTGATGATCGCGCCGATCCTCTCGGTCGAGCCCGGCATGGGCGACGCCATCCTGATCCTCGCCTTCGTGGTGATCGTGATCGGCGGCATCGGCTCGATCCGCGGCGCCTTCGTGGCGGCGCTGATGATCGGCCTGGTCGACACGCTCGGCCGTTCGTTCGCGGTCGACGTGCTGCGCCTGTTCATGGGGCCGTCGCCGGCGCGCACGGTCGGGCCGGCGCTCGCCTCCATGCTGATCTACGTGCTGATGGCGGTCGTGCTCACGCTACGGCCCACGGGCCTGTTCCCGGCCGCGGGACGCTGACATGGTCGCCGCGGCGCCCATCGATACGCGCGCCGCGCCGGCCGCGCGCGCCGCCGTCGCGGTTCCCGGCCTGATCTTCGGCGTGCTCGCCGCCTTGCCGCTCGCGGGTTTGGTGATGCCGGCGAATTATCTCCTCGATTTCGGCACCCGCATCATGATTTTCGCGATCGCCGCGGTCGCGCTCGACCTGATCGTCGGCTACGGCGCGCTGGTGTCGTTCGGCCATGCCGCCTTCATCGGGCTCGGCGCCTACGCGGTCGGCATTCTCGCCGCGCACGGCATCGGCGAGGTGCTGGTGTCGCTGCCGACCGCGCTCGCCGCCGCGATTGTGTTTGCGCTCGTGACCGGCGCCATCAGCCTGCGCACCCGTGGCGTCTATTTCATCATGATCACCCTGGCATTCGGCCAGATGGCGTTCTTCACCGCCTCCTCGCTCGCGCCCTACGGCGGCGACGACGGGCTCACCATCGCGGCGCGCAACACGCTGCTCGGGCTGCCGATCTTCAAATATCCGCGCGTGCTTTATTACATCGTGCTCGCCGCGCTTGCCGGCACCTTCTTCCTGTGCCGTGCCATCGTCGCCTCGCGCTTCGGCCGCGTGCTGCGCGGCGCCAAGGAAAATCCGACCCGCATGGCGACCCTGGGCTTCGAGGTCTATCGCTTCCAGCTCGTCGCCTACGCCATCTCCGGCGCGCTGTGCGGGCTCGCCGGCTTCCTGCTCGCCAACGCCAACGACTTCGTCAGCCCCGGCTATATGTCATGGCAGCGCTCGGGCGAACTGATCATCATGGTGCTGCTCGGCGGGATCGGCACGCTCTACGGCGCCATCATCGGTACCGCCGCCTATTTGCTGATCGCGGAATTTCTCTCGCGCTTTACCGAATACTGGCAGGTGATCTTCGGGCCGTTCCTGGTGCTGGTCGTGCTGTTCGGGCGCGGCGGGCTGGTCGGGGTGTTCGCGCAACTCACGGGGAAGCGCCGTGGCTGAACCGGTGCTGCGCCTCGAACATCTGCGCAAGAGCTTCGGCGGGCTCCTGGTGATCGACGACCTGTCGCTCGAGGTCGCGCCGCGCGAGCTGCACGCGATCATCGGCCCGAACGGCGCCGGCAAAACCACCTTGGTCAATCAGATTTCCGGACTGATCGCGCCCGATGCCGGTCGCATCGTGTTCGCCGGGCGCGACGTGACCGCGCTGCCCGCATACGCGCGCGCCGCCGCCGGGCTCGCGCGCTCATTCCAAGTGACCTCGATCCTGCCGGGGTTCACGGCGCTCGAGAATGTCGCGCTCGCGGTGCAGGCGCGCGCGGGCTCGAGCCTGCGCATGTTCGGCCGCGCGGCCGAGGAACACGAACTCAACGCCCCGGCGCTCGCCGCGCTGGGCGAGGTCGGGCTCGGGCCGCGCGCGCACGTGCCGGCCGCGCACCTCTCGCATGGGGAGAAGCGCGCGCTCGAACTCGCGATCGCGCTCGCCATGGAACCGAAGCTGCTGCTGCTCGACGAGCCGATGGCCGGCACCGGACGTGAGGAGACCGCGCGCTTGGTCGGCCTCCTGCGCGGCCTCAAGAAACGCTTTCCCATGGTGCTGGTCGAGCACGACATGACCGCCGTGTTCGCGCTCGCCGACCGCATCTCGGTGCTGATCTACGGCCGCGTCCTTGCGAGCGGCACGCCGCAAGAGGTGCGCGCCGACCCGAAGGTGGCGGCCGCCTATCTCGGCGACGAGATGGAGTGAAGCGGATGCTCTCCGTCGCGCACCTGCAGGCGGGCTACGGGCCGGCGCAAGTGTTGTTCGACGTGAACTTCACGGTCGGCGCCGGCGAGGTGGTGACCTTGATCGGCCGCAACGGCATGGGCAAGACCACCACGATCCTCACGATCATGGGCCTGCTGCCGCCGACCGGCGGCACGGTGACGTTCGAGGACGGTGCGCTCACGGGGCTGCCGCCGTACCGCATCGCCCAGGCCGGCCTCGGCTTCGTGCCGGAAGGCCGGCAGGTGTTTCCCACGCTCACCGTTGAGGAGAATTTGGTCGCGACCGCGGCCACGCGGTTCGGGCAGCGCTGGACGCTCGCGCGCGTCTACGAGTTCTTCCCCAAGCTCGCCGAGCGCCGGCGCCACTACGGCCATCAGCTGTCCGGCGGCGAGCAGCAGATGCTCGCGATCGGCCGCGGGCTCATGACCAATCCGAAGCTCCTGATCCTCGACGAGGCGACCGAGGGCCTGGCGCCGCTGGTGCGCGCGGAAATCTGGACGTGCCTGTCGCGCCTCAAGGCGGAAGGCCAGGCGATCCTTTTGGTCGACAAGCACCTCGAGGCGCTGCTCAAGCTCGCCGACCGCCACGTGGTGATCGAAAAGGGCCACGTGGTGTGGACCGGCTCGTCGGGCGAGCTCGCGGCCGACCCGACCGTACGGGCGAAATATTTGAAGGTGTGATCGACCTCGTCATGGCCGGGCTTGTCCCGGCCATCCACGTCTTTCTTTGTTTGAAGTAAGCAAGGCGTGGATACCCGGCACAAGGCCGGGCATGACGACGTGAATCTAACCCACGAGGATCGGCACGCCCGCGGAGGGGAACTGCAAACTCACCGCGTCGCCTGGCTGGAACTGCGGTCCGTGCGGGCGGGTATATTGCGTGACCTGCAGCACCTGATCGCCGACGCCGATCCGGTACTCGGCCTTCTCGCCCAGGAACGTACGCGCGACCACGGTTCCCGGGACGCCCCGTGCTCCTGCCGGCTCAAGCACGATGAGTTCCGGGCGCACGACGAGGCGCACGGCGTCGCCAACCGCCAGCTTGGCGTCACCCCGCGCAATCCGCACGACGTGGCCGGCGAGCGTGATCTCGGCGAGCCACGAACTCGCTCGCCGGGCTGTGGTAGAGCGCCTCGGCGCTGCCGATCTGGACGATCTCGCCGCGGTCCATCACCGCGATGCGATCCGAGATCGCCATCGCCTCTTCCTGATCGTGGGTCACGTAAACCGTCGTCACCCCAAGCCGCTTCTGCAGGTCACGGATTTCCTCGCGCATCTGCACGCGGAGCTTGGCGTCGAGGTTCGACAGCGGCTCGTCGAACAGCAGCACGCGCGGGCGGAACACGATCGCGCGCGCGAGCGCGACGCGCTGCTGCTCGCCGCCGGAAAGCTGGTGTGGCGCCTGGCGCTCGTAGCCGGTCAATCCGACCAGCGCGAGCACGTCACCGACCGCGCTGGCAATCTCGGCCCCCGGCCGCTTCTGCACGCGCAACCCATACGCCACGTTCTCGAACACGGAGAGATGCGGGAACAGCGCGTAATTCTGGAACACGAAGCCGATGTTGCGCTGGTTCGCCATCAGCCGCGTCACGTCACGCTCGCCGATCACGATGGTGCCGGCGTCCGGCTCCTCGAAGCCGGCGATCATGCGCAAGGTCGTGGTCTTGCCGCAGCCGGAAGGCCCGAGCAGGGTGAGAAGCTCCCCCGGCGCGATCGCGAGCGTCACCTCGCGCACCGCGTAGACCTCGCCCTTGACCCGATGCGCGAACCGCTTGGAAATGCCGGCCAGCCGGATGGCGACGGGAGCGAGCGCGGGTGCGTTCGTCATGTGTCAGCCGCCCAGCACGGTCTCGACCGTCGCGGCGCCGGGCGCGCCCAGGCGCGCGAGCAGCGCGCGGATGCCGGCGACGACGGCAAACACCACGACGATCACGAACACGGAAAACGCCGCCGCCGGCCCGAGCGCGACCTCGGTCATGTTCTCGAGAATGCGCACCGTGATCAGGGTCCAACCGATGGAGACGAGAAAGATCGTGGCGCTGATCGCCGTCATCGACCGTATGAACACCACCCCGAGCCCGGCGAAGAACGCCGGCATGATGAGCGGCAACGTGATGCGGCGAAAGGTGGTGCCGCTGCGCGCGCCCAGGCTGAGCGAGGCCTCCTCGAGGCTGCGGTCGATCTGCTGGAGCTGGGCGACGGTGGCGCGGATGCCGGTCGGGCTGTAGCGAAACACGTAGCAGGCGATGATGATCAGCGCGGTGCCGGTGATCTCGATCGGCGGCGCATTGAAGGCGATCAGATACGCGATGCCGACGATGGTGCCGGGCAGCGCGTAGTTGATCATGCTGACGACCTCCATGGCATGCCGGCCGGGGAAGCGGCGGCGCGCAACGAGATAGCCGACGAGCACGCCGTAGAACCCGCCGAGCGGCATGCCGATCACGGCGATGATCAGCGTGTCGCGGATGGCCGGCAGGCCCTCGGTGAAGATCACGTGATAATGCGCCAAGGTCCAGCCGTGATTGGCGCCGAACGCCACCACGAGCGACGCATAGACCAGCAGCGCATAGAAATAGAGGATCGCCAGGCTCACGAGCGCGCAGGCGGCAACGAGCAGGGCGCGCGCCAGCGGGGTGAGGCCGATCGCGTCCGAGCGCGGACCGGCCTTGCCGGTCACGGTGACATAGCTGCGCCGGCCAACCCAGATGCGCTGCAACAGATAAACCGCGGCGGCCGGAATCAGCAGGAGGATGGACAGCACCGCGCCGCCGGTGAGGTCGAACAGGCCGGTGATCTGCAAATAGGCCTGGGTGGGCAGCACCGGAAAGGCGTTGCCGGCGAGGATGAGGGGCGTGGCGAAATCCGCGAGCGACGCCGCGAACAGCAGCAGGAAGGCGTTGGCGAGGCCGGGAACCGCGAGCGGCAGGGTGACGGTGCGGAACACGCGCCAGCGGCTCGCCCCCATGCTGAAGGCCGCGTTCTCCATGTTGGGATCGACGGCGGCCAGCACCGGCCGCAGGGTCAGATAGGCGATGGGAAAATAGGTGACGATTTCGGCGAGCGCCGTGCTGGTGAGCCCGTAGGCGGTGAAGTTGCCGATGCCGAGCAACCGATAGGTGATGAACCCGCGCGGCCCGAACGAGAACAAGATCGCGACCGAGATGGTGAACGGCGGCGAGATCAGCGGCAGCAAGGTCGCGGCGTCGAACGCCGCCACGACACGCGCAGGAAGGCGCGCCCGCACCGCCGTGTAGGCAAACAGGAACGCGAGCAGCGTGCCGCCGGCGCCCACCAGCAGCGCCAGCAGCAGGCTGTTGGCGAAGGCGCGTCGGTTGTTGGCATCGGCGACGACCGCCAGCAGAGGTCGCAGCGTCGGCGCACCGTCCACGCTGAACGCGCGCGCCAACAGGGATACGAGCGGATAGAGGATGAAGACCGCGAGCAGCGCCCAGAGAACGACGACCGCGCCGGCGACCAGCGGATCCCGCGCAACGCGCCGCATCTGTCTATCACTTCGCGTTGAGGACTTCCTCGACCCAGCGGTCGACCAGCCGCTTGCGGTTCGCTCCGGCGAAGTTCTCGTCGATGGGAACGATGCGCGCGTTCTTCAAGATATCCGCGAGGCCGGCCTCGGTCTTCACGTCGGGATGAGCCGGCACGAAGTTGATCTTGTGGGGCGCGAGCAGCGACTGCATGGCCGGGCTGGTGGCGAAGTCGATGAGCTTGCGGCCGCTGTCCGGGTTCTTCGCGCCCTTCACCAGGGCGATCGCCTCGGCGGACGATCCGATGCCCTCGCGCGGGAAGCTGATCTCAACCTCGTAACCCTTGTTGCGGGTTTCCAGCGCGTCGACGATGAAGAAAATGCCGGCGCCGGCCTGGCCGAGGCCCACCGGCAACGTGCCGCCGCCCCCGCTCTTGGTGTAGACCTGCACGTTCTGGCGCAGCTTCTTCATGTAGGCGAACGCCTTCTCCTCGTCGCGCCCGTTCACCTCGAGGATCGAGAAGATGCGCGTCACCGCGGTGCCGGAGGTGCGCGCGTCCGCCATCTGCAGCATGTTCTTGTAGGCGGGGTCGAGCAGGTCGTCCCATGACGCCGGGGCTTTGAGCTTATGCTCGGCGAGGAAAGCGCGGTTGCTCATGAAGACCAGCGGGTCGTCGGCGATGGCGATCCAGTAGCCGTCGGGGTGCTTGAAGCGCGCCTGCAATACGGCGAACGACGACGGCTTATAGGCCTCGAAAATGTTCTCCTTGATGCCGGCCGCGAAGGTCTCGACCGGGCCGCCGAACAGGACGTCAACGCGCGGGTTGCTCTTCTCGGCGATCAGCCGCGCAAGCGCCTCGCCCGAGGAGAAGCGGATGAATCTCACACTGATGCCGCTCGCCTTCTCGAACGCGTCGAGCATCGGCCGCGCGTAGTTCTCCGGCCAGATGGAATAGACGTTCACGGCGTCGGCCGCCCGGGCGGGACTTGCGGCTGGCGCGAACAGCGCGGCGGTCAGGCCCGCCGCGGCAAGGCAGACGCGAAGAAATGACAATGGTCGCATGAACGGCCCCGGCTGGAGGTGAACTCCGGACGGGACCATGCTGACAAAACAAGCTCCCGTCCGCCCGTCGACAGCATGACGAGCGGACTTGAGACTAGCAAGCGTGATTGCTCGCGCGCCCTACCCGACCCCGCCGCTGCCCAGCACGATCACCTTGGCGCCGACCGGCACGCGCTCGTAGAGGTCGATCACGTCCTGATCGATCATGCGGATGCAGCCGGAGGAGACGCTGCGGCCGATGGTCCATGGCTCGGCGGTGCCGTGGATGCGGTAGAGCGTGTCCTTGTTGCCCTGCCACAGATAAAGCGCGCGCGCCCCGAGGGGGTTGCGCGTTCCGCCCGGCATGCCGATGCCGCCTTGCAGCGCGCTCATGTTCGCCATCAGCTCAGGCTGGCGCGCGAGCATTTCCTTGGGCGGGTACCAGTCGGGCCACTGCTGCTTGTCGTGGACGTTGGCACTGCCGGACCAGCCGAAGCCCTGGCGCCCGACGCCGACGCCGTAGCGGATCGCGAGCCCGCCCTCCTGGATCAGATAGAGGTAGTGGTTCGTCGGATCGATGATGATCGTTCCGGGCGCCTCGCCGGTGCGGTAGCTCACCGTCATGCGGATGAAGGCGGGATCGAGGTCCGCCATGCGCACGCCCGGCAGCGCGTGGGTTTCGCCCGACACCGGGCCGTAGAGTGAAGCGAAGCGGCGCGCCAGCACCGGGTCGCTGCGGTAGGCCGGATTGACCGAGGCCTCGCTCGGCCGCGCGGCCGACGGCGCCGTGCGCTGGGGCTCGGGCGGATAGGCATATTGGCGCTGCCCATAATCGGGCTCGTAGGGCGACGGGGCGGCGTAAGGCGACTCGTAGGGCGACCCGTACGGCCGGCCCTGGTAGCCCGGATAGGTCTGATAGCCCGGATAGGCCTGGTAGCGCGGATCGCGCTGGTAGCCGGGATAACCCGAAGAGCCGGGCGCGTAGCGCGGCTGCGGCTGCGCCGGCTGCGCGTAGCCGGGGGCGCCGCGGCACCCATAGGCATAACGGTCGCAGTCCTGAGCCGCGGCAGTTGCCGCGAACGCGCCGGCCATGATGACGCCAAGGGCAAGTATGCGATAGTTCGCCATGGATCGGCCACCTCGCCCACGCGACGCAACGCTGCCGGCCCGGGGCGAAAGCCGGCACGAGGTACCATAAATTCTATCGCGGGAACTGGCAAAATTAGGACGCATTCCCCTCTCCCGCCCTTCCGGGCCGACCACGTGGGCAGCCTGCTGCGGCCGCCGCGTTTGAAGCTCGCGCGCGAGCGCCAACTCGGCCCGCAGACCGCCGACCGGCATCTCGGCCCCCATGACGATCCCGACCTGCGGCGGGTCGAGGATGAATGCATCCGCGCCGCGATCGCCATGCAGGAACGCGCCGGACTTAACGCGGTGACCGACGGCGAGTTCCGCCGGCGCAGCTGGTGGCTCGAGCTGATCATGAACTGGGACGGCCTGTCGGCGGACCGCACCGGCCATGCCGACGTCGTGTGGCGCAACCAAAGCGGCGTGCAGCAGGCCGCCTCGTGGCTGTGGATCAACGGCCCGATCCGCTGGCGCGAGAGCCCGATCGTGCGCGCCTTTGCGTTTCTCAAGGCGTACACGCGCCGAACGCCAAAGGTGACGATCCCGGCGCCCATGATCCTGCACATGCACGCGGGCGGCGACAAAGGCGTGCGCGAAGGCCACTACAAGGACGTGGCGCGGTTCTGGGACGACGTCATCGCCGCCTATCGCCAGGAAGTCACGGCGCTGGCGGCGGCCGGCGCGACCTACATCCAGTTCGACGACACCTGCTTCGCGATGCTGTGCGACCCGCGTTATCGCGCGACCGTGCAGAAGTGGGGCAACGATCCCGACCGGCTCGTGGTCGAATATGCCGAGCGCATCAACCAGGTGATCGGCGCGCTGCCGGACGGCGTCACCGTCACCCTGCACCAGTGCCGCGGCAACCGCGAAGGCAACTGGATGGCGGAAGGCGGCTACGACCCGGTCGCCGACGTTCTGTTCAACCGCATCGACGTGGACGGCTATTTCCTCGAATATGATACGCCGCGGGCAGGTTCGTTCGCGCCGCTGC
>WNGJ01003982.1_pt1 | contig 15298 bp, 13 predicted proteins | sample 5400611 | NCBI WGS metagenome assembly WNGJ01 (sample SAMN13153375, study PRJNA577476) | soil metagenome | isolation source: 40 cm soil or saprolite under Garry oak tree replicate 1 | place: USA:California | collected 2016-06-15
TAGCGCTTGACGAGGCCGGTCAGCGTGACGGTGCCGGCGGCGCGCGGCGCTTCCGTCAACGCATCTCCTTGTTCCACTTCTCGGTCCACTGGGGCCGCTGCTTGGCGACGGCGGCCCAGTCGAAGAGCACGAGCTTGTCGACGTCGGCCGGCCCGGTGATGATCTTCTTCGCCACGTCCGCGGGTACCTTCACCGTCTTGTTGGTCGGGCTCCAGAAGAGCTCGGTGGCGAAGGCCAGCTGCACCTCGGGGGAGATGTAGGCGTCGATGAGCTTCCACGCCAGCTCCTTGTTCTTCGAGCCCTTCGTGACCTGGACGATCTGGTCGAGGATCGGCAGGCCCTCGCTGGGGGCGGCCCAGTCCACCGGGATGCCCCGCTTCTGGAGATCATAGGCGGAAGCGTCGTGAAGCACCGCCATCACGACCTCCTTCTGCTCGAGCTGCTTCTCCACCGTGCCGGTGAAGTCCACCAGCTTGGGCTGGGCGCGCTTGATCGCCGCGACGCCCGCGTCGATGTCGAAGTAGTCCTTGCCGAAGATCTTCGACACGACGAAGAGGAAGTTGATGCCCAGCGTGTTGCCGATGACGTAGGTGGCCCGCTTGCCCACGTAGGCCTCGTCCCAGAAGTCCTTCCAGGAGGTGGGCTTCTTGAGGCCCATGTCGGTCCGGTAGGCGAGCCCGATGCGCCCCCAGAACATGGCCAGGCTCGTGTCGCCGATGAGGGCCTTCGGGTAGAGGTTCTTGATGTTGGGCGCCAGCGCCTCGTTGCGCTTGTCGAAGAAGCCGCGCTCGCGCGGGATCGGGAAGGCCGGCTCGTTGCCGAAGACCACGTCGTAGGGCGGGTTGTCGGGCCCGGCGGCCAGCAGCTTGGCGACCCACTCGGTGGTGATGCCGGTGACGATCTCGACCTTCACGTTGTGCTTCTTCTCGAAAGGCTCGACGAGGGCCTTCTTCATCACCTCCGACCAGCGGCCGCCGTAGCCGGTGACGACGAGGGTGGTCTGCTGGGCGTCCGCGGGCGTCGCGGGAGCGAGCGCGGCGATGGCGGCCCCGAGCGCGATCGAGACGAGAGTGGCCAAGCGGCGACGAGTCGGGCAGCCGATCATGAGTAGGCCTCCGGGACGTGGCGTTGACGTGGGCGGCATTATGTCGCAGCCGGAGGGCGAATGGTAGAGGCAGCGCGGCCGGCAAGGCTTACCGGCGGCCGGGCCCGCGTTGACGTGCCGACGGCCCCGGCGTACGGTGTGCGCCATGACCGCGCCGGGCCGACGCTCCGTGCAGACCGTGCTCGGCCCCATCGCGCCGGCCGATCTGGGCCCCACGCTGATGCACGAGCACCTGCTGTGCGACATCCGCCACCCGTCGCAGCGCAAGCCCGACGACCTCGGGCCCGAGCTGGCGCTCGACAACGTGTGGGCGATCAACTACGGCACCGTGAAGGGCGCGGCGCGCAACTATCTGCTAGACGCGCGCGACGTGGCGATCGACGAGGTGCGCCGCATGCTGGCCGCGGGTGGGCGCAGCGTGGTCGACCTCTCCTCCGGCGGGCTCAACGCGGACCCGCCCGGGCTCGTGGAGATCGCGCGCGCCAGCGGCGCGCACGTGATCATGGGCTGCGGGCAGTACGTCCACGACTTCCAGGACCCGGCCAACGCCACGCGCACCGTCGAGGACTTCGCGGAGGAAATGGTCGATGCGGTGCGCGACGGCGTCTGGGGCACCGACGTGCGGGCCGGCATCATCGGCGAGATCGGCTGCCAGGCCCCGTGGACTCCGCAGGAGCAGCGGGTGATGCTGGGGGCGGTGCTGGCGCAGCGGGAGACCGGCGCCGCCATCAACGTGCATCCGGGGCGGCATCCCGACCAGCCGCAGGAGGTGGCCGACTTCATCCGGGTGAAGGGCGGCCGGATGGACCGTGTGATCATCAGCCACATCGATCGGACCGTCTTCGACGCCGAGCGGATCAACCGGCTGGCCGACACCGGCTGCGTGCTCGAGTGGGACCTCTTCGGGCAGGAGTCGTCCTACTACCGGCTGGCCGACATCGACATGCCGAACGACGCGGTGCGCCTCCGGGCGATCCGCGGGCTGATCGGCCGCGGTCACCTGGCCCAGGTGCTGATCTCGCACGACATCTGCTATCGCTCGCGCCTGGTGCGCTTTGGCGGGCACGGCTACGGACACATCTTCGCCAACGTGGTGCCGATGATGCGCCGGCGCGGTTTCTCGGAGGCGGAGATCCAGGCCATCCTGGTCGACAACCCGCGGCGCCTGCTCACGCTGGACTGAAGAGGAGACTCCCATGGACCTGAACGCCATGCGCCCCATGGACCTGGACGAGATCACCGCGGTCATCGCCAGGGCCACCCGCCCGATCAACGTGCTGTGGCAGACCGCCGACTCCATCGCCTTCGTGGCGCGGGGCCGCGAGGGCCGGAGCGAGTTCCACGTCGACCCGAGCGACGAGGTCATGTACATGATCAAGGGCGACATGAACCTGCACTACCGCACCGCGGAGGGCGAGGAGAAGGTCGCGGTCATCCGCGAGGGCGAGATCCTGCACTGCCCGGCCGGCACGCCCCACTCCCCGCGATTCCCGCGCGACGCCTACGTGCTGGTGCTCGAGCGCAGGCGGCGGGCGGGCGAGCAGGACCGCTTCCTCTGGTACTGCCCGGCGTGCGACGCCCAGCTCCACGAGGCGGTCCGGCAGGTGGGCGACTGGCGCGACGATCCGGTGTCGGAGGTCTACGCGGAGTTCTACGGCGCCGAGTCGTATCGCACGTGCGGCAAGTGCGGGCACGTCACGCCGCGGCCAGAGGCGACGCCCCGCGCCTGATCACGCAGGGACCGGCTCCGTGTGGCTTCCGAGTCTCCTTCCGGACGGCTTGTCGAACAGGTGGTACTTCCGGAAGGTGAGCCACACCCGGTCGCCGGCCAGGACGTTCTGGTCTCCTCCGATGTGCGCGAAGATCTCGTGCTGATCCACCCGGACGCTGAGGACCGTCGCGTTGAGCATGGGGAGGCTCAGCTTGGCCGCGACCACCCCCGCAATGCCATCTGCCCTCTCGGCGCGGGAGACGACCACGTCCTCGGGACGTACGCCCACCTGCACGTCGCCGAGCGGTCCGCCCGAGGTCAGGTATCGCGCGTCGATCAGGCTGATGGGGGGAGTCCCCACGTGCCGGTTCAAGAACCCGGCCACGAACACGCTTCGGGGCTGCTCGTAAATCTCCTGGTAGGTGCCGACCTGCTCGATGCGGCCTCGGTCCATTATGGCCAGGCGATCGGCGAGGATCAGGGCCTCGACGTGATCGTGGGTCACGTACACGGTCGTGATGCTGAACTGCTTCAACAGGATCTTCAGATTGACGCGGTATCGCTCCCGGACCGCCTGATCCAGATTCGAGAAGGGCTCGTCCAGCAGGAAGACGGCGGGATCGCGCGTGATGCAGCGCCCGAGCGCGACGCGCTGCTTCTCGCCGCCGGACAGCGTGGTCGGCCGGCGATCCATGAGACTTTCGAGCTCGACCCCCATCAGCTCGCTGGTTCGCTGATACTTCTCCCGCGCCAGCGCGCCGAGCTCCGGGGTCTTCTTCCGGAACAGGAAGTACGACAGGACATTGGTCCTCGAGGTCAGGTGCGGATAGAGCGCGTAGTTCTGGAAGACCATGCCGACGCGCCGGCTACCGGGTGGAACGGCGTTCATGCTCATGCCGTCGTAGTGGACATCTCCGGAGTCCGGCGCGATCAGACCGGCGATGATCTTCAAGAGCGTGGTCTTGCCGCATCCGCTGGGCCCGAGAATGACGAGGGTCTCGCCGTCGAACACCGACAGGTTCAGGTCGCGGATGGAGAAGGTCGAGCCCCGACCGTCGGGTAGACCGGATGCCGCGCGCTCCCCGCCTCGAAGCGTCGCGCAGACGTTGATCAGCTCGATCCGCGCCATGAGGACGGCTCAGGGTACCCCGGCTACAGACGACTCTGCGACGTCAGGGCCAACTGGCCCTTGGTGGGCTCCGCTCAGCAGAACCACGCCTCGCTGAGCCGCGGCGGGCGCTTCCGGCCCTTGGACATCTCGCCCCGCAGCGGCGCGGGCGCCGGCTCGCCGGCCGCCTCCGCCGCCATCGCGCGCACGCGGTCGAAGATACCCGGCGCGTCCGCCTGGGCCTCCACCGCCTGGGCGACGATCTGCGCGGTCTCCGCCTGCAGCCGGTCCATGCGCGGGTCGGGGTGCGTCCAGCGATAGGAGAGCGTCTCCGGCTCGAGGGCGCCCAGGTGTGGCCGCAGCGCCTCGGTGTCGAGGAGCAGCGAGCCCGGCGGCACCAGCAGGCGGAGACCGTACTGCACCGGGTCCACGTGGTCGATCAGCGCCTCGGCGGCCAGGAGGTCGAGCCACGCGCGATGGTCGTCGAGCGTGGTCCACGGTGTGAAGGCCACCCAGGTGGGGCGCAGCGTGATGCCGGCCTCCCGCATGGCCGCCAGCGCGGTCAGGATGTCGGCGCGCGTGTGGCCCTTCTCCAGATGCGCGAGCACGGTGTCGCTCAGCGACTCGGCCGCGGAGACCACGAAAAGGCAGCCCGCCTCCCGCAGCGCGGGCAGGTGCGCGCGGTGGCGCAGCAGGTGCTCGATCTTGGCCGTGAAGTCGAAGGTGACGTCGGGCCACTCGGCGTGCAGATCGCGCGCCACCGCGAGGGCGTGGGTCGGTCCGTTGAGGAAGTCGGGGTCGCCGAAGGTGACGTGGCGCGCGCCCGCCTCGATCTGCTGGCGCGCGTCGGCCAGCACCACCTCCCGCGGCACCGCGAAGAAGCGCCCGCCGTACACCGGCGGGATCGGGCAGTGGCGGCAGCGGTGCAGGCACCCGCGGCTCGATTCCACGTAGGCGGCCAGCTCCATGCGGCCGTCTCGCTCGAGGTGCGCGTACTTCTTGATCGACGGCAGCCCCGCGCGGCTCGGCACCGGGAAGTCGAGGCGTCGGAGGTGCGGCGCGGCCGGATGGCCGGGACGGCCCACCGCGGGCAACGGGCCCGGGTCGCCGCGCTCGAGCGCCTCGATCAGGGCCAGCAGCGGCGTCTCCGCCTCGCCGCCGATGACGCTGTCGACGCCGTGGGCGAAGAGGTTCTCCGCGTTGAGCGTGGCGTAGAGCCCGAAGAAGCAAACGTGGGCGGTCGGATTGACCGCGCGGGCGCGCGCGGCGACCTCGAGCCCGAGGCGCAGCGCGGTGTGCATGGGCACCGAGACCGCCACCACCTTCGCGCGCGCCAGCTTCTGCGCGTCCACCGGCTCGACCGAGGTGTCCATCAGCGCGGGCCGGTAGCCGGCGCGCTCGAGGAAGGCGGCGGGCCAGGCCACCGCCAGCGGCTGGTGGCCGAGCTCGTAGCAGGCCACGAGGAGCACGTCGCCCGGCTCGCGCATGCCGCTCAGTCTACACTGTCCGCCGCGCGCCCCTCGATGCGCCAGAACACCGCGACGGCTGCGATGGTGGCGAGCATCAGCCCCGACGCGAAGAGTAAGGGCATGGCCGGGTCGCCGGTGACGTCGCGCAGGGCGCCCGCGATGGTCTGCGAGAGCGCCATGCCCAGGTAGAAGAGCGCGTAGAAGACGCCGAGCGCGGTGGCCAGGTGCTCGGGCCGCACCGCGCGCGGCAGCAGCGCCATCATGATGCCGGGCGGCAGACCCAGCAGGATGCCGCTCGCCACCAGCCAGAGCGCGGGCAACGGCGCGCGCGCCGCGCACGCGATGGTGACCGCGGTGGCCACGCAGCCCACCACGATCAGCATCCGCGGCCGCTTGAGCCGGTCGGCCACCAGGCCGCCGAGCGGCACCGAGATGATGCTGATCCAGAGCGCGAGCCCGGTGATGCCGCCCGCCTCGCCCACCGAGGCCCCGCGCGACATCAGGAAGCTGGGCGCGAAGCTCGCCACCACGATCACGCTGGCGTTCAACAGCGCCCACCCGATGCCGGCGCTGACCGCGAGCGTCCACACGTGGCCCGGCACGCCGAGGTGAAACTTCGCCGCCTCGGGGCTCGCGCCGTCGGCGGGCCCGCCCGGCTCGGCCGGCGCCTCCTTGTAGGCGAGCGCGATCAGCGCCAGCGCCAGGCCGGCCGCGACCACGGTGACGTACTCCGCGATGCGCCACGAGGTGGCCGCGGCCAGCGGGCCGAGGATGACGAGCGCCAGCGCCATGCCGAAGGGCCACGCCGAGAGCATCAGGCCCATCGCGGTCTGCAGCTCGCGCTCGCGGAACCAGCCGGCCACCATGCGCGCCAGCATGATGTTCACCAGCACGCCGCCCACGCCGCCGATCGAGCGCCCGAACGCCGCGCTGTGGAGCCCGCCGCTGTAGGACACGATCATGCCGCCCACGATCATGAGGCCGAGCCCCGCGATCACCACGCGCAGGCTGCCGAACCGCTGACCGAGGAGGCCGCCCGGCAGCGCGATGACCACCCCCGGCAGCATGAAGAGGCCCATGAGCAGACCCACCTGGGCGTAGCTCAGCTCGAAGGCGGGCACCACGAACGGGGTGAGGGCGGCGATCGACTGGAACTGGAAGCCCATCGAGGTGCGCGTGAGGAAGATGACGGCCAGCATGAGCCAGCGAAGGTTCGCGCCGGGCGCTCGGATCGCGCGCGCGGGCGGGGACAGATCGATGTGGGTCATGGCCGATAGGTGATGCGGTAGATGCGGCCGGTGCCCTGATCGGATAGATAGAGCGCGCCGTCGCGCCCCACCACCAGGTCGACGGGCCGGCCCCACGCCGAGGAGCCCTCGAGCCAGCCGGTGGCGAAGTCTTCCACCGTTGGCGGCTGGCCGTCGCGGAAGCGGAGACGCACGATCTTGTACCCGGTGGGCAGGCTGCGGTTCCACGAGCCGCGATAGGCCACGAAGAGGCTGCCGCGGTACTCCTCCGGGAACTGGGTGCCGGTGTAGAAGGCCAGCCCGATCGGGGCGGAGTGCGCCTGGATCTCCACCGTGGGCGGCGTCACCTTGTCGCACGTGGCGCGCTTCGTGAAGCTCGTGTCGGTGATCACGCGGCCGCGCACCGTCATGCAGTCGGGCCAGCCGTGGACGGCGCCCTCGCGGATCTCGGTCACGTAGTCGGGCGGCACGTCGTCGCCGCGCCAGTCGCGCTCGTTCACGGTGGCCCAGAGCACGCCGGTGGTCGGGTGGAAGGCCAGGCCCACCGCGTTGCGCAGGCCGGAGGCGAAGATCGTCTCGCCCGAGCCGTCCGCGTTGAAGCGCAGCACCGCGGCGCGGCGCTTGTCGCTCTCGCGACAGACGTTGCAGGACGAGCCCACCGAGACGTACATGAGCCCGTCGGGCCCGAAGACCACGGTGCGCGTCCAGTGGCCGCCGCCTGAGGGCAGGCGGGCCAGCACCGTGGGCTGCGTGGCCTTCATGGTGGCCGGGTCGTAGGCGAAGCGCTGCACGCGCGAGGTCTCCGCGATGTAGAGCCCGCCCTCGTGGAAGGCCAGACCGTGCGGCTGGTCGAGACCGGTCACCACCGTCTGCACGCTGTCGGCCTTGCCGTCGGCATTCTTGTCGGGCAGGGCCAGCACGCGGCCAGCCGAGGGCTCGGAGACCAGGAGCGTGCCGGAGGGGTCGACGGCCATGAAGCGCACGCTGCCCACCTTGTTCGCGAACACGTCGATCGCGAAGCCGGGCGGCACCTTGAGCTTCGGCCCGCCCTGGGCCTCCGCCACGCCGGGCAGGGCGGCGGCCAGCAGGCCCAGCGCCAGCAGGGCGGAGGCTTGCCGCGACGCGATCACCGGCGCGAGTGCTTGTACCACTCGTAGATCTCATCGCCGGTGGTCATCCACACGCCGGGCTTCTTGCGCATGTAGTCGTACACCGCCTCGAAGTACTTGATGCGGTGCGGGACGCCCGAGATGTACGGATGCACGGCCAGCGCCATCACGCGCGGGTTCTTCGCCCCCTCGGCGTAGAGCCGGTCGAACTGGTCCTTCGCGCGCTGCAGCCACTCGGCCGAGGTGTGGTGCTGGATCACCATCATCGGGATGTCGTTCAGCTCGAGCGTGTAGGGCACGGACACGAGCGGCCCCGACTGGGTGCGGATCTCGTAGGGCTGATCGTCGTTGACCCAGTCGGAGACGTACTCGATACCCTCGGCGCGGAGATAGTCGAGCGTCTCCCACGTCTCGGTGAGGCCGGGCCCGAGCCAGCCCTTCGGCTTCTTGCCGGTGAACTTCTCCAGCAGCTCGACGGTCTGGCGGATGGCCTTCCGCTGGTCGGGGAGCAGGTGCATCGCCCCCTGGACGACCCCGTGGGCCATGAACTCCCAGCCGGCCTCCAGCATCGCGCGGGCCACCGGCTCGTAGGATTCGACCACGTGGGCATTGATGGCGGTGGTGGCGCGGATCTTCCTCTTATTGAGCGCCTCCAGCAGCCGCCAGAATCCCACCCGCATCCCGTAGTCGTGCCAGGCCCAGTTGGGCACGTCGGGCGCGGTGGCCACGCCCTGGGGCGCCGGCAGGTACTGGCGCGCCATCGCCTTCTCGATGTCCCACTCCTCGATATTGACGATGGTCCACACCGCGATGCGAGCCCCCTTGGGCAGCTTCCAGGGCTTGCGGGTCGGCAAGGGCGAGTAGTCGAAGCGGTCGCGGGGTAGTCTCACGGGGCCTCCTCCCTCGCGGAGTGTACTCGACTATACGGCAAGCGGTAGGGGGGGCAAGGGCCTGCGGAGCCTCGGTGCCTACCCGACGCGGCAGCGCGCGAGCCGACCTGCACCGTGGCCTGTGAAGATACGAGCTCCGACTCGGGGCCTTGGCGCTCAACCGCGCGACAATGCTCGCGGGAGGCACGGCCCCCGCGTGTGGCACGGGCGCTGCTCCACGCTAGAGCATGCACGCGCTGCCTGGCCTGATTCGCGTCTTTCTCGTCGCGGTGACGATGGCGCTGGCCGCGGCGGCTCCCTCGGCCGTCGACGGCGCCACCGTCCGCCACGTCGATCGATCGGACGCCACGTGCGGCGGGCGGGCCCCGTGCTACGGCAGCATCCAGGCTGCGGTGAACGCGGCGCAGCCCGGCGACACCGTGCAGGTGCGGGCCGGCACCTACGTCGAGCAGGTGAGCATCACCGGCAAGAACGCGGGCGCCTGGTCCGAGGCGAGCCGCATCGTCGTGCAGGCGGACCCGGCGGTGCCGGCGGGCAGCGTCGTGCTGCACGGCGCGGTCGCGCAGTGCGCGCAGGGGCACGCGATCCGGCTCCAGCAGTCGCGCTTCGTCACGATCCGCGGGCTGACCATCACCGGCGCGGGAGGTGCGGGCATCGCGCTGCTCGGAGGAAGCAGCCAGAACGTGGCGATTCGCATCGAGCGCAACCGCATCGTGGGCAACGGCGCGCCCGGCTGCGAGGGCGGCAGCGGCATCACGATCGCGTCCGGCAACGTGGGTACGCTGGTGCTCAACAACGTCATCGCCGCGAACGGCCGTAACGGCATCGCCACGCTCGATGCGGACGGTGGCCCGCACACCATCGTGCAGAACACGATCCACGGCAACGGCTGGAACGGGCTCGCCGCCACGCGCGCCCACGTGTTGCTGCTGGCCAACAACGCGATCACCGGCAACGGCACGCAGAGCGGCTCGACCGGTGGGCGCGTCGGCGTGCGCCGGGAGACGGGCTCGGGCCTGCCCGCCGCGACGATCGTGCTGAGGAACAACCTGGTGTGCGGCAATCGCCTGGGTGAGTTGGCCGGCCCGGTGCTGGACGCCGTCGACGGCGCCAACCTGACGCCGACCGGCGCCGAGGGACCCGGCGTCGTGGCCAGCCCGGGATGCGAGGTGCCCACGCTCGTCTACCGAGACCTCGCCGGGGCGGATCACGCGTCGGGCACGCTGGACGACGATCCGACGCCGGCCTCCGGGTCGCCGCTGATCGACCGTGGGCTCGACCCGCGCACGCTGCTGACGCCGGACCTGAACCCGCGCTTCGAGGCCGACTATTTCGAGGAGGCGGTTCGTCCTGCGCCCGGCTCGGCGGGCTCCGCTCCACGATTCGACATCGGCGCGGTGGAGGCCCGACGCGACACGCAGCCACCCGCGGTCGCGTTCCTCGCGCCGCCCGTCAACGCCCACCTCCGGAGTGTTGTGTCGGTGAGGGCCCAGGCGTCAGACGCGACCGGGAAGGTGAGCAGCCTGACCTTGCGAGCGGACAGCCGGGCGCTGGCCGCGACCCTCGATCCCGCGCCTCCGGCACCCGCCATCACCGCCAGCGCCAGCTGGGAGACCAGCGGCAGCCCCGACGGCGTCCAGACTCTGACCGCGGCGGCAACGGACCAGGGCCAGAACACGGCCTCTGCTGCCCGGACGGTCATCGTCGACAACACGCCGCCCGAGACGGTGATCACCGGCGGGCCGGATGGCCCGATCACCGGGACCAGCGCGACGTTCTCGTTCGGTGGCAGCGACAACCTCACCCCCGCCACGGCTCTGGTATTCGCGTGGCGAGTCGACGGCGGCGTCTTCACCCCCTGGAGCCCCGCCGGAAGCGCGAGCCTGCCCGGCCTGGCTCCAGGCTCCCACACCTTCGAGGTGAAGGCCCGGGACCTGGCCGGCAATGAGGACCCGACTCCGGCCCGCCGCGTGTTCTCCGTGCAGGCCGGGGCGCCGACGATCGCCATCACCGAGCCGGCGCCCGGCGCCGTCGTCCCTTCGGGCCTCGTGCTGGTCCGTGGTACGGTCACAGGTGGTGGCGAGGTCGGAGTCGCCGTCAATGGAGTGACCGCGGCCGTGCAGGGCAGCGTCTTCGCGGCCATGGTGCCGGCCTCCGCCCCGTCGATTGCCCTCACCGCCGTGGCCACCACGCCGGGCGGCGCATCCGCCACCACCAGCGTCACGGTCTCCGTGACCGATCCGGCCGAGGGCGCCCTCTCGCTGCGGCCGAGCCCGCGGATGGGTGGCGCGCCCCTCCTCGCATCGTTCTCATTCTTCGGTGGGCCGGTACCGGCCCGCGTCGAGCTGGACTTCGACGGAGACGGCCGCGTCGACTTCGATGGCCCGGCCCTCGAGGGCCGGACGTTCACCTATTCCGCTCCCGGTCTCTACTTCCCCGTGGTCAAGGTGACCGACGTGCAGGGGACCGTGTCGACCGCGCGGGCGGTGGTACAGGTGATGGATCAGGCCGGCCTCGACGCGGTGCTGCAGCCGAAGTGGGCCGCCTTCCGCGATGCGCTGAGCCGCGGCGACGTGCCCGCTGCCGTTGCGCTGTTCGCCGGCGCGTCCCGCGACGCCTACCAGGATCAGCTCTCCGCTCTGGCGGGAGCCGGCGCCCTGCCCCAGGTTGCCGCCGATCTCGGCGTCATCACGCCGGTGAGGGTCCACGAGCGGGCGGCCGAATATGAGCTGCGTGCCGTGCAGCAGGGCACGGCGTATTCCTTCTACGTCCTGTTCGTGGTCGATGCGGATGGAGTATGGCGACTGCGCGCGTTCTGAGACGATGCGCTGGGCGGGCTGGCCGTCGGCTTGGGCCGTTGGCCGCGTTCTCCTTCCTGACGCTCGCCCGCCTGGTCTCGACGGCGGCCGCGCAGGACGAGGACAAGCTGCTGACGGCCCCAGCCGGCCCGTATCGCGGGCGGGTCGTCGACGCCCAGACCGGCCGGCCGATCCCGGACGCCGTCGTCGTCATCCTCTGGCAGCGGCTCGACGACCAGATCGACGGCGTGCGACGTCTGGTCACCGCACAGGAGACCTTCACGGATTCCAAGGGCGAGTTCGTCCATGAGGTCCATCTGGTCGAAGCGAAGCTGCCGCCCCGCACCCTGGCGCCACGGCTCATGTTCTTCAGGCCGGGCTACTCGCCGGTCCCCGACCGTCCACAGGTGCACCCGCCCGGCGTGTCGGCCGCCCGCTTCTCCGTGCCCGACGCGACCGCGACCATGACCGCGGTGTCCGATCCCGAGGACCGCAGCGAGGCCTTCAATACCTTCGTGGCGATGCTGAGCGCGGCCCAGCTCTTTCCCGGGGCGCAGCTGCCCGATACCGCCGAGCTGCTGCGGTTCGAGCTGCAGAGCATGGGCGTGCGTTCTCCTCTACCCGTCCCCCCACGAGGTGGCCGATGAGCCGATGGTTGCGCCGCGTCGCGGTGTGTATGGGGCTGCTGGTCGGCTGCGCGTCCGCGTGGGCCCAACAGCAAATGCCAGAGGGCTGGGACCGCTACCTCGGTCACCACCGCGGCCCGTATCGCGGCCAAGTACTCGATGCGCAGACCAAGGCGCCGCTCGCGGGAGCTGTTGTGGTAGCTCTCTGGTGGAGAGATCGCGTGTACGCCTTGCAGACAAACAGCGAACACTACGCAGTCCGGGAGGTCATCACCGATTCGGAAGGACACTTCGCCATGGAAGTCAGGGATATTGAAGAGGGAGCGCCGCGACGAACCCGAAAGCCGGAGTTTTTAGTGTTCGTACCAGGTTACGGAGCATTTCCTCACGGCAACACATCGCCCAAGGGATTCATCGCGGAGCTCTTCTATGGAGCTGGCGGGACCGTCGAGCTTCCTCGTTTGGCGAGCCGAGAAGAACGGCTTGAGAACCTGAGCAGCGCCGACCCGCATAGATTCTCGGAGACACCACACAAGGATCTGCCGTGGCTGGTGAAGGCAGTCGATGAAGAACGCGTTGCGCTAGGGCTAAGGCCCTATCCCACGCCGGAGAAATAGTAATGGTTAAGGGCCTCCTAGCAGTCGTGGTTCTGCTTTACCCCATACTTGCGCACGCATACGAGATCGGCACTCATCAAGACCTGGTGGCTGCCGCCGGTAGGCGGTCCGTAGTGGATCAACTGCTTAAGGACGATCTCGGGCTTGCGGAGGGACTTCTCACCAGCTCGCATGGTAAGACGCTTGAGCGTTGGCTTATCGATGCTGGAGCGCTAGAAGACAACTTTCCAAGATTTCTAAACCACTTCCACAATCCGTTGGCATCCGCGTGGTCGCAGGCCGGGCTTGGAGGCTCAGTTGGCCAATCTTCCGTGGTCTGGGCTCAAAACCGCAGTCAATCAGCTCCGAGTTGGTCATGGCAGGACGCACAGGAGTCATACTTCGCCGCGCTGACGAAGTCATCGCAATCGGATCGCGATAGAGGTCTTGGTGCCACCTTTGAGGCACTCGGGCGCCAAATGCACTTGATTCAGGATGCCGCATCTCCCGGTCATGCCCGGAACGATCCTCATTTGCTATACAACTACGAGACACTGATCGACAACATCAGACTCGGTGAGTCGACCACGTTCGAGCGCTGGCAGGACGGCACGCCTGACGCGGCGGGGGTACCCGACTCGGGATGGCGCTCCCTGGACAGCAACCCGCTCGCTCCGATCGCGATAGCTCGGCTAGTGGATACCGATCGCTACACCGGCACCAATCCCAGCGTCACCATCGGCGCGCTGATCGGACTCGCCGAGTACACCAACGCCAACTTCTTCAGTGAAGACCGCATCTTCACCGAGAACGATGTCAATCCGCAGACGCAGTTCCCTTTCCCCAGGCGGTCGAGCGTGGTCGAGCAGGATGTCGACGTGCACGTGGGCGGCGCGACGGTCAAGCGGCGCTATCTGATCAAGAATGCCGACGGCGCCACCGGATACCGGATCGCGACGGTTGGGTTCCTGCGGGAGTACCATCGGCGGTCCGGTCTCGACCTGGCGCGGTTACGGGAGACGCCGGCCCTGGACGAGACTGTCTATCGGGACTATGCCGAGCGACTCGTGCCGAGGGCGGTGACCTACTCGACCGCGCTCATCGATTACTTCTTCCGCGGCCGGATGGCTGCCTTCGGCAACGACGTGGCGTTGACGATCCAGAACGGCAGCGAAGAGGCGATGAACGGAACGTTCACCCTCTACTATGACGACGCTAACGACACGCGACGCCCCGTGCCCGGCGCGTCCTGGACTCAGTCCCTCGGACCCAATGCGTTCGTGACAGACCTGCGCGTGACGACTCCCACGAGCCCGGCGCCCAAGGAGCTGGGCAAGTACATGCTCGTATTCCGCGGGGCGCTGGGAAGCGAGACGGATGCGGTCGTGGGGAAGCAAGTCGCCATCGAGTCCGTGCTGGTGCCGCGCCTGCTCAAGCGAAAGGATGGCACAGCGATCCGCGGATCGTCGATCCAGGCGATCGACAGAGTCACGGGACAGACGCTGTCGAGCGGGACGACCGATCAGGATGGAAAGGCGAGGCTGACGTGGCGCCCGGGCCGAACGGTGCTCTTCATCCCCGACGTCAACGTGTTCCCGATGTACTGGGCGGGCGGGGCGCTTTTCGCCAGCCAGGCCGAGGGAGCACGAGTCATACAGCCGGCTGACCTCGACGCGCAGGGCCAGGTCACCATCACGATCCCGGTCATCGACGCGCAGTGGCCGGAGCGCACCGAGGAGTGTAGCGGCCAGCCCCAGTTCGCGCATTCGCCGCAGGGGTTCTTCCGGGAGGGCACGCTGCTGCCGGACGGGACCATCGATCTGGTGACCGTCACGTATGGGGTCAACCTGATTACGTTCATTCGTGACGACGACGGCCGTGAGACCATCCTGTGCGGATCGGACTCGGTTCAGTGCAAGACCGCGGCGGCCGGCTTTGTCGCCGAGGACGTGAACCACATCGGGCAAGTGGTCGGGCATCTGGTTCGCGATATCTCGTCCGGGCACTTGCGGCAGATCACCAACACCGATGGCGCGCCCCTCGGGCCTCCCGTCTGCTTCAACAACTACGCGGAGGCCGACGTGGTGGCGGTGACGGTGGTCGAGCCGTAGTCGAGGGCCCGGTTGACTGGACCGAGATGCGCCAGACCGGCGAGATGCTCCGCAGCACCGCGCGCGGCCAGAGCGAGGCCTTCGACCGCGCCAACAAGGGCTTCGACTACTACATCCGCGGCGTGGAGGTGCTGGAGAACACGCCCACAGGCGCGCGCGGCAACTTCGATCGCGACTTCGCCGACGCGGTGGTCAAGGTCGATCCCACCAAGTTCCGCCTGGTCCCGCCGAGCCAGTACCACACGTCGGACTCAGAGCCGAGGCCGGTTGACGGACCAGACGCCGGGCAGTACCGTCTCTCCAGGAGGGCGCAATGAAGCGAATCAGGCCCGTGCTGCTCGCGACGATGGTCATCCTGACCCTGGTGGGCGTTCGCCCCACACCTCCGGCGGGGGCGCTGAGCGCGACGTCGAGCGTCGATTCGCGCCTGCGGCTCGAGTGGGAGGTCGGATCTCGGCACGGGGGCCGGCCGGTCATCCAGGGGTACGTCTACAACGACTACCTGCGATCGGCGGCCGAAGTGCAGCT
>WNGJ01006310.1_pt1 | contig 15297 bp, 18 predicted proteins | sample 5400611 | NCBI WGS metagenome assembly WNGJ01 (sample SAMN13153375, study PRJNA577476) | soil metagenome | isolation source: 40 cm soil or saprolite under Garry oak tree replicate 1 | place: USA:California | collected 2016-06-15
GCGCTGAAAGGGTATTCGCCCGCTACGGCGCCGGCGGGATGCTGCTCGCGAAGTTCGTCCCCGGGTTGACGCTGGTTCTGCCGCCGCTGGCCGGCGTCTTCGCCGTCGGACGCGTCCGGTTCGCTGCCTATGAGGTCGCGGGCGTGCTGCTCTGGGCGGGAACGTGGATCGGGGTCGGATACGCGTTCAGCGATGCGGTGGCCATGATCGCGGCGCATGTCGAGAAGCTGGGACTCTGGCTCGTCGTCGTCGCAGCTCTGTTCGGAGCCTACATCGTCGGCAAATTTCTACGTCGCCGGCGTTACCTTCGGCGACTCCGCATGACGGCCATTTCACCGGAAGCGCTCAAGGGGCGCGACCTCGCCGAGATCGAGAACTTCTCGGGCAAGTACGCGGCGGTCGGCAGCGGCGCCACCGTTGGCGGCGGCGCGGGCGCGACGGTGCTGCGGAATCAACACGGGATTGAAAATCGCCCTCCTGAGCACGACCCAGAGCGCGAGTGTCGGTGTGGGATTCGAGGGAATTCGGCTCACGCTCGTGAACTGGTGCCACGGGTCTTCGTCCAGAGGGAGGAACGGCTTCGATGCGAATCGATCGCGATGATCTTCTCGTGAAGGCGCTGCAGCGCCGGGAGCCGGCCGCCGCCGAGCGTCTCGTCGCCAGCTACGGCGACCGCGCGTATCGCCTCGCGGTTGGCATCGCGGGAAACGCGCGGGACGCCGAGGAAGTCGTGCAGGACGCATTCTGGGCCGTGGTCCGGAAGATCGACACCTTCAGGGGTGAGTCGACCTTCGGCACTTGGTTCTACCGGATCGTCGCCAATGCCGCCTACCAGAAGCTTCGCGACCGGCCAGGTCGAGGTAATGAAATCTCGTTCGATGAGGTGCTGCCGCTGTTCCACGAGAACGGCCAGCACGCGGCATCGATCGTCGACTGGTCTCCGAGCGTGGATGACGCATCTCGCCAGACCGAACTGCGCCAGGCGCTGACCGCGGCGATCGACGAATTGCCGCTGGACTATCGCACTGCCGTCATCCTACGCGATGTTGAAGGTCTGTCAGATGTCGAGATGGCGGAGTCGCTGGGCATCACCGTCGCCAATGCGAAGAGTCGCACGCACCGGGCCCGACTGTTTCTCCGAAAACGCCTCGGGAGCTTCATGTCAGGCGCGACAGTTGGGATCGCGGCTCCATCTCCGGTGTAACACGAGGGCCTGAAGCAATTCAGCCACTAACGAAACGCATCAAGGGCCGGGCGCCTCCTAAGTAAGGAGGGATCCCCATGGGTGCCATTCCATGGTCGCCGCTTGCTCGTGGACGGCTGACTCGCCCCTGGTCTGACGAGCCACCAACGGCTCGTGCGGAGAGCGACACCTATGCGAGGTCGTTGTTTGCAAGAACGGCGGCGATTGAAAGCCCGTCGTAGAACGTTTGCACGACGTGGCTCACAAACGTGGATTACCGAGCTCACAGATCGCCCTCGCCTGGATGCTCAACAACCCCGCAATCACTGCACCAATTGTGGGTGCCACAAAAATGCAACATCTCGACGGCGCGGTCGCAGCTCTTTCGGTCACGCTGTCGAAAGACGAAATCGGCCACCTCGAAGAACTCTATCAGCCGCATTCCCTTCCGGAAGTGATGGCTTGAGTGATGTAGGACGAGTTGTGAGTGACACAGTTCGAGTGCGGAACCGGCGGGCAAGGTCCTTCACCACTGCGGGAGTACTCGTTGATCCGCTCAAGGCGTTCACCGAGGCGTGCCGAGAAGAGCGAATGGTTACGCTCAAGCGTCGATAGCTGCATGGGACACCCGGAGGCACGACTGACCGTCCAACTGCAGCTGCCGAGCGAGCGCGAACGACTAGGGGGTGACCGGTACGGGCATCCAGACCTCGGGGCACGCCGTCACGTACGGGTAGTAGGCTCCCGCGCTCTGACAGTAGTACCAGTACCCGTTCGGCTGGACGTAGGCGCCGCCGAGCGGCGGAGCGTAGTAGTAGCCGGGTCCCCACAGAAAGAACGGCGACACGCCAATAAAGGCGTGGCCACGGAAGCCTGGGTGGCCACGGAAGCCCGGGTGGCCGCGGAAGCCGGGGTGGCCGCGGAAGCCCGGATGGCCATGGAAGCCGCCGTCGCCATGAAAGCCGCCGCCGCCATGAAAGCCTCCTCCGCCATGAAAGCCTCCGTGGCCTCCGCCGCCCCCATGCCCCGCGGCGTGTCCGACCGCGGTCCACCCGAGCACCAGCGCTAGCGCCAGAGAGACCGCGGTCCTAGACAGTTTCATGTCTTTAAGATGCATACGACGAGTTCCTGATTCACCTTCGCGATCCTCGTCACACTCAGCGCGAGGCTATTGCTCACCACGAGTGAATTCGAGCATGACTGGGCCCTGCGAATTCAGGTGCACGAGGCCGTAGAGCCTGTCGCCGGACCGCGTGAGGGACATCAAGGGTCGTGCGTTGGCCTCGGAGAAGGTCACGCGATTCCCGCGCACGGCCACAGTGCCCGAATACTTGACGTCGGCTCCCCCGCCGCGGCGCTCCGTCAAGATCCAGGTCCCATCGTCGTTGATCCGGAGGCTCTCGCCGGAACTGTAGTAGCCCGCGCTCGCGCCGACTTCAGACGCTGATCCGTACCACATTCCGCTCAACGGCGAGCGGCCTGTGGTTGGGGTGTCCGTGGTGATCGTCGGCGGTATCGACGCGGCCGCGTCGTTCGCATCAGGGTTGCTCGCACAGCCCGCCAGTAGCGCCGCCACCAGGGCAATGTTCAACAAGGCGATCGGTCGGTTCGTCATCTCGGCTTCCTCCTGTGAAAAGGACCCTTGTCCGGATCTGATCGAACGGCTCGAAGCACGTGGAGAGGGCGCCAGCTATGCAGGGGTCGACAAGGTGCTGCTCGCTGGGGCCGGTGACACTCACGACGCGAGCGAGAGAGTGAACTCGCTGCGTGACGAGCTCGAGCGCGAGCATTGGGAGGGTAACCAGGACGCCGAGCCCGATGATGATCACGCTCATCGATGCGAGACGTCTCACTCTTCCTGCTCCTCCGCTCAGCCTCAGTGCATCAGCCTTGCCGAAGTGGAGGCCGCAGGTCCGTGTCGAAGAATCCGTGTGTTAGCGCCACCGCAGGGCGAGCATGGGGGAACGGAGAACCGGATCGGTGTGGTGGGCACACATCGGTCGTGTGTAGACGCACATACCGTTGTGCGGAAACACACCATCGACGACGGGGGTGGCGCGGCTCGCGCCACGAGCGGTGGTTACTCGGTCAGGCCGAAGCGCTTGAGGCGTGCGTAGAGCTGGAAGCGCGTCAAACCCAACGCCGCGGCGGCGCGTGACTTGTTGCCGTTGGCGGCGGCGAGCGCGTCGGCAATCGCGCGCTTTTCCAGCTCGGCCAGCGACTCCACCCTTGGCGGCTGAGATGGAACGATACCCGCGGTGGACGGCGGCGGCGCCGAACGCTCGGAGTCGCCGGATGCCTCGCGCCTCCCGCCGATCCCAAGGTGCTCGGCGGTGATGAGCGTGCCGTCGGAGACGATCAGGGCACGCTCGATGGCGTTCTGAAGCTCCCGGATGTTGCCGGGCCAGCGGTACGTGAGCAGCGCGGCGCGGGCGGCGTCGCCAAGACGAACATCGCCCTTGCCCATCTTTGCGCCGAGCTCGCGCATGAAATGCTCGGCAAGCAGCAACACGTCGTTCCCTCGCTCACGCAGCGGCGGGAGATGAATGCGGAACACGGCCAGGCGATAATAGAGATCGTCGCGAAACCGGCCATCGGCAACCGTCTGTTCGAGATCGCGATTCGTCGCGGCGACGAGGCGAACGTCGGCCGTGAGCGTCGCCGTCCCGCCCACACGCTCGAACTGGCGCTCCTGCAGGACGCGCATGAGCTTCACCTGCGCGGCCGGCGTCATCTCCGCGATCTCGTCCAGGAACAGAGTGCCGCTGTTGGCCAGTTCGAAGCGCCCACGCTTCAGCTTGTCGGCGCTGGTGAAGGCGCCACGTTCGTGGCCGAACAGCTCCGACTCTATGAGCGCCTCCGGGAGCGCCGCGCAGTTGATCGCGACGAACGGCCCCTCGCGCCGAGGGCTCGCGTGGTGAATGGCCCGGGCGACAATTTCTTTCCCCGTTCCGCTCTCACCGGTGAGGAGCACGGTCGTCTCGGTCGCCGCCACTCTTCGTGCCTGCTCGAGCGCCGCGAGGAACGCCGGCGCGTGGGCGATGATGCGAGAAAAGTCATGGCGGTCGTCGAGCGTGGTCCGGAGCGACTCCACACGTACTTGCAGTTGCCGCGCTCTCGCCTCGGCGGCACCCGCCCGCTGCTGCTCCTCGGCGAGACGCTGATGCTGGACGGCGATGACCAGCGCCGCGGCGATGGCCTCGACGACTTCGACGTCCGCGTCGTCGTACCAGCCCGGCTGCCGCGTCGCGAAGTACGCGTACCCCTCGAGGTGCTCGCCGAACAGGAGCGGGACGATGAGCACAGATCGGCGGCCGGTCGAGAGGATCCACGCGTCGCCGGGCCGGCTGGGATCGAGCTCACGCTCGGCGTCGTGGACGAGCATGGTCTCGCCGCGGGCGAGGCGGTCCGACGTGGAATACTCGTTCGGCGCCGGCATTCCTCCGGAGGGACACCCTCCGTCCGCTTCAGGGACGCCGATCATCTCCAGCGCACGGCCGTCGGCCTTCACGACGCGAACCGCCATCGCGTCGAAGGCGACGACGGGATGCAGCGCGTCGCCGAGGCGCTCGAGAAGATCGCCGACCTTGAGGCTGGCGCCGAGGATCGGCACCAACGCGGCTACCGCCTTGAGCCGGGCCCGACGTCGTCGCTCTCGGAGAAAGAGCACGACACTCTGAACGAACGGCCCGATTACATCCGCGATCTCGCGACACGCCGCCGCGTGCTCGTCACCGTAGACGCCTGGCCGGAAGCTCGCCACGGCGAACCCTCCGATGACACGGCCACTCGCGTACATTGGCACCGCGACCCACGCCCGGACACCGGCGGCCATTAACCGTGCCCGCTGCGCGGGGTTCAGCGGTATACCCGGATGATGCTCAGCGTCGACGAGGAGGAAGACGCCACCGGCGAACACCCGCACGAGGCCCCAGTCGTCGACGGTATATCTACCGCTCGGATCGAAGTTGGTCGTGTAGCGGCCCTCGTGCACCGCGGGCCCGTTGCCAGAATGTTCCGCGAAGATCGTGTAGGTACGGCCATCCTCCTCGAGATAGGTGATGATCACGCGATCGTGCGCGACGAGGCGCTGGGCGCGTGCCGAGAACTCGGCCAGGAAATGCTGCGGGTCGAACACCTCCTGCATCGAGCGGCCAAACGCCGCGATGCAGGCGAGCAGATCGGCGAGGGACGATTCTCTCGGCTCCGACATCGTCACCACGTCCTTCGCGCGCTGAGCACGCCGGACGACGGCAGCAAGTGGCCAAGTCGGTCGATGGTGACCGTCGCTGCATCAAGCTTGCCAGACGGCAGCCTAGGAGTTTGCGCTCGAAGACTCACGACGTTAGCTGAAGTGCCGGAACCGCAACGCTCGGTCGGGCGTATCGTTCGATACAGGTCGTACAGGATCACACGCCCGTCCGCATCAAACGACACACCGGCTTCGCCGTTGGGTATACGCCCCCCTCGCGCCCTCACTAATTTGCCCTCCTTGGGTTGAGCGTTCGCGGCCTGCCCCTTGCCCAGACCGGCGTTGGCGCTGGGGAGGGCACGCTGGTTCTTCCAGGCTGGTGGCGCTGCGGGACCCTGGCGGATCTTTGCTGAAAGTCCGCGACGAACGCGCCTGCATCAGCATCTAGAAGAGCGTGAGTGGATCGAGATTCCGAGCCTCTCGCCCTCGGGCTGCGCGGAGGTGAGCCGGAATTACTCGCAGGAGAGCCGCATGGACACCCGTCGGGGCGCGCGACTGACTGTCAGACTGGTGCTGCTGAGCGAGCCCAGTCTCTGGTGCTGGGAAATCGTCGATACCGCGGACGGTGCCATTGTCGAAAGCAGCTGGACGACGGATTGGACAGGCTACGAGTCGTCGCCCGAGGCGTTGCGGGCCGGGATCATGCGGCTCACCGCCCTAGCCGGTGGCGGCCGGGGCCATCATCAAAAGCACGCCTGAACCACTCCGCCGTCCACCCGGAGGGCGGCACCGTTGGTCGCGGCGGAGAGCGGGCTGCACACGTAAGTCACCAGATTGGCCACCTCTTCGGTCATTGCGAACCGCTTCAAGAGTGAAGACGGACGGAAGGCTTTGAAAAACTCCTTTTCAAATTCCGCAAAGGGTTTTCCGCCGCTGAGCTGTCCCGCAAATTCCTCCACACCGGCGGAACGTGTTGGACCTGGCAACACCGCATTCACCGTGACTGCTGTGCCGGCACACGATTGGGCAAGACCGCGCGAAACAGCAAGCTGTGCGGTCTTCGTCATGCCGTAATGGATCATCTCGGAGGGGGTGTTGATCGCGCTCTCGCTGCTGATGAAAACGATGCGCCCCCAGTTCCGCTGCTTCATGCCGGGCAGATACGCGCGGCTCAGGCGCACGCCGCTGAGCACGTTGACCTCGAAGAACCGCCGCCAATCCTCATCGGGAATATCCTCGAACGGCTTGGGCTCGAAAATGCCGAGGTTGTTCACGAGAATATCCACGAGCGGGAACCGCCGGAGCAGCGTCTCTGTCGCCGCCGGCGTGGAGAGATCTCCCGCGAAGCCTTCAATCCTGGCACCCGGCACGGTCTGATCAATCTGGTCCCTCGCCTCAACGACCGCTTTGTCCGAGCGACCGTTCACGATGACTCGTGCGCCTTCGCGGGCCAGCCCGGCGGCGATGGCAAATCCAATGCCTTTGGTGGAGCCCGAGACCAGGGCCGTCTTGTCAGCTAGTTTCAGGTTCATGGATAGGACCCTCCGGTCTTTAGAGTGGTGGAGGGACCTGTTGGCGCCGCGCCTGCGAAGGAAGGTGATGGGGTACGACTTCCTTCCTCCTCGCCGTCAGGTACAGGGACGACCCGTGTGCCACAATGGGCCGGCTGTGACTGGACGTCGCCCCATGACCCGTGACGGAGGCGAGGCCCTGACATGAAGACGAAGTTCGATCTCCCTGGGATCAAGAAACTCTTGCTCCGGCGTCCCGCGGACACGGACTCGTTGGATGCGTCTGCAGCTCCAGCACGGGCGCTGTTCGGACCGCCGCCGGAAACGGCGGTGGCCGAGAAACGCGGCAGCCTGGTGGACTTCCTCAAACAGGTGACCCTCTTCGAAGACCTTGGTCGCCGGGACCTGCGGCGTCTCGCCCGCATCGTTCACGAGCGCGACTACCACGACGGTGAGTACATCTTTCAGGAAGGAAAACCCGGCGCGACGTTCTTTGTCCTGCGGCGAGGCATGGTCGAGGTCGTGAGAGAGGGCAACAGCGGCACGGAAGTCCCCCTCGCCATGCTGGAGCCGCCCGCCTCCTTCGAGGAGTCGGCGGCCATGGGAACGGAGTCGGTTCGCTGGTTCTCGGCCCGGGCGCGTGGCCCGGTCTCGTTGCTGACTCTCGGGAAATCCGACCTGGACGCGCTCAGCGTCAACTTCCCGCTGCTGGCGAACAAAGTTCTCATGAGGTTGGCGGGCATCATGGCCATCCGCTTCCGGATGCTCCTCGACGCTCAGTACCTCAAGGAGTCAGAGAAGCCTCAGGAGACCGATCAGTGACTCTCGCCGACACCTCGAACCGGGCGGGAGTGGTCTTCAAGTCTCTCGCCGCGGCTGCCGGAGTGGTTCTGGGGGCATACCTTGTGTGGGGACTCCGGAGCCTGATCGTGCCCGCGACGGTCGGTGGTCTGCTGGCGTACATCTGTCGCCCCCTCGTCGCCCGTCTGGAGCGCAGCCGGGTACCGCGAGGCGTGGCGATCGCGTTGCTGCTGCTCGTGTTCGTGCTGGCGGCGCTCGTCATCGTGAACCGGATACGCGCCGTCATGCCGAGCGACGCGGACGCGCTCGAGCTGAGGATCCGCGCGCTCTACACATTGAACCATCGCTACGAAGCCTTGATGGGGCTGGATCGGCCGTTGACGCGAGGCAATCGGATCTACCGATTGGTGCACGACGACCTGGACCCCTTGTTGGATCGTGTCGGCCAGCTGCTCGCCCTGACGCCAGAAGAGCGCGCCCAGTTCGTCGCCTCGCGGCCTCGCGGCGCCGACGACGCGCCGGCCGGATCCGACCGGTTGGTCGAGTACGAACGAACAAACGTGGAAACGCTCGAACGGCGCGCGCGGACAGCGCTCGCTGAGCCGACCACGAAAAGCGCTGCGCGTTCGCCTGCGGCCTTCGCGCCCACCCCGGTCGCGCAGACCCCTCTCGCCGCGCTGGGCGACATCCTCTCCACCTGGATCATCGCGCCGCTGATGTTTCTGTTCCTGCTGCGAGATACCGGCGAGATCAAGCGCGGCCTGCTGAGGGCCGTCCCCAATCGGCTGTTCGAGCCGGCGCTCAACGTACTCGCGGATCTCGACCGTGCGCTGGGCGACTACGTGCGCGGCCTCTTCCTCGAGTGCTGCTTGCTCGGCCTGACCGTGGTGTTGTTACTGACCCTCATCGGCGTTCCTCTCCAATGGGCGATCGCGATCGGGATCTTCACGGGCGCGACCAACGTGATTCCGTACATGGGCTTCGCGGCGGCATTGCTGAGTGGGCTGGCCTATGCGCTGCTGGCGGAGGACATCCGTCCGCTGCTGCCGATGGTGAGCAGCGAGAACTTCGTGATCTGGGTCATCGTGGCGGTGGCCCTCGCCGAGCTGCTCAAAAACGTTGTGTATGAGCCCATCGTCCTCGGGGGCGCAGTCAACCTTCACCCGCTCGTGGTGGTGATCGGGGTCCTGGGAGGAGCCGTCCTGTTTGGCCTGGTCGGGATGCTCCTTGCGATTCCTACCATCACCGTCGTCAAAGTCTTGGTCTCCAGCACCGCCAGGCAGCTCAAAGCCTACGGGCTGATTTGAAAGCAATGCCGGGGTCTACACCTGTGCGACCCCCCCCATCCACGAACAGTTCCGTTCCCGTGATGTAGCTGCTGTGCTGCTGTGGTCGGAGGCGAGGAACACCACGGCCTTGGCGATCTCCTCGGGTGTGCCGAACCTGCCGAGGGGAACACTGTTCGAAATCATCTTCTTGCGTTGCTGGCCGGTCTCTGAGCCCAGCAGCTCATTGAGTCCGGGGGTGTCGGTGAAGCCGGGGCTCACTGCGTTGACGCGAATGCGGCGATCCTTCAAGTCCGATCCGAGCACCGCGATGCTCATGCTATGAGCCTCCCTGTCTCGTGGCCTCGACGGGAGCGTCCGCACGGCGAGTGAGCACCACGCTGGTGACGCCGTTGCCCACCGTCCGCCGCGTGATGGTCGTGTGCCGGGCGAGCAAGCGGAGCGCGCGGCGATTGTCCGTCAGCACCTCGGCGCTGAACTCGCGGATGCCGCGCTGCTCTCCTGCATGAAGGATCTCCTCGAGGAGGAGCGAGCCGAGGCCGAGTCCTTGCCAGGCGTCCGCCACCACGAGACCGATGTCGGCGGTCCCTTCGTCGGAAGGGCCGTACCGCGCCACGCCAACCAGCTCCGGCTCCCGCGCGTCGTCGACCTCGGCGACGATCGCCATCCGCTGGCGATAGTCGACGTTGGCGAAGGCGTGCGCTTGCTCAGGAAGGAGTGGCCGGAACGAGAAGAATCGCTCGTACACCGTGCGCGGGCTCAACCGACGACACAGCGCCATCAGCCGAGGCTCGTCGTCGGGACGGATCGCGCGGGGCCTCACCGATGTGCCGTTGCGCAGGGTCACCGGTCAGGCTCGCGCGTTCACGATGTCCTGCAGCAAGGCCTTGGGCGCCACGCCGACGACCCTGTCGACAATCGCGCCCTGCTTGAAAAACAGGATCGTCGGGATCGACCGGATGCCGTACCGAACTGCCAGGTCGGGGTTCTCATCGACGTCGACCTTCATCAGCGTCACCCGGCCTTCCGAGGCCTCCGCCAGCTCCTCGAGGACCGGCGCGATCGCCCGGCACGGGCCGCACCACTCGGCCCAGAAGTCGACCATCACGAGACCTTGAGCGGCCATCAGCGTCTTGTCGAAGTCCTGCTCGGTCAGATGGATCGTCTCCGCCACTCCGTGACCCTGGCTCGGACTCATTGTGCGGCGCCTCCTGTCCCCTAAGACGCCGCGTCGACCCTGGAGGATTCCCAGCCGCCAATGGAGGCGCATGGACGATGATGTATCTACATATAGAGTGCTTGTCGCGCACGCCCCCGGCTGGTAGCATGACGTCCATGAGTCGACCGGGCACCAGCCAGACCACCGGACGAGACCGCCAGCGGCTGTCCCCCTGCGTCTGCAATACGCTCCGCATGGTCAGCCGGACCGTGACGCAGCTCTACGACGACATCTTGCGACCGAGCGGCCTGCGGGTGACTCAGTACAGCATTCTCGCGACCCTCGCGCGCAGGGGCGAGGCGAACCTCCGGCAGCTGGAGGACGAGCTCGCCATCGACCAGACAACCCTGACGCGCAGCCTCGGCCTGCTCGAGGGGGGCGGTGTGATCGAGCGGGTGCCACACCCCGACGGGCGCATCAAGGCGATGCGGCTCACCTCGAAGGGGAGGAGAGTCCTCACGGTCGCGCGGCCGCTGTGGGCCCAGGCGCAAAACAAGGTGCTCCGCGAGCTGGGAACCAGGGCATGGGCTGATGCGGAGCGGCGGCTGGCCCATCTGCTCTCGGTGGCGATCAAGAAGCGGAGGTCTATACGGGGCCGGAGCCGCGCCCAGCAGGGTCGCGCACGAAGAAGAGGAAGGAGTCTGGTGGGAGGGTGAAACTCGCGGTTCGTCGCCGAGGTTTACCCCTGCGCAGTGGGTCGGACAACGATCTCGTTCACGTCGATATCGGCCGGCTGCTCGATCGCGAACGCAATGGCGCGGGCGATCGCATCCGGCGAAATCGCGAACTTCTCCCTCGACTCGGCGAGCTGGGCTCTTAGCTCCGGATTTGTCACAGCCTCCACGAAGTCTGTCCGAACGAAGCCAGGCGAAATGATCGTCACGCGCAGCTTGTCGCCGGCCTCCTGACGCAAACCCTCCGAGATGGCGCGCACGGCGAACTTCGTGCCGGAGTAGACCGACTGGTTCGGTACAGTCTTGTGTCCTGCTGTAGAAGCCGTGTTGACGAAATGCCCGAAGCCCTGCTTGCGAAAGATAGGCAACGCCGCCGCGATGCCGTACAGAACACCCTTGATGTTGATGTCGATCATCTCCTCCCACTCCTCGACGCGCAGGTCGTCGAGGGGAGAAATCGGCCCAATGCCGGCGTTGTTGACGAGCACATCAAGCCTGCCGTGCCGCTGACATGCCACCTTCACGAGGGTTGGACAGGTCGTCGCGCCGTCTCACGTCTGTGCGTGCATAGGCGGCCTCACCGCCCGCATCGGCGATGCGGGCCGCCAGAGCCGCGAGGCGATCCGATCCGCGCGCCCCGAGGACGACCTTCGCACCGCGCTCAGCGAGCAGAAGCGCTGTCGCCTCGCCTATGCCGCTGCTTGCGCCCGTGATCACGACGACCTTGCCTTCGGTTCCTGACATGAAGTTCTCCTTTCCAGGTCCCGGGACGGTCCTGAGCTCGTGGTCGCGTCTTCGCCGGGCGGCTCGAGGACGTCGAGACGGGTCAGGACCGCTTCAGGACTAGGACCGCCAGAGGGGGCAGCGTGAGCGCGAGCGAGTGCGGCTGTCCCTGCCACGGCGTTGGCGCGGCCCAGGCGCCGCCCGCGTTGCCGAGGTTGCTGCCGCCGTACTCTCCCGCGTCGCTGTTGATCAGCTCTCGGTAGTAACCCGGCCACGGGACGCCGACCCGGTAGGCGTGACGCGGCACCGGCGTGAAGTTGCATACGACGAGCACGAAGTCGCCGGCGTCTCGGGCGCGTCGCACGAACGACACGATGCTCTGCTCCCAGTCGGCACAGTCGATCCACGCGAACCCGGCGGGGTCGGCGTCGAGCTCGTGGAGCGCGCGCTCGCGCCCGTAGAGCCGATTGAGGTCGCGTACCAGCCGCTGAAGCCCGCGGTGATACGAGCCCTCGCCGAGCAGATGCCAGTCGAGGCTCCGGTCGTGATGCCACTCGCGTCGTTGCCCGATCTCGCCGCCCATGAAGAGGAGCTTCTTGCCAGGGTGGGTCCACATGAACGCGTAGAGCGCGCGAAGGTTCGCAAACTGTTGCCAGTCGTCGCCGGGCATCCTGGCGAGGAGCGACCCCTTGCCGTGCACGACCTCGTCGTGTGAGAGCGGCAGCACGAAGTTCTCCGTCCAGGCGTACAGGAGGCCGAAGGTCAGCTGGTTGTGGTGATACTTCCGGTGGACCGGATCGAGGCTCATGTAGTCGAGGACGTCGTGCATCCACCCCAAGTTCCACTTGAACCCGAAGCCGAGTCCGCCGAGGTACGTCGGACGCGAGACCATCGGCCACGAGGTCGACTCCTCCGCGGCGACGATCACGCCCGGATAGGTGCCCGCCCGGCTTGCGCGAGTAGTCGAGGTAGAGCGCGGAGGCGACGGCGTCGACCCGGAGACCGTCGGCGTGATAGCGGTCCAGCCAGAAGAGCGCGCTATCGAGCAGGAAGTTCGCAACCTCGTTGCGTCCATAGTTGAAGATGAGCGTGCCCCAGTCGGGGTGCTCGCGCTGCCGCGGGTCCGCGTGCTCGTACAGGTGGGTGCCGTCGAAGTAGCCGAGCCCGTGCGGGTCACGCGGGAAGTGCGCGGGCACCCAGTCGAGGATCACGCCGACACCGCGACGGTGGAGCTGGTCCACGAAGGCCATGAACTCCCGTGGGCCGCCGTAACGACGCGAAGGGGCGAAGTAGCCGATGGTCTGATAGCCCCACGAGCCGTAAAACGGATGTTCCATGACCGGCAGGAGCTCGACGTGGGTGAAGCCCATCTCGCCGACATAGTCCGCGAGCTGGTCGGCCAGCTCGCCATAGTCGAGGAAGCGATCGCCCTGCTCGGGCACACGCCGCCACGAGCCGAGATGCACTTCGTAGATCGACAGCGGCTCGCGGAGCAGGGGGCGTCGGGCCCGCTCGGCGAGCCAGGCCTCGTCGCGCCACCGGAAGTCGTCGAGGTTCGCTACGACAGACGCGGTGCGCGGCGTCTCCGCCTCGAAGGCGAGCGCATAGGGGTCTGATTTCAGCGCGAGCGGCTCCGCGGAGCGCCCGCGGATCTCGAATTTGTAGCGCTCGCCCTCCCCCAGCCCCGGCACGAAGATCTCCCAGATGCCGTTGGCTGGATGAAGACGCATCGGATGGCACCGGCCGTCCCAGTCATTGAAGTCTCCGACGACGCTCACGCGCCGCGCGCTCGGCGCCCACACCGCGAAGGCGACGCCGGTCACGCCGTCGAGGGTGACCGGGTGCGCGCCGAGCTTCTCGTGGGCGCGGTGGTGTGTGCCCTCGGCCAGGAGATGCCGGTCGAAATCGCTCAGCAGCGATGGGAAGCGGTAGGGATCGTCGATCTCGGTGATGTGGCCGTTCCGCGTTACCTCGAGCCGGTAAGCGAACGGGTCGCGCCGGTCGGACAACACGGTTTCGAAGAACCCCACGGGGTGCAGCCGCTCCATCGGGCTCGGTGGTGCGTCGGCGGGCAGGACGCGGACGGCGGCCGCGCCGGGCACGATCGCGCGCACCGCCACGGCCGTGCCGTTCGGAGTCTGCACGCGGTGGGGACCCAGCACGGCGAAGGGATCACCATGCTCGCCTTCCACGATCGCGCGGATTGCTTGCGGGTCCAACGCGGTGTCCACGCTGTGATTCTACGAGGCAGAGCAACCCGATGCACCAGAAGCCGGCCTGCGCGTCGCCGGTGAGTCAACCGGATTGATTGCCAGGCGATCGAGGGCTATTCACTCCGCCGCGACTCGTCCGAGGGGCCCGAGCGCCTTTTCGACTCTCGGTTTGACCTCGCCGATCATCAGTTCCATCGAGCGCATGGCCGCCGTGTGCGGCGTGTTGCCGACCTTGAACGAAAAGCACACATGCACGGGCTTGGTCGCGCGGATCTCGGCGACGAGCTTTTCGGCAACCGTCTCGACATCGCCGATCAGCAGATCGTTGCAGATGGTTTCGAGGGGCGGTTCGTCGGGGAACGGTACATCAACCAATACGGTCCCTTGCATGACCTCCTGCCGGCGCCTGAGGCTCGACGCGAGCCGCGACTGATAGCGTGCGTTCTCGGCAAAGCGCATCCCATCCTCGCGGCTGTCGGTGATGTGGGCGAAGCGGTTGACAGTGATATGCGCCCGCGACACGTGCGCTTTCTCGGCGGCAAACGCGGCGACGATGTCGGCATACTGCTCGGCCAGCAATTTGGCGCCGCCGACCCGGCCCGACGTCAGCACCCGGTAGCCGTGCCGCGCGGCGGCGCGGAACATTCCCTGGGTATGGCCGGCGACGTAGATCGGCAGCGGGTTTTGCACCGGGCGGGCCGGGATATGGGTTTCCGGCATCTGGTAGTGCTTGCCGTTGTAGCTGAAGAAATCCCGGCTGAAGGCCAGGTCGAGGATGTCGCAGAACTCGTCGGTCATTTCGAGATTCCGGGCGATGTCGACGCCGAATCGCTCGAATTCGTAGGGCTGATAGCCGGCGCCGATGCCGAGCATCAGTCGGCCATTCGACAATGCGTCGGCAGTGGCGATTTCGGCGGCGAGCCGAGCCGGGTTGTACAGGGGCAATACCACGACCGCGGTGCCGAGCCGGATTTTTTTGGTGATCGAGGCGCAATGCGCCACCATCATCAATGGCGACGCACACAGGCAATAATTCGAGAAATGGTGCTCGGCGAACCAGGCGATCGCGTAGCCGAGCGCATCGGCCAATCTCGTCTGCTCGGCGACTTCGCCAAACACCTGCGCTGTCGCCTTGTCCGCTTCGCGCGCCCCCATCAGATTGAAGATCCCGAAATCCATCGCCTCGTCCTCCACTTCAGCTCACCGCTTTGAGCGTACGCAACTTTAGCACCCTCCGGCGGTCGCCCCGTCAGTGGCCATCCGAACCGCGCGCCTTCGCCTGCCTCCCGGCTTCGTTCTGGCTCTTGGCGTGCCGGGCGTCTTCTCTGGAGCCCGTCGGGTCATCGCCCTCGTTCGGGGGCGCTTGATTTCGGGCCGCCTGGGGCGCGATTGTGGCGCGCGGCGGGGCAGGGGAAGGGGTGGCGACGGCGAAAAGGCGTTCCGACAAGGTTGCTGCGCTGGATCCGGCTACGCGGTAGGATTCAGGCACCACGCG
>WNGJ01009318.1_pt1 | contig 15291 bp, 15 predicted proteins | sample 5400611 | NCBI WGS metagenome assembly WNGJ01 (sample SAMN13153375, study PRJNA577476) | soil metagenome | isolation source: 40 cm soil or saprolite under Garry oak tree replicate 1 | place: USA:California | collected 2016-06-15
GACGGGGTCACGTGGGCATTCCAGCACAACGGGTCCCTCGTTAGCACCCCGGTCGACGGAGGCAAGATCGATTCTCAAATCCTCTTTCAGATGATTCTCGACCACCTCGAGGGCTCCGGCCACGAATCCGTCGCAAAGGCGACGGCGACGGCGCGAGCCCTCGCGATTGAGGAGTTCGGCGGCTTCACCGGCCTGAACTTCATGCTTTCGGACGGTCAATCGCTCCACGTCTATCGGGACTTCCAGACGAACGGGCAGTATTACACCCTGTATCTCGACAACTTCGGGGAAATGATCATCGCCGCCTCAGAGCCGATCCTCGCGATGACGGCGGAGCCGATTCCGCGGGGCATTCTGCACACAGTGGATTCGAACCTCAAAGTCGCCCACGCCGACGTAGCCTAGAATGGCATGCCCGGAGCGCTATGGAGTCCCCGGAGCAGACGTCTTCGCCGGTTCCCGTGATTCGACATTGCCCGCCATGATTGGCGGGCGGAGAGCGAGAATCGATAGGAGATGGACGAATTGGATGATCGCAGTCAGCCGGAGTTTGCTCCGCCCGTTCGCGCGGTTGCGGAATTCGTAGGGGACATCGTAGGTCGCAAGGTTTGTCCGGCTAATGATCTCGAGGAGCGGCTTGCTTCCAATCCCGGTGATTGGAATGTTCCTCAACGCCGATTTTCTGAAAAGGAAGTATCCGGAGAGCGGATCCGTGCACTCGGTCCGTCCGATGCGACGTGCCATTGCGGTCGCGATGCGGCTAATCGCAAGGCGTCGACGCGGCCAATTCGCCGTCCGTCCGCCAGCGGTGTATCGAGACGAAACGACTCCGTCGAAGCCATTCAAGCGTTCGACCATGAGCGGGAGCAGTGAGGGCGGATGGGACATGTCGGCGTCCATCACGCAAACGAGTTCGCCTTCGGAAAGCGCAAGTCCCCAGGTGGTCGATCCTCCGAGGCTCCGCGGAGGCGGCCGGGTACAGAGCGTGACGGGGAGGCCCATTGCTTCCCCCAGGGTCCGGGCGAGAGTCCCCGTGCCATCGGGGGAGGAATCGTCGACGATGAGGATGTGGAACGGATGATGCCACCGGTCTCGCAATTTTGCAAATTCGCGGAACAGCGGCGGGATGTTCGGGGTCTCGTTGTATGTTGGGATGATGATGGTGAGGGTCTGGCGTTCCTCCCCGTCCATGTCGCCGACCTCTCCTCCCGGATATTCACGAAAAACTATAACTATCTTTGTAGTAATCTTCGAACGTCTTTGCCATGGCGGCGACCCCTCTGACCGCTTCTCCGTCCGCAGACGACCTGTCCTCCGGAATCCTCCAACTCCACGTTATCGATGGCGGCGGCTGGGCGCAAGTGCCACTTCGTTACGTTCGGCGAGACGGTCGCCTGTACTTGCTCGCTCGGGCTGACGTGCGGCCGCGATGGGTCGACCAATTGCTGTCGTCCCCCGTGTCGGCTCGGTGGCGGGTCCTAGGCCAGGAGTTCATGGGCAAGGCGAGCTTACGGTCGGATCACGCTGAAGTGGCCGCGGTTTGTGATGGCTTCACCTCGCAGTTCGGCGCAGCCAAGATGAGAGAGTGGTTCGGCGGATCCGTGTCATGCCTTTCGCTCCAACCTACCGGCGAGGTCCTCGACGACTACGCCCGCCTGGTACGTCTGTCGTTCGATGCTCTTGCGGATGACTACGACTCGGTCGTTGGGGATAATCGGTTTGACCTCCGGCTCCGCGACACGACTCGAGGAATCCTCGACCGCACGTTCCACCCCGGCGATCGCGTCCTCGAGGTTGGCGCGGGAACGGGACTCGAAACCCTGGCTCTCGCACGACGTGGGGTCTACGTCCTCGCCACAGACATCTCATCGAGAATGCTGGATCGTCTGTCGGAGAAGGCGGTTGCACAAGGACTGGATCCGTTCGTCCAAACCCGAATTGAGAGGGCAGCGGACATCGCACTCCTTCAAGACGAGTTCGAATGGGGTTCCTTCGATGGCGCCTTCTCCGACTTCGGTGCGCTCAATTGCGAGCCGAATTTGGGGAGCGTTCCCGAAGCCCTCGCACAGCTTCTCCGCCCTGGCGCCCCGTTGGTCATGGCGATATGGAACCGCGTCTGTCTCGCAGAAACCGTCGCGTATCTGGCGGTGGCGAAGCCCAGCCGCGCCCTCGCTCGGCTGCGAGATCCTGTTCCGGTGGGGCGGTCGAGGTTCGGAATCCCGGTGTACCCCCACTCGCTTGGAGATATCGTTCGCTTGTTCAAGTCCTACTTCGTCGTGATCCGCGTCACAGGCTTGCCTGTGTTCGCACCGCCGTATGATCTCGCCGTGCGCCTCCAGCGCCACACCCTCGCCTTGGAACTCGCGGACGCGATTGACCGAGGCCTCGCCGCACGGTTCCCGTTCAATCGGTTGGGCGACCATTTTGTGATCGAGATGAGGCGAATCTGATGTCGAGCGGTGTGCTCGGAGAGGACTCCGGCCGACTTTCCGCATCCAGGAATTTCGTTCGTTCCTCGGTTATGCCATACTTGAAGGTTCAACCGGTTGGTTTCCGAAACGCTTTTCGGCTTTGGACTGGCTATGGTGTTTCTCTGCGAAGCGTCACGACGAGTTTCCATCGGCATCCTGCCGTTGGAGAGGGAATCCCGGGCCGATCCCCCGTGACCGTCTCCGTTTTCGGCGCCAAGTTCCGGGTCCGTCCAGGGACGAACGACCTTGATATCGTCGTCCACCACGAGCCGGAAACTTTCGCGTGGTTTCGAGTCCAGCCGGGTGACGTTGTTGTTGACGTCGGAGCGCACATTGGACGCTATACCGTCCTCGGCGCCCGACTCGGAGGCCAAGTTGTCTCCATTGAGCCGGATCCCGCAAACTTCGAGATGCTCGCGGCAAATGTGCAGCTCAATGGTCCTTCTGACGTCCACTTGGAACGCGTTGCCGCGAGCGACGCGAACGGCCTCCGCCGGTTTCTCCCTTCGACGGGTTCGAATCGCGGGACATCGGCTCTCGAGTCCGAATCGAACGCCGATCCCTCACGCGAGGGTGTCCTCGTCGAATGCCGGCGCCTTGATGACATCGTCGAGCGCCATGGCCTCTCCCGGATTGATTGGCTGAAGATCGATGTCGAGGGGCACGAAGTCGAAGCTCTCCACGGAGCAGATCGCTGCCTGTCCATTACTCGTCGGCTTTCCCTCGAGGTCACCGCCGAGTCCGAGAAGGCGTGCCGATCCATCACGGATCGTGCAGGCTTCGAGATCGAAGCCGAAGAACGAGGCGTCCCTGCGTCGAACATCCTGATGAGGAAAGCATGACGTCCTCCGTGATGCCGCGAGCCACGGGATTCGTCTCCGTCTCGATCGGCATTTGCGCGTACAACGAAGAGCGTGGTATCTCCGCTGCCTTGGAATCCGTCCTGTCGCAGGGGCTGAGCGGTCCGTTCTCCCTCGATGAAGTGATCGTCGTTGCCAGCGGCTGCACGGATCGTACCGAGTCGATCGTCAATGAGTGGTCGGCCCGAGAGCCTCGGGTGCTCCTGGTTCATCAAGTAGAGAGGATGGGCAAGGCCCGGGCTTTGAACGCCATGTTCCGTCAGGCCAAGGGTGCCATTGTCGTCAGCATGAACGCGGATGCCGTGCTGATGCCGGGCAGCTTGCAGCATTTGTTGGGGCCGTTCGAATCGAGTGCGGACTTGCAGATTGCCTGCGGTTCCCCCACACCCTCGAACGCCGTCGATGGCATATCCGGGATGCTGACCCGCCTTCAATGGCGGCTCCACAATCGTACCCTGTTGATGCTCTCTTCTCTCGGGATGCCGAACCACTGTTGCGATGAGCTCGTCGCCGTCCGCCGCGGTTTCATCAACGAATTGCCTCCGGACTTGATTAACGACGGCGCCTACCTTGGCGTGATCGCAGGCTCGCGACATTCGTTCGTCTCGTTCTGTGAGTCGGCACGCGTCGTCGTCGATCCGCCTCGGAGCCTCCGTGGGTTCCTGATGCAGCGGCGAAGGATCCTCCGGGGGCATCGGCAAGTCCTCGAGTTGTGCGAGCAATCCCCCTACACCCTGGAATGGCTGGTCCGAAGACGTCCCGACCTCGCGGTGCGAATCGTCGTTGGAGAAAGTCGGAGTCGTCCGAGTTCGGCGCTCACCCTTCTCCTGCTCCTGCTTCCGCTCGAGTCGGTGGCTCTGTTCGGAGCCTCTCTGGATCGCCTCCGGGGCCGAAGCTATGAGCCCGCGTGGACCCCGGTGAATTAGATGCCCTCGCTCAGAGCCGCGCTGATGCGCCCTCGGGTGTTGGTCCTCCTGGGGTTGTTAATCCGAGAGGCGCTCTCGTTCTGGACGGGTCATCCGTACGATCTCGAGGTCTGGGTACGGAACGCCTATTTCGTGGGCCAGGGGCAGAACCCCTACAGCGCGTTCTTCCCGCCCGTCCCCGGTCTGAGTTTCACGTATCTTCAACAGACCCTCCCGGGGGTTGGCTACTTGCCGGTCTGGCCGCTGATCGTCGCCGGTTTCTACCGCGTCTACGCCGGACTGCCCTTCTCGCGGTTCTTTCTCTATTTCCTGATCAAACAACCAACGGTCTTGGCAGACACGTACCTCGGCGTGCTGATCTATCGAATGATTCTGCAATGGGGCGGGACCCGCGAGGCGCGCCTTCGCGCCCTCCGGTACTGGACGTTCTTCCCATACCCGATCGTCATTTCGGCCGTCTGGGGCCAGTTCGACGCCCTCGTGGCAGTCTTCCTCGTGATGTTCCTCCTTTCGGCAAGTCCGACCCGTCGTGTCCTGTTCCTCGGATTGGGGATCGCCCTCAAGTGGTTCCCGCTCATTTTCGTCCCGTACGACGCGCTCCGCGAGCGGGGACTGAGGAGGGGACCGGCCCTCATCTCCATCGCGATCCCGGCGGGCCTGACGTTCCTGATCTTTCAGGGGATGGGCTGGGACTACCTCGGCGTCACGCGGATGTCCGCCTCCGCGAGTCACGGCGGCGGCGCCGGAATGTCCTACGTCAACATTCTCCAGGCGCCCGCACTGATCCCGTTTCTGATCCAGGTCCCGTTTCTCTATTCAGCCCTCGGCTATCTTTGGGTGCCCGGGGTCCTTATTGGCGGGTACGTGGCCCAGCGTCGGTTCGCCCTCGATCCGCGAGGGACCGCGCAAGCGATTCTCCTCGTCACGACGATCTTCTACCTGACTCGGTGGGGAGTCTACGAGCAGTACCTGATGTACCTCTTCCCGCTCCTCATCGTCGACATCGAACTTTGGCATCCGGAGCGGAGGCCCTTGTTCCGCCTCCTCCTTTATTTCGTGACGGCCTACCTGCTCGTAAACAACGATTTCCTCCTTCGGTTCCTTGGACCCGTGAGTAGCGGGCTCGTCGACTTGTCCTATGCAGCCGACAACTCGCCAGATCTTGGGATTCTTCGTGCGGGTGCAACGTATCTCTTGAATGTGGTTATCACGATCACCTTCGTCCAGCTGGCGATGGTGTTCGCGAATCCGGCGCGAGGCTCCCGACCTTGGCCCCAGGTCTTGTTCGCACGAATCCACGGATGGGTCCGCCCTCATCCGGTGGATGTAGCCCCGGATCTCCAGGAGCCGATGCCGTGAAGGTGTTGGAGCTCACCCAACGGTTCCCTCCGGCGATCGGCGGGGTCGAAGAACACGTGTTCCATTTAGCTCGTGGTCTTTCGCAGGCGGGCGACGATGTCGAGGTCCTGACCACGGACCTGCTGCGCGACACTCCGTTTGAGCGCATCGTTTCGGTCTCACCTGCCGACGCCGTCGCCGTGACTCGTGTCCGGGCGTGGAAGTTCTTCGAAGCTCCGCACGGCCTGGGAGTCGCGGCGCCGACGATGGTCCGGGCGGCGGTCGCCCGCCATCCCGAGGTGCTCCACGCCCACGGCTACGGCTACTTCCCCACGTTCGCGGGCGCTTTCGGGAGCGCGCTGGACGGGGCCGCCCTTGTCATCACGCCCCACTCCGACGCCGGGCGTGCGAGCAGGACGAAACGGATGTTCGACTCCGTCGTCCCGAAGTTCACCCTCGGGCGCGCGCGCCGCGTGATTGCCGTAAGCCAACATGAAGCGGGTCATCTGAGGAGGCTAGGCGTAGCGGGAGAAAAGATCAGCGTGATCCCGAACGGGGTGGAGCTTTCCGAATTTGAATCGATGGGCTTCCCTCGGCGCAACCGTAGCCCCTTGACCGGCCTGTTCGTCGGGCGGGTCTACCCAGCCCAGAAAGGCCTTGAGACCTTGATCGGCGCGGTGGCGTTGCTTCCTCGGCCTGCCCAGGTGCACTTCCGGATCGTCGGCGAAGATTGGGGTGGGAGTTCTCTGCTGCTCCAGCTCGCCGAGCGCCTCGGTGTCGCCGACGCTCTGACCTTCGTCGGCCGACTCGATCGACGGGCGCTGCTCCAGGAGTACGCCAACGCCGACTTCCTTGTGGTGCCCTCGTATTTCGAACCGTTTGGGATCGTCATCCTCGAAGGCATGGCCGCCGAACTACCCGTCATCGCGTCGCGAGTGGGAGGAATCCCGGAGGTCGTGGCGGATGGAGATTCGGGTTTGCTCGTTGAACCCGGAGATCCACATGCGCTGGCTGATGCGATCGTATGCCTCTCTCAGGATGAAGGCCTTCGAAAGGCAATGGGCCGGATGGGCAAGCAACGGGCGAGAGGATTCGCGTGGGCATCGATCGTGCAACAGGTCCGTCGAGTCTACGGGCAGACCCTCGAGGAGCGGAGTTCCTGAATGGCCGGGACAAGGCGCGGTCGGATCGTCGCGTTGGGCCTTGTGATCAGTCTCGTCGCCGGCAGCCTTGTCCTCACGAATGCCCTCCGGCCGACCGCCAGTACGCCGACCGACGTCCCCGGGACCACTCCGATCCGCCATGTCGTCGTGATCATGAAGGAGAACCACGCCTTCGAGAACTATTTCGGAACGTTCCCCGGCGTGGACGGAATCCCGGAGGGGGTTTCCCTGCCGGATGGCCGTGGCGGCAATGTGACACCCCACTGGCTTAACACGACATGGACCCCGGACCTGCCTCACAGCCGAGACGCCATGATTCAGGCATACAACAACGGATCGAACGACCTCTTCGCAGCGGTCGCCGAATCACATGCCCTCGGGCTGGGGAACTTCTCGATGGGCTATTACGATCGCCGGCAGCTAGGATACTACTGGTCGCTTGCCGAGAATTACACGATCATGGACCGGTACTTTCAGTCGATGCTTGGACCGACCGTGCCGAACCGCCTCTTTTCGTTCGCGGGAACCAGCGGCGGGCTCGGCTCGAACGTCATCTGGCAGGTCCCGATGTCCTCGCCTACAATCTTCGGCCAGCTCCAAGCGCGTGGGATCTCGTGGCGATACTATTACAGTCCCGGCCCCTTCGTCGGTCCGTTGCCGAGCTACTTCCCCGAGATTAGATCTCGTCCCGAGATGATGGCGCAGCTCGTCCCGATGGACCGTCTTTTCGGAGACCTCTCCGACGGAGACTTAGCTCAGGTGACGTACATCGATCCGTCGGAGGATTTCCTCATCAGCGAGCATCCTCCGGAGCAGGTGACCGTTGGGGAGTCGTGGACGAAGGGCGTCATCGACATGATCATGTCGAGCTCTGCGTGGAATACCACAGCGATCTTCTTGACGATGGACGAATCCGGAGGTTTCTACGATCACGTCCCGCCGCCGCAAGTGGACGGCTGGGGCTACGGATTCCGCGTTCCGATGATTGTTGTTTCCCCGTACGCGCACCCCGGGTTCGTGGACCGCGAGGTGATGGATCATACTTCGATTCTCAAGTTCATCGCTTCGAACTGGGAGCTGCGGATGCTGACGGAGAGGGAGGCTCAGGCGAACGATATGTTCTCGGCCTTCGCCTTCGATAACGTCACCGTCAACACAATCCGAGTAGTTCCGGCGAATTGGATCTACGGGCTCTCCAGCTGGACTCCTTGGCTAGTCTTGACAGGCGTACCAAACAGGAATTCCCGGGCTGGGGAGGACTCTTTGGAGGCGGTCAGCAGTTGATGGGCGTGGAATCCGGGTTCTCCGTTCTGATTGCGACTCATAATCGTCGCGAGAAGCTGAGGCATCTCCTGGAAAGTCTTCGGCGGTGGAGGAGCGCGCACCTCGATGGGGTCGTCGTCATCGATGACTCCGATGAGGTCGTCGACTTGGGCGACGAGTTCGAAGATCTAGGTCTGACACACATCCATCTCGAGAAGCGCGTTTTCCTGTCGAAGGCAAGAAACATCGCATGGCACCGGTGCACGAGCCGGTACCTGTTCTTCATTGATGACGACAACGTTGTTGTGGAGAACACTCTCGAGGAACCGTTCCGATTGTTGCTCGAGGACTCGGATATCGGCGCAATCATGCCCGCGGTGGTATACCGGGCCAAACCGGATCTGGTCTGGGTGTATGCGACTCCGCTTCGGCCTGATCGATGGGGGCACTCTTTGATTGGACGCAATCTCATGAGGGCACCTGCTCTCGAGAACCGCCTACTACCGACGGACGCGCTGCCGAATGCCTTCGTTGTTCGACGCGCCGCTCTCGAAGAAGTAGGTGGATTCGACGAAAGATTCGTGATGAGCGGTTCGGCGGATTTTGCGATGCGTCTTAAGAAAGCGGGGTGGAAGGTTGAGGCTTACTCGGGAGCATTCACTCTTCACGACGTCGAGCCGCCCGGACGCGTTGGGTATTGGGCGAGCCATCGGGGGGTGGATCCAGAACGCGTTTTCTACGATGTGCGAGATTGGTTCATTCTGATGCGTTCGCTCCATCCGGGAGCCAGATGGTTTCGCGTCCGAGCGACGCGACATGCGGTCGGGTTCATGGTACCGAATGCCCTCTCATATCTGCTTCGAGGCGGTTCACAAGGTCGGGAGTCTCTCTGGCAGTTAGTGCGTGCGTATGTCGACCTACTCCGAAACGACGAGGTGTCATGAGAGCGGAAGCAGAATCCTTGCCCTCGGTCGTGAACCTCCATACAGGTTTTACGTCCCGATTCATCCATGGATCCACCTTGAAATTGGCGTTCAATCGGACCATGGATTGGATTGGTGGACTGAGTCCCGAACTCTCCTACTCACTGCGTACTAGTTTGCGCGAAGCAGCTTTCCCGCTCAGGCCTGACAAGAGCGACACCCCTCCGAAGATGCGGGATGACATCGAGATATTCGCCTCTCTGTTTCAAAACGCGACTGCAAACTTCGAGAAAATTGTATCAAGCTACCGGGAGGAGATTAGGTGGCCGAGAGCACGAGTCTACAACGGATTCTTCGAGACCATTGACGCGGAACTGTACTATTGCATGATTCGTTTCTACAAACCCAAGAGAGTTGTCGAGGTAGGTGCTGGGAATTCGACGTGGTTCGCTCGGGACGCGTTGAGAGCGAACGGAGATGGTCAAATCTTAGCCATCGACCCATCCCCCCGCGTCCGGCTTCCTAGGGACTGTAGCCAACTCCGACGTGTCGTCGAGGAAGTCGAGCTCTCAACCTTCAAACACCTCAGAGAAAACGACATCTTGTTTGTTGATTCGAGTCATTCAGAGAAGGAAGCGAATTACTTTGTCGAAAGGATCTATCCCACTCTTCGGCCGGGCGTCCTTATCCATCATCATGACATTGTCTTCCCCTACCTTGGGTATGCCTCCTTCGTTCCGGATTGGGCGAGCCTCGGCGAACAGGAGGTAATTCTCCGGTTCTTGCTTCGTAACCAGGCTTCCTATGGGATTGTCGCGAGCTCAGCCTTCGCCCGTTATGAAAATCCCGGCATGGTGACTCGTTTGATCCCGAGCAAGAGGTCCAGGCCGCTCATCGCCGGCGGTTCGCTCTGGATTCTGAAGAAGGCTTGATGACAGATCATGTCTGTCGCGCTACTGATCTTTTCTCTGGGGGAGGTCGAGGGCGTTCTGCGCAACATCCGGTCACTCCGCGAAGTCGTTGATGAGATTGTCATTGTCGACAGTTCTCCTCCGGTAGATTACGAGGCGTTGCAATCGCACACAAGTCGGTATTCCGCCAAGGTCTATCGCGCACTCCCACTCGGTTTCCCGGAACCGCTTCGTCCGTTCGGTCTGAGCAAAGTAGAGTCCGACTACACGCTAATCCTTGATGCGGACGAGGAGGCATCCGATGGTCTGCGGTCCGATCTGCGTGGTCTTCACGAGTATGAGGCGTACGTCTTGCCGCGGTTCGAGGAAGGACTGAAATCGTACACATACCATCTTCGGCTCCTCCGACCCTCTGCAGTTCGCTATCACCACCGTAGTTTCGACTTTCCCGATGTCCTTGGGCAAGTCGGACGTCTAGACAAGTCCCACCGAATCGTTCATCACGCCAACTATTCAGACTATCTGATCGAGAAGGCACGTGCCCAGAGGTATTTCACAATCGAGAACGTCGAACGGCCGTTCAACCGCCAGTATGGTCATTCCTGCGCGACTTGGTCCTTGGGAAGGGTCTCCGAGCGGCTGCATTCAACCGCCGCTATTCGCTCGGCAAGAGGCGGTTTCTCCTTGGGCTGCCCGACTCTGAGAGGGACTTCTTGCATGCCGCTGCTGTCGAAGTCCAACGTAACGGAGGCCTCTTCCGCTACCTCGGACTTGACAATCCTGCGTACGTTGACCAACTCACTCGCTCGTTCCGATGGAATGTTGGCGGAATCGATGTTTACAAGAACCTGCTGCGGTACCGTCTCAGCCACGGAAAACCGGCGGACTCTGTGCCAGTAGCCGGAAAACATCGTGCCAACTGATTCGGCTACGGCCTGCTCGAAGCGATGTTTAGCCGGACCCGGGCTGTCCAAGATTAGTAGCCCGGTTTGCGGCGATGCCTTTTCCAGATCACGATTACGGTTGTGGCGGCGACAATTCCAAGAAGCGCTACGGTGACGTCCATCCATAATGGAATCCAGAGCCCGACGTCCAACTCAATCGTCCAAGAGATTTCGTCATCACGGTTGTCCCGCCCACTGAACTGAATCCGGTAAATGCCGGGCGCGCCAAACGAATGCGCAGCCGACAGACCATGATTTGTCTGGCCATCGCCGAAGATCCAAGAGGCCTTGGTCAGGAGATTCCCGAACCACCGACGATACCTGCTTGAAACATCACAGGCTGACCAACGATGGGACTCGGAGCCGAAAGGAAGATCGCCCCCGAAAGCGGAGGCGGATAGCGGAAAAACCAGGTGTCCGCCTTGACCTCGGTTCGGTTTCCACCCCCGAACATAACGAGGACGTGCTCCACCGGATCGTATCCTCCGGCCGCCGCCATGCGAGCTGACGGACCCCCCGGCGTTGATATGTTTCTCCAGATGAGTTGAGTTGTGTTGAAGGCCCAAGTGTCCCCGAGGATGGTCCGATTTCCATAACCGCCGACGAGCAGCAGTTCCCCAAACATCAGGTTACTTGCGAGCACGGCGTAATCGCGCGGCGCGGGCATGCTGTCGGGAAAGATCGGACTCCACGTGTTCTCTGCCCAACGGTAGCGCCACATGTCCGCGGGGTGATGGAAGTTGAAGTCGGCGTCGGAATAGTCGTTTCCTGAGAAGACGAAGAAGGATTGGTGTTCCGAGTCGTACACCATTCGGCCGTCGGCCCTTGGGGAGGGCAGACGCGCGCTCAGGCGGTTGACCCATGTGTTATTGGCATACACGTAGTACCACACATCGCCAAGATATCGCACGCCATCGAATCCACCAAAAAGAAGGGTAACCCCTTCGGTCTCATCATAGGCCACGGCTGCGTCCGAGCGTGGTGTTGGGCTAGTTCGCGGGTGCATCTCCACCCACGTGTCGTTCTCCACGAAGAAGGCCCAGGTGTCCGATAGTCGATTGTACAAACCCTCGTGCGTTTCGTACCATCCCCCAAAGAGAATAAGAGCGTCAGCGCTGTTGTCATAAATGAGCATCGCATCAGCTCGAGCCGGCGGGCTGACTGCTGGATATCGTTCCTCCCAGACTCGTGTGCTCGGATTGAGGACCCAGGTCTGGTTGAGCACTTCGCCGTCGGATCCTCCAAATAGGACGAAGAGGTGGGTTCGCGAATCATAGGCCATCATCGATCCGGCAACGGCGGGAGGGTGGATGGTTTGCGTCCCGTCTGTCCACCCTCTTGCCGGACTGTTAGCGTAACTTCCAGTCGGAAACGTCGCAAACATTCGGACGGAGTCGGTTCCACTCGATGGAACGTTCATCAAAGCCAAGGCAAGGGCGACCAGAAGGCCGACCGTGAGTCCGCGTCCTTCAGGGTTCATTGCTTGTTCTCGCGGGAGACGACTTGGGTCTGCTTGCCATAGGATTCGGAGATGAGCGTTAGAACGCGGGCAATATCGTATCCCGCTCTAGCAACAATGCGGTCTCGGGTGACGATGCGACGGACACCGACCAGAGGCTTGGAAACAAAAAAGAGATACGAATACGTCTTCGTTGTCAGGGAAAGAAGGAGGCCGTTACTCTCTGCAAGTATCTTGATCGTGTGATTCTCGGAGATAACCTTCCCATAGGTTTCGACCAACCTGCTTCCGTCCACTTAAAACACCTTGGAATATCTGTCGCGAAGGAGTTCGTACTTGTTGGACTCGTAAGCAAAGAATCCCCGTCGCAGAATCGTTTGGAACCGGGCTTGCTCCGCCCCGTGTCGCAGGAGTCGATGGTTTCGCACCGAGCCGACCATCATGAGGTAAGGCGCGAGAATGGCGAACGCAATCGCGTTCGCGATCCACCAGTGTCTCCGGGCTGTGAACGTGACCTCGTTTGTTTGGATCGACCTATCTCTCACCGCCAGCCTGGAGTATAGCCGCGGGAAGACATCTCCCATCCACGGGGCAACAGAGAGGAGGTCGCGATAATGGCTTTGTCCAGCGAGGACACGCAGATTCAAAGCTTCACGCGCAAACAACGGATCCCGGACAGAACGGAATTCTTCGCGGCACTCTCGCTCCTCTGAGATCCGGTTGAAACACAGTTGAGGAGACGTCGGGTTCTTGAGGCGGCGGAAGCGGGCAAGAATCATAGCAATCAGGAGGGTCACCCACAACCGTTTTCCTCTGGTGACGAGGAAGAAATCGATATCGTCCTGCGGCCGACTGGTCGCGTATGCGGTGGATCCGGAAATTGCGGCAAGGCGAATCCAGGGACAGGCCTTCATGAGCTGCTCGCTGAAGGATTTGGCGAGTTGTAAGCGTTGGGCCGTAAGCTCGATCTGCGCGATTCGGTCCCGCGCGAGTTCTTCCGATCCCCACAAAGTGACTTGGTCCCTGTCAATTACGACTTGGCCTTCGAGGGCTCGGTCGCCCTCCAAGAACGCGTGTAGCTCCGCCGTGGACCCAAACACTCCCAGAGGGAGGAGTAGGAACAGCTCCTCTATCGAAATTGAGCTCGCATTTGAGGCAGCGATTGACGTGAGAGCCCGAATCACGTGCCGAACGCGGGAAACGGTGGCGGCCCTTGAGGCTCTTGTGGTTTTTGGGCGCTCCGAGCGCGGCTCATCCTTCCGCGTTGTCTGTAGAGCAACAGAAGTGTCCCGTGGAGATATCCGCGTTTCGAGCGTCGGGCTTTCGCCTCCTAGCTAACATCGATTGCTTTCTGAAATCCCACTAAGTCTTTCGCTCGGCCCGATCCGATTCATGGAGAAGATCAGAGAGGAGAATAAGACGATGCACCCGCTCTTGGATCGGAGGATATCGGCTAAACACTCCCTTTCCCGAACCGAGGATGCTCAGTCCCCACGACGCTTTCTCCTGCGGACCATGGCTCGCGATTTTCAATAGTGCGGAGGCAAGCGTCGCCGGCCTCCCGTTCGATCTCGCTCCCATTTCGTCTGCCAAGTACTCGCGCTCACGATGTACGGCCGGATCGAAGAACTTGCTGAATGGGTCAAAGAAGAGGATTCGGGACAATACGCGGGAGAAGACTTTGAACTCCGAGTCGTGATGCTTCAGGTGCATGAGTTCGTGCGCTGCCACCGCCTCAATCTCGTTCCGCTCCAAGAGAGAGAAGAGCCCGGTCGAGACCAGGATCGTCCTACGCTTCCCGCCGACCGCCATGGCCAGAGTGGCGGCGCTTTCGACAATCCCCACTCGTACATCGTCCACGCCCTCGAACTTGGCCAAGAGTCGTACGTAGTCCTGCAGCCAAAACTCGTCCTGGTGCGGTTCCCGGGGAGCAAACCTCCGGAGCACGGAGGCACTGCCGTACTTCCAGACAATCGCCGAAATGATTCCCGAGGCTGTGAGGCCGCCAACGACAGCGCCGAAGACCGCGAGTGGCACTCCGTTTCTCGCGTATGCAACCATACGCGCTTGAGACACGCACAAAACAAGGCTCCCTGCCACGAATGCCCAAAAGAAGATGGAAAGGGCGTAAAGGCCGGTGAGCAAGCTCACCCGAAGCTTCGCGTTCTGACTGTTGGTGACGAAGACGTAGAGCAGGGTGCCCATGGAAGCGCCGCAGACCGCCAGGACCGTCAAAGACAGGGGAGAGAGCCAGTAGGCCTGGAGAGCTTCTCCGATGACCTCGAGAAGGCTAGGCATCCGACTTCTCCTTGGATCGGATTCTCGAGCAGGTACGAGACTGCAGCCCCGCCGAACGTGCCCACGACCCGGTCGACCATCGTCGCCATCGCCTTCCTGTAGGCTCGTCCTTGCTTAAGCCGGTAATAGACCTTCTTCTCGCTCTCTTTTCGGAGGGAGACGAGGTCTTTATCGACAAGACGATAGAGAGTCGTCGTCACGCTCGTGTAGGCGATGTCCCGCGTCTTGCGGACCTCGTCGTAGATCGCTCCCGATGTCGCCGGGCCAAGGTTCCGCACAGCGCGGAGGACCGTCAACTCGAGCTCGCCGAGTTCCATACGAATACTATAACGATAGTAATCTAGTTAAACCTTGCCCGTTAGAACTAAGAGACGAACCGACGGGCCCGCGTCCTACGCAAGCGCAGATGCCTGCGTGGCGAGCTCCGAGAACCGCTTCGACAGGATGTCGAGTCCTGCCACGAGGACGGCTTTCGTCGTGAGGGATCCGTCCGTCTCGAACTCCAGCACGATGCGCGTCGGGTCGTTGCCCACCTTGACGGAATCGACCTTATACTGTTCCGCGAACTTGGCGCACGTCTTGCAGTCCGACGGCAACTCGGCCGTCTCTTCCTCCTAGGTCGCGGTCGACTGCATGTGGCTCTCGCAGAACGGGACCTCGGGGTCGAGGGCGTCGAGCGCCTTGGTCCCCGCCTTCAGGAGCGGATAGTAGCGGTACCCGACCCCGTGGGTCGCC
>WNGJ01013477.1_pt1 | contig 15291 bp, 12 predicted proteins | sample 5400611 | NCBI WGS metagenome assembly WNGJ01 (sample SAMN13153375, study PRJNA577476) | soil metagenome | isolation source: 40 cm soil or saprolite under Garry oak tree replicate 1 | place: USA:California | collected 2016-06-15
CGTGCTCACGTGCCAGCGCAGCGCTTGCTCGAGGATGTAATCGAGGTCGTACCCCCTTTCTTTCCACCCGGCCACCGTATAGCAAGTTTCCAGCGAAACGGGCTTGTGCTGCCAGACGTCTTGAATCCCCGCGCGCACGATTTGCTGTGGATAAATCTCCAGCATTTCCGCCGGAAAGTAGGGATTCGTGGAACTCGTGCGCATGTCTCCGAGGCAATCGAGTCTCCACCCCGTGCCATGTTGCGTCCCGTAGGTGAGAGCTTGCTGCTCATCAAAGTTCACGAGCAGCGTAGTTCGCGGAAAATCTTCGAGCCAGATGTCAATCAACTGCTTCTGATATGGAAAGGCGGGCATGTAAGGGCTCCAACCTTCTCCCCAATAGCCCACCGAAGAAATGTCGACGCTGTCGAGATAAGGGTTACCGTCGTAACGTTTTCCGGCTTCCGCGACAAGTTCACCCCAATACTTCAGGTACAGCGGATCGCTGAAATCCGGCTGCCAGATTTCGCCGTCCTTGTCCGTGGGTTTGTTGGCGCGGCGCGCTCCCGAGTTCCGATACCACTCCGGGAGAGGATCCTGGTTCGAATACGGCATCAGGCGAATCGCAAGCGTTTGTCCGTGCGCCCGCGCCTCTTCCAAAGCAAGGTCCACAATCTCCCAGTGAAACTTCCCGGGCTCCGGTTCGAGAACGTTCCAATACCAGCGGCAATAAGAAACAGACGCCTCGGGGAAGTCCGGCTTCGTTGCCGCTTGCGGCAGTTTCGTCACTGGCCCCACTTCGGACCACTTCAAGGGCGGATTCAGATCCTGCCCATTGAACCTTTGAAACGTCGTGATGCCCATTCCGGGATTTACAAGCACATCATGAATCGCCTTGGGCCGGACCACCACGACATTGGTTTGCCCAATAGCTGAAAACCTAGTTGCGAGCGAAAGAAGGATCCAAAAACAATAAGCGTGAGCCATTTTGCTGGATAGGGTTCTACCGCCCATGTGGAACTTCAATGCCATCGATGGCCGAAACACGCCGAACTCTCCATTCTCTCGACAAATCTCGGAAGCACACTCTATCGCTCTACGGACGTCACTTCAATTCACAATTGAATATGCTCTACTTGTCTGGAAGCGAAAACGCCTCAAGGGTATCGGATACTTTCCCTCGAAAATATCCGCCTCCTCCAGCGGCGATCACCACAAACTGTTTGCCGGTTTTCTTGCCCAGGTAGGTGATGGGAGTGGCGTGCGCGCTGGCTTCGAGGTCGGTGACCCATAGTTGCTCTCCGGTTCTTGCATCGAAGGCGCGGAAGCGGCTGTCTGTCGTAGCTCCGATGAATACCACTCCGCCTGCGGTCACGATCGATCCGCCGAGATTTGGTGTGCCCGTCGCGGCTTTTAGCTCATCCACTCTCCCGAGCGCCACCTGCCAAACGATCTCTCCCTTATTCACGTCCACAGCATTCAACGTTCCCCACGGTGGCTTCTGGCAAGGCCACTCGTTTTCGTCCCAAAACCTGGCGTACTCGCCGCCTTTGGCGCCTCGCCGAAATCGTTCCGGAGCGTCATCCGCTTGCGGCTGCATCGCTCCGACGGCCCCGAGCTGGTTTGCATTCACAAACAAATAGCCCGAGCCCTTGTCAAAGGAGCCTCCCGACCAGTTTCCTCCTCCCAGCGTGCCGGGCATCACTAACGTCGGTTCGACGCCGTAAGGAGTGTACATCCCGTGATTCTGCAGCGAATGAAACAGCTCCGTGCAATACCCAGTCGATTCCGATGTTCTGATGTCCGCTTCATCCACCGACTGCCGAACCAGGGGAGGCGGTTGGACCGGAAACGGCTGCGTCGACCACGCCACTTCGCCAGGAACATTGCTTTCGGGAACGCGGCGCTCTTCCACCGGAAACAGCGGTTTTCCTGTAAGCCGGTCGAGTATGAACACGAATCCCATCTTCGTCACTTGCGCAACCGCAGGAATTTCCTTTCCATGGCGCCGCACGCTGATTAATACAGGCTGCGCCGGCATGTCGTAATCCCAAATATCGTGATGCACCATTTGGTAGTACCAGACGAGTTTCCCAGTAGCGGCATCCAGCGCGACCAAGGAATTGCTGAACAGGTCCATTCCTTTGCGATCTGCTCCATAGAAATCGTAAGAGGCTGACCCCACGGGAAGAAAGACCAGACTGCGCTCCGTGTCTACACTCATGAGCGACCACACATTTGTCCCGGTGCGATCCTTCCACGCATCTTCCTTCCAAGTCTCGTGCCCCGCTTCTCCTGGTTCCGGAATGGTGTGAAAAATCCAAGCCAGCTTGCCCGAGCGAACATCGAAGGCGCGCACCGCCCCACTAGGGCCCTTCGAGGGATACTCGGGAACGGCGGCGCCGGTAATAACTAGATCTTGATAAATTGTCGGAGGCGAAGTTACGGCATATTCTGTGCTGGGAAAAGCCTCCGCAACTCCCGTGCGCAGATTGATCTCCCCATTGTTTCCAAAGTCGTGGCAAGGTTTTCCCGTCTTAGCGTCCAGCGCGATCAAGCGCCCATCAAAAGTACCGAATAGAATTCTCCGATCGTCTCCCTTCTTGTTCTGCCAGTACGCGACCCCGCGATGCTGGAAGTACTGGCGTTGTCCGGTATGCCCGGCCTGAGGATCAAACTGCCAAATCTCTTTGCTACTTTCCGCATCGAGCGCAATCACTCGGTTCGAAGGAGTAGAGAAGTACAACACGCCATCAATCACGAGAGGAGTGGATTCAAATGGGGCGACGTGGTGCCGGTCGGTTTCATTGCCGCCGCGATCCACTTCTCCCATGTGATAAGTCCACGCTCTTTTCAATCTGCCGACGTTGCTGCGGTTAATCTGTCGGAGCGCAGAGAAACGCGTCCCGCCGACATCGCCTCCGTAGGTTCGCCACTCCTGGGCGAAGACTCCAGGCGACAGCAAAAGCAGAAAAAACAGACAGCCTGTAACAAATCGAGTCCGACTTAAGATGGCAGGCCGGAAGTCAGGATGCATGCTCCTCTCCGTGTGAACCCAAGCCACTGCTTCGGCTAAGCGATCCAAACCTCGAACTGATTCGGAGCACAGCATAAACAGTACCGGTCGTAACGACGGCTTTTGACACGTCCTTGTATTCATCATCTTCACGGAGCGAGCCAGGAGTCGAGATGCTCACGGACGAAATTGTCGTCGTTGAGATGAGGATAGGCGGCATAAACCCGGGAGATTTCCTCGAACTGCCCGGGGCTGAGGGTTTCGTTGGGATCAAGGCACCAGATCCCTTCGAGCAATCCCTGGCGGCGTAGGACTTCGTGCAGACCGGCGGTGCAGCCGGAAAAATGATTGGCGGCGTCGAAGAATGCTGCGTTTGAATCCGTGACTTCCACACCCCTGCGAAGAAGCTCCGGTGGAATACCCGCTTGAGCGTGCACCGCTGCGCGGCACTCGTCGAGGAGTTCCACTGCTTTGTGAGTCCAGACAGCCCAATGACCGAGAAGGCCGCCGACGATGCGGCGTTCGATGATGCGGCCGTTCGACGAGAAAACAAACGGAGTGAGCAAATCCATCACGATGTTGTCATCGTTGCCGGTATATAAGGCGATGTCGCGGCCAGATTCGGCGACAGCACGCACGACATCGAGGGTTTGGTAGCGGTTGAAAGGTGCGATTTTGATGGCGACGACGTTTTCGATCTCCCCGAATTGGCGCCAGAATTTGTAGGAGAGAACGCGGCCGCCGACGGCAGGCTGCAAATAGAAGCCAACAACAGGCAGAATTTGCGCCACCGCGCGGGAATGAGAGAGAAGCTCTACGTCGCTCGCATCCTCGAGAGCGGCGAGGCTCAAAAGGCCTGCGTGGTAACCAAGATCAGCGAGGGTGGTGGCTTCGCAAGTAGCTTGCGATGTGTCTCCGCAGATTCCACCGATGCGCAAGAGAGGAACAGAACGGCTGCGATCAGCACGATCCATTTCTTCGGCGGCGATTTTCAAGACGGGTTCGAAGAGGCCGATGCGCGGCTCGCGGATGGCGAATTGCGTTGTGTGAACGCCGATGGCTAGTCCGCCCGCGCCCGCCGCAATGTAGTAGCGAGTGAGGGTACGCTGGCGGCGTTCGTCCAAGCGGCGACTGGAATCAAGCGCGAGAGGATGCGCTGGAATGACGGTGCCGCGGGCGAGGAGTCGGTGAAGATCGAGTCGGAGTAGCACAGGCATAGTTTATTAATGAATTCCTTCCAAAAACAGGTCTCCCGGGCAGACAGCGCTCCCGGGATGACACCTTCTACCGACTGGAGCAACCGGCTAAAAACGGCCTGCACGCTCTTCAAAATGAGTTGGCTTCGCCAGCGTCTCGCCGCCGCGTTCGATCCAATCTGCCATCCAAGTGGCCATCTGTTCATATGAGACGCGTGGTTTGCCGAAGAGTTGAAACGCCTTTTCCGCGTTGCTGAGCAGAGCGTCGGGCGCTTCCACTCCATCGAACTGCACGGGCTTGCCGAAGCGCTTGCCAAAATCTTCGGCTACCCGCCGTACGCTGAGCACTTCCGGGCCGGTGATGTTGACAACAAATGCGGGTGAGGAGGCATGAAGCAACGATGCCAGAGCGACGGCCGAAGCGTCGGCTTGCCAGATGGCGTTGAGATAGCCCATGGAAGTCGCGACTGGCTTGCCGGAATAAACGCGCTGGGCGATATCCACGAGGACACCGTAGCGAAGCTCCGTGGCATAGTTGAGGCGGAGGATGGAGACTTTGGTGTTTGCAGTGCGGCTGAAATGCTCCAAGATGCGTTCGCGGCCGAGACAACTCATGGCGTATTCGCCGGCGGGATTCGGCGCATCACTTTCAAGCGAGCCGCCGCGAGAAACCGGAGTCAGTCCGTAAATATTTCCGGTGGAAAATGCAGCAATCCGGCTATGGCGGAACCGGTCGCCGACAAGGCCGGGCAACAAAGAATTCATCGCCCAGGTGAGCGATTCGTTCCCTGTACAGCCGAATTTCATTCCGGCCATGTAGATGACATTCGGCGCATCGGGTAGATTGGCGAGCGATGCCGGATCGAGCAGATCGCAGCTGATGGTTTCAATGCCCCAGGACTGCAAACGCTGTGGAAGCTGCGAAGAGGAAAAGCGAGAAACGGCGATGACACGGCGAGGGGTTGCCGCCAGGTCCGAGGCGCTTTTGGCCATGCGCGCGAGAGTTGGTCCCATCTTGCCGCCCGCACCAAGAACGAGAAGGTCTCCGGGGAGCAGGGCAAGTGCGCGGACCGTGGACTCATGGGGTTCGCTGAGGAGAAGTTCGAGCTCGTCAACGCTAGCGATTGGCTTTTCACTGTGTGAAATCACGCGCGTTTCCCGCTTGCAAGCATACCGAGGCGGAATTGTACTCGAATGGATAAAGAAACATTAGCGGCATTTGGCGGAATGCAGCAAAATCTTTTTTTTCGCTTTGCCGCGACTTTTGTGAAACCGCGGCGCGTTGAGGCAGGCAACGGCTGATGCAGATTCGGACCATGACGGAGGAGGATATTCCTGCGGGAATGCGACTGAAGGACATCGCTGGATGGAACCAGACAGAGGCGGACTGGCGGATCTTTCTGAACGCTGGGCGCGATGGATGTTTTGTGGCAGAAGTAGATGGCGTCGTGCGCGGAACCGCGGCGACGATCGTATATGGAGGACGTTTTGCGTGGGTGGGCATGGTACTGGTGGATCCGGAATATCGCGGCCATGGGATCGGAACAACGCTATTGAACAAATGCATTGAGTATCTCGATTCCATTCAAATGCCGTGCATCAAACTGGACGCGACACCGCTCGGAAAACCAATTTATGAAAAGCTCGGCTTTACAAGCGAATATGAACTCGAGAGATGGACGTTGAAGAGAAGGAAAGAGGATTTAACAGGTCGAGGTCAAATGGATCCGGACGAGTCCATGCCCGCGCCTCTGCTAGAACGCGTTTTGAAAGCCGATCGCGAAGCGTTTGGCGCAGACCGAAGCGCAATATTGAGAGCGGTGCATCGCGCTGAGCCGCGTTTCACGGATAGCGTGTGGAATACGGACCGTATAGAAGGCTACGCGTTCGGAAGGCGCGGTTCGTTTGCGGATCACCTTGGGCCGTGGATCGCAAAGGATGAGGCGACGGGCCAAAGAATTCTCGACAGATTTCTTGCGCAATCCTCTAGAGAAATTGTAGTGACAGATTGCGGTAAGGCAAACGGGTTTATAAAGAAGATTGTGCAGGCTCGAGGATTCGAGTACTCGCGGCCGCTCACGAGAATGTGTCGCGGGCGAAATGACTATCCGGGCCGGCCTGAGCTGGTTTGCGCGATTCTGGGACCGGAATTTGGATAGGAGATGGTTGAAGTGAAACGGGCGAACAGTCCGCGCCAGGTATTCGCACGTGCGTTTGTCGCGGTCGCTGGACCGGCCGCAGAACGGAAGGCTGAATGGGCGCGCTACCGATTCTTCGGTTAGGTACGGGGGAAAAGGTCGAGCTTTTCAGGAGCGTTGCTGACGGGAACGAACTCGCCGCTGCGTGCGCCGCTGAACCGCGGAGCAGTCAGGATTGGCAACCGGATCTCCGTCCAACCGATGGAGGGTCGGGACGGCACTCTGGACGGAAATCGTAGCGAGCACACGATTGAAAGATGGAAGAAGTGCGGTCATAGGCGCCGGCCCTGAGGCTCGTTTTCTTTCTTAAATTTCCGCCTTTTGCCGCCGCGCGAAACCGCTAAGTCATTCTCGGCAAACGGGATGGTTGGTACGGGCGGTGGGGATCGAACACCACCCCATAATTTTAGTCCCGCGTTTTCACGGCGTTGCCTCCGCTCACCAAATCCAATTGCCGATTCTGATGACCGGCGGCCGGTAAAGCTCCCCCCGCGCCCTGTTGGATAGGAGAGGCGAGAGGAAGCTAGATTAGTGGGCGAGGGCGAGACGACGGGGTGAGCGCGGTACAGGTTTTGGTTTTTGAGGCTTGTGATTAGAATGCTGGTCAGGCGTAGGTTTGCGGCGCGGGCCGTGCGGCGCATGCCGATGACCAATATTCGGAAGTAACCCGGCATCGGCAGCTGCGCCCCGCAAAATCCCCGTTCATCGATTCATGCTTGAGGAACGGGTTCTAACCAGCTTCCTTTGCAATATCGATCAAATCCCTAAGGACTTGCTTCTTCTCTTCCTCCGAGAGACTTTTGAACAACGCAAGGATTTTCTTGGCCGCTTCCTTCCCCAAGAGATCCGAACTAGGGTGGGCCAGACGCTTATGAGATTTGACATAGCTTAAGCTAAACAATTTGCCGCAGATGTCACAGCGGACAGTTTGCGCCATCAAAAGTTCTCAACAACAGAGATTGTGGTCCAGTTTCTCAATGTGACGTGAGACGGAGCGCGAAAGTTACACAGGAGGGCATTTTAGTTCGGCTTCTTCCGCGGGGCCCAATCCGTCCCGTTTGAAAAAAACTTGCATCGTCTTGCCTTCGGGGTCAGTCAGGAACAGGCCATCAGCGGTCGCCGTGCCAAGATATCTTTTCCTACTCGAAGTGCGTCCTACCGACCGGGGAAGTAAAAACCATGAAAGGACGGATATTCGCTGGTCTCTTTCTTTGCTCTCTGTTCATCGCCGTCGGAGAGACGCGCAAAGCCCGAACACCTGGAACAACCAGTTTGGACGTTGGAATTCATTCAAGTAAGGCCCGAAAATTTTGTCAGGGCAATGAGGTACTTGGATGACCACTGGATGAGCATCCGAACATCCGAACGGAAGGCCAAGCGCCAAGGTGCGGTTTTGGACTATCACCTCATCTCCAACCTAACGCTCGTATTGCTGACGCATACCGGAGTATGGCCGACGACATGGAACGGGAAAAGCTATTCGCCGCTATACGCGAGCATGGAGTGTTCACGCCGCTGCAGCCGGAGAACCTCTACGAAGCTCCGAACAATCATCGAATGGCAATTCCGTCAGAGACCGTGATGGATACACGCGTATTTCTGGAAGAACCAAACGCAAGCACGCAGCCGCAGCTCAAGCTCCTGACCAAGCGGTAAGGCTTCGGTCTTCGCGCAAGTTCCTTGTGTGGCTCTGCTTGTGGTGGTGTTTCGATTCCATTAGTTCGCCCACCAGGCTGGCGGCGTGAGCTTAATTACCGCATCCATCAGAACCTCACGCTGCATTTCGAGCAGCCTTTCAAAATTGAGGGCCATATACACGCAGAACCACGAGTCAGGGGCGCCTCCTAGAGCAAGATCGCGTGCGAAATCGACATCGGCCCGCGTTTTGCGAATGTTGTCCGTCATGCGAATAAGGGACGCGGTAAGTTGCGGCAATGTGTTGGGTATCCATGCTTCGTTCAGGATCGCATCGACCGCGTCCTCAAAATCACTGGCGGCACGGATACAGCGAATCCATGCATCGCGTGTCACGCTTTGGTCGTTTGCAAGTTCGGCCAAGTCGGTCCCAACGCGGCAACGCACTTCGTCGCGCAAGCCCTCAATTTGTTGCACCATTCGACGTCTCCGGTTCCATGCTTTCTGCCTGTAGCTCGTAGATACGCCATTGGCCTTAACGCTGTCCATGCGCCTCCGCAACCACGCTCCAAAAACCAGGACACCGGAAAGCCGCCAAGCGAACCAGTATCCCCCATCGGAATAGCGCCCGTCCCCGAAGGGCCATCTCACGACTTTTGGTTGTGCTAAACTCGGGCCCGAGGAGACCACCATGCGAATTCCAATGGTATCTGCTCTCTGTATCGCTTTTGTGTCAGCCTGGTTTCCTCATCCCGCTCCAGCCCAAGTCAATTCAGGCGATCTGAAATCGTTTCAAGCCCCGGGTCCAACCGCCCCCGAGCAGATCGCTCCCGGGCTTCGTGCTAATTTCACTGATCAGCAAGACTTTCGTACATGGGGTAAATTGCTCACCGGACCACGCCCGGGCGGCCCGGGCTGGCAACAATTTAGAACGCTACCCGAAGTTGAGCAGTGCGCACAGTGCGCTCACATTCAGGTATATGAGAACTCGCCCGATATGGACCCAAAGATAATCGTGGAAAGGATTCCGGGCCGCTTACTGCCACTACGGCAGCTTGTGCCGCTATCGGACCCCGATATCCCCATCTATCACGGCCTCCCACCCTGCCCCAAAGACTTTCGCCGATTTCTTCCCATTCATCCATAGATCATTTGTGGGTGTTGGCGGCTTTTTCGGCGCAGGCAATTCACAAGCGCGTCTATCCGTACTGAAAGCAGAAACTCCAGCAAGCGGCCCATCGACATCGCCCTGCTCCATCTCAAGCATTCGTCGAGTTGGCCACGCTAGGGATGCACGCCTCCACGTCGTCATGCACGCGGCGGATGTTCAAATGCATGGAAGCGATGCTCGATGTAAGCTCAGGAATTGTCGTCGGCACCCACGGCACTGTAAATTTCCGCGATGCCGACTCCAGATCATCGACGGGAGCAGCGCATTTTTTCATTCTGTCCGGCGTAATGTGGGGATCGGAACGAAGAACGAATGAGATCGGCGCGGTAACGGCCAACATCAACTAAAGCTCTCTCGCTCGCTCCAGGATCCTCCAAAGAATTTGCAGCGGACATCCTGCCGCGAATGACCGCTCCGTTGCCGCCAAGGATAAAACTTGGCGCGACATTACCGTTTGTGGCTGCCCGACATCGAATATCTCAAACTCACATCTTATGGCACGCCGACGAGGCGGTTAGGTAACCTAGCCGCTTCTCCCCTTGCAATCCGGGAAGCTTTCAGGTCTTTGCCTGATTACTCTCGATAGTCGTTACTTGATAGGATTCGCGGTTCCCAGTCTAATGCCTATTCCACTACTGCGTCGGCAATGGGGGCCAGATGCTACTCGAAGGTCGCAAACATCCACGCACTGCCGAACAATTCCTCGTGCAAGTCTCTTCAGTGCATGGTCCACTTATTATCGAGTTGGCGTCTGTAGAAAATCTTAGTTTTAGCGGTGTGCGCCTAGCGACGAAGCGGTCCTGGGAGTTAGGCTCGCATGTAGCGGTGAAAGCCATCGCCCGTGAACTGAGGGTCAGAGCACGAGTCGTTTATTGCAAAGCCATCGGCCCCGAGAGATTTGCCGTTGGACTAAACCTCATCGCCCGTGACGACGGCAATTTCCTCATCAGGAAGGGCGAACACCAATGCTTGAAAAAGTTGTGATTTCTTCGATCTTTCTTCCTCAAACGCAGAGTGCACAGGAACCCGCCAAGTCCAAAGCAGTGGCGGAACAGCCTGCTCAGCCTTCTTGCCGATATCGTCCTAATCCAGAGTTTCCCGCTGAAGCAAGAAAGGCCAAGATTTCATCCGCCAAAGCTTTGGTTGAAATTACAGTTACAGAAAAAGGGGACGTGGACCCGCAAGATATCCGTCTTATCGAGGACCCCGGCCATAGGTTTGCAGAAGAAGCAGTGGTAGTAAAGAAGTGGAAGTTCAACCCCGCCACGCTCAAAGATGGCAAACCGACTAAGATAAGAACTACCGTTCAGGTTCAGTTCACGTGGCAATTCCATGAGAAACACTAACGGTTCGCAGCTACCGTAATTGCCAATTTCCACTTTCGCTTTTCTAATCCCCGGCGTATATTTCGCTCATGAAGTGCCTTTTGAGTTGCCTTCTGCTTTTGGTTATCGGTCAAAGTAGCCAGCCCGTTCGCTACGAGGAACCGACGCCTGTGGAGAACCTATCCAAGGCCCCGACGACCTTCCCGTTCGTTTGACCATGCCCCATTAGTCCGATGCTACGGCCCCGGCCTTTGTACGCAAATCTGAAAACTCCAACGGGTCTTGCATTGGAAGGCTCATTTGCATCTCCGCATCGTTCACCGCGACGATCAACTTCCTGACGTTCTCGGGATCGCGGAGGTCTACCTACTTCGGCATCACGGTCACGACCTTTTGAATGTCCGCGATAACTTGCGAAATGCGCGCGATTTCTTTTCGGGAGATGCTCCGTGAAACGAGAGGAGTGCTCGCGGGCCCGCGCGGCGCGGCCTCCCGTCTGGGTTTGAAACGAACCACGCTGCAATACAAAAATGAAGAAGCTGGGCATCACGCGCCATCACTGGTGGCCAGCACCTTCGGCATAACGCTTCACCAGTCGCCGAAGCAGACAATTCGCCTAGCGTGACCGCGCGGAGGCTCGACGGACGTATCACGCCGACATTTTCGCGTCCATGCATGCGTCATACGCCTTCTCGAAATCCTCGCGACCGGCCCCCGTTTGTGCTCTCCGGGTGAGTCTCTCCTGGGCGGATTGCTTCTGTGACTGGGCGGAGTTTTCTGTTGCGGACTTAACTGTGCCTTCAGGCTAGGCCTGAGCGTTCAAATACGATGCTGGATTTGCATGCGGCGTTGACTTTAGGTCATCTCATAGGCGTTTCTTCAAGTGAACTCGTCCACGGCGGATTCCTGACGAGTCGACCTTTGCCGGTAGATTCCCGATTGGAATTGGCGGTAAGGAAAGAACGGAATTTGCCTCATTTGCGCAAACTAACGAAGCCAAATTTCACTACCAACCGTTACATCGCCCCTCACTCTTCGCGGAGGATGCGAACGGGCTCGATGCGCGTGGCGCGATAGGCCGGAACGACCGTTGCAAGGATGCCGACGAGCAAAAGAAGAAGAGCAACGGCGGCAAACGTGAGCGGGTCCGTAGAGCGCACACCAAAGATGAGAGAAGATACGACGCGCGTAAGCGCCAGCGCAGCGGCGAGGCCAAGAGCGACACCGACGAGGATAGGCTTCAACCCGTCGGCCAGAACCATTCGAATGACGTCATTGTTGGAAGCGCCAAGCGCCATGCGAATGCCGATTTCGCGAACGCGGCGGCGAACGGTGTAGGAAAGCATGCCATAGATGCCGACGGCGGCTAGGATTAATGCGAGCCCAGCGAAGCTGGCGAGCAGAAGCATATTGAACCTCTGGGGAGAAACGGACTGCGCAATCACGTCGTTCATACTCATCACGTCCACGACGGGAAGATCCGGACCAACCTCGCGGATCGCCTTAGTCACGGCGGAAACAGAATTCGTGGGTTCGGAATTCGTGCGCACGGCAAAGGTCATACCGAAGGAGTGCCAGGTTTGCTGAGCCGGCACAGTTAGCTGCGCGAGCGGAACGTAAATCGTAGCGGCGGGGCGCGTCTCGTCCAGCGAGTCGAGCTTCACGTCGCCGACAATGCCCATGATTTCGCGAACGACGCCCGGGAAAAAGGTCAGCGTAATATGCCTGCCATTTGGATCTTCCTTGGGCCAGAAACGCCGTGCGAGGGAATCGCTGATGAGCGCCGCACCGGGCCTGCCCGCCGCATCGGCCTCTGTCAGGTCGCGTCCTCTCAGGATGGGAATGTGCATCGCGCGGACGTAGCCGGGACTAATCAGGCGAACATCCACTTCGGGCTGGTCGGACATTTGCTGAACGGGACGGCCTTCGATGGAAAAGGGTTGATGCGAGCCGCCGTCGCTGCTCAGCGGCAAGCTATCAATCACGCCCGCGGAATCGATACCGGGAAGAGCCCGGATGTGTACAAGGACATCCTGGAAGAAATGAATTTGACCGGCAGGAGACGAATATCGGTTTGCGGGAAGCGGCACGGTCATGGTGAGCACGTTGTGCGGATCGAAACCCGGCTGGACTTTGCGAAGCTCCCAAAGACTGCGGATCATGAGGCCGGCGCCAATCAGGAGGACTAGGGAAAGCGCGACTTCGGAGACGACAAGGAGGCGGCGCGTTCCACCGCCGCGAGTATCGGAACTGCCGCGGCTCTGCCCCTGTTTGAGGGCTTCGTTGACATCGGCTCTCGTAAAGCGCACTGATGGAATGAGACCTGCCAGGACACCGGCGACAACAGAAAGCAAAAGCGTAAAGGTCAGCACCGGCACATCCAGCGTGATTTGCATGAACGGGGGAATGCGATCGCCGAGCACTTTCACAATGAGGCTAATGCCGAAACGGGCGAGAAACAGGCCGAGTGCCCCGCCGGCGACGGAGAGAAGCACGGTTTCCGCAAGGATCTGACGCAGGACGACGAGGCGACTGGCGCCAAGCGCGGTTCGAATGGCGATCTCTTTACGCCGCGCGAGAGTTTTCGCGAGCACGAGATTGGCGACGTTCGCACAAGCAATCAGCAGAACGAAAGCGACAGCCCCAAAAAGAACGAGAAGCGCGGGACGCACATCGCCGACAAGCTCTTCCTGCAAAGACAGGATGACAGCACCCCAGCCGTTGTCATCTTCGGGATAGAGCTGTTCGAGGCGCCTGGAAATAGCGCTTAACTCGGCTTGCGCCTGGCGGATGTCGACGCCTTTCTTCAGCCTGGCGATGACGAGGTAGTTGTGATTCCCGCGAATGGCGCGGGTTTCATCGGTCCACGCAAGTGGAATCCAGATCTTGGCCCAGCTCGGAAACCAAAACGTTTCCGGCATGACGCCGACGACCGAATAGGTTTCACCATCCAGAAGAATATTGCGGCCAACGATGTTGCGGTCGGAAGCAAAATGATCGCGCCAGAAATTGTAGCCAAGCACGACAACATGGCCCTCGCCGGGACGATCTTCGTCAGGCGTGAAAGTGCGGCCCAGAAGCGGCGCGACACGGAGCAAGGCAAAGAAATCAGAGGCGACGGCGCCGGCCTGGATGGCTTCGGGCCGTTCTTTCCCGCCGACCGTAAAGGAGCGAAATCCGTAAGCGGCCATTTGCTCGAAAGAGGAGCTTTGACTCCGCCAGTCCAGGTAATTGGCGGGAGAAACCGAAAACATGGTCATGCCGGGGAAGCTCTTGGCCGGAGGAACGTGCCAGACCTGCATGATGCGGGAAGGATCGTCAAAGGGAAGCGGACGCAGGATGACGGCATTGACCACGGAGAAGATCGCGGTGTTGGCACCAATGCCGAGAGCGAGCACCACAATGGCCGCCGCCGAGAACGCCGGGTTGCGGCGCAGGGTGCGCAAAGAAAAACGCAAGTCGGAAAACAGGTTTCTCATAAACATGAACTCCCGCGGTTGCTGGCCGCCCGCAAAGACGGTGACATTCATTAAAACGAGAAAAAGAGAAAATAGTTTCCTAGGAATACTATTAGCTGGGCCTGGGAGACGCGCGAATGGAGGGGGCTCTGCAAAAACATGAGAGAAGATCGCACCGCTGGGCCGAGTTCCCTGACGGGCGCACCCTCAGGGCAATAGAGTTTGCGCCATCTTGGCCGGACCTGTGCGCTGAAGGCCTGCCGTCAGCGACACCATAGATGGAGCCGTCTGGCGAGCAGGGTGCACACAGATAAGCGATCGCAGGCCACCTGGCGGCCAGCGTCAAATCCGTCGAAACCAGAACCATTCAGAATGTGCAGATCATTCTCGACAGTGACCAATCAGGGCGGGAAATCTGGGTGCCATAAGGCTTCCCGAACGATTACCTACAGGCAGGGCGCCGGCCTAAGTAGTTTCATTCCAGTGGGGTTCTCGTCGGGGCAGTGGGGTATCGAATCGCCAGTCAGCTTTCTAAGTCCCGCGTTTTCAAGGCCCTACGCTGAGTACGAGTATCGATTCCCTACGGGCGTGAGACCTAAGGGCATCAGTGCAACCAAACCCGCAAAGCGCACGTCAAGCGAGTTGATGACGCGCCGTTTCGGCAGCGGGCTTCGACGGAGCTGCTGTTGGGCTTGAAAACTCCAGCGCCTCGTTGTCTACAGAGGTCCACTTCAGGCTCCAAACGTCGCGGAAGTAGTTCTGATAAACACGCCAAGGTGCCTTCGAGCCTTGCTTGGGCCAACTGGTGATCGCTCGTTGCACATATCCCGAGGTGAAGTTTTGTACAAACGGCGCCACCGCTGCCTCATGGCCGCTCCGGGGCGTGACCTGGCGCGCACCTTTCCGGTCCATCAGATTCAATAACCGGCAAACATAGGCGCAGATCAAGTCGGCTTTGAGGGTCCAGGAAGCATTGACGTAGCCGAAGACCGAGGCCGCGTTCGGCACCCCCGACAACATCACGCCTTTGTAGGCCAGCGTCTTGCCAAGGTCCACCTTGTGTCCGTCGACCTCAAGGTTCGCTCCGCCGAACGCCTGCAGTACCAGGCCCGTTGCGGTCACTACGATGTCGGCTTGCAGCTCATCTCCCGATTGCAAGCGAATGCCTTTTTCGGTGAACCGTTCGACCTGGCCAGTAACCACGCTCGCGCGTCCGACCTTGATCGCCTCGAACAGGTCCCCGTCCGGCACCAGGCAGAGCCGCTGTTGCCACGGATTGTAGCGGGGTGTAAAGTGCGTTCCGACGTCATACT
>WNGJ01003988.1_pt1 | contig 15287 bp, 15 predicted proteins | sample 5400611 | NCBI WGS metagenome assembly WNGJ01 (sample SAMN13153375, study PRJNA577476) | soil metagenome | isolation source: 40 cm soil or saprolite under Garry oak tree replicate 1 | place: USA:California | collected 2016-06-15
CTCAGGATCAAGGAGGGAATACGCGGATGCTTGAGATTAAACAGCAAGTCAATCTCTTTATCAAAACGCTCGATGGCGGATTTGCGTTCTTCCGCAGGTGTGCTGGGGTTGATGAGCAGTTCTTTCACCGCCCGGAAGTAGCCAGGCTTACCGACCTGCTCAACTTTGTAGACGGTTCCCATGCCCCCTTCGCCTAACACCTGCACAATTTTGAATTTTCCATCCAGGATAGTACCTAATGGGAGTGACATACGACGGTCCTTATCAATCGTCTCGACCTGCTTAGTTAGTGTATCTGTACGAGAACAGCAGTGATATTATCTTCACCGCCATTGGCATTAGCCAGGTCTATCAAGATATCGCAGATCTTCTGGGCTTCACTATTTGCTTTAAGCACTTTAAGCATGTCCTCGTTGCGCACCATTTCCCACAAACCATCGGAGCAGAGCAACAAACTATCACCAGCACGCAGAGATGTATGAAAAACATCCGGGTCAACACTTTTGTGCCCTGCTCCCAGCGAGCGATAGATTAAATTGCGTTGTGGATGGGAGTAGATATCATCTGGCTCAATCTGTTTTGCTTCCACCAGCCTGTATACCAGGGAATGATCTTTTGTCAGGGGTTCGAGTGCACCATCGCGGTAAAGATAGGTGCGACTATCGCCTATATTGGCAATAAACGCCTCGTCGTCCTGAACGAGCGCGGTAGTCACAGTGCAGCCTAGCCCACGAGCGGAAGTTTGCTCTTCGCCATAGTTGAGAATGGCTTTGTTTGCCTGGCGGATAGCAGCTTTGAGTTGGTCTGCAACATTCTTCGTAAGCGGTGTCTCCGGCAACTTGCGGGTTTTGCGATGCTTTGCAGTTTGCTCCTCGATTTGCGCGGGATTCAATTTGATTGTCTCTTGTTCACTCAGTGGCGCTAGTTTGACCGTAGGTTGCTCAGATACAGGCACCAGGAAGCTTTTCAGGGCCTCACTGATCTTTTGCACGGCAAGTTTACTCGCCACTTCACCCGCCTGATAGCCACCCATACCGTCAGCAACTATAAAGAGGCCTCGACCACCATCTTCTGAGATGCGCAAATACGGACTATCTTCGTTTTGTTCGCGTTGTTTCCCCACATCAGTTTTATAAGCACCAGTAAGTTTTATGGACATCGGTTTTTCCTCACAGCAACGATTTTTTTATCGTCATTTATTACGTTCAATATAACATATAGGAGTATATGTGACAATTCATATGATCTGGCTTTATAAGGGTTGTGATTGCTTCTGGGAGGTTTTCTCGCCGGAGAGGGACATTCGCAAACCCATAAGTATTATTGATTGATCTAATCTAGTAAATATACGTGGTAAGGCTGAAAAGGTTGTGTGACAGAAGTTCACGAAGGGCACGGGCACGATACCCACGTATAGATCTCCCGCCCATCCAATGATTACACATTAGGAGGAGCCACGCTGGAGGCGCTCAATGATGTCTTTGAGCCTGCGGGTTTCGACCGCGTGCTGATCGCGCATGCGCATCATCTCTTGCTCCAGTTCAAGCTGCATCTGCTCCATGCGATCTTTCATGTGTAGAATAGTTTCAACGCCCGCTAGATTGACGCCAAGGTCCCGCATCAAGCGGCGAATATGCATCACTCGTTCAATGTCACGGTCCGAATAGAGACGTGGGCTATGCGGGCTATTGCCCTTGCGTGCCGGTGAGATCAACCCAAGGCGCTCATAGTGGCGCAATGTCTGCTCATGGACTTCGGCTTTAACGGCTGCAACACTTATGACATACCAGGCACCGTCGTCTTTCTCGGCCACAACAAATCCCTCCTTCTCATTACGAGTGAACCTTGCTGCCCCGGCTGCGTGCCAGTTGCTCAAACAAGCTGCGCTCATCCTCGGTGAGACCCATTGGTAGTACGACTTTGACACGAGCAAAGAGGTTACCATTGCCTCCGCTGCGCAAGCGAGGCATACCCTTATTCGCCAGTCGGAACAAGCGACCATTCTGGGTCTCTGGCGGAACAGTCAGTACGAGTTTGCGCCCATCAGGGGTTGGCACAGGGACTTCTCCCCCTAGCATCACTGTGACCAGGTCGACATCTATATCGGCATACAGATCATCGCCTTTACGTTCGTAAAGTTGATCAGGTTTGAGACTGATTACCAGATAGAGATCGCCGCGAGGGCCACCACCGCTACCTGGCTGCCCTTCGCCTGCTACACGAATTTTAGAACCATTATCAACTCCTGCCGGAATCTTGACCTGGATGCGCTTACTACGAGCAAGCATGCCCAGCCCACTGCAATTGGTACAAGATTTGCCAGCGACGACCCTCGTTCCACGACAGATCGGACAGGGCTCTGTTGACTGAATGTTGAACGTGCGCATTCCTCCAGTATACGCCTCCTGCAGGGTTACCTCAACATGTTGCTCAATGTCTTCACCAGCACGCCTGTTTGCGGCTGTGGTACGACCAAAAAGGGCCTCGAAGAAGTCGGAAAACCCTGTAGCTGAATCATTGTTTAGGGGCGAGCCACGATAACTGGAGTAACTCCTACCGGTACCAGGAGAGAAGCCAAATTGGTCCTGCCAATTTGGGCCTAACGTATCATACTTACGTCGTTTGTCAGCATCAGAGAGCACTTCGTAGGCCTCATTAATCTCCTTGAATTTCCCTTCTGACCTCTTATCGCCAGGATTTACATCAGGATGATATTTGCGAGCCAGCTTGCGAAAGGCTTTTTTGATGTCATCTGCGCTGGCGTTTTTTGAAACACCCAACACTTTGTAATAATCTTTGTATTCCATTACTCGCCCCTCTTTGTGGGGTCCTCCGTCCTTTGGGGGATTAGGGGAGAGTGGGGATATCCCCCTCATTCCCTCTCAGTGCCTCGTGCCGGATTCCCCCGACACTGTACCCTAAGAACCTCGTTTTATCTCACAGGATGGGAACTCTATTGTTGTGCTTGCTTGTTTCCTGCGCTTACTTTGACACGAGCCGGACGTAAGGTCTCGTCACCTAATTTATAGCCTTTGAGCACTTCTTCAATAACTGTGCCTTCAGGTTGATCGCTATCCTCAACAGCCTCTATCGCTTCATGCACATAGGGGTCGAACACTTCTCCAACGGTGGGAACGGGCGTTAACCCCTCGCCACGCATTACTTCGTTCATTTGCCACATGACCATGCGCAGCGCTTGCTGCAACCCCTGGCGATCCATCGTATCTTGATAGGCCAGCGCTCGCTCGACGTTATCCATCACGCCGAGTATTTTCTGAAACAGCGCCTTTTTCTCACGCTGTACACGATCTGCTGCAATACGCTCCTGCCGCTTGCGGAAGTTTTCCATCTCGGCACGTTCGCGCAGGTATTTATTCCAGTTTTCAGCCGCCTCCTGTCGGGCCTGCTCAAGTTGCGCTTCCAACTCGGAAATGCGATCGGCCTCCGTAGAGGGTGAACCCTCCTCTATCACTTGCCCTTCCTGTATCTCCTGGGACTCTTCCATATCGAAAAGTTTCTCCTTATGTGGGTTTTATAAAATGCAACAGTGTTGTTCCTCAGTTTTATTGTCATTACAGTATAAAGTTTGAGTCAAGTATTGTCAAGTTTTTTGTGGCGTTTCCGGATGCGCCTGGGCGTGGGGAGCCAGATAATGACTTTTAACTTTTTCATCTGGATAGCGGGAACTCCACCGAGGGCCGATAAATCGGCGCTGGGCGCGATAAATCGGCCCCTACGGCTGTCCGGATGAATTTGGTAATCAGCTTAATCTGGCCCCTATGCGTCATACTCCACTTCTTCTTCGTTTACTTGCCCGGTTTCGCTCCAGCGCTCACCGCGCTCCAGGAATATGGGACTGAAGAGGGTGGTTTGCTTGACACAAATACGCTCGCGCTTCCAGAGTTCCAGTACAGCGAGAAAGGTGACGATCATTACCAGGCGGGAACGTTCGTTTTCAAGCAGTTCGGAGAGATGGACACTGGAGCGCACGCGTAGTAATGCCACGATTTCAGCGATACGTTCACTTACACGCACATGCGCCATGGGTATGAGGATATCACTGTTTGCCTCATCTTTTGCATGTAATTCGAGCAAACGTTGGAAAGCCGATGCCAGAGTATCAATCTCCAGACCCAGCAGTGTTGGGGGCGACCATGCCAATTGGGCCTCAATACCTGCAAGCAGGCCAGAACGTCCAAAGGTCTGCAAGCCCGCCTCTTCGCGGAGACGTAGATAACTAGCGATCTCCTTCGCCAATTTGTATTCGAGCAGATGCGAACGCAGTTCGTCCGCCATAGCAGCGGCACTCTCCATCTCACCCACCATCGCTTCTTTAGAGGTATGTGGTAAGAGACTCTGCGATTTGACGTAGAGGAGACGAGCCGCGATGGAGATGAAAGCGGCCATGTTGGCCAGGGGCATGCTATAGGGTTCCTGCCATTGCTGGAGATAGGCCAGATACTGGTCGGTTACAGCCACCAGGGAAATGGTGGTAATCTCCATCTGTCGCTTTTCAATCAGATGCAGTAAGAGGTCGAGTGGCCCCTCGAAAACGGGCAGGTGAACAACGTAGCGGGCTGGTTGGTTGTGACCATTCGCTTCCACTACTTCATCACTGTAGGAATATTCCTCGCGGATGCCTTCTTCTGTTTGATCGATCATACACTACACAGCCTCATCTACCAGATGTAACTCAGCAGCCGGGCCACCAGGTTGGTGATGCGTGCGAATATAGAGAACAGCTTTTTCCGACAGTCCACAAGCAGCGGACAGCTCCGCCCCAATTTCTGCATGCCACCAGGCATTGCTGAGGGAACACCGCCAACCTGGTATTGTTTTACCCTCATAACGATAAACGATCAATCTCTTCAAGAGTCGCGGCGCAAATACCTTGCCCAGGACGATTGCTGGCCGTGTCCAGAAAGGGACACGGCCCTGAGCCTTGCCAACATCATGTAACAGTGCCGCTGCAAGCAAATCTTTGTCTACACAACCTCGCGCAAGTAGACCCTGACAAACTCTGAGAGAGTGCCGTTGATCGGCAGCAGACATCGTTTGAAAAAGAGGCAGCGCAGAGGCGGGAAGCCATTGCGTTACTTGCAAGTATTCTTCAGCCGAAAGCGGGGCCACGAAACCGAGTTGTTGGCGTACCTGCCAGAGGCGATAAACTACGCTATGCAATCATATCCTCGTCACTATTAGCTATCTAATGTATGTAAAGTAAATTAATCAAAGCAGGCTCAATTCCTGAGGCGAATCCAATCAAGTAATAGGATCCTAGCAGAATGTACTGTGGAATATGAAAAATGAAAAGACTGCCAAGTCCCGATATTTGTCCCAGGAAAGGCAACAAAAACAGGATTGCCAGGATAATAAACGGACCATACTGAGCGGATTTAGCGAACTGCACCGCCTGGCGGCTTGGTAGCAAAGTATAGACAATCTGATACCCATCGAGCGGGTAGAGTGGGACGAGATTAAAGATCGCCAGGCAGATATTGACACTTGCAAAGACTGTTACCAGTTGCAATATGCGTGCCGTAAAATCATTGGCAGGTAGAGTCTGGGGCAGTAAACGTAGCAAGAAAGCGAAAAGCAATCCTGTAATCAAACTAATGAAGATGCCACCCAGGGTCACTAACATGGTGCCAACATTTGGTCCACCACGCAGTTTCCAGGGATCAACTTTAACAGGCTTTCCCCAGCCCAGGCCTACCGGACCAGCGGCAGCCGGGAAAAAAGCCAGTATTGTGCACAGGAGTGTCCCCACGGGATCGATATGCGCAGGCAGGCTAAGGCTAAGCCGACCCTCTTTGCGGGGAGTAGGATCGCCTAACAGGGTGGCCACCAGGGAATGGCCAAATTCATGAATGATCATCGCCACTAAGAACGAGCCGATAATCATCAACGCCAGTACAACATTGATTGCGTTTGGGGGCATTGTGTTTGGGGGCATAACTCTCTAACCTCACATTGCGACATTCATATATGAATGTCTGATATTACAAGAGACACCTATAGAAGGCGCCCCAACAGTTATACTAGATTTATCTCCATGCCTTCAGACGCAGAATACGTATTCGCAAAGCGTGATTGGGCTTCCGCTTGCATAGCGTCCAGCTTATTGTCGTCGTAGGTCGGTTCGTGATGAAACAGGATCAACTTGCGAACCTGAGCCGAGTTAGCCACTTCCGTCGCCATCTCAATAGTGCTGTGACCAAATCCCTGTTTGGCCTTATGATACTCATCGGGTGTGTACTGAGCATCGTGTATGAGCAAATCAGCCCCCTCTACAAACTCAAGAAAACCTGGATCACACTGTTCTCGCCATTCTACGTCTGTGGCAAAGACCAGCCTCCGGCCGGCGTACTCGATGCGATAAATTACCGCACCATCCAGGGGATGGCTGTTTGTCAGCCTGGCGACGACTCGTATTTCGGCTTCTGTTACACCCTCACCATCATTGATGACGGTCGGTTCGATATCGCCATCGCTCCAGATGATTTGCTCCTGTTCAGTGATTGTGTGAAACGTGCGATGCGACGGTAAACTGCGCATATCTACTGGAAAATACGGTGGAGACATGAGTGGGGTTACAAGTTGCTCAATATTGCGGCCTGCCAGGCCCGGACCAAAGAAATCAATAGAGGTGCAGCGGTCATACAGCGGGGAGAAAAAGGGAATGCCAAGCAGGTGATCCCCATGTCCGTGCGTTATAAAGAGCGCGAGGTGAAGAGGTCTGCCTGCTGAGCGGCGTAACAGATCATTTCCGAGGCGAATGATGCCGCTCCCTGCATCCAGAATCAACGTGTGTGTCCCTGCCTCTACTTCAACACAGGCGGTATTACCTCCATAGCGTAATGTATGGGGTCCAGGCGTTGGGTAGCTGCCCCGCACTCCCCAGAAGCGGACCTGAAAACGCTCTGTATTGATCATGTAGTTGCTCCTACGACTGCACGAACGAGACTTGTTGACTGGACTTATTATATCTTGCAAGCACGAGATTGAAAAGTGCGCTTCTTTATGTGTATTGGGCATAATAGCCTTGTAATGAGCGAGGAATGCGACCGGCGATAAATGTTCCCTCGGGTCGATGTTCCTCTTGCTCTACACGTCCACGACGGTGAAAGAGTTCAACCAGTTCGCTCTTATCGTAGGGAATGATTACTTGTACCGCTTCCATGCTGGTGGCCAACACCTGGGCGATTTGTTCGAGCAGGGCATCCAACCCAACTTTTTGCAGGGCAGATACCGCAATAGCATGAGGGTAGAGTGATGTATCGACTTCTGACGGATCATCAAGCAAATCGATCTTGTTCAGAGCTGTGACTCGCGGCTTCTCATCAGCCTGCAGGCTGTGAAGAACTTCGTTCACGGTCTCACTCTGCTCGATTGCGTTTTCGTGGCTGGTATCTACCACCTCCAGCAGCAAATCAGCATCAATAACCTCTTCCAGGGTTGCGCGGAAGGCAGCGATCAACCTGGTGGGTAGTTTCTGGATAAAGCCCACAGTGTCAGTGAGCAGCGCTTCTTGATTTCCTGGCAAAGTGATATGGCGGGTAGTGGGGTCTAGTGTAGCAAAGAGCTTGTTTTCCGCCAGTACTTCGGCTTCAGAGAGCGCATTGAAGAGGGTAGATTTTCCGGCATTAGTATAGCCGACTACGGCTACGACGGGAATGGCCTGCGCCGCACGCTCTCTGCGATGCACCTTGCGTTGTTCTCGCACCCCTTCGATCTCTTCGCGCAGTTCGGCGATACGGCTACGAATGCGCCGGCGGTCAATCTCCAGTTTTGTTTCGCCGGGACCACGCACGCCGATAGCGCCGCCAACGCCGCCTGCTCCTGCGCTGCGCGAGCCACCTGCTTGCCGCGAAAGCTCCACTCCGCGTCCCGCCAGGCGAGGCAAGCGATATTCTAACTGAGCTAACTCAACCTGCAAGCGGCCCTCACGAGTGCGAGCATGTTGGGCAAAGATATCGAGGATGAGGGCGGTACGATCAATCACACGGGCATCGAGCACTTTTTCGAGGTTGCGCTGTTGTGAGGGGGATAGTTCGTCATCAAAGATGGCGAGATCAAAACCAAGTTGCTTCTCGGTGTCACTGAGTTCTTGTGCCCGCCCCTTGCCAATGTAGGTTGCGACATCTGGGTGGCGCATACGTTGGATCATGGTGCCAACAACTTCGGCACCTGCGGTACGCGCCAGCGTTCCCAATTCGCTCAGTGAATCTTCAACACTCCACAATCTTTCACTCTCGTCTTGATCCACAGCGACCAGGAAGGCATGTTCGTGCCTTCCACGAGAGGATGCATCAATGAGACGATCGTGCTTTGTCGTACGTTACTTCCTTCCATTTGCATGCTTTTTACTGCTGTCTAGAGTCTATTGTAGCACTCGATTAGGAGAACGCAAGAACCTATCTCCAACTCAAATGCGGCAGCACCGGTAACTCCTTAATAAAAAAGCTGTTGACCCTCGCAAAGAGGCTGTTATGCACGGCCTGATTATATGCATCATGCCAGGCCTGGTACTGTTGAACCGTGATATTGAGTCCAGGTATAAGCTGCTTTCCTGCCTGGATAGTATCCTGTATATTATGGAGAAAATTACCTACGATGAGTAATACAATCAGCCATATCAGCCAGGCTTCGAAAAACCCGACGGCCCCCCCAATCAAAGAATCGCCGCAACCAAGGACAGGTATAGCCTTCACCACACCTCGCATGCTTGTACCAATAATCTGTATCACCAGGATTGAGACAAAGAACAGCACCAGGTACGAGATTAAAGGTGAGATTAACAGGCCGTTAGTCGCAAGAAACATCGCAAATGGCTTACCGAAAAAGTAAGAGACGCCGATGGCTATAGGAATGCTGAGCAGATTTATGAGGCTGAAAACAGCGCCATTACGAAAACCATTGAAGATGAGCAGAACGATAGTCACAAGAAAGAGTAGGTCTATCCAATTGAATGGCCCGATCATTTGTCTTTTCCTCCAAGCAGAGATTCATAGGGTTTTTCATATATATATGTCTGGTATCTACTATGCATAGACGTTGTAAGAAGCGCACATGTAACAGGATATGTGCTAGATTGGTCACAAAATGACGTGCGCTGCAGCCCTCCTCCACATTCAGAGGTGCTTTTCGAACCAGTGGTGGGCATACGGCTCGTCGTTGAAGGCTTCTACCTCCTGGTATCCGCAGTCTCGGTACAGTTGGATGGCTTCAATGAGGACACGGTTCGTTTCCAGGTGAAGGACCGCAACCCCAGCTTCCCTTGCGTAGTGCTCCAGCGCCAGGAGCATACGCCGCCCCAGCCCAAGACCACGCATCCGTGGAGCGACCCACATGCGCTTGATCTCCCCTGGAGCGTTCTCGTGAAACTTTAAGGCACCGCTCCTGGTAGGAACGGGAGCCACGACTGATGTGATCCCCTGATCCTTGAGATAGCGAGGAACCAGACATCGTGGTTCGTAGAGCGGTCTCGACGTGACTTTGAGCAGATAGGCAGTGGATTGCTCGCTCACCACACGATACACCCCGGCATTGTAATCCAGTCCCAGGGGAAGAAACTCAAGCGTGAAGGGGTAAAGGTCATACTGGTCCTGCAAACAGGCTCGAAGCTGTTCCTCTGGAATCCCTGGTTGCTCACGCATAGCTCATTGCATCCTCTCTTTTCTTTCATGGTGTGTACATGCCAGTTCGTGGGTTCTATTCCTGCACTGACGTTTGAAGGCACGCTATAGATCTGCAGCACGTGTCGTCCCTAATCCGTCATTGCAAGGGAATCGAGCGAATCTGCTCCTCTCTGTTTGAACATACTGAGACCACGTTTCATGCGCTCTTGCTCGCAAGACGGAGCAAGAGGCCCGCGACCATGAGCATGATGGTACATTTCAGTCAATGGTAGGTACAGAAGTCATGGAGAGCACCTGCGAGGCAAAATGACACAAAGGAACCCTCAGGCAAAGAAACATTCCCTGAGGCCCGGCTGAGAGCAGCTAGTGGAGGGCTTCAGGGTGGGCATCACAGAACTTGATATGCATACGTGCCCCCCTTCAGGCTAAAATAAGAGTGATATCTCATCAAAATGATACTCGGAAGCAGCAAGAGTTGTCAAGGGATGTCCCAACCTCAACCAGAGCATACGGTAAGCAGAGAGTTTTGCGTGCGGCGCGTTCGTAAGGTATAATTTTCCGGGTGGCTCCATCTCTTGATAGGCCATCGGCCAATCGTTTTTGAGGTTTTCGTGTAACCTTTTGGCGGATTCGGCTGATTTGTTTTTGGAGGCTACTCCAAGTACTATGGGACAGAAAGGAGCGCATCATGAGACCATCAGACCAATCCGCGCTGCCCATCTTCGCTGAGACAACCCTCTCCGGCGAATGGTCACGGCTCGTCCACCTCTGTACTCAGTTGACCGGCAGCAGCGAGGCCGCTGAAGACCTTGCGCAAGAAACGCTCTATGAAGCCTGGCGCCACCGTGACCAGTTGCACGACCCGCAGGGACAGGCGCGCTGGCACAATGCGATTGCCCGCAATGTCTGCCTGCGCTGGCGGAAGCTTCGCGGACGCGATTCTGCCCACCTCCTTCAGCACAGCGAGCGCAATCTGGGGGAGTCTGATTCACTTGATCAGGAACTGGTCGATCCAGCCGATCTAGAAGGAGATTTGGAGCGGTCGGAACTGGCCGACCTGCTGGAGCGGGCGCTCCATCTGCTCCCTGCGCCCACGCGCCAAATGCTGGTCGCTCGCTATTTTCAGGAGTTGCCCTACGCGACGATCGCTGCGCAGATGGGCCTGCGCGAGGGCACGGTGAAAGTGCAGGTCCATCGCGGGAAGCAGGTACTGCGCCAGGTGCTGACGACGCAGTTTCGCCAGGAAGCTGCCGCCTACGACCTGGTTGCGCCCGATGCTGCGCAGTGGCAGACCACCCGTATCTGGTGTCCGCTCTGTGGGCAGCGACATCTGGAGGGTCTGCTAGACGTCGCACAGGGCGACTTTCTCCTCCAGTGCCCGGCATGCGTGGCCGAGACGGGCGTGTATACTTCCTATACCTCCATGCCTTCCTGGTTTCAGGGAGTGACCGGCTTCAAGCCCGCTTTCAATCGGGTGATGCGCTGGGTGAACGCGTATTATCAGCCGGCGCTGCGCCAACAATCATCCCCAGGCGTGTTCTGTGGCTGGAGCAGACCACTGCGCCTCTCTCTGGCTGAGGCTCTCCCGGAACCACAGCATCATGCGCCGGGCATGCTGGTGTGTTGCGCGCCCTGCGACCGGGGGGGCGCGATGCGCCTCTCGAACCTGGTCCTCTATCTGCCTCGGGCGTGGCAGTTCTGGCGCGATCACCCACGCCTGCGGCTTTTGGAGGAGCATCTGGTCGAGCATCAGGGACGCGCCGCGCTGGTGACGAGCTTTCGGAGCATGACCGAGCCGGTCCAGCTTGATGTCGTCCTCGCCCATGAGACGTATGAGGTCCTCTCCATTCAGCAAGGCACCGATGTCTACCACATCCGCGAGCCGCTTGCCGGGGGAGGAGCCAACCCGTGATTGAGCTGCTGCGCAGGCGCAACTTCGCGCTGCTCTGGTGGGGCGGGCTGATCCCGGAGGCCGGGGAGTGGTTCCTGTGCTGCTGGTTCATTCCGCTCAGCCGATTTGGATCGTCTATGTTGGAACAGAAGTTTCATCGCCAGCACGGCTCGCAAGTGGTATGACAGCGACCAGACACCACACAATTCCTCGTTCGCTCGCACGCTGAATGTCGGGGATGGAAAGGAACGTTATGACTATTTCTCTCGAGTCTTTGCTTGCTGCGCGGTTGTTTATGAGCCCCAAGCTGCTGGGCAATCGTCTCTTCTTCCTGAGCAATCTAGGCCAGGGCGGACACCTGAGCCTATACGCGATGGATACCGGTGGAAGCGTCCCAGAGCCGCTGCTGCCGGCACACATTGCGGTGCAGCATCCGGAGCTCATGGAAGCAGAAGTCTTTGCATTATTCCCCAAGCTGGGCAAGATTCTGCTGATGCTTGATCGGGATGGAGACGAGAACTATCAGCCCATGCTCATTCCACTAGAGGGTGGCATCCCTGAGCCGGCCTTTGGGGCAGCCTTTGATGGCTATCGAGTCCGCTGTCTTGAGAGTGACCCGGAGCGCCACCTGGCCTATCTCAATGCGGAGTCGCGCACCGAGCAGATGCATGTTTCTTTCCAGGCAAACCTGGAGACCGGGGAACTGCTGAAGCTGGGCCAGCACGCCTGGGGCAGCTCTGTGAATGGGGTCAATGCCGACCATACCAAAGTGATTCTGGTGGATGGCTATTCGGAGGGCGACCACATCCTCTATCAGTGGCAAGCGGACTGGCCGGAGCGCACGCTGCTCTATGGCGTGCCCCTGGAGCAGCGGTGCGATCAGCAGGAGGTGCCGCTGAATAGCATCAATCACATCTTCTTTACGCCGGGCGACCGGGGGCTGCTGTTTACGACCTCGCTCTTTGTCGATAGCTATGGGCTGGGCTATCTGGACCTGAACGATCGGGCAGCGGTGAATCCGGTGGAGATCACGGGCATTCAACACAGCGGCCTGGGCGAACTGGTCGCGCTTTCGCACCTGCGCGACACGCGCTATGCAGTGGAATACAACATCGATGGCTGCTCCTGGCTGTATGAGGGCATCTTTGAGGAGGCTAGCCTGACCATGAGGCTGGAGCGCGCGCTGTGCGGCGAGGGCAGGCTTTCAAACGGCAAGCTCGAAGCTGTTTCCTACGAGAAAGCCACCGACCGCTTCGCGCTTTCCTTCTCCACAGCCACCTCGCCCTCGCAGATCTACACGATCGAAGGAGAGCAGCGCCAGACGGTGCGCCAGCATACCCGCGAGCGTGTGTTAGGTCTGCCGGAGGAATGGCTCTCGGAAGGCTCGGATGCCTCGTTTACCTCGTATGATGGGCTGCGTATTTCGGCGCGGCTCTATCTGCCGGCCCCCGCGCTCGGCTTTGAGGGGCCGCGCCCGCTGGTCTACTATATTCATGGCGGGCCCCAGGGCCAGGAGCGACCCGACTTCACCTGGTTCTCGATGCCGCTCATCCAGTTCTTGACGCTGAACGGCTTTGCAGTCTTTGTGCCCAATGCTCGCGGCAGCACAGGCTACGGGCTGAGCTTTACCAAGTGGGTAGACAAAGACTTTGGCGGCAAGGACCGGCAGGACCATGTGCATGCCATGACGGAGGTCTTGCCGCAGGACAAGCGCGTCGATGTGAAGCGGGCCGGCGTGGTCGGGCGCTCCTATGGTGGCTATATGACGCTGACGATGGCCTCGCGCCACCCGGAACTCTGGAAGGCCGCGGTGGATATGTTTGGACCCTATGATTTGATCACCTTCAGCCAGCGTATCCCCGCAAGCTGGAAGCCCTATTTTGAACTGGTGATCGGCCACCCGGAGCGCGACCGGGAGTTCCTCCTGGAACGCTCGCCGCGCACCTACATGCAGCAGATCAGGTGTCCGCTGCTGGTGATTCAGGGCAAGAACGACCCCCGCATCATTGAGCGCGAATCGCGGGATGTGGTTGAGCAGCTTCAGGCAGCCGGAAAGCGGGCCGACTACCTGGTCTTCGAGGATGAGGGCCATGATGTGCTCAAGTACGCCAACCGCGTTACCTGCTACACCGCCATCGCCGAGTTCTTCAAAAAGTATCTCTAGATGGAGAGCGAAACTGCGCGCATGCCGGTGACGAGAAGGCGTGCGGCGCAGTCTTTTAGGCTTAGGATTTGTAAAAAAATAACTTTCCATATGATCATCTTGACGTAATCATGACAGAAGATATCATATAGAAGGACCTATACTCTCGAAGAGATACTCTGATGAAATGAGGAGATGCTTATGCAATTTGCGATCAACACGCCGAACTTTGGCAGCTTCAGCGACGTGCGCCTGATGGCGGAATTAGCCCATGAGGCTGAAGATGCAGGATGGAACGGCTTCTTCGTGTGGGACCACATTGGAGGCAGCCCTGAGCAGGCCATCCCAATGGCCGATCCGTGGGTAGCACTGACAGCGATGGCGATGGCCACCAGCCGTATCAAACTCGGTCCCATCGTCACTCCTTTGCCTCGACGCCGACCTTGGAAGCTGGCCAGAGAGAGCGTGACATTGGATCACCTCTCCCAGGGTCGGCTCATCCTGGGTGTGGGTCTGGGGAGTGACAGCTTCTACAAAGAGTACAGCACCTATGGCGAATCTCCGGACGATAAACTGCATGGTACGATGCTGGACGAGGGATTGGACGTGCTGGTGCAGCTCTGGTCAGGCAAGCCTGTGAGCTATACCGGGCAGCATTACCAGCTCCACGATGCGCTTTTCCTCCCAGCGCCGCTCCAACGACCGCGCATTCCCATTTGGATAGCGGGTGTCTGGCCGTTTAAGAAACCGTTTCGGCGTGCTGCACACTGGGATGGCGTCTGTCCACTCAAGCATGCAGATCAACTGATGCAGCCAGATGATATCCAGCAGATGCTGACCTATATCCAGCAGTTTCGCACGAGCGACGAACCGTTTGATGTCTTGGCCTCCGGGAATACCAGCGGTACAGAGCGCCAGAAGGATCTCGATACGATCATGCCATACGTCGAGGCAGGTACCACCTGGTGGCAAGAAAGCTTTGCTGGCAGCGATTCCCTGGAACTGGAAGCCGTACGCACGCGCATCCGGCAAGGACCGCCCAGGTTCGATTTGAAGGAGAAGAAGAGTTCCTTGTCAATGGAAGAGTGAAGATATTCACGCAACGGTTCTTCCTCACAAGCAGCCAACTTTGGATCTGCATGCGCGTCTGGTCGCTCATCGTAATACAGAAGTCTCTGCAGCGCGAGCCTGAAGGGCCGCCTGTAACAGGTCAAGTCATCCACTTGAAGATGGGGTGCTTGCGTATGACAGCCTCTATCGATCGTGTAGTACAAGCAGAGCCTCCCTTGATCGGCCAGACGATCTATGGGGTGTCTTTTCTCGGCGAGGGTTCGGGTGTTTCTAGTTGGGCTCGCGATCAGGAGTCTATCGGTCATCCTCACTGCCGGGATTTGCAAACCATCCGTGGCGAAGTTTGAAGCATACATATCCGCAAAATCGGGACGCACATCGGGACAAAACCGGGACAGAGCCTCATGACAGCGGGACGCCGCATCTCCTATGCTTTAGACATCAGCCTCCTTGCCTCTTCGATCTTCCTGATCGTGGGCCTGGTGCTCTTCTGGCGCAAATCTGATGACTGGATGGCGGTCCTGGCCTCGATCGTGCTGAT
>WNGJ01005318.1_pt1 | contig 15284 bp, 13 predicted proteins | sample 5400611 | NCBI WGS metagenome assembly WNGJ01 (sample SAMN13153375, study PRJNA577476) | soil metagenome | isolation source: 40 cm soil or saprolite under Garry oak tree replicate 1 | place: USA:California | collected 2016-06-15
TCGGTGATATGTCCCTCATTGTTCACGAATCGTCGATCACACCGGAAGCCGGCCTTCGCGATTGCCGGCACGGCCGCTGCCAGCCGGTGAAAATCATCATCAGTTACCGCGAAATCGGCGTCGAGGCTGTCATGTGGCAAGATGGCGCCCTCCCGAGCCCAGCCCAGCAACAGTCCGCTCCATACCCAGTAATGACCCTCCAGGTCGGTGCGCTCCAAGGCATCGTGCAGATCGCGTAGATCCGCCGCAAAAAGCTCGACGAGCCGGGGCTTCAGTCCCGGGATGCGCCGGGCATAAAGCGCGAGACGCACTTCTATCAGTCGCATCACCGCAGATACTGAACTGACCTTCACGGGGGCCAACTCTCCCTGTCGAGGTACCGGTTGTTCTGGCCAGTCCACCGCTCGCGTTGTCCAGGCCTTGCTTCTTGCTTGGACGCTCGGCCGTTCGCGTACAGGTCCCCAGGGCGAGCCAACCTCCCCTCCCGTGGACGATACACGACGGGAACATGGGATAAGCGGTGCTTGAAAAATCCGCGTCCCCATCCCGTTCTCAGGGCTGCCGCGGCCCGGGACGCTGAGAGCAGCGCGTCGACCCGGGCGGCGCCGATGTCATCGCTTTCCCGGATCTCGCCGACCAAGCGCGACCGGAGCGCGTGCAGTTCACGCAGCATGCCGTCGATCGCATCCATGGCCGTGTTCGCCTCCGGCGGACCTTGGGCTCGGCCTTGGTGTCATCGCGGGCGGCCCACTGAGCGAGCGCGACACCCAGGACGCCGTCATGCTCGTCGAGGCGGCTGGTCGCGTCTCCGATGGTGAGGCGGTCGGGCGAGATCTGGGCGTAGGTGAGCATCGGGGCCTCCGGCATATGGGATGCGTGGTTTTGACAACCATGCGCCGAAGTGCCGATCACCGGCTCAAGCAGCACCCCAAGTGGAAGGTGGACCAGCTTCCCGACGGGACGTTCCGGTGGACCACCCCGTCCGGGCGCAGCTACGACACCGAGCCCACCCGGTACCCGGTCTAGCCGCCGCGTGGGATGGCCAGGGGACGGTAGCGGGGGTTACGCTTCGCTGCATCACGCTGGTCCGGGGAGGCCGTGGTCACCAGGACATCATGGCCAACGATCTAGGAGCCAGGCGTCCACGTCGACGATGTGACCTTCCCGCAGGGCGTGCCCTTCTCCTTCGAAGAACCAGGCTTCGACGCCGGGGATGTGCGCGGCCAGCCATTGACCGTGACTGAATGGCACGGCTTGGTCTTGGCCGCCGTGCAGCACCAGCACCGGAACCGATATCTGGGCCACGTCAAAGCCCCAGGGGGTCATTTGCGCCACGCAGTCGTCCCAGGCTCCTTCGATCCCGGGCTCCAGGGCCTGCTGGACAGAGACCGCCTCGTCGGTGAGCAGCGCCAGGTCGAAACCGGGCAATCTCGCCTGCAAGTCCAGGGCCACCTGAGCTGGCGGCGCCCCTAGCAGCTGCTCCCGGTGCTCCTCGAACAAGGCGCGTGCTCCGCTCTCATCAGTCAGCATCAGCCGGACCTCGTCCAAGGCCGCCCGGCTGAAGCCAGCGAGCCAGTCCAGTCCCTCGGCGTCGTAGGGGGCAAGCGAGGCCAGGGCCGCCACCGCCGGGACCAGGTCCGGCAGGAGGGCCGCGCAGGCCAGCACATGAGGGCCGCCGCCCGATGTGCCCAACATCGCCAGCCTGTCGATTCCGAGGGCCGCGCAGATCACCCGGACATCGCTGGTGCAATCGGCCATGGAACGTCCTGGCTGAGGTGTCGAGCGGCCATAACCCGGCCGGTCGTAGCTGATCAGCCGCAGCTGGCGCCATAACCCGGCCGGTCGTAGCCGATCAGCCGCAGCCGGCGGCGTTCCGCATCAGCCAGCGTGCGGGGGCCGTACAGGCGGCGGCCTCCCGGCGTGCCGGTATGGACCATCACCGGGCGGCCAGCGCGATCCCCGGCATCCTCGACAGCGAGGGTCCTGCCGTCTGGTGTCTCTACGAACCACTCCACATCCGCACCTCCGGCCACCTGCAGACGGCTGAGTCGTCCCGAGGCCGTCGTCAGGTGGGAGCGACGGCGTGCTCGCCCTTGGCGCGTGCCGCCGTCGGCCGAGGCTGGCGATCTGCCAGCACCTTGTCGTTGGCCTGATGGATGGCCCGGTAGGCCTCGACGGTGCGCAGCTTGTGCCAGCGGGCGTACGACTCCACGTCCTCCTTGCTGCCGCTCTCGAGCAGCTCGATCAGGTGAAGATGCTCGGCGAGCGCCTCCTCGGAACGGTGCGGCAGGTACACGAACATAGTCGAGCGCAGCCGGTCGAGCCGGGTGTTCGTCTGCTCGAGCAGCTCGGTCAGGTAGGTGTTGGGGCACCGGGCCACGATGGCGCCGTGCAGCAACCGGTTCAGCTTGCTGAACCTCAGCGGATCGGCCCGGGCGGCGGCCTCCTCCATGCCCGCGGCGATCTTGCGCAACCGGGTCAGGTCGGACCGGCGGAGGTATGGCTGAGCCTCGGCACTGGCCGCGCCCTCCAGGATCGCCAGCGTGATCATGGCCTGTTCCCAGGTCGTGGAGTCCACGGGGGAGACGACCGCTCCCACGTTCGGCGTGAAACGCACCCAGCCTTCGGCCTCCAGGCGGCGCAAGGCCTCGCGGACCGGTATCGGGCTCACACCCAGCTCGCGAGCCAGCGCGTCGATGTTGAGCCGTTCCAGCGGCGCGAAGCTGCCGGAGTGGATCCGGTCCCGGAGGATCGTATAGGTACGTTCCTGCTTGTTCACAAGTATCTAGCGTAACCGCAGCGGCGACGTTCCGCCGCAGGCTATACGATGCCCGAATGACCGAGCCAGTGCGCGTGGAGCTGCCGGACTGGATCAGGGCGCTGGCCGCGTCTCACCCCTTCGGGGTGGACGACCGGCGCGGTACGGCGAACCTCATCGACGCCGCCGCGCGGGCGCGAGCGGCCGCGTGCATCCGCACCGGCGATTCCGTCAGCCTGGCTCGCCCGCTGCTCGGCGGGGACTACAACACGACCGCCGAACGCCCCGGCTTCCGGCACGAGACCTGGTACCGGCCCGCCCCCGACGGCACCGGATGGGGCCAGGACCACCTGGTACTCAACCCGCACGGCCTGCAGAACACCCACCTCGACGCGCTCAGCCACGTCGCCGTCGACGGCACCTTCTACGGCGGGAGGCCGGTGACGGACGCCGAGCAGGGTTCGGCCGATGTACTCGCCCCCGACGGCCTGGTGACCCGCGCCGTCTACGTGGACATCCCGCATCACCGCGGCACGGACTGGGCCGAGCGCCCGGTGGACGGCGCGGACATCGACGCCGCGCTCGCTGATGCCGGGCTCGTCCTGGAACCGGGAGATGCCCTCTGCCTCGACATGGGCCGGGACCGCTTCGAAGCGGCTACGGGTCACATCCTCGGCGGCCCGGAGACCGAACAGGACGCGGGCGGAGGGCTGTCCGCCGACGGCGCCCGCTGGGTCGCGGAGCACCGGGTCTCGATCCTGGCCTGGGACATGCTCGACTCCAGGGAGGCCAAGGCGACCCACGCCTCCGCGCACATCCTGACCTGGGCGATCGGGCTCTTGCTGCTCGACAACTGTGACTTCGCGGCGCTGCGCCGGGCGCACGGCCCGGGTACTAAGGTGGCGGGCGCGCTGGTGGTGGCCCTGCTGGCGGTCGAGGGTGCGAACGGGGTGAACCTCAACCCCCTGGTGCTGACCTAGCCGCCAGCCGCCCATATAGGATCTATCCGCTCACCAGCGCCGGCGCCAGGCGGCGCCAGGCCTCGAGCCGCAGCTCCTCGTGGGTGCCTCCGATGACGTAGATGCACACGTGATCGGCGCCCGCGTCGTAGTGCGCGCGGACCCGGGCCGCGATCGCGTCCTCGTCGCCCCGGGCGACCAGCGCATCGACGAGCCGGTCGCTCGCCCGGCCCTGCAGATCGTCATCGGTGAAGCCGAGGCGGCGGAGATTGCGCACGTAGTTGGGCAGGGCCAGGTAATCCTGCACGAAGGCCCTGGCCGTCTCGCGGCCGAGCTGCGAATCGGTGCCGAACACCACGGCCTGCTCCGGGGCGAGCGTGATGCCGGGGCCGAGCGCCTCGCGGGCCGCGGCCGTATGCTCGGGCGGGACCAGGTAGGGATGCGCCGCGGCCGCCCGCGTCCGCGCGAGGGACAGCATCCGGGGGCCGAGAGCAGCCAGCATCCGCACGCCTGCGGGCACCGGCGGGTCCGCCTGGTCCAGGGCATCCAGGTATTCCACCATCTTCGAGTACGGGCGGGCATAGGGCACCCGCAGGGTGCTTTCCACCAGCGGCGCATGACTGCTGCCGAGGCCGAGCAAGAGCCGCGGGCCGAACCGCGCCACCAGGCTCGCGCGCCTGCTCGCCACCTCCGCCGGGTCGTGCATCCATATATTCAGCACCCCGGTCGCGAACGGCATCCGCCGGGTCGCGGCCAGCAGGTGCTCGACCGCGCCCAGCACGTCGCCCCCCGCGTCGGGTATGAAGATCGCCCCGTACCCGAGGTCCTCAAGTTCGGCCGCCGCGGCGGCCGACGCGCCCCGGTCGGGGTTGTACCGGAGCTCACGGCTCCAGATCCCCACCCGGCCTAGGTCAACCGGGCCCACGTCGACAGTGCCCAGGTCAACGGTCATGTCCGCTGCTCCTCTCCGTCTCCGCCAGGGTCGCGGCGACACCGGCCGCCACTCGCGCCCGTCCGGCTCGCCGCGGCCGGCCCGCGTCAGCACGAGACAAGATCGTGATTGTCTCTCCTGCGGTTAACTCTCGACGCTTCGCGCGCCCCTGGTCTATCGTTTCATATATGTTTCATCCCGGATAAGGCGATTAGCCTGGAGGTTCTTGGGCATGGTGGGCTCAGGTGACACTGGCTCGGTGGGGGTCTTGTCGACGGATTCTCGTAGCGACCGCACTCCTTTCTGCACCCTGCAGGCCACAAGTGACCAGGTCGACGTGAGCCAGGCGGTCGTTCGCGGCAGTCACCCGGGGATGGGTATCCTCCTAGTCGGCCGCGCCGGATACCGGAAGTCGTATATCGCTGCGGAGCCAACCCGGTGACGTCGGATGAAGGCGCCGCGGTCATCGACGCGCCCGGTGCGCCGAGCGTCCCCGACATCCTGGTCCGCGTGGAGCACGTGGCGAAGGCGTTCGGGCCGACCCAGGCGCTCAGGGACTGCTCGTTCGAGCTGCGCGCGGGCGAGGTCCACGCCCTGGCCGGGGAGAACGGCTCGGGCAAGAGCACGCTGGTGAAGATCCTGAGCGGGGTGCACGCGCCCGACGCGGGGCGGGTCGAGGTCGCCGGGGCCGAGGTCCAGCTGCGCACCCCCAAGACCGCCCAGGAGCACGGCGTCGTCACCGTCTTCCAGGAGGTCCTGGTGGCCGAGACCCGCTCGGTCCTGGACAACGTCTGGCTCGGTGCCGACGACACCTGGCGGACCAGGATCCCGGCCCGGGAGAAAAGGCGCCTGGCCAAGGCCGCCCTGGAAGAGCTCTTCGACCGGCCGATCGACCTGTCCACGGCCATGGAGGACCTCTCCCTCAGCGACCGGCAGGCCTGCTGCATCGTGCGGGCCCTGCTGCGGCGGCCGCGCATCCTGATCCTCGACGAGGCGACCTCAGCGCTGGACGTGGTCACGCGCGACCGGCTGTTCGCGCTGATCGCCCGCCTGGCCGCCGATGGCGTGGGCGTGATCTTCATTACCCACCGGATGGACGAGATCGAAGAGATCGGCGATCGCATCACCGTCATGCGCTCGGGAGAGACCGTCGCCAGCCTCAGCCGCGGTGCCTGGACGCCGCGTCAGCTCGTCGGCCTCATGACCGGCGCGCAGGAGCTGGTCACGGTCGGCCGCCCGGAGAAGAGGCAAGCGGCTTCCCGGCGCGGGGCACCGGTGCTGAGCGTGCGCGGCCTGCGACTGCGCCCCGACGGCCGGCCCATCGACCTGGAGGTGCACGCCGGAGAGCTGATCGGGCTGGCCGGGCTCGAGGGTCACGGCCAGAACGAGTTCCTCGAGGCCCTGTGGGGCGAGAACATCGTCGCGGGCGAGGTCGTCCGTCACCTGCCCAGCCGTGACGTCGTCGTCCGCTCCCCGGTCCACGCCGCGGACTGCGACATCGCCTACGTCCCGCGCGAGCGGGGACTCGATTCCCTGTTCAGCTGGATGACGATCCGGGAGAACTTCGCGCTGCCGACGCTGAGCCTGGACAGCCGCTTCGGCTGGCTCAGCCCGCGATCCTCGCGCCGCCGCCTCGGCTCCTACGTCGACCGGCTCAAGATCGTCATGGGTTCCCCCGAGGACCCGATCACGACGCTGTCCGGCGGGAACCAGCAGCGCGTCATCATCGCCCGCTGGCTCGCCTTCGGGCCGCGGATCCTGCTGCTGAACGACCCCACGCGCGGCATAGACATCAACGCCAAGCACGACCTCTACGCCCTGTTCGACGCGCTGGCCCGCGAGCAGCTGGCCGTGGTGATGCTCTCCACCGAGCTCGACGAGCACGTCGAGCTGATGGACCGCGTCCTGGTGTTCAGGGAACACGAGCTGTTCCGCGAGCTCGACCGGAACGAGCTGTCACGCAATGCGCTGGTCGGGGCGTTCTTCGGGGAAAGCGGCGAGGACTGAGATGGCACAGACATCCACGCTGCCCGCCCGGCCGCAAGGCCCGCCCGCACGCCTGGCCGTGCAGCGGGCGGTCCGCACCTACAGCTTCGGCTTCGCGGCCGTCCTGGCCATCGGGATGCTCGTCGCGAACATCGTCACGGTGCACGGCGGATTCGGCGTCGCCGACCAGCTCGCCAACGTCGCCCCGATGGCGATCGCCGCGCTGGCCAGCGCGCCCTCGATCATCGCCGGCGGCTTCGACATCTCGATCTCTCCGCTGATCGTGCTGACGAACGCCGTCTATATCGTCTGGCTGGCACCGCACGGGCTCGGCGGAGCCGTCTCGGTCCCGATCATCCTGGGCCTGGGGCTGGCGGTCGGCGTGCTGAACGGCCTGCTCATCATGGTGCTGCGGGTCCAGGCGATCGTCGTCACGCTCGCGATGTTCTTCAGCCTCCAGGGCGTCGTCCTGTTCATCGCGCCGAACCCGGTCTCGATCAGCGATAGCGGATGGGTCCAGCATCTGGCCGGGTCGGTCGGGCCGATACCCGGCGGCGTGTTCACCATCGGGCTGCCGCTGCTCATCTGGTTCAGCCTGCGGCTGGTCCCGTTCGGGCGGCTGCTGTACGCCGTCGGGAGCAACGACACGACGGCCTTTTCCAGCGGCGTCAACGTCAACGCGGTGCGGGTGGCGAGCTACGGGCTCGGCGGCCTGTTCGCCGGGTTCGGCGGCCTGGCGCTGACCGGCCTGGTGAACTCGGCCAACGCGTCAAGCTCCACCGAGTACACCCTGGTCGCGATCGCGGCCGTCGTGCTCGGCGGCACCCCCCTGGTCGGCGGGCGCGGCGGCCTGATCGGCCCGCTCCTCGGCGCGTTCTCCATCTACCTGATGCAGAACCTCCTGGCCACGTTCGCCATCAACCCCGCCTACCTGCAGATCGTCTACGGCGGCATCCTCATCGTCGCGGTCGTGCTCGGCGGTGCGGTCTCCCGGGAGAGCGGCGGCGGGCTCCGCCGCACGGGCGCGTCGGTGGGCCCGCGGCGCAGGCGGCCCGTCCAGCCGGCCGTGACCCTGCCGTCCAGGGGCGATCGCGAAGATGAGCCGCCCCCGCGACAGCAGACCCCGCTCCGGCTGGCCTGGGCCAGGCTCGGCGCGGTCCAGGCCAGGTTCCCGGCCGCCCAGGTCGTGGCGCTTATCGTGGTCTTCATCTACGGCGTCATCACGCTGCCGGGTCTCGGCGCCTGGACCAGCATCCGCTCGATCCTCGTCCTCGCCGCTCTCGTCGGGCTCGCCTCGGGAGGGCAGACCCTGCTCATCCTGATCGGCGGCTTCGACCTGGGGGTCTCGGGCTTCATCGTGGCCGGCGCGCTCACCGTGACCGCGCTGCGATCCGCCTACCACCTGTCCTTCGGGGTGGCCCTGCTGCTGGCCGTGGTCGGGGCCGGCGTGCTGGGCGGGGCCGCCGGCTACATCTGCCACCGGTTCGCGATCAACCCGCTGGTCGTCACGCTGGCCATGGGCACGCTGGCCATCGGCATCGTGGCGGTCCTGAACGGCGGCCTGGTCAACGGGAACTCCCCGCAGTGGCTGTCCGACCTGGCCGAGCCGGCCACCAGGACGTTCGGGCTGTCGGTTCCCCCGTCCATCGTCATCTGGGCGGCCGTCCTGGTCCTGTTCGCCATCTTGCTGCACCGGACCAGGCTGGGCCGCAGCCTGCTGGCGACCGGGGCGAACTCCCGGGCGGCCGACTACGCGCTGATCAGCACCAGGCGCGTGTGGACCGCGACGTTCGCGTTCAGCGCGATCGCGTCGGCGCTCGTGGGCCTGCTGATCGGCGGGTTCGCCGGCACGATCAGCGACGGCCTCGGCGATCCGTACCTGTTCCAGAGCGTGGTCGCGGTGATCGTCGGAGGGACGGTGTTCGGCGGGCCGGGGGACTACACGCGCACCTGCGTCGGCGCGCTGTTCCTCACCGTACTGACCACCGTGCTCGTCGGCCACGGGGCCAGCCCCGCCGTCGAGGAGATCGTGTACGGGCTGATCATCCTGGCCGCCATCGCCGTCTACGGCCGGCAGCGGCGGCTCCGCGACCGTCTGTGACCGCGGCCGGCATCGCCGGCCCACCGGGACGGCCGCTTCTCCACCGTCCGCAGGATCAACCAAACACCGCCACCCAGACCAACCGAGAGTGAGGGATGAACCCATGAACCATAGGAAGAACGGGTTCGGGACCCGGGTCAGACAGATAGGAACCGGCCTGGCCGGCGTGGTGCTGGTCTCGGCGCTCGCCGCGGCCTGCTCGTCGTCATCGTCGTCGTCCTCCACGGCCGGCGCCGGTTCCGGCGGCGGCGGGGGCAGCGCGACCAGCTCGTGCGGGACCGCCGTCGCGGTCGGCCCGAAGAACCCCAGCGGCGTCTACAGTTCTCTCTCGCCCGACCTGAAGAAGATCTACACGAGCTATCCGGACAACCTGATCGTGAGCCCGTGGGCGACGACCAAGATCACGGCCAAGCCCCCGTGGAAGATCGGCTATGTCGCCTTCGCCATCACGAACCCGTACAACCAGCACGTGCTGGACGGGCTGAAGGCACAGTTCGCCCAGGCCAAGTCGGCCGGCCTGGTGACGGGCAGCCTGATCACCAACATCCCGGCGACCATGGCCGCGTCAACGGCCGAGGCGCAGATCTCCGCCATCCAGCAGATGGTGCGGCAGGGCGTGAACGCGATCATCGTGCTGCCGGTGGACAGCGTGGCCGAGACCCCGGCCATCAACGCCGCCGGGAAGGCGGGCGTGCCCGTCATCCTGGCCGACACCCCGCCCGCCCCCGGTAACAACTACGCGGTCTCGGCCTGGACGCAGAACCAGGTCCAGGCGGACGCCGGAGCCCTCGGCCTGATCCAGAAGGGCAACATCATCATCGTCAAGGGCATCGCGGGCAACCAGAACGACGTCGTGCTCTACAACCAGAAAATCGCCAACCTGAAGAACTGCCCCGGCATCCACGTCGCGGCGACGCTCTACGGCAACTGGGACGAGGGCACGGCCAAGACGGTCGTCTCCCAGTACATCGCCTCGCACCCGCAGCCGATCGCCGGCGTCCTCCAGGACGGCGGCATGATGGCGGGCGTCGTGCAGGCCTTCGAGGCCAACGGCCTGAAGGTCCCGGTGATCGCCGACGGCCAGTGCGGCGGCGGCGACCTGTCCTGGTGGCTGTCTCACAAGTCGACGTATAAGACGGTCGGCGGCTGCATCAACGGATTCCAGGGCGCCTACACCTACTTCAACGTGACCCTCCGGGTGCTGGACAACAAGGGCCCGAAGGTCAATATCCTGTCGATGCCGATTACGCCCATCACCAACGCGAACCTGTCGACGTTCGCCAAGCCCGGCCTGCCGCTCAGCTCGCAGGAAGAGGTCGGCGGCCCGGCGACCGCGTGGTGTGACAACACCTGCCTGGACAAGTACTTCAACACCCCCGGCGCGGCGAGCGCCAGCTAGGACCGGATCTCGCGCCCCCGGGAGCCCCGGCCCCCGGGGGCGCGACTGACCGCTGGGGAAGGACGAACGTGCCCGGATACCGGGGCCCCGGTTTACCAAGGCAAGGTAGCGGTCGTCACCGGCGCTGCCAGCGGCATCGGTTACGCGGTCGCCGCGCGGGCGGCGACCGAGGGGATGACCGTGGTCATGGCCGACATCGACACGGGAAAGCTCCGCGATGCCGCGGCGGCACTGCGCGGCACCGGGGCCGACGTGCACTCCGTCTGGGTCGACGTCAGCGACCGCGAATCAGTGACGGACCTGGCCCAGCGCGTGCGCGAGGACGCGGGCGAGGCCTGGCTGCTGGTCAACAACGCCGGCGTCTACGTCTCGGCGCCCTTCACCCAGATGCCGGCCGCCGACTGGGAGTTCGTCGTCGGCGTCAACCTCTGGGGCGTCGTCCACTGCATGCAGGCCTTCCTGCCCGGGATGGTCGAACGGGACCGCGGGTACATCGTCAACACCTCCTCGATCGACGGGCTGGTCACGGTGCGCAACGCGGCCGGCTACGTGGCGGCCAAGCACGCGGTGAGCGCGCTGTCCGAGACCGTCTACCGCGAACTCGAGGACGCGGGCTCGTCGGTCGGCATCTCGGTCCTGTGCCCGGCCGCGGTCGCCACCGACATCCTGAACTCGGGGCGGCACCGGCCGTCCCGCCTGGGCCCGGCCGCGCCGGCTCCGGAACGCGACTACCCGCCGCTGGACGACGTCATGCAGCCGGCCCAGGCCGCCGACATCATGTTCGCCGGCCTGCGCGAGCGCCGGTTCTGGATCCTCACCCACCCCGAGCAGGGTGCGGCGGCGATCCGGGGCCGCGCCGAGGACATCGTCACCGGCCGGAACCCCGGCGACGAATCGGTCGATCCGAACTTCACCAGCTCGACCGGCCGTAAGCCGTCCTGAAATGCAGCAGGCCGCCCGCGACAAGCGATCGCGGCCGGCCTGCAGCGGAGCGTGGTTACGCCTGGGTGCTCGGTCGGCGGCGCCACCAGAAGCCGCCCGTCAAGACAAGCAGCACGCCGGCGCCGATGACCGCGAGCCACGGCAGCGGTGAGCCCGGCCCGTGCCCCGCGGTGCCGCCGAATCCCGTGTTAGCGCCGCCCGTGGGCGGCTGGCCGGCCCCGGCGGCGTCTTCCAGGTTGAGGATCTCGAGGCCGTTGGAGCCGTCGAGGACGACCTCGGTATGGACGGTGTTCCCGACGAGGGTGACGGGCAGGCTCGTCTGCTCGCTAGGCCCGGTCGCCGACATGGTCCAGGTGCCAGCCGGAATGGCCGCGTAGGCACTGACGGAACCAGACGACGCCTTGGTCACGATGTCCCCCGGCGCGCCCGGCGCGCAGCTGCAGTGGAACTTGACGGCGCTCTGCTTGTCAGAGGCCTGGATCACCCGCACCAGCGATTTGCCCGAGGGCGTGGTGAGCTCATCATTGAGGACACTCAGTTTCGCCTGGCCATCCACGCTGAGAGCGGTCGCCGTGTACGACTTACCACCCTGCACCGTGACATCGGCGGTCAGGACGGGCTGGCTCGACGCCGCGGATCCGGCGGCCCGCATCTTGACGCTGTAGGCTCCGGCGCTCACGGGCCTATAGGCCGATACCGCTCCGTAGGCGAGGTCGGGGACCACGAACTGGGGACTGGAATTGCCGGACGAATACACGTACACGTCCACGGCGGACGTGGTCGCCGACAGGTTGCCAACCCTGATCCAGCCGGAACTCGCAGCTGCAAAAGATGCCGAAGCGGTAGCAGGAATGCCAATCAGCAAGGCCAAAAAGGCGAGCAGTACTGCCGCTCGCCGACGCGTTATCCGAAATTTCACCTTAGTTCCCTCTCTGACCTGCGGGACCATGTGTGCGCCTCCCAGCCCCATCGGTGATGCAGGCCATGTGGGATGAAGAGGCTTGGCGCCACAGTAGAGCTGAAACTTCACAGGAGCAACCCCAGTGGTTTCGAATATACCTATTAAGGGTGACTTATCCGATGTCGGTTGGCGCTTCGCGCCGCAGGAAGCGCCACCGGCCATCTTCGCGCACCAGCTGGTCGTCGTAATGGCCCAGCTTGGCCGGGGACGGCAGGCCGTCGTCGCCCTTGACCACGTACAGCCACGTCACCTCGGCCCGGGCGCGGTCGGGATCACCGGCGTCGAGCTCGATCAGCGGGTTCATGACGACGTGGAAATCATCGCCCGGCGCGGACCCGAGCAGGCTGCCGGGCATCGCCTCGACGAGCGCCTGGATGGCCGCGGGCCCCTTGGCCTGCTGCAGCCCCTCCTGCGGGGTCGCGATGAACTCGCCGTCCGCGGCGAACAAGGCGCCGTAGGCGGCGAAGTCCTGCTCGTCCAGCACCCTCTTGTACTCGACGAACAGCTGGCGGATCTGCTCGGCGTCCTCGAGCCGTCGCAGCCGGTCCTGGGCGCTGCCGGCCGCGGCCCCGGAACCGGACGCAGCGCCGTCCGCCCAGGCCGCAGGCAGGTCGAGCGGGCGGTGCGGAATGTCGGTGTGGGCGATCCGCCGCTGGTACCGCCACCGGCCGTGCTCGCGCACGTAGACGTCGTCGTAGTGGCCGAGCAGCCGCATCACCGGGGTATCCGCGTCGCCGCGCCCCACCCAGGTCCAGGTCACCGTGCCGGTGGCCCGGTCGCCGTCCAGGTCGATCTCCGGCTCGGTCACCAGGTGCCAGGCCACCGGATGATCAGAGCTGCGGGCGGGCAGCCGCTCGTTCAGCATCGCCGTGATCCCGGCCGGCGTCTGGCCGTAGCCGGTGCCGCCCAGCCATTCCCCGTCCGCGGCGAACAGCCGCCCGTAGCCGTCGAGGTCCCGCGCGTCCAGGAGGCGGCGGTACTCCTGGGTGAGCCGGCGGATCTGATCGGTGTCCTCCAGCCGGCCCAGGCGCGCATCAATTTCCCCCGGGGGGACGAAACCCTGATCCCCCCCGGTGACCCCCCCGCTCATGGGGGGACTGCCCGTCCCCCCATACCCCCCTGGGGGCAGCTCCAGCTTCCGGTACGGGATGTCGGTGTAGGCGATCCGCCGCCGGTAGCGCCACCGGCCGTGCTCGCGCACGTAGACGTCGTCGTAGTGACCGAGCAGCCGCATCACCGGCTTGTCGCCGTCGCCGCGCTGGATCATCGCCCAGGTGACCGTGCCGGTCGCCCAGTCACCGCGGACGTCGACGCCGGACTCGGTCACCAGGTGCCAGGACGTCGGCCCGGGCGGGCCGGGGTTGCCGGGCAGCCGCTCCTTCAGCATCGCCGTGATCCCGGCCGGGGTCTGGCCGTAGCCGGTGCCGCCCAGCCATTCCCCGTCCGCGGCGAACAGCCGCCCGTACGCGTCGAGGTCCCGTACGTCCAGATGACGGCCGTACTCCAGGTTGAGCTGGCGAATCTGCTCGGCGTCCTCGAGCCGCCGCAGCCGCTCGGTGAGGCTGTCGCCCATCAGATTCCCTCCCTTAATAGGGGAGCGGGGCCGGGCCGACCTTGGTCCGGATCAGGTGCATCGTGGTCGAGGTGCACACGAACAGCGAGCGCAGGTCCGCACCGCCCCAGACCAGGCTGCCGGACACCTCGGGCGTCTCGATGATGCCGAGCAGGTCGCCGCCCGGGGCGATGACCCAGATCCCGCCGCGCGCGGTACACCAGACGTTGCCGAGCTCGTCGCACTCCATCCCGTCCGGGTTGCCGTTGCCCGGCACCCCGGTGCTGCCCATCTGGTCGTGCACGATCCGCACGTTCGACAGCGACCCGTCCGGCGCGACGTCGTAGGCCTTGAGGTTCTGCCGGTCGTTGACGTACAGGATGCTTTCGTCGGGCGAGAAACACAGCCCGTTCGGCTGCTCGAATTCCTTCTCCGCCACCACGAGCTCGGCGTCGCCGCCGCCCGGCGGTACCCGGAACACGCCCTGGAAGTCGAGCTCGCACTCGCGGGCGACGCCGACGGCCACCGGCCAGCGGCCGTAGTTCGGATCGGTGAAGTAGATATGTCCATCCGAACGGACGATCACATCGTTGGGACTGTTTAGGTACTTGCCCTGGTAATGAAAGGCGACGACCTGCCGCAGCCCGTCCGGCCGGATCCGGATGAGCGAGCTCGTGACCTGCTCGCAGACCAGCAGGCTGCCGTCGGCCTCGTACGCCATGCCGTTGCCCTTATAGGTCGGCCACGCGTCCAGTTCCATGCCTCCCTGCTCGCTCCAGCGCCAGCGCCGGTCGCCGGGGATGTCGCTGAACATCAGGTAGTTGCCCGGGGTGTTCCAGGCGGGCCCCTCGGTAAAGCCGAAGCCCGTGCCGAGCAGCCTGAAGTCCTGGTCGCGGTCGATGAGCTTGTCCAGCGCGCCGGTGGCTTGAGCGAACGTGAGCATGGCTGACTCCTGTCGTCGTGGCGCCGCATCCCGTCGATAATCATATATGAACGCTCCGGTCGCGCTCTAGTCCGCCGCCAGGTCGATCGTCCACCACTGCTTGTGCGCCTCGGAATGGTCGGCGGCGAAGCCCAGGCCCGCCGCCGCCTCCGCCCACCGGTCCCTGACCAGCTGGCAGGCCGGGGCGTTCACGCCCACCGCCTCGGCCAGGCCGGCCGCGATGCCCACGTCCTTGGCCAGCAGGCCGAGGGCGAACCCGGTGCCGTACCGGCCCGTGACGACGTCGTCCTTCAGCACCACCTCGGTGTTGAAGCTCCGGCCGGTCGAGGAGTTGACGACATCCAGCATCACCCGCGGGTCCAGGCCGAACTCCTTGCCGATAGCGAGCGCCTCCACCGCGGTCGTATACGCCGAGGCGCCGAGGAAGTTGTTCAGCGCCTTCATCGCGTGCCCGGATCCGAGCGGCCCGGTCCGGAAGATCCGCTGGCCCAGCGTCTGGAGCACCGGGAGCACCTGGGCGAACGCGTCCTCGTCCTGCCCGCCGACCATGAGCGACAGCGTGCCCTCCTCGGCCCGGGTGATCCCGCCCGAGACCGGCGCGTCGATCACCCGGACGCCGGCCGGCCCGAGGTCCTGTGCCAGCGCCTTGGTGCCGACCGGGTCCGACGAGCTCATGTCGAGCACGACCGCCCCCGGCTTGAGCGCGGCGGCGATCCCGCCCTCCCAGCCGAGGATGGCCTCGCGCACGGCGC